>Ga0137388_10000005_pt1 | contig 200479 bp, 185 predicted proteins | sample 15con2h14AmetaG_FD_104644 | JGI IMG/M metagenome (GOLD analysis project Ga0137388, IMG submission 104644) | Vadose zone soil microbial communities from Angelo Coast Range Reserve, California, USA - 15con2h1.4A metaG | ecosystem: Environmental > Terrestrial > Soil > Vadose zone > Saprolite...
CTTCGTTTCCGTGATGCAGACCTCCGGGCCCGGCTCCTCGATCACCTCGCCGGCCGTGGGCGGAACGGGAACGATCACCGCAAACATCGCGACTCTGGCGGCGGGCGCCACGGCGACTTTCTCCCTGGTGGTCAACGTCAACGCCGCGACGCCCAACGGCACGATCATCACCAATACCGCTAACGTCACGTCGACGACCGCCGATACGAACCCGGCGAACAACAATGCCACCGCCACGACGACGGTCAACAACGCGGCCGACCTGTCGGTCACCAAAACCGACACCCCCGATCCGGTCAACGCAGGCGCGAATATCACCTACACATTGACGTTGACGAACAATGGGCCGAGCCCGGCGCAGAGTGTCTCCCTCACCGACTCGACCCCGGCGAATACGACCTTCGTTTCCGTGATGCAGACCTCCGGGCCCGGCTCCTCGATCACCTCGCCGGCCGTGGGCGGAACGGGAACGATCACCGCAAACATCGTCACTCTGGCGGCAGGCGCCACGGCGACATACACACTGGTGGTGAACGTCAACGCAGCGGCGACGGGAACAATCTCTAATACCGCGAGCGTCACCTCGACGACCGCCGATCCGAATGCGGCGAACAACAGCGCCACCGCCACGACGACGATCAATGGCGCCGATCTGGCGATCGCCAAGAGCGCCGGAGCGGGACCGTTCGTCGCGGGCGGAAATGTGAACTACACGATCACAGTGACCAATAACGGACCCTTGACGGCGACCGGGGTGACCGTAGTCGACACGCTGCCTGCCGGGTCGACATTCGTCTCCAGCACACCGAGCCAGGGCTCCTGCACCGGCACCAGCACGGTCACCTGCAACCTCGGCACTCTCGCAAACGGCGGCACGGCGACCATTGCGCTGGTGATAACGGCGTCTGCAACTCCCGGAATGTTGTCGAACACCGCCACGGTGTCATCGGCGGTCAGCGATCCGAATCCGGCCAACAACACAGCGACCAGCACCGTTACGACCTTCGTAGTCATTCCGACTCTGTCCGAGTGGATGCTGCTGCTCCTCGCTCTCTCTCTTGGTGGAGTCGGGTTCCTGTTGATGCGCAGCCGGTGATCTAAGTGGGCGACGATGTCACGCGCGCGATGGCTTCACGCCACTGATCGCGCAACGCGGAGCGGTCAACCTTCGGCTCGAAGACGCGATCGGCTTTCCAGCGAGGTTCGAGGCCGGCGAGGTAGGCGGCGCCGAGGGCGGTCGTTTCGGAGATGGCGGCCCTGACGACGCGCACGCCGGCGACGTCTGCCTGGATCTGCATCAATAGATTATTGCGCGAGGCGGCGCCGTCGACGCGCAGCTCGGTCAGCTCCAGTCCCGAATCGGCGCGCATGGCGTCGAGGACCTCGGCGGTCTGCAATGCAATGGCCTCCAGCGCGGCGCGGGCGATGTGCGCGGCCTTCGTGCCGCGAGTCATTCCGAGGATCGCGCCGCGCGCGTGCGGGTCCCAATGCGGCGCGCCGAGGCCCGTGAAGGCGGGGATGAATGTCAGGCCGCCGTTGTCGGGAACGGAAGCAGCGAGCGCTTCGACATCGGCGGCGGTGCGGATGATTCGCAATTCGTCGCGCAGCCATTGCACCACCGCGCCGGCGATGAAGACGCTGCCTTCGAGGGCGTAATCGCCCCTCATCCCAGTAACCCCTCGCCCCGCGTCAGCGGGGAGAGGGTGGTCCCGCGGGAGCGGGACCGGGTGAGGGGCCGTCGCCGCGAGGGTTGTGAGCAGTCCGTGTTGTGATTTCACGGCGCGATCGCCGGTGTTCATCACGATGAAGCAGCCGGTGCCGTAGGTGTTCTTCGCCATTCCGGGACTGACGCATCGCTGGCCGAACAGCGCGGCCTGCTGATCGCCCGCGATTCCGGCGATCGGGACCCCCTCCGCGGTCTCGCCTACCACTTCGCTGGATGAGACGACGCGCGGCAGAATCTCGCGCGGGATTCTCAGGATGCGCAGGAGCTCATCGTCCCAGTCGCGCGTGTGGATGTTGAAGAGCAGCGTGCGCGAGGCGTTGGTCGCGTCGGTGACGTGCACGCGGCCGCCGGTCAGGCTCCAGATCAGCCAGGAGTCGACGGTTCCGAATGCAAGATTTTTTCCGCCAACGTGATCGAGGAGCCAGCGGATTTTCGTCCCGGAAAAATATGGATCGAGGACGAGGCCGGTGCGCTCGCGGAAGAGCGGTTCGTACTCGCGGAGGGCGTCGCACATCGCGGCGGTGCGCCGATCCTGCCACACGATGGCGTTTGCGATCGGCTGGCCTGTCTTGCGATCCCACAGAATGGTGGTCTCGCGCTGATTCGTGATGCCGATCGCCGCGATGTCGCGATTCCTGCTGACTTCTTTTGCGACCTCGAGCTGGCTCGACGCGATCTCGCGCGGATCGTGTTCCACCCAGCCTGGCTGGGGATAGATCTGCTGCAGCTCGCGCTGCGCGCTGGCGACCACTTGGCCCGACTCGTCGAACACGATCGCGCGCGCGCTGGTCGTCCCCTGGTCGAGTGCCAGAATCGGCATCGTTTCTCAATCGGAGCGTAGCACTCCCGCCTGGCACGTCCCCTCGATCACCCGCTCGCCCTTGGCGTTCTCGATCCACGACTCGATCTCGAGGCGATGTTTCGCGCGATCGATGGAGCGCACCACGAAGTGCGCCGTCACGGTTTCGCCGATGCGGACGGGACGGAGGAACTTGAGCGTTTGCGAACGGTAGATCGCGCCGGTGCCGGGCAACAACATGCCCACCATGGTCGAGAGGATCGACGCGGTCAGCATGCCCTGCAGGACGCGTCCTCCGAACTGCGTCGCGCGCGCGAACTGCTCGTCGACGTGCAGCGGATTGACGTCGCCGGTGATCTCGATGAATCGCCGAAGGTCGTCTTCGGTGAAGGTCTTGGTGAAGCTCGCGCGCTGGCCGACGTGGAAGTCGTCGATGGTCGCGATGCGGTTCTTCATTCCGGAGGGTAGCATTGTACTGATCTGCGTCACTACTGACTGATGCAACGCACGCCGATCCAACGCTCGACACCGCCGCCGAAAGAGGAACCGCCGGTCGCTGCGGTAGCGGAGAAGATCAACGCCATGCTCGTCATTCACGGCATGGGCGAGCAAGTACGGTTCGAGACTCTCGACGATTTGGTGGAGGGCCTTCGTCGGGCAGGAGCGATCGAGGAAAAAGACAAGGTCGTGGCGCGGACGATTCTCGGCGCCGACGGCGAACCGACGCAGCGTCTGGAGCTGACGATTCGCAAAGGCAAAGACACCCGCAAGCTGCACCTGTACGAAGCGTATTGGGCGCCCGTGACGGAGGGTGAGGTCAAGGTCACGGACACGATCTGGTTCCTGATCAGCGGCGGATGGAATGGCATTCGGCGCGCGATCTCGCAAGGACGGTGGTGGCGATGGATGTTCGAGCACGACCAGGAATTCGAGATTCCTCAATCGACGCCGCTGCAATTGATCGTCGCGCTGACAACCGTCATCGGCCTGACCATCATGAATCTCGTGGCTCTGGTGGTTGCCGGATTGTCCATTCCGGCTTTCAACTTTGGGCGAACCAATCGTCCCCTGCTGATGGATTTGTCGACCACGCTCGGATTCGTGGCGCTGCAGGCGACCTTTCTGCTGCTGCTGCTGATCGTGGCCGGGATGCTCCGAGCAGCGCCGCTGTGGGCGCGGCGCGCGGCAGCGGCAATCGCATTCGGAGCCTTCTATGCCTCACTGACGGCCATCGCCGCCGGCATTTTCCTCGTCCCGTTGGAAGTCGCATTTCACGCCGCTCGAAATGTTCTCAGGGAAACGGCAAGACAGACCGACTCGCTGATCGCTTTCTCTGTTTCCTGGATTGTCATCACGTTGATTCTGGCGGCGATCACGTGGAGGGTCGGGCGCCCTTCTCGAGTCTTGCGTGGACTGTTGTCCATGGCGGTGCTGATTTCGATCGTGCCGATCCTCGTCGTTCTCTTGCACATCGTCGTTTCGCTCATCAATGGATACGAAAAAATCGCGCCGTGTCATTCGCTGTGGATCTTCCTGTGGGTGCAAGGACCGCCTCACCATCACTGGCTCGGCTGGGCGACCACTCCATGGATGCTGCTGGTATGGGTCATTTCGATTGTGCTTCTTACCGTTTATCGGCACGACAAATCGCCGGTGCGCTACACCTCCAGCGTTCTGTCGTGCATCAGCACCCTCGCCCTCACATACCGCATCGCGTTCTGGATCGGCTCCAAGTCTCCCCCAAAAGGAGCCGGCTGCGACGCCCGCGGAATGTTCAATGACACTGTCGCGCTGGTGCTTCCGTGGTTCGGCGTTCTCGTGATCAGCTCCTTTGTCAAATGGTTCTTATCCCAATACCTCGGCGACGTGGCCGCCTATGTCTCCTCCAATCGACTCGATCGCTTCTCGAAGATTCGCAAGGAAATTCAGGACATCGCCATGAAAGCCGCGACCACGATCTTCACAGCAGAGCCGAAGTACGATTCTGTCGGCGTGGTCGGACACTCCCTCGGCTCGGTGATCGCGTACGACACCGTGAATCGGATCATGAATGATGACGGGCTTCGCGACGGCGTGCTCAAGGTGGTCGACCGGACAACGTTGCTTCTGACATTCGGCTCGCCGCTCGACAAAACGGCCTATGTCTTCAGCACTTCGCCCGGAAAAGATGATCCGACCCGCGACTCGCTGGCAGCATCCGTTCAGCCGTTGATTCTCGACAAGAAATATCGCGAGAAACTGCGGTGGATCAACGTGTGGACGCCTAACGACATCATCAGCGACCGCCTGAAGTTTTACGACGCCCCCGGCGTTCGGGCTGTCGAGAACCACGAGGATGAAGACGCCTCCGTGCCGCTGACCGCACATACGGCCTATTGGCAGAATTCGATGGTCTTCAACTTCATCGTGGAGTGGGCCGTTTCATAGCTTTCTCGATCTCGCGCACGATATCGGCGGGGTCGACGCGCATCGCGCGGGCGATCTGGATCAGCTCGATGACATCGAGTCGCCGCGTGCCATTCTCGATCTTCGACAAATACGACGCCGGCACCCCCAGCCGCGCCGCGAGCTCCAATTGTTTGAGTCCCGCCCGCTCGCGCACGCGCACCAAAACCTCCCCCAGGATTCCCAGCTCCTCAGCGAGCTTCGTTTTAGTCGAGATGCGGTCGGCGCCGCCGTGACGGGATGTCATCGCAGCAGCTCGATCAGCCGCATGGGCTCCACCGGTTTGAGCAAGTGATAATCGAATCCCGCTTCCCGCGACAGCGCTCGATCCTCGGCCTGCCCGTACCCGGTGATGGCGACCAGCAAAGCGCCGGAAGTCTGCGGCATTTCCCGCAGCTTCCGCGCCACCGCGTAGCCATCCAACCCCGGCAGCCCGATGTCGAGCAGAACAACCTCCGGAATGAAGTCCTCCGCCTCCGCCAGAGCCCGCAAACCATCGCCGGTGGCATGAACGTCGTGACCTTCTTCTTTCAGAAGGAGCATCAGCGCTTCGCGGGCGTCCTCGTTGTCCTCCACCACCAACACGCGTCGCGAGCGCCGCGCCGCCGATGCCGCGGCTGCCGCCGCCGGCGCCGGCGCCTCGCTCAATGCTTCGGCGACCGGGACGCGCACGGTGAATGTGCTGCCGCAATCGATCCCGTCACTTTTGGCCGTGATGGTTCCGCCGTGCAATTCGACCAGGCGCCGGACCAGCGTGAGCCCCAGTCCCAGTCCTCCCTTCGGACGGTCGAGCGAGCGAGGGCCTTGCACGAAAAGGTCGAATACGTGCGTCACCAGCGTCGGACTCATCCCGTCGCCTGAGTCGCGAACTCGCAGCGTCAACCAGCCCTCATGTTCGTCGGCCTCGATGGCGATTTGACCTTCCTCGGGGGTGAACTTGGCCGCGTTGTGCAGCAGATTCGCGATGATCTGGGTGAAGCGCGTCGGGTCGACGTGAAGGCGGACCGGGCGCTCGGGCAGATTCACGGCCAGGTGCTGCCGGCGCTGGACGATCAGATGGCGCCACATGTCGACGGCCGCGCCGACGACTTCCGACAGCATCACGCGTTTGCGCTCCAGGCGGACAGTTCCGCGCGTGATGCGGGAGACGTCGAGCAGGTCGCCAACCAGTCGGTTGAGATGCTCCGATTGACGGCGAATGATCTCGCGCGCGCGATCGACAAGGGCTGGATCGCGCCTGCCCAGGAGCTCGACGGCGTGGACGATCGGGGCGAGCGGATTCCGAAGCTCATGGCCGAGCATCGCAAGAAATTCGTCCTTGCGCCTGTCGGCCTCGGCCAGCTCCTCCGCCTTCTGTTCTGCGCTGCGCTGCGCCTGCCGATTCTGCGCAGCGATCGCGCCAAGAAAAAGACCGGTAGCGGCGGCCACCGCCATGAAGACCTGCAGGTGCACAAACCCCCGCTCCGGTCCCATTCCCGCGAACGGACCGTGGCCGAGATGCGTGCCCCACACCGCGATGGCATTGGTCACGGCAATGGATGTCGCCGCGCCGAGCGGACCAAATCGCAATCCTGCCCAGATCAGAAATGGGAAGACGCCGTAGGCAGTGATCGGCACGCGCACCACGCCCACGAAGATCACGCTGCCGGCTGCCATGAGGCCGGCCACCAGTAGCATGGCCTCGCCTAACATCGTGCGGGAGAATTCGACGCGGTCGCTCCACACCAGGATCACCGGCGCGAAAATCAACCCGCCCAGGGCATCGCCGAACCACCACAAGAACCAGAGATCGGCGAGAGCGGAGGCCGGTTGCACGCCGCCGGCGCCGAGAGAGGTCACGCCGATGGTGGCAGCGATGACAGGACTCACGGCAATTGCGGCCATCAACGCGACGATGTCGCGGGCGCGCGTCATTCGCCGATCGAATCCGACGCGCTGAAGGATCATGCCGGCAATCGTCGCTTCCAGCGTGTTGCCTAACGCGATGGCTCCCGCCACCCACAGCGGCTCGCCGGCGGTGGCGTTGGCGAGGAAGGCGCCGAGCAGAATGCCCGGTGCGCTTCGACGGCCAAAGAGCAGCACCACAGCAATGGCGAAGCCGGTCGGCGGCCATACCGCGGTCACCTGTTGCGCGCGAATGGCCAGCGCAAGGCCGAGCTTGGCGCAGATGACATAGAGCGCGGCGACGGCCAGAACGATCAGAACAGCGGGCGGGTCGAATCGCTGACCTGTCTTGGCGGACGTGTTTTCGATGGCAACAGTGTCACATGAAACCGGACGTCAGGCAGTGCGGAGGCTCACTGTCGTCACTTCTCGGCCATCAGCCAGATGTCGGCCTCCTGGCTGAGCTCATACAGAATCAGGAAGTGGCCATCGGGTGCGATCTCAAATGCGAAGACCGGCCGTCCGATGTTGACCGTCCGGACCTGCTTCGTCGCGACATCGATCACTGACGCACCCGGTCCATCCACGAAGAGCAGCCGCTTCCCGTCGGGCAGCCATTGAGGATAGAAACCGCGACCGAGCAACTGTTCGTACCGCTTCGTTTCCAGCGAGTACAGCCACACGCCTGGAGGCCCGCCGAGGAGCTGCCCGGTCGAGCCGGCGAATGTTTTTCCATCCGGCGACAATGATGGAGTCTCGAACGTTCTCTTTGAATGCGGCAGCGGCGGCAGAGGCTCGATGCGCGTGGCGGTGCCGTCCGGATTCAGCGGGAGGAGAACAGTTCCGTTGCTGTTGAATTCGTACAATGCGCGACCGTCCGGCATCGGCTTAGGTCTCCACAGCGACGGACCCTGGGTGTGCGAGACCTGACGCAAGCCGCTGCCATCGGGCCGGATGCTCCAAACCTCATAGCGTGGTCCGCGCTGCGAGTAGAAGTAAATGAGTTTCCCATCGGGCGACCATCCGCCGGGACGGTCTCGCTCGGGATCATCGGTGAGTTGGCGGACTTCACTGCCGTCCGTTCGAGCGAGGAAGAGGTCCTCCTGCGTTCCGAGACTCGTGAAGACGAGCCATTTCCCGTCGGGAGAGACGTTGTCCCCCGGAAACAGGAGTGTCAGCAGCGCGCCACCGATGATTGGTGTCGGCTGGCCGATCACGCGAAGCGATACTGGATCGAAACCAACGCGCGAGATCGATTCGCTGACGTCGAGGCCGACGTACGCCAGTGCGCCGGTATTGCGCGCGAAAGTGAAGTGTCCGGCGAAGCGCGTCGGAAGGGGAATCGATTCAGGAGGACCGACCGCCACGCCTCGATGTTCATCCATCGGCAGCCGCCACAAGTTCATCGTCCCATCGCGATCGCTGCTGAAGTAGAGATACTTGCCATCGGGCGACCAGACCGGATCCCAATCGAGCGCGCGGTCATTGGTCAGTTGAACGATCGTCTTCCTCGGATCGGCGGCGTGAGGATCGATCGTGAACAGATCGCGCTGTCCGCCCGATCCGAGGACGGACCAATACGCGATGCGATCGCCGTGGGGCGACCAGTTCGGCTGGAGTGCGTTTTGCGCCGTGCTGATGGTTTCGCGTCGGGCTCCGGTCCGAACAGTGACCACGTCGATGGCAGTGACGATCGGACGGGACTGCGGCTGTAACTCGATCGGGCCGCTCATGACCGCGATTTCCGAACCGTCCGGCGACCAGGCGGGGTTGTATCCGAAGTCGGTCAGGCGGCGCACCGATTCGCCGGTCGCTCCCATCAGAAAAATGCCGCCGCCTTCGCGCTCCGATCGAAACGCGATCAGCGATCCATCCGGCGAAAACGCGGGCATGGTGTCGTCGGCGGGAGAGTCTTTTGTCAGATTGATGGCGTTACGCCCGTCGACGCGCTTGAGGTAGATGTCGACATTTCCCGACGCCCTGCTGGCGTAGACGAATGTCTTGCCGTCCGGCGCGAGGCTGGGAAAGTCTTCCACACCGGACTGATTCGTGAGGAGCGTGAATGTTCTCTTCGGCAGGGATGGTGTCTTCAGAGTCGTGGCGCTGCGATGGCCGATCGCCCAACCGAGTACTGCAGCCGCAACCGCCAGCGGTGCTGCCCATAGACCTCTCACCCGCCGCGCAGCCTGCCCCAAGGGAGTTGGGAGAGGGTGTGAGAGGGCGAAGGCCACATCTTTCGCGGACTGAAATCGCTCTTCGCGATTCTTCTCCAGACAGTGACGAACAACAGAATCGAGCGCAGGAGCGATGCTGATAACGGATCCGGAAATGTTGAGTTCGGCCGGCTCCTCTTTGAGGATCGCGTTCATCGTTTCGACCGAGGAGTCGCGCTTGAATGCGCGGCGGCCGGACAGCATCTCGTAGAGGATGGAGCCGAACGAAAAGATGTCGCTGCGATGATCGACCGGCTCGCCGCGCACCTGCTCGGGCGACATGTAGCCGGCGGTGCCGACCACCGTTCCCGGCGATGTCCCCCGCTGCTCCGTCCGCGCCTCGGTATTCTCCTCATCTCTTCCCGGTCGCAGCTTGGCAAGGCCGAAGTCGAGGATCTTCACGCGACCATCTTTCGTGATGAAGACGTTTTCCGGCTTGAGGTCGCGATGCACGATGCCCTTCTCGTGTGCCGCTGCAAGACCGTTCGCGATCTGCACCGAGTAGTCGACGGCTTTACGAACCGAGAGGCCGTCCTGAATGCGATCGCGCAATGTCGCACCGTCGAGGAGCTCCATCACCAGATAGGGCGAGCCGTTGTCGGTGCCCATGTCGAAGATCGTGATCAGGTTCGGATGATTGATCGTCCCGGCGGCGCGGACCTCCTGTTCGAAGCGCCGGAGCCGGTCGCGATCGAGAGCGAACGCCGGGGGAAGGACCTTGATCGCAACGTCGCGGCCAATGCGCGTGTCGCGCGCGCGCCAGACCTCCCCCATCCCACCCGACCCGATGGGCGCGACGATCTCGTATGGTCCCAGGCGTTTGCCGACGATGGGGGCGATTATATTTTGGAGCGCGTATCCTTATTCAAATGCACGCACTACTGCTAGCGCTGCTGCTCCTCACCGAGCAGCAGGTTCGCACCGCCATCACCCCCCTCGGCAGCGTCGATGCCGCCGGCATCGCCCGCCTGAAGACAATGGGGCCGGAGATCCTGCCCCATCTCGCGCACATCTACAGCAAATCGAACGAGGACGAGCGCGCCACAATCGCGTGGATCTTCTACGCCCTGGGATTGAAATCGCCGGAGGCGCGAAAGGTGCTGCTGAAGGACATCCACACCCAGAACGAAAAACTCCGACTGCAAGTGCAGTGGGCGCTCGGCCGCGTCAGCGATGACACCCAGGTGGTCGACATCCTGGCCGGGATCATGCGCGACGATCCGAACGCGTTGTTCCGCGACAAAGCCGCCTGCGCGCTGGCCTACGATCAGATCCACCTCACCGAGAAACAGAAGGTGCAGCTCTATGCAAAGCTGATCGATGCGCTCGGCGATCCGAAGTTACAGGTCCGTCAGATCGCGATCACGGCGCTCAACATTCATACCGGTCAGACCAAGGGATTCAATCCGAACGGCGCCCAGGCCGAGCGCGACAGAACGGTTGCAGTCTGGAAAAAATGGCTGGCGGAGTATGAGAAGAATCTTTAGCGTCGTCGCGATGCTGATCGCCGCCGAGGTCGGCGGCGCTCCACAGAACGTCCTGGTGCAGTACAGCTTCGACGACACGCTGACCGACACCGGACCCGACACCTTCGCCGTTTTTCAGAATGCGAAGGGACACGTCCGGCTGGTCAGCAACATCCGATACAGCGGCTATCGCTCGATCGAGCTGCACGATGTCGCCGGCGATGGGAACTTCCCCGAGCTGCAGGGCTACTTTCCGGAGCGGAAAAAGGGGGAGCTGTTTTTTCACTTCGCGATGCTGGTCGCGAATCCCGATCAAACGCTGAACATCGCGCTGGCGGGTCCGAGTCATTTCACGATGTCGAAGGATGGCATCGCGTTTTGGTTGAAGACGACCAACGGAGTTCTCCATCACGTTTCCGACAGCATTCCCAAGCGGCTCTTCCGCGTCGATCCGTTCGCGTGGTACCTGGTCGACGTCCGCTACAACATCTCGGATGGCGTGTACGACCTCACCATTCATCGCGAGGGATCACCGGAACCGATCGTCGCTTTGAAGGATCAGCCTGACGCGACCAACACGCCGGCATCGTCGGTCGACAAATTTTCCTTTGTGGGATCGGTGTACGAGGACGATTCGGAGGTCACGTACTACGTCGACGACGTGATCATCGGCACAGATGAGAAAGTCATCCTCAAGCCGTTCGTTGCGCCAGGGCGCCGCAAACTCTTCATCGATCGCTGGCGCGAAGCGAAAACGCTGATGCTCGAGAGTCCCGGCTGCCCGGCTGTTCTGTCGGTGGCAGATTTCGGGCTCGCTCAGACGCCGCGCGACATCGAAACGGTACCGGTGGTGAAGGAATGGCGATCGGCATGCCAGCGCATGGAGCGGAAAGAATTCGAGACGCTCGAGAAAAAATATCCGAACGCCCCGATTTTCGCCTTATCGGAATTGAAGGCGCTCGAAGGCGACGCCGCGGTCCAGCGATGGCGCGAGCTCGAAGGAGTTCTGCACAATGACGTGCGATTCGGAATGATCGGCGCGATCATCGGGACACGTGAATCGGATGAGCAGAACCCGGAGCTCCACTATTTTTCGCTGCTGTGGAAGGGCGAGTACACGCGCGCGGCGGGGTTCGCCGAGAAGATGGATTGGCCGGAGCAGGTCGGCGACGCGCTTTTTCTCTCCGGCTCGCCCTCGCAGGCGCGTCCGTATTACGAAGCAGCACTGAGGCGCGCGCCCGACGCCTACTGGCCCACGACCAAGCTGGCCGATGTTTTCTTCGCGCTAGGCGACACCGAGAACGAGAAGTTGTATCGGCAGAAGATGTACGGCCGGCTAATCAGTGATGGTGCCAGGTCTGCTTTTGGCTGTTTTCCACGATAGGTAGAACTTCATCAATCACGAGCGTCCCCGAGGTAGCCTCGGTGACGTTATGTCAAGACCTCTTCGACTCGAATTCCCCGGCTCGCTTTGGCACATCACGGTTCGTGGTAACGAGCGACGCGACATCTTCGTCGACGATACCGACCGTGGCCGTTTCCTCGATTTGCTTGGGGAGTCGGTCGGTCGATTCAAGTGGATCGTGCCGACCTACGCACTGATGTCGAATCACATTCACTCAGTGATTCAATTGACGACGGAAACTCTGTCGCGAGGAATGTGCTGGCTGAATGGCAATTACGCGCGCGAATTCAATCGACGTCATGGTCGCGTCGGCCATCTCTTCCAAGGTCGTTACAAACCGTTCCTGATCGATAAGGATGCCTACTACCTCGAGGTGCTGCGCTACGTCGTTTTGAATCCGGTCCGAGCTTGTATTGTGGCGAAACCGGAGGACTGCGCCTGGACGAGTTATCGCGCAATCATGGGCGCCGTGGAAGCGCCCCCGTGGCTCGCGGTGGACGACGTCCTGGTGCAGTTCGGTCCGACGCGGGAGATCGCGCGTGCAAACTACCGGGAGTTCGTTGACGCAGGCATCGGCCTTGATCGAAAGCCGTGGGACGATGTTGTCGGACAGATCTATCTCGGAGATGCGTCATGGCTCGACAAGGTTCGCGCTCAAATCGCGTTGAAACCACGGGCCGATGAGCATCCGCAACAGCAACGCACGCCAGGCGATTTGCCGATGGCCGATGTCGTCGCAGCGGTCGCAAGCGCTTTATCGATCGATGAAGCTCGCGTGCGATATGGACCGGACAAATTCGCACGCATGGTCGCCGCCTGGGTCGGCAGTTACGAAGCGCTGTTGCCAAATCGCGTGATCGCCGCCGGCCTCCGGTTACGTAGCCCGAGCCGTGTCTCAGCGCTCGTCCGTCGTTGCGATCGAGAACTTGCTCGAAACTCGGATCTTCAGGCTGATGTCGACCGTTGCATCGCTACCCTGCGTAGAAAACAGCCAACAGCAGACCTGGCACCATCATGATTCCCACACCGCGCGTGCCTGGGCGTGGCGCTCGCGCGCGCCGCGCAGGATCTCCGCGAAGCGCGGCGCGCTGCGGATCGGCTCGAGCCATGGATCGTGCTCGAAGGCATAGAGCGGGAAGAAGCTGCGTGAGATCTGATCGAGAACGTCGAGGGCTCGATCGACCTCGCCGATGTGTGCCAGCGATCGAAGCATGTAGTAGCGTGCCTCCGGATCGCGGTTGTGATCGATGATGACGTTGGCATTGCGGGCGGCAGTTTCGCGATCTCCTTCCAGCATGCTGACCAGGCCCTGGTGATAGGCGTGAAACTGTTTGTCGGGATTGTTGCGGATGGTGTCGCGCAGGAGACGGATGGCTTCCGCGTGGTGACCGCTCATGGCCATCGTCAGAGGGCGCAGATAATGGATATCGCCGTGGATGGCATCGCCCGCACGCTGATAATCACCCAGCATGAACCAGGTGTGGGCAATGCTGGTGTTCATGTGTGGATCGAGCTGGCGGACCTTTTCGAAGGCCTCGGCAGACTCGCGAAGCAATCCCGTGTAGCGGAGCGCCTTTCCCAAAGCAGCGTAGAGATCGGCATTGTTAGGCCAGCGCGCGATGTTTTCCTTCAGGCGCTTGAGTGAATCGAGAGTCGCTTCGGTCTCGATCTCGATTTCGGCGTAGTAGCGCTGGGCCAGCGTCAGGTCCGGATTGAGCTCAATCGAGCGGCGCAACGCATGTTCGGCCTCCTGGAAACTGTCGCCGGGCTTTTCGGTGTACTTGGCGATGAGCCACAGCGTGCGGCCAAGGCGCGCCCACGCCGGAGCGAAGTCGGGATCTTCTTCCAGCGATCGCCGGTAGAGGTCGCGTGCCGTCGCCCATCCTCCCGGTTCGTGTGCCTGCTGATTTGCGCGCAGGAAAAATTCATATCCCAGAGCGCTGCGCGGGACGTCTTTGCGAAGCGCGCTCGAATCGCTGTTAGTGACCGAGCCCGAAAGCGAGCGGACAACTTTGCGGGTCAGCTCATCCTGAAAGCCGAAGATGTTGTCGATTGTCGTGTCGGCGCTGTGCGACCATTTCACTGCGCCCGACGGTGCTTCCGCCAGCTGCGCCGAAACGCGCAACCTTCCGCCTAACGAGAGGATCGAGCCGGTCAGAATCGCGTTGACGTCCTGCTCCGTCCCGATGCGAGCGATGTCGAGCGGCTCGTTGGCATAGCGTTGCGCCGCAATGGACGAGCGCACGATCATCGAGTTGAGCCCGGCCAGCGAGGAAACAATCGCGTCGGGAAGCGAATACGCCAGGAAGTCGACTTCGTCGTCGCGGCGAAGCATGCGGAACGGAAGAACAATGACCTTGGTCTGTGGCGGAGGCGCCGCCGACGTGGTCGTCGGCGCTCCACTCAGCGCCTCACGTAATTCCGCGGCCGACGCGAAGCGGGCGCTCGGATCTTTTTCGAGGCAGCGCATGACCACGCGCGCGAGTTGCGGCGGCACATCAGCGGGAAGGTCGGGCGGGCGATCGTCGAGAATGGCAGCGATGGTTGCCAGCGAATTGTCGCCACGAAATGGGCGGCGTCCGCTGAGCGCCTCGTACAGAACGCTGCCGAGAGCGAACAAATCGGTCTGGGCGGTGATGTCGCCGCTTCGAATCTGCTCCGGCGCCATGTACGGCACCGTGCCGACGACCTGTCCCGCTTTGGTCGCCAGCACTTCCGTCTTCTCGTCCTCCGTGGCGGGCTTGCGCACGGCGGCCAGGCCGAAGTCGAGGATCTTCACGTGGCCGTCGTTGGTGAGAAAAATGTTTTCGGGTTTGAGATCGCGATGGATGACGCCGCGCGCATGCGCAGCGGCGAGACCGGATGCCACCGCCACCGCGATGTCGACCGCTTCGCGCCAGTGAAGTTTTCCCCGATCGAGCCGACGCCGCAGCGTCTCGCCGCGCAGCAACTCGGTGATCGCGTACCAAACGTCGTGATCTTTCGAAAAATCGAATATCGCGACGATGTTCGGATGCGACAGAGCCGCGATTGCTTTCGCTTCCCGCTCGAAGCGTTGACGCATCGACGGGTCGTGGGCGATCTCGTCGGAGATGACCTTGAGGGCGACGTCGCGGTCGAGCCGCCGGTCACGCGCCCGGTACACCGAGCCCATTCCCCCTTCGCCGAGGAGATCGCAGACCTCGTACGGACCGAGAGTCGTGCCGGGTTGGAGGGGCATGTCCGACGATTGTAATGCTGGCGAAAATTTCGCAAGCCTCTGTCACCCATGACCGATGCCGAAAAGCTCACCGCGTGCCTGCGCGAGATCGGGTTCGAGGCGGATGTGCGGCCTGTCGACTATACCGAGGACTTCCGCGGCCTGGCGCCGCCAAAGGTGATTCGGCAGCGCATCAACGTCGGGTGCCATTTCCTGTTCGACGCCGAGGGGAAGCTCGTTGCCGTGCAGAGCGAGTACGACGGATGGGTGTCATCAGCTAGCGCCGACGCCATCTCGATCGTCGGCTACCAAACTGCCGATCTCGATGGACTCGGCCGGCGCGTCGTAGCGGTCGATCTCCTCTTCCGCGACGCCACCCACGCCCGCAAGCTCCTCAGCCTGCGCGAATATCGCGATGCCGGATCGGGTCGGACGGTCTACGTTCTTCCCGACACGCCGACTGTGACGGAAGAAGGAGTCGTGCACACGCTCCGTTTCCGTCACACGTAGTGGCGCTACTACCCCTATAATGTGCGCGGTTGTCGGTATCGGCTGAAAAACCAGCATCGCGTGAGCGTTTGCTTTTGGCTGCAAAGACCCTCTTTGCGCGCCTCGGATATGAGCAGACATCGACCGCTGCCATCGCGCGCGACGCCGGCAGTTCTGAATCGCAGTTGATGCGCTACTTTGGCGGCAAGGCGGGACTGCTCGACACGATTTTCAATGAGTCGTGGGCGGCGGTGCTCGCGCGGGTGAGCTCGGAAATCCCGGCCAACGCCTCGGCCCACGACTCCATCCTGGGCATCCTCGGCATCACCATCGAGACCTTCGGTCGCGATCACGACATCGCGGTGCTCTTTCTATTCGAAGGGCGGCGCATCCGTGGAACGGACGTCACGCTCTCGCAAGGATTTCTGCAGTTCTATCAGCTCGTGCAGTCGGTGATTCGGCGCGGGCAGGGCGACGGCTCATTTCGCAGCGACCTCGATCCGACCGTCCTCAGCGCCGCCATTCTCGGGGCCGCCGAAGGGATGATTCGCGATCGATTGCTGCTCGAACGCCGCGGCATGCCAAACCCGTTCGATGACACCTCGGTGCGCAAGACATTCCAGGCGATCATCGACGGCTTAGTGGGGTCAGGTCTTTGATTCTCGCTTCGCTCTCCATATCGTAGACTTCGAAGAATCATAGACTTACGAGAAACGCCAATTGTGCAACTAGGCGCCTTCCTCTCGCAGTTCTTGTTTTCCTACACTGAGTAGAACGAAGCGAGAATCAAAGACCTGACCCCATTACTCCAGCATGTGCAATTGCCAGACGTCGCGCAGGAGTGGGGCGAGGGCGAGCTCGCCGACTTTGCCGATGCTGCCGCGCAAGTACCGGAGTTCCATCAGTTTCTCGTTCACCTCGGCGTCCTTTTTCACCGGGAAGCCGCTCTCGCGCAGCATGAGCAATCCCTTGACGCGCAACGACAGCTCGCTCTGCAGACGCAGATAGCAGAGCATGTCGGCGAGCACGGCGCCGTCGAAATGTTCGCGCAACGACTGCAGATATTGACCGGCGCCTGACTCCGCGAATTCGCCGGAGCTCATGGCCTTGAGAAGCGCGACGTCGAGATCGAATCCCGTTCCGACCCACTGCCGCACGTAACGCTCGCTCTGCGAGAAAACAACCACCATCAGCGGCGGCAGCACCAGGATGATCGCGAGGGTCGACATCGCGGGCGAGAGCACAAAGTGATTGAACAGCGAGTGCAATCCGAACGCGATCACGATCCCCACCGCCGCCCACCGCTCCCCCAGCACCTTGGTGGTCATGGCCATGATGGCGGTCGTGCCGCCGTGCATGATCGCGGTGCCGAACCCGCGCACGATCCAGAGGGCGGGAGGGGCGGCGGCCAGCGACGACACGAAGTACAAATTCTCGGTGAGCGCGAACCCGGTCCCGACCGCGAATCCGCAGATCGCGGCGTCGATCAGGAATCCGATCTGGCGGTCGCGCAGCATCACGATGATGGGAATCGCTTTCAGGATTTCCTCGACCGCCGGCGCGTCGTAGTGCGTGAGCACGTACCGGCCGACACCGAGTCGCAACAGCCAGTAGTTGATGAGAAGGCTGGCTGCAGCGGCGAGACAACCGATGATGATCAGCTCGACCAGCACGCGCGGACGAACCAATTTGAAGCTGTCGAGATACAGCAGAGCCATCAGAAAAAGCGAAACAGGAAAAAATGCGAGGAGCATCATCGCAGGAGCTTGAGCGAGAGCATCACCTCATTGGAGTCTCTCCCCTTCTGCATGGCGGTAGCGTATCCCACCGAGAAGGTCGACTCCAGATTGGAAAACATGACCAGCGAAAGGTCGAGCTGGGCGCCGACATCGTAAGTCGTTCGCCGGAGAGCCCGTTCGCCGTTGTCCGTGGAAAGCACCGAAGAGAAGAGCGCGACCCGAGCCCAGTTTGTATAGAGCGACGGGACGCCGACGCGGCGGAAGCGAATCGGCGGCAGCGTCCATTCGAGGGTCGCCTTGCCGAAATCATTGCCGCCAGCCTCGTTCAAATCGAGCCCCGGGAAGCTGTAGAACTCGCGATAGCGACGCACTTCCTGGTAGTCGATGTAGTTGTTGCCGAAACCACCGAAGAAAAAGTTCGCGAATGGATTGGTGTGATCGCCGCCCGACTTCCCTGCCGATGTTCGGAGCCACAGCGAGGAATGTTCGAGCGGCAGCAGGAAGCCGCGATCGTAGGTGCCGTAGAACTGCGGAAAGAATTTGCCGGCGACGTGATTGCCTCTGGCGGTGGCGGTCCAACGAAAACCGTACTCGTCGTCGACGGCGCCAATGGTCTTGCGAACATCTTTGAAATCGAACCGTGCGGCGATGGTCTCGTATTCGGTGAATGGCGCGCGAATGTTCTGGTAATCGGGAAGCGTGTCGAGGCCGCCGTAGTACGCGCTGCTCAGCGTGTATTCGAAGGTGCGCGGGCGCTGGAAAATCATGTAGTGGTGATACGCGACCGATGCCGCGCGCCCTTTGCGGCTGACTTTGGTCGGCCCGAACAAGTCATAGAAGTCGGTGGCGTTGAATCCCAGGCGCACTTTCCACGGGACCCCGTCGTAGTCGAGTTTCAGATGCAGACGCTCGCTCTTCGGTGACACCGCCGCGGTCAGATCCAGCGAACGAAGGCCCAACGGATCGGCGGCGTTGAATCGCAATCCCGCCGCCACCGCGTTCTTGTATCCCTCGACGACGGGATAGAACGATCCGAGCCGCACGCGCGCAAATGGATGATACGGACCAGCGTAGGTCGTGACCTGGTCCAGATTGACGCGCGCGGGCGAACCGGCGTTCCACTCCTTCACGATCGGATGCTTCTCGACGACCTGCTGGCCGAGGTAATCGATGGCGTTGATGTCGCTGCGGACTTCGATCGAGAGTCGCACCGGCGCGAAACCCTTGGCGGTGTAACGATACGCGATCAGGGCATCGTTGGAGATCGGAATGGGTCGAAAGAGCCCGGTCTGGACGTTGCTGACCGCTTCCATCTTTTTCGTCTGCGTGTCGTAGCGAAAGACGTTCGACACGCCCGTGAAGTACGACGTGCCGTAGAGGTATTGGCCATCGGGCGAGAAGACGAAGTTCAGCGGCGAGTTGTTCACGAATTCGTGAAGGACCGACAGCCGGGGGCGGCTCTCCTCCACTGGAAGAGTGATCAGTTGTTCGCGGCCGGTGACGTCGATCATCGAAGCACTGAGCGTTTTGCCATCGGGCGAAATGTCGAGATCGAAAATGTCGCGGCCATAGTCCAGCGTGAGCACGGATCGCCATCGGTTGTAGGGCGGCGGAATCGCGATCAGGATCGAGTGACCATTGTGATGCTGCACGCCCCAGATCGATTGATCTTTCGGGTTGACGACCAGATCGCCGGTGCGGCAATTCTTGAGCAGACGCCGGCGACGGCCGCTGGTGAGATCGAGCTCATTGAGGTCGCGCCAGCCGCGCGAATTGTTGGTGGTGTAAAAAATCTTGCGGCCCTTGGCATCGTAGGCCATCGACGTTACGAAATAGAGCGCCGGCGCGACGACGTCGGTGAGCGGCGTCATCTCACCGGTCTCGACATGGATCGCGACGATCTGCGCCGGCTTGGCGGGACGATTGATCGCGGCGTAGAGCAGCTTCCGATCAGGATCGTAGAAGCTGCGCGAGACCGATCCGAGGATCTCGTGATTGATGCGCCTCTCGGGCGTGACCGGATATTGGCGAATGCGCTCGAGATTTTTTCTCTGCCACTCGTGTTCCCACACGATCCAGCGCTGCCACTCGTCGTCGAGCGTGGTGCCGAAGACATTTTGGAACTGCGACGCGAAGTAGCGTTTGCTGCCCGGGGTGCGATTGACCCACGCCACGACTTTTTCGGGACCGTACTTCATGCCGAGGTAGCTCATGAAACGCGTGCCGTAGAGATAGGAGTTCTGCCCGATTTGAAAATCGATGGTCGTGCCTTCCGACTCTAGTCCCACGATGTCGTAGAAATAGGCGTTCTCGAGGACCATGGTGCGGAAGACCATCTCGTCGTAGCCGCCTAACGCGCGTCCGACGCCCCCCGCCATCCAGGTCTCGAGAAAGACTGCAATGCCTTCGTGATACCACCGCGGCGAATACCATCGCGGGCTGGCCAGATAGCTGTAGAACATCGACAGCGGCTCTTCCTTGATCGGCGCGACCTTGCCGTGAAAGAGCTTTCGGTATCTGAGATCGGCATCGGCAGCCTTGTCGGTCGCCACCACGTGAATCAGCTCGTGATGCATCAGCCAATTCATGCGCTCGTTGGTCGGCATCACGTCATAGACGTAGTCGAACGGCTCGATGCCGATACTGATGTAGTTCCACGGAACGGTCGATGTTCCGCCGTGACCGTAATCGCCGAAATCCTGCATCAGGATGACGATGGGCTCCGACGGCGTGTAGCCGAAGAGTTTTTTGTCGAAGGCCAGTGAGTTCTCGAACGAGCGCGCGAGGTGGTACGACAGATATTCGTGCGCTTTATCGTAGTAGACGAGATCGAGATCGCGGGTGCGGCGGGAATCGAGGTGCTGCGCCCGAGCTGCCAGCGCAACGGCGAAAACTAATGAGACGATCGACGCGCGGCGCATTGGGTAAACAGTGGAGCGCCAGTCCCGCAGGGGGAACCGGCGCTCCAACATGCCCCTACTGCGCCTGCCTGTGTGCGACTTGCAGTTCGAAATCTGCGAGTCTGTGCTGCAACTGTTCCGTGTGATAAAGCTTGGAGTCAAGCGCCCTGACCGCCATCAACTCGTCAGTCGCCGCCGCATTGGCGCGCGCGCGGAACTCGTTGTCACGCGCGTTCAGCGCCTGCTGAGTGTCGTTGAGACTCCTGGCGAGCAGCGAGCTGCTGGCCATGGCCGCCTGCGCGCCGGCGATGCGTTGCGCGCGTGCGATCTGGTCGTCCATATCGCGGAACTTCGCAGCCATCTGCTCGTCCGCCAGGACTTGCTCTTCAATGTTCTTCATCGCCCTGGCGTCCAACTGTTCGCTGCGCTGGAAGAGCTGTTCCTCCGAGACATTGGCGGTCACGATCCGCGCGTTCATGGCAGTCTCCTGCAGGTACTCGATCTCATCGGCCAATGAAATCGCGAAGAGTTCCTCGGATTTCAGCTCGTGATTGACAGCTTCGAGCTGCTTCGCGACCGCGAGATACTCGTCCTCCAGCTTCGCCGATGCCAGCTTGTCGACGGCTGCCGCCAACTGCTCGTCCGCGAGACTGACGACGCTGCGTGAGGCCATCTCTTCCTGCGCAATGTGCGCAAGCTTCTTATTGGCCAGCGCCATATCTTCATCGTTGAGATTCGCCTCGCGACTGCGGACGAAGTTCGCGGCCTCGGCGATCTCCGCATCGAGCGTCTTGCGATTCGCCGAAGTGCGGGCCGCGGCCTGTTCATCGGCCAGGACTTCCTCGGCCACCGCGATCCAGCGCGAGTACATCTCCTTGTCGAAGTCCGCGAGCGCCGCGGCGTCGGCGTGACCGAGGGCCTTCAGCTTCGCTGCGTCCGCGAGAAAGTCGGCGTAAAGCACCTTCTGCCGATGCTTGACGCTCTCGTTGCCGAGGACCACGTCCTTCTGGGTGATCTGAGGAGCACGATGCTTCTGGACCTCACCGATGGCGCCGGAAGCATCTTCCTTCCGGAAGTTGGGTGGCCAGAGCGCGATCGCTGCAACGAGGATGACCACGAGCGCACCGAAGCCGAGGAGCACCTTTTTTCTATTCTCACTGCTCATGAGAGCCTCCTTGGTTTTCAAACCTCAATACCCCCTCATGGAGGCAAAAGTTGGCTAGTCGATTGAAATCGCTGTCTTGAGGACCTCGTGACCTCCGATGTTGAGCTGAATGACAGCCCAGCCGGACGCTCCGCTCTTCTTGTGCAGGATGACGACTTCCGGTCCGCTGGTGTCCGAAAGGACATCGGACATATCGAGTTTTTTCTGGTCCCAGGCGACTGAAATCGGCTCGCCGTTGAACGCGTACGGCTGGATCGCGAATTGATCACCGTTGCGGCGAACGGTCAGGCGTCCCTCCTGCGGCACGCCGATGCGCGTCACGACCTTCCAATGATCGAAAGGAAGGGGCGCCATGGTCGCTTCGGTGTGCTCCCACGGAAGCGAGTTGCGCTCGATGTACGCGACGCTGACGACGATCACGACCGCAGCGGCCCAGGCGAGGGACACGAGGAGGTGCCGCCGGCCTCTGGCCGGGTGAGGGGCTCGCAGTTTTCCGATCACCGCGCCCCGCATATCGGGCGGCTCGACCTGCGGAACGGATTCGAGCTGCTGCACGACTTCCTCGTCACTGATGGCCATGGCCTTTTGCCTCCAGCGCCTCTCGCAACTGCTGGCGGGCAGTAAAGAGGCGCGACTTCACCGTCTTCTCGGGAAGATTCAATATGTCTGCGATTTCGTTGTAGGAGAAATGCACGAAGTGGCGAAGGATGACGACGGCGCGGTAGTTGGGCTCGAGATTCATGATCGCTTCGTGCAGATGCGTCCACTCCTCGAGCTCTTCGAATCGCTCGGCGGGATTGGCGCGAGGATGCTGCAGTCTGTCATCGAGTGTTTCGTGCGGCTTTCGGGCTTTGAGATGGTTGATCGATTCATTGACCGCCACTCGATAGATCCAACTGAAAAACTTCCGCTCCCGGTCGTAGCTGGCCAGGTGCTCGAACGCCTTCATGAACGCCTGCTGGCAGACCTCCCTGGCATCCTCGGCATCCCCGACCATGTGCAGGACGGTGTTGAACACCGGCCGCTGGTACCGTTCGATCAAGGTACCGAATGCGTCGACGTCCCCCTGCAGGCAGCGCTCGACCGCGATCCTGTCCAGTTCTTCCTCTTCCATCAAATACAACGCTCGGCGTGAAAAGTTGGTCGCGTCACGCGATCTCAAAGATCTGATCGAATCCGGAGAAGCGGAACACATCCCTGATGTGATGATTCACGTTGATGAGCTTGAGCGATTGTCCGCGCTGCGACAGCCGCTTTTGCGCCGCCAGCAGAACGCCCAGGCCGGCGCTGGAGATGTAATCGAGCTGCCCGAAGTCGACGATTTTGCCTTCGTTGAGCGACATCAGCACGCCGCGCGCGCGCTCGACCTGCGACGCGTCGAAGCGGCCGGCGAGAATCAGCTCCTTGTTTGCGCCCTCGCGAATATCGAACATACGGATGGGGTCAGGCCTTTACTTTTGCCTTTCGCTACGCCTTGTAGTTTTTTTCTACGCCTTGTAGGCAAAAGCAAAAGTAAAGGCCTGACCCCATCATCTCCTTTTGTAGAGCGTCACCCTGCTGTTTCCATTTTCGTGGTGGTACTCCACTCTATCCATCATTGTCTTCACGAGGAAGAGGCCCAGCCCGCCCGGCTTCCGCTCCTCGAGCGGCTTGTTCACATCCACCGCCGGCGCCTCGGTTTGCACATCGAAGGGTGGGGCGTTGAAATCGGTCAGGCTGAGGGCGACGTCAGCGCCGCCGAGCTTTAGCCGGATCTCGATCCGATCGCCGCCGGCAGGATTGTGTCGCAGAACATTGGTAAAGATTTCCTCGGCCGCAAGCTCCACGGCGTACTTGACTTGTTCGTCGACCTCGGCCACGGCGAAGAACCGTTCGACGAGATCGAAGACGTCTTCGAGCTCGGCGATATCGCGCCGGAACGTCTCGGCCATCTCGAACGGACGCTGCGCGCCGTAATACTGCACGCATAGCATCGCGATGTCATCGGCCTGCGGCGTGCCGTCTGCGAATCGGTCGACGCTCGCCGCGACCTGCGAGACGATCGTCGAGGGCTCCGAGTCAGGACAATGTTCCACGACCTCGCGGAGCCGCTTCACCGAGAACAACTCTTCGGCGGAATTGGAGGCGTCGGTGACGCCGTCGGTATACAAAAAGACTGCGTCCCCGGGCTTAAGAGTCGTTTTCTCGACGACATACTTGAAGCTGCGCAGGGCGCCCATGGGCAGGCCCGATTTGGATGCCAGTCGCTCCACGGATTTGCCGCGCACGATCAGCGGCGGCTCGTGACCGGCATTGCTGTACATCAGCCGCCCATTGCGGAGATTGAGAAATCCGCAGAAACCGGTCACGAACATCGACGGATCGGTCTCCTCGTAGAGCCGCGCGCTGACTGCCGACAACAATCGTGCGGGATCGTATTGGAAGACGGCATAGGCGCGGAAAAGAGTCTTGGTCATGGCCATCACCAGCGCGGCGCCGACGCCCTTTCCGGTCACATCCCCGATGCAGAAGTAGAGACTCTCGTCGTTCCAGAAGAAGTCGTAGAGGTCACCGCCAATCTGCTTGGCCGGCCGGATGAAGGCGTGGATCGCGAAGGGCGTGCTCTCGGGAAGCGAGACGGTACCGCTGGGCAGCATCCGCATCTGAATCTCGCTGGCGAGCCGGAGCGACTGCTCGTAACGTTGATTGTCGAGGTGCAGCTTGGTCATGCGCGCGCGCTCGATCGCCACCGCCACATGTGTCGCCAGCGCGTGCATGAGCGACTCATCATGCGCGTCGAAACTCGATTGCGTGGTCTTGTTCACGCTCTCGATCATCCCCAGCACTTTGCCGTGTGAATCGATGACCGGCGCGCGCAGAATCGAACCGGCGTTGGTCAGACTGCGATCGACATCCGGCGGCGGGTCCTCATCGTCATAAAGAAGGATGCGAGTCTTCTCGGCCTCCACCACCGCCGACGCTTTCTCGACGATGACCGCCAAAAGCTTATCGAGATTGAACTCCGAGCTGAGGGCTTTCGATAGCTCCAGCAGCGCGTAGAGCGCGACATCGCTGCGCGCCGACGTGTCCCGCTGCACTGCCGGAGTGGTCATCTTTTCTCGAGCGCCGGCAATCTTATCGCTGAACAGCTGCCTTGGAGTGCGGTGCCTTGGCACCGCTTTTTCGGCCGCAGCTAGCGGCGGCAAGCCGCCGCACTCCAAAATCCATACACTCCGCGCATGCTGACAGCACTCTTCTTTCTCGCCGCCACCATCCCCCCGCCCCAATTCGCCGATGCCGACCGCCCCAGGAAGCTTGCGGCGGCATTCCCGGAGGTCGAGAAACTCTTCACGGCCTTCGTGGAGAAACAACACATCCCCGGCGCCGCGGTGGGCATCATCATTGACGGCGAGCTGGTGTGGGTGCAGACGACCGGCTTTCGCGACGTTGCGGCAAAGGCGCCCGCCACGCGCGACACCGTGTGGCGGATCGCGTCGATGACCAAGAGCTTCACGTCGATGGCCATTCTCAAGCTGCGCGACGAAGGAAAGCTGTCGCTCGATGATCCCGTCAGCAAATACGTTCCGGAGCTCGCGAACCTCACCTATCCGACCGCCGACTCGCCCAGGCTCACCATCCGGCATCTCTTGACGCACGCGGAAGGCTTCCCGGAAGACAACCCGTGGGGCGACCGGCAGCTCGCGCGAAGCAATGCCACGATGTCCGAGTGGATGCGCGCCGGCATCCCGTTCTCGTCCTCGCCCGGCACCGTCTACGAGTACTCCAACTACGGCTTCGGAATCCTCGGGCAGATCGTCGAGCGCGTCGCGAAAAAACCCTACGACGACTATGTCCGCGACAACATCCTCAAGCCTCTGGGAATGAAGTCGACGACGTATTCCGTCAGCGAAGTCCCCGCGGATCGCATCGCGAAGGGATATCGATGGAGCGGCAAGACGTGGACCGACGAGCCCGCGCTTCCGCACGGCGCCTTCGGCGCGATGGGAGGCTTATGGACCACGCCCGACGATCTGGCACGCTACCTGGCATTCATGATGTCGGCATTCCCGCCGCGCGACGATCCGGAGAGGGAACCGATCCGCCGAAGCAGCGCGCGCGAGATGCAGCAGGCAGCGCGTACGATTCCCGCGATTGCCTCGCGATCGACGATCGACGCGCCGCTGGAATTGAGCGTCAGCGCCTACGCGTACGGACTTCGAATCGCGCAGGACTGCCGATTCACCTACATGGTGCAGCATGGCGGCGGCTTGCCGGGCTACGGGTCGTACGAGCGATGGCTTCCCGACTACGGCGTCGGCCTGATCGCATTCGGCAACCTCACCTACGCCGGATTCGTCCCGCTCTTCGATGACGCTCTGAACGCGATGTTGAAAACGGGCGCACTCAAGCATCGCGTCGTGCAGCCGTCCTCAGCGCTGCTGCAGGCGAAATCGGACGTGTCGCGCCTAATCAATCAATGGGATGACGCGCTCGCGAATCGAATCGCGGCCGACAATCTCTTCCTCGATCAACCGGCTTCGGAGCGGGCGGAGGAGATCCGCAAGCTTCGCGAGCAGCACGGCGCGTGTCGCGAGGAGCCAAGGATCGACGCCGACAATGCGCTGCGCGGAACGTGGTTTATGCCCTGCGACAAAGGATCCCTGTCGCTCCGCATCACGCTCGCACCAACGATGCCTCCGCGAGTGCAATTCCTCAACATCCGCTCGATCATGCCGCCGAGCGACGCGATGCGGAGCGGCATCGAGTCGAAGCTATCGACGATTCCCGCGCAGTGGGGCAAATGTGCGATCGGCGAGCCGCTCAGCGAAACGGCGGTCAAGGTGAGCTGCCAGCACGGCGATCTCGCCGCCCGCGTCGCGCAGGGAAATGTGACCTTCGCGCCGATCATCTCCGCCGATCAGCGGTGCGCACCGTAAGTCAAACAATGACGTTACCGCCGCACGCGTCCCTCACTGAGCTTGCTGGGGCGACGAGACTGTTCACCTAAATGTGACCGACGGCACACGGAAAACCGGCCCAGCGCCGGTACTTAGTGTGAAGGTCCGACTTCCAGTCGCGTCCCCGATGTGCCACATACGATCGATCTCTGTCCTTGTTGTAGCCTTCATCGCGACGGCAGCTTTCGCGGAGTCTGCCAATCACCCGGGGCTTGTCGTCTCAGCCACGGTGGTCCCGTACTTGCGGTGGAGCGTGACCGGGGAGCCAGGCACGGTCGAGGTCACAGCCGAGGATCTCCAGCGCGGCGTGCTCGAAGTTCGGGGCATCGTGGCAAACGTCCGCACCAACGACCCCGCCGGATATGTCATCACGTTCCGCTTTGATTCCACGGTCTTTAAGGGCGCAGAGATTACCGGGCTGCGCCAGGCCGTCGCCGTTGGCCCGGGCGGTGCGTTCGTGATCGGACGGGAAAATCTCACGCGACAGCCGCTGCGAGTTCACCTCCGACTGCCCGATGGTGCAGCAGTCGGCCGCTATGGCTGGCCGCTTCGCATCGAAGTTTCGCGGCTGCAGAGTCGCTGATCGCCTGCCGTTACGACATTTGTTGTTCTGGATGGCGAAAAACTTGCATCCATACGTACGGCTTGCAGCAGAGTCTATAATTCCGGACTTATAATTCCATAAGCTTCAGTCTGGGTCTACGTCCATGAGACGAATGCCGAGCATCATTTTTATGAGCTCGCTCACAGCTATGGCTGTCACTCCGGCCGCCTTCCCGGCCGCAAGAATTCGTGCGGTGCGCGCGGTGCAACCCAAAAATGCCGTTGTGCCCTTGACACACTATGAGATCGAGTCCGATTCGATCGGCTTCGGCAACCTCACTCCGGGCGAGAGCCGGGTTCTCTCTGCTGCAACGAGGGTGCGCGTCTTCAGTGCGCAGCCGTGGCGCCTCCAGCTCATTCCGATTTGTCCTTCGCTAACGCGCTCGACAGCACCTGCCGTTCCGATTTCCCGGCTCCACTGGAGATCGGCAGGAGGCGAATTCGTTCCGTTCCGCACCGCAGTCCCCGCCCTGGTCGCCTCCGGTGGACCGACGGGTGCAGCTGGCCGGGTCGTCGACATCGACTACGAGCTCGTTCTTCTCGACACCGACCCCGCTGAGCAGTATCGGTGCGAGTTGGAAATTCTCCTGGATGACAAAAGCACCATAAGTGTTCTTTCGCTTCAGCATCAGCAGCAAAACGAGTCCAATTGAACGCGGCTAGGGTCGCCGCAAGGAGAGAGGATTTTATGGATAAGAGTCTCTTTAGACCAATCGGAATCATGTTCATGCTCGCGTCGGCGGGGTCGATCTCTGCGGCAACAGTCGACTCGCCAACCTTGAGTGTTTCGGCGAACGTTCAGGGCGTGTTCATCTTCCAGATCAACGGCAGCACGTCCGGTCAGAGCTTCTCGTTCGGACAGGTCAACGCCCAGGGAGATGTGTCGCCGACCATCGCAACCAGTTCCGGCGTCACAGCGACGGCCGAGTCGCCGTCAGGCGGCAGCGCGACATACGAGAAATTGAGCGCGTTCACCTGGCAGGTCGTCAGCTCGCCGCGGCGAACGGTAAACATCTACATCTCCAGCGCGTCGCGCGCCGGGACGATGAACGTTGGGCAACTGCTGCTGCACATGACCAAGACCGGCGGACTACCGGGCGCCGGAACCTCGGCCGGCTACGTCGCGGTGCCGGCAGCGCCTCCTTCGACGGATTTGGTCGGCGGTTTCCCGGCTGGAACGGGCGCCAACACTGCCTCGGGCATCATCGACGCACATCTGCAGGTGCTCGACACCGACACGCCGGGGACCAACACATGGACGATCACTTTGACCGCCAACGGCGTTTGATCGAAACGGCGATCCGATATTCGGCAGCGGCGATCCTTGCTGTGGTGGGGGCGCCGGCACTTCCGGCGCAAACCTCGGTTGCGATTTCGCCGCACATCATCGAGAAAGTCGTCCGGCCGGGCCAGGGTCTATCGGATATCGTTTCCTTCACAAACTCCGGCAAAGAGCCGGCGCAGGTTTCGCTCGAGCTCGCAGACTTTACTGTCGACGAGAACGGAAAAGCGCACGACCGACCGCCGGGCACGGAACCGAGCTCGCTGGCGCCGTTTCTGCGAATTGCGCCGCCGACGGTTCGCGTCGCGCCGCAACAGACCGTCAACTTCCGATACTCGGCTCAGCTCCCGGCCGCGTTCACGCACTATCGGGTGATGATTTATTTTCTTGTGCGTCCGGTGACGGCACTGGTCGCGAACGGCGCCGGCTTCCTCATCGTCCCCCGCCTCGGCGTCCCGCTGTACGCGGAGAACATTGGCGCGAAGCCGGCGTCGCTCCACATCGACTCGATTTTCTGGGCGCGATCGCCTGAGGGCTCACTCTATGCCGACCTGCAACTGCGCAACGACGGCCAGCGCAACATTCGTCCGCAGGGGTTGGTGTTCGTTCGCTCCGCGAACGGGCGGTTCGCGCGTCAGTTTCCGTTCAACGAAGGGCGTGAGCCGGTCCTGCCCTCACAAAGCCGGCAATGGCATGTGACGTTCGGTCCGGTTCCCCGCGATGACCTGTCGGTCGATTTCCGACTGACCACTTCGGCGACCAAGACCTTCCACGAAACTTACGAGATTGCCGCAGCGCGTTAAATGCGAATCGCGAAGGCGAGCCTTGCGCTTTCGATCCTCCTTCTGACCTGCACCCTCCCCGCGTGGAGCGGAACGGGCGACAACCCGCAACGCGGCAATCTCGATATCGCCATCAGCAGTCACACCTTTCGGTCGCCTTTGTTCGGCTACGACTCTGCCGCCGCGATCCGCGTCTTCGGAACGCAGATGTTGCCGCTTGGCGCACGCATCACCGCTTTCCTGCAGAGTGGGGCTCCGAGTTATCCAACGGTCGGCTCGATCCGCGCCGATGGCATTCCGATTGTCGGCGGCGTGGGGAGCGCTGAATTCGGCGATGTCACCGCCGTCATCGCCCCCGGCCACGGCGGCGATCTCCTTCTCGGCAATTCGTACCCTCTCTTCGGCCTGACCGCCGCTTACTCGCTGGGCGACGACGATTACTCCGGCTTCGTCGGCCGCGCGCGTTACTTCATTCCGCCTCCTGGAATGGCGCCATCGACGAAACCCCGTCTGGCTGGTGGAACGTTCGTTCACCACATGGGTCTGACCACGGAAACGTTCAATCTGTTGACCGTTTCGGACCCGGTGTATGTCGACAAACGGCAACGCTCGAGCGACGCGATTCTCACCGCGACGCTGACCCGCACACTGTCCCCAATCCTGTCGGTCTTTTCAGCCGCCAACGCTTCCAGCGTCGGCGCATGGGGAGGCCGCGTCGGCGGGCAGCTCCATAGCTTGCATACCGAGGTCGCGGCGGCTCTCTATTCGTTCAGCAGCAGGCTGCCGTACCTCTACCCGCTCATTCGCGCCGGTGAAACGGGAGTCGAATTGGCGGGAACGCACAGGTACTCGGAGTTCAGCAGCCTTGATGGCTCGGTGAACCTCCTGCGGAGTGAGAACGACCGGCGACCGCACAACCTTCGCACGTCACTGGGCGTCGCGCATTCATTCGGCACGGACGCGCCGTACGTGAGGGTTTCACACAGCCACAACGAACTCACGTACCAGACGCTCGACGCCGCGCGCCTTGCGACCATTGCGGACGAGACATCGGTGATGCTTCTTCGATCGAAGGCGGATCGACAAAGCAGTGCGACCTTGCAGTATTTGTCCAACAGCGAGAACCAACCGAATCGACTGCAGATCGTCGTCGATGACCGCCGCGCGACGCTCGCAAATCTCATCTTCACCACAACCCTGATCGCGCAGCGCAGCGAATCGGATGATGGCGTGACCTTCGAAACGGCGGCGCAGATTCCTTTTCGAGCGAGCTACGCATACATCGCCGGCATCGGCTCGGCGTACCTGCACAGCGGCGGCGAAGACCGCGGCGAGGGCACTGTGCGAGTCGGTCTTGCGCGGAGCGTGTACGGCGGCGCCTGGTATCTGGCACTCGACGCGCGGCTACCGTTTTCGATCGGATTGCCGCGCTCGCGGCTGGGCCGCTCGGCGCTCACCTTCGATCTCGGACGGCGCTTGCAGTGGCGGGATATCCACGATCTCTCTTCGATGTTCGCGCCGTACCTGCGGCCGGACGCGTTCGGCGAGATCGAAGGAAGTGTCTCGCTCAACGGGATCGGAGTCGGAGGTATTGCGGTGCTGCTGAACAACGGCCCCATCGCGGTCACCGATGCATCCGGCAATTACGCACGTCGAGTCCCGGTAGGTCCGGCGACGGTTACGGTCGACTTGTCGAAGGTTGATCCGCAGTTTCGAATTCTCGGTGACGCCGAGAAACGCGTCGTCGTTCCACCGAACGGACCAGCGCGTGCCGATTTCGTTTTGGGGCGCTTCACCTACTTGCAAGGCGCGCTCGTCCGATGCGCAAAGGCGTCGCTCATGCCGGTCAGCGGCGCGAAACTCGCGCTCGTCGGAAAGAACTTCACGACTGCTGTCGAGACGTCGAGCACCGGATCGTTTCAGATCGACGAGATTCCGCCGGCGGTGTATCAAGTGATCATCGATCCTTCCTCGGTGCCCGACGTGGCAGCGTCGGACATCGCCGCAATTACGATCGACTTGACTCGAGACGTGATGGGATACGTGATCCGCATCGGGTGCGGAGCAACCCGGTAATCGCCATTCCCCGGTCACTGCTGGTGTGAAATCGTAGCCAGAAATTTCGCCAGCTCGTCCCCCCACACCTCGGGCCAGGTGTGGGTGCCATGTCCGTGCGTGCGATCGCTGGTCGGAATGAGGACGTAGCGGCCGCGCGGCACCCGTGGGATCAGCTTCTCCATCAGTCCGAGCTCGGGGGGATTCACGAAATCGTCAGCGGAGTTGATGGCCAGCAGCGGCGCCTTGATCTTTTCGAGATCGGGCGACGGATCGTAGTCGCGTGACGCTTCCAGCGCATAGAGCAGATCGTCGGCCTTGGTCGTCGCCGTTCGCGTCTTCATCTGTTCCGCGAGCCAGCGGTCGGCGTCGTCGCGCGTCGGTGCGCTCTTCTGCCACTGCAGCGGCGCGCTGGTCGCGATCAGCATGATCTGAAGCGCGGAGGTCGTATCGCCGCGCTGCAGATCATCGATGACCATCTTTCGCCACACCCGATTGCGCCCCGCGATCTGCGTCGGCGCGCCGGCAAGCGGCACGAGCGCGTCCATCATGTCCGGCCACCGTTCACCCCACATCCACGTATGCATGGCGCCCATCGATGTCCCCATGACGAGAAAAAGATGATCGACGCCGAGGGACTCGATGAGCCGATGCTGAAGCTCGGTCATGTCGGTGTAGTCGTAGTGCGGAAATTTGCGGCCCAATCCGTCGCTCGGCTTGCTCGAGTCGCCATGGCCGATGCTGTCGGGAATCACGATGAAGTATTTGCTGGAATCGAGAAGGCCGCCCGTTTTGAAAAGCACGCCCGCGAAGTGATCGTTGAGAAATTGCTTCGAAGAGCCGCCGGTGCCGTGAAGGATCAGCACGACATTGTCTTTGCGCGGTTTCCCGATGGTCAGGTAGTGCAAGCGGACCTGCTCCAGCATTTCGCCGTCATGAAAGTGGAAATTCTTGACGATGAGATCGTCGGCGCGCGCGGAAGCGGCAAGCAGAAAAAGAAAGGCCAGGCGACGCATGGGATATAAGGATATTCCCATGCTGCAACGCGAACTCGACGACGGCGTCATCACGCTCCGCCTGGCCCATGGAAAAGCGAGCGCGCTCGATCTCGAGCTGTGCCATGCGCTGCAGGCGGAATTCGAAGGCGCAGCCGAGTCGGCGGACATCCGCGCGTTGATCCTGACCGGAACGGGATCGATTTTTTCCGCAGGCGTCGATCTTCCGCGCCTCGTCAACGGCGGCAAGGACTATGTGCAGGACTTCGTCGAGGCCCTCGGCGCCATGCTGCAGGCGCTGTTTGTTTTTCCGAAGCCGGCCGTGGCCGCCGTCAACGGCCACGCCATCGCGGGCGGCGCGATCATGGCATTCGCGTGCGACTACCGGCTGATGAGCGGCGGGCGCATCGGCGTTCCGGAAGCGCTGGTGGGCGTCCCTTTTCCACCTCTGGCCCTCGAAGTTGTCCGCTTTGGTGTCCCGCAGCAGCATTTGCAGCCGATGCTGCACCTCGCGAAAACGATCGAGGCGGCGGAAGCGAAATCGATCGGAATCATCGATGAGATTGTTCCCATCGACAATCTCCTGAATCGCGCAAATGCAATCGCGCGTCAGCTGGGGGACATCGCGCCGGCCAACTTCCGCCTGACAAAACGTCAGATTCGCGAACCGTATTTGCGCGATGCCGCGGCGGTGGCCAGCGTCTCCGCCGACGAGATCGACGCGCAGTGGGCGTCTGCCGAAGTGCACCAGCACATCAGGGCTTATCTGGAGAGGACACTCGGAAAGCGTTGATGCCTCATTGGGCGTCTTCGGGGATCGTAATCCACTTCTTCTGATAGGCAAACGAAATCGCCAGCAGCAGGATGCCCAGGGCAATGAAGGAGAGGATGCGATAGACGCGCTCCAGCGCCGCGAGATCGTACAGAAAGACTTTGCCGATGGTGAGGCCGATGAGAATCAACGCCAGCCAGCGCAGGAAGGCATTCGCGCGCACGAAGCCGATGACCATCAGCGCCCCGCCGTAGAGCATCCACAGCGCGGACCACGCGAAGTCCCTCGCAATTTTCTGCGCGAACGCTTCGTGCACCTCGGCCGTCAACGCGATCAGGGCCAGGACATTCAGCGCGGTCACCGCGAACCTCCACAGCAGTTTCTCGCGCGCGGCAATCGCGATTCCGCTGAAGATCGCGACCGCGATGGCATAGGTCAGCATCCGCATGTTGAAGACGAGATGCTGGGGATGGAATTGGTCGATGAATAGCAGCCGAAAGACGCCGCAGGTCAGAGCGGTCGATCCCAGAACGCGGAATACTTTCGCCGCCGGGGGCGGCGGCGCTCCACTGATCAGCAGCAGCGCGGCCGCCTCGGCAAGCCATCCGATGGTGATCCAGATCGTCTGAAACTGCAGCGGAATCGCGATCGTCACGAAGCCGAGTGCGATCGCGAGGTGTGCCGCCGCCAGATCGTCCTCCGCGCCGCGCAATCGGAGCGCCAGACACAGGACGAGAAAGAATGCGCTCAACACGATCGCGTACTTCGCGAGACGCGACGCATTCTCGATGATCCAGCTCAGCTCCGCGAAGTAAACGAAGGCGTTGACAAACGGCAGGACCAGGACGACGCCAAAGGCGATTCCGCGATCCCGCCATCGACGCAGCAGCGGAACGACCGCGAACAGCAATAGAAAGAACGTGATGAACGCTACCGTGCGCGGCATGTGCGGCTTCGAATAGAGGGCCGCGTACCAACCGATGTAGAGAAAGAGCGTGCCGAAAAACGCGACCGTCAGTGCACGCACCCATGGATAGAGCGACACCAGCACGAGTGCGGCGATGTCGAGGAGCGAAACATAGGTGAAGAGCGCGACCTCGCGATTGGCTCCGGTCGACAGCAGGACCGGCGTGAGAAAGCCGCTGGTGAGCGCCAGGCCCGCCAGAAATTCCGATTGATGCCGGATCGCCAGAGCCACCAGCGCGATCGAAACGATGGCCATCGCGGCGAAGGACGCGCCGTTCGAGATCAGTGCATACGTCTGCGACGACGCCCAGATCGAGAGGTAGAGGGCTCCCACCGCCACCACTTCCAGCGAATGCGCGAAGGCGCGATGTCCTCGCTTGTGAAAGCGATCGCTCCACACCAGCAGCGCCGCCCCGACCGCAATTCCGATGCCCACGCGCGCGGCCGGCCCGATCCATTCATTCTCGAACGCGTACTTCAGAAAAAACGCGACGCCGATCAGCAGCGCCGCGATGCCGACGCGATTGAGCCAATGCGCACCGATGAGGCTTTCCACCGATTTTTTCGGGGCCGGTGGGGGCTGCTTCGGCGTGGGGGCGGGGGCGGAAGGAGGCGGCGGCGCATAAATCACGCCCAGGCGATTTTCGATTTTGGTCAGACGATCTTCGAGAAAATCGAGGCGAGCCCGGATGTCTTCATCCGTCACGCCGATACCCTACACGAATCCCAACGGTATGTGAGAATGTCGCGTAACTACTGAAAAGTGTGCAGATCTGCTTTCGTTGCGCTGTGGCTTTTGCAGGCCGCTTCCGTCTTCGCTGCCGCGACGTCGGTCACCGTGACAGCCATGCCGCACGGTATGGTGCAACCGGTTGGACAAGGTGGCGCCGATGACTTCTTTTCGCTCACGAACTTCAGCACGTCGTCAGTCCCGATCAAGCTCATACCTTTGGTTGACCCGACCTTCATCACGGTGACACCGAGCGCCTTCACGCTGGCGCCGGGCGCAACACAAGTTGTCACGTTGATCGCAAAGCTGGAAGCGGAAGGCTACTTCGCAGTCGCGATCTTTGTTGACCCTGTTGGCCTCTTTATCCCTGTCAGGCTACTTTCTTCGGCAGCCCCGAGCGCTCCGCCGCAGCTAGCACCTGGATCGACGCGAACCGAAGTCATTACACCCCCCGGCGGAGTCGTCATCAGCCCTGCGCCACCGGTCCCCGCGATCGCGAAATTCACGAACAACGGCAGCTCTCCGATTCAGGCGATCGTCGTGTCAGATGTGCCGTGGATCGTTCCCGACGACGGACTCGTTACGATCCAGCCGGGCGAAACGAGGGATGTTTCGTATTTCATCGATCCGAATCAACGATCCGCCCTGCTCGGCGGCAATATCGGAAAACTATCGCTCGTCTTTCCGAATGTTTTGCAGACGAAGTCGAGCGTGTCGATCACGATCGTCTTCGTCGTTAGGCCCGACGTCCAGCCAGGATCGCCGCCGCCACTGGCGCCCGGCGAGATTGCGATGTTCCTTGCAGGTCTGGCATATCGGCCAACCGCCATCGGTGATTTGCTGCTCGCCACGAAAAACAGTTCAGTCGGGGATCTCAAGATTTACTTTGAAGGACGTGTCGCGAATCTTCCGCAACTCGCAGCAAACACGTCGGTCTCACTTCCATCTTTGCTGCCGGACGTCTTCGGGAGCGCTGCGCAAAGCGGCTCGGTGCAGATTCGAGGAAGCGACCTGTCCAAAGTGTCGGTCGCGGCGGTGCAGCTCAATAATTCTTCGCCTGCCGGGGCGTTCGGAACCGCGCTGCCGGTTTTGCGCTCCGATCAGGGGATACGAACCAACGAGCAAATGGTGCTTTCCGGAGTGGCCAGACAGAGCGGAACGCAAACCGATCTCTACATCCAGGAAATGAGTGGCAACACGGCGACGATCAATATCGAGTTTCTGAACGCATTTGGAGTTGTCACTTCTGCCCGCAGTGCCGATGCAATCGGTCCGTTCGGATTTCTCGAGCTGCTCGATGCGGTACCGGTCGGCGCAACGGCGGTGCGAATCACGAACGCATCGTTAGGGGCGTCGAGAGTGAGCGGATATGGGTTGGTCAGGAATCAGAGCTCCGGCGATTCGTGGGTGGTTACCGATCCGGCGCTGACCGCCACTGCGTCCGACAGCACGCTACTCATTCCACTGATCGACGTCGGCTCAGGATGGCAAACGTCTGCTTTCGCAACCAATCGTCTCACTCAAACTTCTTCGATTATCTTTGATGTTCGTTCGTCGGCCCGCCGCCGCTCAGCGAAGCCGCACGACGAGCCGCACAGGAGCTTGCCGGTCGACCCGCTGGGCTTGAACCCGTTCGACCTCGGACCGTTCCAGACTCTGGCGGCGCAGGTCGCGAGCACGCCGAACGGTCAGATCCGTGTGATCTCTGCGCCGCGCGCGGTCAGCGTGGCCGCGCGGTCAACACGTACCGTCGGCGGAAGCGTTTTTGGGACGGGTCTGCCTGTGGTTCCTCTGTCGGCGGCGATCGCGAGTGGGGATTTGAAACGCTTTCCGGGCGTTGAAGATGGCTCGGTATCCTCGCGCCAGTCAACGGCCGGCGGGACGTTCAGAAACAATCTCGTCCTGGTCGAAACCACCGACCATGAAGTGACTGTCAGAGTGACGCTTCGCTATGCCTTTCTCGCATCCAGCCTTCTCTCAGCGACGGTCGTGAACACAAAAGAGTACACAATTGGTGCATCGCAATATGTCATCATTAATAATGTCATTCGTGACGTGGCCGGAGAGGTCCGCGACACGTTCGGCGACCTTCACAACGTTCAGGTCGATGTCGAAGTCAGTAGCGGAGCGGGACGCATCATCGCTTTCCTGCAATCCATCGACAATCGAAGCGGCGACTCGATCGTTCGAACCGATTAATCACTGTGCCGGCGGCGCGAAGTTCACCGTGACTTCATACTTGCCGCTGCCCTCGAACTGCCACTGCTTCAGCGATTCGAAAGCCGCATACACCAGGGTGGGCGCGGCGCTTGGCGACACGAGCCTGGGAGCTCGCGCGACGCCGTCGCTGATCAGGGCTCCGATGGTGACCGGCTGGTAGTACGCCCCTTGAATCGCGCTGAGCGGACATTTCGGCTCGATCCTCCTGACCACAATCGCGGACGGCAAATCGCCGGGGATCTTGTCGATCCTCTTCTTCGCCGCGAACCACTCCCCAACTTCACCCAGACTCGTGAAGTCAGTGTCGGCGAGCTTCGGATAAAGGTTCGTTGCGACGTGCCAGTACCAGTCGGCCTCTTCCGGCTTCTTCAAACCTTGTTCGGCCATGGCGCGGTAAGCGACGGTCAGGGCCAGCGTGTAAGTGGCGTCGGGACCGGTGCCGAGGTGATCGGTCATGCTGTTGATCAACTTGATCGACCACTTGCGCGCGTGTCCGTAATGATGGGTGCGGAGATCGTTTTCAACCATCTCGAGCTGGCCGCGCCAATCCTGAGCGGAGAGAGTTGTGGCGGTCAGGGCGAAAACCAGGAGAAGGGGTCTCATGACCCATTTTCATGAGCGAATTTGATGCCGGATTTACTCCCAGCGCAGCGCGTCGATGGGATCGAGGGTGGCGGCCTTCCAGGCCGGATACCACCCGAAGCCGATGCCGATGATGGAGCAGACAATGAGGCCGGTGACCGCCCAGAACCATGGAAAGACCATCGCGATGTCGAACCACAGCGCGACGCCGTTGCCGCCGGCGACGCCGAACAAAATCCCCGCCAGGCCGCCCACTTCCGAGAGCACCACGGCCTCGAAGAGAAACTGTTTGACGATGTCGTCCTTGCGCGCGCCGATGGCCTTGCGCACGCCGATCTCGCGCGTCCGCTCGGTCACGCTCACCAGCATGATGTTCATGATGCCGATGCCGGCGGCCAGCAGCGCGATCGCGCTCACCACGAACGCGCCGATTCTGATCGTGCCCGCGACTTGCGCGAATGCCGAGACCAGGGTGTCGTTGGAATAGATCTCGAAATCGTTTTCCTTGCCCAGCCTGAGGCCACGCGCGACGCGCATCGCGCCGATGGCCTTGTCCAGGGTCTGGTTGTACGTCGCCTGCGACGTCGATTGGGTCGCAACGTTGATGGTCCGATTGACCCATCCGAAGTCGTTGAAGTAGCGGGTGATCGGAACGAGCAGGATGTCATCCTGGCTCTGACCGAACGACGATCCCTTTTCCGCAAGCACGCCGATGATCATGTACGGGCGCTCGTTGATCTTGATGGTCTTGCCGATGGGCGTCTGATTGGGAAAGAGTTTTTTCTCGACGTCGCGTCCGACCACCACCACACTGCGCGCGAGATCGACATCCTCGGGCGAGATGTTGCGGCCGTAGCCCAAGGTGTACGAGTTCGCGATCAGGAAACTCTCATTCGTGCCGACCAGCGTGAGGCCCTGGATCTTCGAGTTGCCGAACGCGGCCGGCTTTCCGCGATCGAAGACTTTGAAGCAGATGGCGTTCGCTTGTCCTTCCATCAGGCGCTTGTATTCATTGGCCTGTTGCAACGAGATGTTGCGGCGATTGGCGTACTTTTCCTCGGGATCGCGCGAGCTGATCACCGGGTATTTCGCGAATTGAAAGAGATTGCTGCCCAGAAAGCTCAATCCGTTCTCGATGGAGAGCTGGATCACGCTCAGCGCCGTCATCACGCCGATCACCGAGAACACGCCGATGGTGACTCCGAGCATGGTGAGACCCGAACGGAGCTTGTTGGTCTTCAGCGCGCCCAGCGCCATGCGGATGATTTCGTGGAAGTTCATCGCCCCTCACCCGGTCCCGCTCCGCGGGACCACCCTCTCCCCGCTGACGCGGGGCGAGGGATTACGAAGTGAGGGTGCCTCATTCGTACCTCAATGCCTCGATCGGATCCAATCGCGAGGCCGAGAGAGCGGGCGCGAATCCCGAGACGATTCCCGTGATCGTCGACACCACCAGACCCGTCATGACCAGAGCGATCGAGAAGCGCATCGGAAAGGAAGGGAATGCCGCCGCGACCGCGGTCGACATCAACCACGAGAGAAGCAATCCGACCGCGCCGCCGACGAGACAGATCGCGACCGCTTCGACGAGGAACTGCAACAGAATCGATCGCCTCCGCGCGCCGATGGCCTTGCGCGTGCCGATCTCGCGCGTGCGCTCCTTCACGCTGACATAGGTGATGTTCATGATGCCGATCGCGCCGACGAAGAGAGCCAGCCCGGTCACGAAAAGCCCCGCCACTGCGATGCCGCCCTTGATCGGACCGAGCGTGCTGCGCAGCGCGCCCTGCTCATTGATCTCGAAATCGTTGGGCTGCTCCGGACGCAATCCGCGGACGCGGCGCATGTGGCCGACCAGCTCGTCCTTGGCGGCCTCGAGGTGTTCTTTGTCTTTCACTTTGACGCGAATCGAGGTGTCGAGCCGCGAGCTGAATGTCTTCGTGAATGCCGGAAGCGGCACAACGGCGTACGAGTCGAAGCTGAAGAGTCCCAGGAAGGTGCCCATCTTGGTCCAGACGCCGATGACGCGGAAGGGATTGCTGTCGATGAGCACCGTCTTTCCGACCGCGGGCTCGCTCGGGAACAACGCTTCCGCGACGTCGAAGCCGAGGACACAGACGTTGGCGCCGCCGCGCGATTCGGTCTCGGTGAAAAATCGTCCCTGAGTGAATGTCCCGATCGATGTGACCAGAAACTCGTCGGTCGTTCCCTGGGTGAAGACTGCGTTGACCTGGTTGTCGCCGTACTTGATGTTGCGAACTGTGTTCAGCGTCGGCACGGCGGTGATCAACTGCGAATTCGGCGTCGCCGCGATGATGCGCTTCAAATCATCGGCGTAATGCACCTGCATCGTGCGGCGGTTGCGATAGTTCCACCAGTCATCGACGTGGTGCCACGGCCACTTCTCGACGTAGAGGAGGTCGTCGCCAATGACGGAGAGGCTGCGCTCGAATCCGATTTCGATGCCCGCGATCGCCGATCCCATCAGCGTGACCGCAATGATGCCGATGATCACGCCCAGAGCGGTCAGGATCGAGCGCATCTTGTGGGCGCGGATCACCTGAAATGCGATGCGAAAGGCTTCGGTTAATTCGTAGATCATCTGAAATTAAGAATTTCAAACTTCAAATGAAAAATTAAGAATTTACGACTTTTTTCATTTTTCATTTGAAATTCTAAATTCTTAATTTCGGATTATCCCTTCCCTGCCTTCTCAATCTCCACCCTCGCCCCATCCTTCAGTTTCCTCGAAATGGCGGTGTAACTTCCCGACACGACCTCATCGCCCTGCTTGATGCCGCTCTTGATCTCGATGTAGGTGCTGTCGGCGATGCCGGTATCCACTTTCTGCATGCGGACCTTGTCGCCCGTTTTCACGAACACGACCCGCAGCAGCTTTTCGCGCAGCTCACGCTCCTTCTGCTTCTGCTGCGTCTGATTCGTGACATCGGCGCGATTGTCGCCGGCGTCGCGAGCCTGTTGCAGCGCCTTTTGCTTCTCACGCTCCTCCGGAGAGAGCTTGGCATCCGTGCGCACTGTCACGGCTTGAATCGGAACGACGATGGCATTCTGCACCGTCGCGGTCTCGACATCAGCAGTGGTGCTCATTCCCGGCCGCAGCGCGACGGGCGGGTCGGGGATGCTGATCTTGACCTCAAAGTTGGTCACTTCTTCCTGCGAGCCGAGATTGCGCGTCTGCGCGGTGCTGGCAATTTCGCGAACCACGCCCCGAATCTGGCGATCGGGATAGGCATCGACATTGATCCGCGCGGCGTCGCCGATCTTCACGTTGACGATGTCGTTTTCGTTGACGTTGACGCGGGCCTCCATGGCATTCAGATTCGCGATGCGCATCACTTCCGTGCCCGCGAATTGAATGGTGCCGACCACGCGCTCACCCACGCGCGCGGGCAGCGAGCTGATGGTGCCGTCGACCGGAGAAAAGATGACCGTCTTCGCCAGCGTGTCGTTCGTCTGCCGCAGACCACCCTCGGCGCGCTGGGCATCGAATTCCGAGGCTTCCAGCGCCGCCTTGGCCATGTTGTAGCTCGTCTCGGCAGACTTCCGATCGGACTCCGAGAGCAGGCCCTTGTTGAACAAACTCATAGCGCGCTTGTAGTCGATCTCAGCCTTATCGACTTCAGCCCGATTCCGAATGGTCGACGCGCGCGCTCCGCTGAGGGCCGCCTGTTGCGATGAGACCTGGGCCTGATAAACGTCGGGCTTGATCTTCAGAAGCAGATCGCCGCGATGAACGATCTGACCTTCCTTCACCGGAATGGCGACAATCTCGCCCGACACTTCCGGAGCGATCTTGACCTCGACCTCCGGCTCGATTTTGCCGGTCGCGGTGACCAGTTGCGTGATCGTTTTTCGGAAGGCTTTATCGGTGGTGACCATGGTCGGCTTCTCGCGCTTGCGAGAGGCCACCATCGAGGCGAGCGTGATCACGATCAGCGCTGCCGCGCCGATCAATAGAATTATTTTCTTTTTCCTGGACAGTTGCACCACGCCATTATGAACGGTGAAACAGGCCAAATGTTGCAATGGGTTGCTTTGTTCGGACAGAATTCCGCAAAGTCCATCGGAACGGGAGGAGGAAGATATGAAAAGTCTCCTTACAAGAACTCTGTTGTGCGTCGCGGCTCTCTCATTTGCAAACCCGGTTTTGCCGGTCATGGCGCAGGAAACGCAGAAAAAAGATCAAGAGAAAAAGACTCCTGAGGAGGAGAAGAAGCCGAAGGTGACCGAGGAGATGACGGTCACGGCGCGCAAGAAGGAAGAGACGATCCAGGAAGTCCCCATGTCTGTTGCTGCGCCTACGGGAACCGAGCTTCGCGATCGCGGCGCGGAAACGATCGAGGACGTCGCTGCCAACGTGGCCGGCTTCACCGTCCAGAACCTCGGCCCTGGCCAGAGTCAGGTCGCGATGCGCGGCGTTTCATCCGGGCAGATCGTGCGCGACCAGCCGGGCGTCAAGGAACAGGTTGGCGTCTATCTCGACGAGTCCGTGATTTCGCTGTCGCTCTTCACGCCCGACGTCGACTTCTTCGATCTGTCGCGCGTTGAGGTTCTCCGCGGACCGCAGGGAACCCTGTTCGGCTCCGGATCGGAGACAGGCACCGTTCGCTACATCACCAACCAGCCCAAGGCGGGAGTTTCGGAAACAGTCGGCGAGCTCACGGGCGAGACGATCGACAACGGCGGCACGGGGGGGAGCTTCAAGTTCGCCACGAATGTGCCCATGAGCACCACCGCCGCGACGCGCATCGTGGGCTACTACACGAAATACGGCGGATTCATCGACGCCGTGCAACCCGACCTCAGCGTCAAGAAACATGCGAATGACGGTTACCGGGCCGGAGCCCGCCTGTCATTTCTGTTCAAGCCCAACGACAAACTGAGCATCACGCCGCGCATCCTTTATCAGAAACTCGACATGAAGGGATGGAACCGGATCGATGCCTTCAACATCCTGGGAAACCCCTATACGACCACGCGGCCGAAAGTGACGCTTGGCAAACGTCAGCAGTTCACTCAGATCGGAGAGCCGACCACCGACAAGTTCACATTGGGCGACGTGAATCTCGGATATGACCTGGGCGGCGGACGGACTCTGACGTCGATCACGTCGTACACCCATCGCGACATTCTGGTCCTTCGCGACGCGACCGCGCTGACCGCGAGCATCACCGGCGGCACAATCGCCCTGCCGGCAGCCGTCTACACCATCAACGCTCCGCTGTTCGACGCGACCAAGGCGAAAGGATTCACCGAGGAGCTCCGCGTCGCCGGAAACACAGCCGGATTCCAATGGGTCGCCGGCGGCTTTTACGCCGACAACAAACGCGACTACGGACAGAACCTTCCGGTCATTGGATTCACAGCGAAGAGCGGCATCCCGACCGCAGGGACGAAAATTGCGAAGACGGATGAGCTCTACAAGTCCGACCTGCATTACAAGCTCAAACAGTCGGCGCTGTTCGGCGAGGGTACTTACACCGTTGCCAATAAGCTCGATCTCACCGGCGGATTGCGCTGGTACGACTTCAAAGAAGACCGCACGCAGATTTTCGACGGGATCTTTGCGGATCCGATCGACAGCGTCGGTTCGGTGAAGGCCAACGGCATCGCGCCGCGCGTGATGGCGAGCTACAAGTTGAGCGATTCCACACGCCTGAACGCGCAGGTCTCGAAAGGCTTCCGCCTCGGCGGCATCAACGATCCGCTGCTGACCCCGCTTTGTTCGCCAAGCGACCTGACGACATTCGGCGGACATCCGACCTGGAAGGACGAGACGCTGTGGAATTACGAGGTCGGCTCGAAGTCCAGAATCATGAATAACCGCGGCGCCTTCAATGTCGCGCTGTTCTCGTCCGATGTCAGGAATCTGCAAGCCACCGTGACGGCAGGCACGTGCTCGTCGCGCATCATCCTGAATGTGCCGCGGGCACGAAGCACCGGCGGCGAAGTGGAATTCGAAGCGGCACCGAATGACAATTTCGATTTCGCAATTACGGCAAGCCACGCCGACTCCAAGCTGCGCTCAACCGTGAGAGACGGAGCAGGAAATATCATTTCCGGAATCCGAAGCGGCGCCCGCATGCCCAGCGTGCCGCAGGATCAGGCGGCCGCCGCGGCCACGTATCGCTGGCCGACGCAGCGTTGGGTGGGTTATCTCACCGGCGTGTGGAACCACGTCGGCGACCGTTTCACCCAAGTCGGCGACGAGGACCTCGGTACGAATGCCACCGTCAACCTGACGACGTTCAAGGGAACGATCGGAGGCCCGTTGACCCAAACGACGTTCACCTTCGATCCGAAACTTCCGGCGTACGACATCGTCAACCTGCGCGTCGGTGTTTTGAAAGGGAAATGGGACACGGCGTTTTTCATCAACAACGTGACCGATGAGCGGGCGTTCCTGGCGCTCGATCGCGAGCGCGGTTTCCGGGCACGCGTCGGCTACCTGACCAATCAACCGCGGACATTCGGAGTCAGCACGCGGGTCAACTTCTGATCTCGCGACGAACGTTCCTTGCTGGTGTGGCGGCGGGCGCCCTCGCCCGCCGCGCACACAGCGCAGCCAACAAACTACGAATCGCCGTCATCGGCGCCGGCGCCTTCGGCGGCTGGACGGCGTTGCACCTCCGCAACCTCGGCGCCGATGTCGTGCTCGTCGATGCGGCCGCTCCGGGCAATTCCATTTCCAGCTCGGGCGGCACCACGCGTGTCATCCGCGCGATCTATGGACCCGATCGCGTTTACGTCGAGATGGTCAAGCGGGCGTACGAGCTGTGGCAAAAACTCGACCCGTCGCTCTACGTCGAAACCGGAGCGCTGTGGATGCATCGAGGTGATGACGCGTACGTTCGGGCAGCGGTCCCGATCCTCGAGGATCTCGGCTTCGTCGTGGACAAACTCACGCTGCCGGAAGCGAGGCGCCGCTATCCGCAAATCGATTTCAAAGGAGTGAAATCGGTCTGGTTCGAACGGAAAGCAGGAGCGCTGTACGCATCGCGCGCCTGCGGCGTCGTTCGCGACGCATTCGTCAAGGCCGGCGGAACGTACCGTCAGGCGACGGTTGACGCCAATTTTCGAATGAAAGACACCGATGTCTACGTCTTCGCATGTGGACCGTGGCTCGGCAAGCTCTTTCCGGATGTTCTCGGCGACTGGGTCCGCCCAACGCAGCAGGAAGTCCACTACTTCGAAGTTCCCAAGAGATCGAAACGCTACTCCCCCCCTGATCTTCCGATCTGGATCGATTTCGGCGAACGCATCATCTACGGAATCCCTGCCATCGACAGCCACGGCTTCAAAGTCGCCGACGATACTCGCGGAATTCGGGTCGACGCGCCGCACGAGAAGCGAAGTCTGAACAAGGAAAATCTGGAGCGAACACGGCGGTTTCTCGCCGAGCGATTTCCGGAGCTGGCCAAAGCACCGCTGGCCTCGACAGAATTCTGCAACTACGAAAACAGTCCCGACGGAAACCTGATCATCGACCGCCACCCGCACGCTGACAACGTCTGGTTCATCGGCGGGGGCTCGGGACACGGCTTCAAACTCTCGCCGGCGGTGGGAGAGTTGGCGGCACAGGCGATCATGGCAGGAAAGGACGTTCCGGAAGCGTTTCGCCTCAATCCGTCCCGCGACACGACCAGGCCGAAGACGCAATTCGAGAGGAAAAAGACCTAATCTGACTGGTCTTTTCACCGAACGGAATGGCCCGACGGCGTGTTGTTAGGACTATGAAGAACTCCTGGACCGGCGGCGAGGCTGCCCCAGCCCTCGAGACCCATGAGGAGAACCTTGCTGTGGCCGTCCATCGACACGAACCGGGAGCTTTCGAGCGCCTGATCGAGCGGTTTGAAGCACCGCTCTACAGCTACGCGCACGGCATTCTGCAGAACGCCTTCGACGCACAGGAAGTGGTGCAGGACGCGATGATGCGGACGCATCGCGCGCTGACGCGCCAGTATGACGAAGCGCGTTGTGCGGCATTGGCGCTGCGGCCGTGGCTGTTCCGGACCGTTCGCAATCTTTGTCTCAACAAACGCCGCGGAAAACGCCACCAGCTCGAGCAGCCGCTCTCCGATTTCGACGACGGCCGCATGGGGCCATTCGTCCATCTCGAAGGCTCGGACCTGGAGCGAAAACAGGAAGTTGAATTGTTACGCCGCGCGATCGCGCTACTGCCGGTCGACGCGCGCGAATTAATCATGCTGCGTTTCATGGAAGAGATGTCCTACGGGGAAATCGTCAAGACCATCGGGGGATCCGAGGCGTCGTTGAGAGGGAAAGTGTTCCGGTCGCTCAAACTGCTGCGGGAGGCGCTGGAGAAGAAGGGGGTCGCGTATGCGGTGTAGACCAACACTGACGCGCGTCGATGCACTTCGCACCGGAGAGCTTCCGAAAGAAGAGCATCGCGCAGTCGAAGAGCACTTGAAGACCTGCAAGAGCTGCGAAGAGTCCGCCACCGATGTCGGCGAGCTGGCGCAAGCGGTCAAGGCGTTGCGGATCGAGCCTCCGCGTTCGCTACGCGAGAGCGTTCGAATGACGGACTTTTACGATCGCGTCGAAGACGTCTGGGTCGCTTTCTCGGATCGGACGATTCGAATGATCAGCGGTCACTCCCTGGATGATCTTCGCCAGCGTTACGGCAAGCGCTACGGGCGCACACTCGAGCGCGCGACCGTGCCCGAGCCGCTGCGCAAGCAGGTCATCGATGCCCTGCATGGCGCAGGCGTCGACAAGCCGGCCGTGGATCTGAGCGAAGCCTCGGAGCTGGAGCGCAGTGTCGCGCAGGCGTTGCTCACCATTCCACGCGGCGAGGTGCGCAGCTACTCCTGGCTGGCGCAACAGGTCGGGAAACCGAAAGCGGTACGCGCGGTTGCGAACTATGTCGCGCGCAACGTTGTGCCGTTCGTGGTGCCATGCCATCGCGTGGTGCCGGCCGCCGGCGGCGTCGGCAAGTACGGTTACGGTCCGAAGATGAAGCGCGATCTGCTGCAACGCGAAGGCGTCGACGTCGATCAGCTCGACGCACTGGCGCGAGAGGGCATCCGGTTCGTCGGTTCCCGGACAACACGGATTTTTTGCTGCCCGACGTGTCGGGACGCGCGTCGGATTCGCGAGGAAAACCGCGTCCCATTCCACGACGCGGACGAGGCGACCGGGAAAGGATTCCGCCCATGCCGGAGATGTCAGCCAGCGGCGGCGTAGTCGTGCAGATGCCGTTGTTCTCCGTGCCGCCGAGGTCGGCGGCGCTCCACGATGTGCACGCCATTTCGATCCCGGCGCGCGCCTTCACCGGCGACTTCTATTTTCTGCATCGCGCAGGCGAGCGACTGTGGTTTGCGTTAGGCGATGTCGCGGGCAAGGGACTTCCGGCAGCCGTCGTGATGGCGATGATTCAGGAAGAGCTCGAGCAGCGGATCGTGTCGTGCGCGCGGACTGCGTGCGATCCCTCCGTCACGATGACTCGCCTCCACGCCTTCATCAAGCCGCTGATGGCTGCCAACAAGTTCGCAACCGTCATCATCGGCAATCTGCACGACGATGGAACGGTGATGATTGCGAACGCCGGGCATTGCCCGCCCATGATCGCGCGCGCGGACGGCGCGATCGAGGAGATCGCGTCGACCGGGCCGGTGATCGGCATCCTGCCATCATCGAGCTGGACAACGTTTGAAACGACACTGCAGCGCGGCGAATCGCTCGTGCTTTACAGCGATGGGGTCATCGAAGCGCAGGATTTTGGAGTGCGGCGGCTTGCCGCCGCTTTGCAGGGCCGCGATTCGAAAGAAATCGCCGAGAACATCGAGCGGAACGTCGACCATCACACCGGCGGCATTCGCGAAGATGATCTAACGATTCTGGTGATCAAGCGATAACATCCCGCGAATGCTGAGCCTGGCATTCGCCGCGTGGTCTGCTGTCGCTGTCCCTCCCCCTCCCCCTCCCCCTCCCCTCCCGCCGCCGATCCCGTGGGATGGCAAGAGCCGTCAATGGATCGCGAAACCGGACGATCGCTGGATCACGATCGCCGAGAAAACAGCGTTTCACGCCACGCCGACTTACGAACAAACGGTGATCTGGCTGCGCCAACTCGCGGCGGTTGCGCCGGAGGTTCGACTCGTTTCGCTCGGGCGGTCGCCGGAAGGGCGCGACATCTGGATGGCGGTCGTTTCGCGCGATCGCCTCTTCACGCCCGAAACACTGCAGCGCAGTGCCAGGCCGACTCTCTTCGTCCAGGCCGGCATTCACGCCGGCGAGATCGATGGCAAGGACGCCGGCCTGATGTTTCTTCGCGAGCTGACCGTCGGCGGTCGGTGGAAATCGCTCCTTGACCGCGCCAACTTCATGTTCGTTCCGATCTTCAACGTCGACGGTCACCAACGCGCGTCGCAGTACGGCCGGATCAATCAACGCGGACCGGACGTCACCGGCTGGCGCACCAACGCGCAGAATCTGAACCTCAACCGCGACTACACGAAACTCGACACCGACGAAATGCGCGCGATGATCGCGGCGCTCGATCGGTGGCGCCCCGATCTCTACATGGACATCCATGTGACCGACGGCGCCGATTACCAGTACGACATCACATTCGGATGGAACGCCGGCGTGCATTCGCCGCAAAGCGCGCGCTGGCTCGACGTCACGCTGGCACCGGCGTTGCGGGGAGCGTTGCGCGACATGGGCCACATTCCGGGTCCGCTGATCCCGGAAGACCCGGTCCACGGCCTAACAGCGGTGACGCTGCCGCCGCGATTCTCGAATGCCTACGGAGATCTGCGACACATCCCCTCGATTCTGGTGGAGACGCATTCGCTCAAGCCGTACCAGCAGCGCGTCCTCGCCACTCTGGTCCTCATCCAGTCGACATTCCAGATTCTCGGCACTGAAGGCGTCGCCCTCAAGCGCGCCGCGATGGTCGACACCGAGTCACGACCGAATCGAGTGCCGCTGGAGTGGCGGGTCCCGCCCGCCTCTGCCACCGTCGAGATGATGGATTTCCTCGGCATCGAATCGCACACATTACCATCAACAATTTCCGGCACGACGCGGATCGAATACACCGGCAAGCCCATCACCAGACCTCTGGCCGTTTACAGACAAAACGAGGTTTCCCTCTCCGTTCCGCGCGCGAAGGCTTACTGGATTCCTTCCGCCTGGAACGACATCGTCGATCGATTGAAGGTCCACGGGATCGCCGTCGACCGCATCAGCGATGCGCGCGACGTCGACGTCGACATGTACCGCCTCGAGGATCCGAAATTCGACGCCCAGCCGTTCGAGGGCCACGTGCGCGTCGTTTCGAAAGTGAGAATCGAGCGGCGTACGGAACGCTTCCCGGCCGGCTCGTTTCGCGTCAGCACCGAGCAGCCGCTGGGCGATCTGGCGGCCGTTCTCCTCGAGCCGATGTCGTCCGACTCGTTTCTGCAATGGGGGTTTTTTCACTCGATTTTTCAGCGCACCGAATACGCCGAGGCCTACGTGACGGAGCCGATGGCGGAGGAGATGCTGGCGTCCGATCCGGCGCTGAAAAGCGAGTTCGAGCGCAGACTTGCTTCCGATGAGGCCTTCCGCGCCAGTGCCGAGCAGCGTCTGGATTTTTTCTACTCCAGGACGCCGTTTGCGGATCAGCGATGGCGTCTCTATCCCATCGCCCGGGAGCGGTAAGGCAGGCGCGCTTCATGAATATTGAGGAGACACGGCTCATGCCGAACACAGCACAACCCGAAAAGCGGAGTAACCGGCAAGTAGTCGACGACGAAGACGATACCCTTCGCGAAGTGGGCGAAGATCACGAATACGAGCTGGAGGACGAGGTCGATCCGGCCGATCGCCGCCGCGATCCGCTCCGGCAGCCGCACTAGATGTCGAGCAAGAAGAGGCCGGTCTTGTCGTCGATACGACGCGTCAGCCGCGTTCCGTAATCGACGACGAAGATCTCCACGGTCGGATAGACAACGCCGCGCACGAGGTGCCCGCCAACCGTTGATCCGTTTCGGAGGCCTAACACGGCGTGAGAGTGAATTTTCACGCCATCGCCCGATCGCGCGATGCTGCCGTTGAGCGCAACCACTTCGACCTGCTCCGCGACCTCGATGTTCTCGTACTGCTTCGTTTCGCGGTTCCAGTACGCCACGGTCGCGCTCTGAAACGCGCCGATCGCGGAGAAGCTCCCGCCCTCGATGCGATTCCTTTTCGCGAAATCGGTCAGCGACGCGAAGAATTCGTCGTCGGGATTGAGCACCAGCAAATGATCGCGATGCGAAGGAAAAGCTTGCGATTTCATTGCGAAAGAAACGCGTCAGCGATCTCGATGCCAATCTTGTAAGGCACACCTTCGTTTCGGTTCGTCAGCACCACGACGGTCAGATGCCGCTCGGGAAAGCGGACGATCGCATTCCGAAATCCCATCGTCTCGCCTGTATGCGAGACCAGCCGCTGGCCGGCGTGCTCGCTGATCCGCCATCCGAATCCGTATTGAACCGCAGCATCGTCGGTGGGAGTGGCCGGGACGAGCGCGGCATCGAACCGGCCGCTTTCGAGCCAGGCGATCCAATGAACGAGATCGTCGATGGAGGTGTAAATGCCGCCGTCGCCGAGGACGGCGCTGGTGAGGCTTTGATCGGTGCGGCGCCATCCTTCGCTCATGCGACTGTAGCCGAAGGCGCGATGCGCGACCGTCGAGATTCCCTCTTCCAATGCCACCGTCGCCCTCATGCCGGCCGGTTTGAAAATGTCGTCGCGAAGAAAATCGGCGAATCGCTGCCCCGAAACGCGCTCCACGATCAGCGCCAGGAACGCGTAGCCGGTATTGCTGTAACGGTAGTGCGTCCCGGGCGCAAAGTAGGTCGTGTTCTGCCCGGCCAGAAGCTCGAGGACATCGGCATCCTTGAGCTGTCGTGTGGTCCCGGGGGGAATCAGATCCTCGTACGCCAGAAGTCCGGAGCTATGGGTCAGCAGGTGTCGAATGGTGATGCCCTGCTCCGGAACATGCAAGTATTTCGTTATATAATCATCAAGTGATAACTTGTTGCTATTTTTCAATAACAATATCGCGCCGGCCGTGAATTGTTTGGTAACGGAAGCGAGACGGTAGTTGGTGTCCGGCGTGGCGGGGACTCGCTCTTCGAGATTGGCCAGGCCGTAGCTTTTGCGGAGGATGACATTTCCGTCGCGAACGACCAGCACGCTCGCGCCGGGGACGTCGCCGGTGTAATCGCGCATCAGGGTGTCGACGTGATGCATACGGCCGGTCGCGCATCCTAACGCGACAAGCGCGACACCAGTGCGTATTCGTCTCCATGCGGCACGAAGGTTTCGTCCGGCCGCAGATCGTCGAGCCATTGCACCTCCGCGACTTCTTCCGGATCGAGTTTCAGCGACGCGATGTCGGCGTCACGCCGAACGAGAAAGATCTCATGAAATTCGTTGTCGATGTACTTGCCGCCATTGAGGACGCTCGATTGCCGAAGCGTCATGGCGAAGAGCAATTCTTCGGGCGCGAGCGCCAGTCCGATCTCTTCAAAGGTTTCGCGAATTGCGGCCTCCACCGCTGACTCTCCCGCCGAGAGATGTCCGGCCGCCGACACGTCCCACAGTCCCGGGTTGTTTTCCTTTCGCAGCGATCGGCGCTGCACGAGGATGCGGCCCTCGGGCGCGACCACCCAGACGTGCGCGGCGCGATGCCAGTCGCCATCGCGATGGACCTGATCTTTCGGCTTGCGCAGGCCGGTTGATTTTCCATCCGGCGTGAGGACGTCGATCAGCTCGATCAAGTTAGTCTTCGAGCTTGTTCAGAAACTTCCGCTCGTCCTGTTCGCGTGCCTGCGTGTCGCCGCTGAGCTCTCCGCGGCGGGCGGCGGTGCGGCAGAACGACGGTTCGCGATCGGTGATGACCTCGATCGAATTGGCCTTCAGCACATCCTTCGACGTCCATGCGCCGCGGAGCTCGAGAAGATCGCCCGGCTTGAGCGAGCTGACCCACACCCGTCCGGTTGGACCGTAAGCAGCCTTGGCGTCGACGCGGACGTAGTGCATTTCCGGCAGTCGCAGCGAGAAGAATTCCGTTTTCGCTTCCCGGACGCCGAAGCGACCGACCACCGTCCGGTGATTGCGAAAGATCGAGTCGACCAGAGCGTCGCCCACCCGCATGGTGATGTCGACCTGCCGCGCCAGCAGACCCTCAGCGCCGCGATTGGCGACCACGTGAACGCGATCGCCGGGACGCAGATCGGCGCGATCGTAATTGTGGGCGTTGAATCGGATCGGAACGGGACGACCGAGGGCCACCCGAACGCGCGGGCCGCCATCGGTGAGGATGATCATCCGATCGATCGACCGGTTCATCATGCACACCGTGCCGTCGACATTCAATGTGCGGACCGCGGCCATCCCGGACGTGGTGAGGAGAGCAAGGGAAATCGCAAGCGTCGTGATCTTCATGGCAGATACCTTCGCGTCGGAATTCCTTCCGCTTTGTTGATGCTGAGCTGCGCCAGAGTCTGCGTCAGCCTCTTCCCCTCCTCATCCGTGAGCTGGTAGGTCTGGCAAAGTAAATCGACGTAGTACGGAGCGACGTCGGCGGAAATCGTGAAGCCGTTCGGAGGCTGCTCCGAACGCGTGGTCTCGGTCCGTCGCCATTTGCCGTCCACCAGCTCGCATCGGCGGTAGCGATCGCCCTTCCCGATCACGAATGCATACGGGCCCAGCGGCGGGATGCCGCGCGCGTTCGCTTTCTGCTCTTCCAGGGCGCGAATCACGTAGGAGGCGATCAGCTCGCGGATGACCTGGTCGGCATCGCCGATGGTTTCTTTGATGACCAATCCGGTCTGATAAAGGCTTTTTTCCCCGGGCGCCTTGGCGAACGAATACAGCGTGCATCGAACGACCTGACACGCAACCTGCACCGCGCGGTCGTTCCAATCGAAGACCAGCTCGGTGTCGCTTCCGGGCGTGAAACGCGCGTCCGAAATGACGCGCGCGCCGTTGAGCGAGAGATCGACCAGATGGACCGGAACAGCCCCCAGATGCGCCTCCAATGGCGTATCGAGATGGATGCGGTGGAACCGCCGCCGGTCTTCAGGCCTTTCGCTCTGCGAGGGCGAATTCTCTGCGGTGGACACGGGCTCAGAGAGTATAACGCTGGCCGTGACGACGTTCGCCCGCCGGCTCGGCCCGTTCGACGCCACCATGATCGTGATGGGCGGGATCATCGGCTCGGGCATCTTCATCAACCCGCACGTGGTCGCCCTTCACGTCCACTCGGCAACACTGATCGTGAACGCCTGGATCGCCGGCGGTCTCATCGCCCTCCTGGGCGCGTTCGCCTATGCCGAGCTTGCGGCGCTGCGGCCGGAAGTCGGTGGTCAATACGCGTACCTTCGCGACGCCTACCATCCGTCGATCGCCTTTCTGTACGGATGGGTGCTGTTGCTGGTCATTCAGACGGGCGGGATGGCGGCGGTGGGAGTGACGTTCGGAAAGTATTTCGTCCAATTGACAGGCACTGCCATCCCGGATCGCGTGATTGCTGCCGCGGCGCTCGCGATTCTCACGATCATCAATTGCCTGGGCGTGCGCAGCGGCAGCAACACGCAAAGCGCGCTGATGCTGCTGAAGCTCGCCGCCATCGCAGCATTGATCGTGGTCGGCTTCAGTGGGGCGCCGGCGCCGTCGCCGGCGGCCGCCGAGGTCGGCGGCGCTCCACTCCTCCTCAGCTTTGCAGCCGCCATGACGCCGGTGATGTTCGCCTACGGCGGGTGGCAGACCGCCAGCTTCATCTCGGGCGAGTTGAAACGCCCCGAGCGCGATCTCGCGGTCGGCCTCCTGCTCGGCGTCGCGGGCGTGATCGTTGTGTACGTGCTCGTGAACGTCGTGTGCGTTCGCGTTCTCGGTCCGTCCGGTCTGGCACAAAGCGAAGCGCCGGCGTCCGATGTCATGCGCGCCGTGCTCGGCGAGCGCGGTGCGCGAACGATCGCGCTGGGGATCGCCATCTCCGCGCTCGGCTTTCTCAGTCAAAGCATGTTGACCGCGCCGCGCGTCTACTACGCCATGGCAGCCGATGGCGTCTTCTTTCGCACCGTTGCGCGCATCAACCCCAAGACTCACGTGCCGACCGTCGCGATCGCGCTGCAGGGAATCGTCGCGATCATCATCACCTGGACGCGAAAGTACGGACAGATCCTCAACTATGTGGTGTCCATTGATTTCATTTTCTTCGGACTGACGGGGCTTTCGCTCTTCATCTTCCGCCGCCGCCTCCCCCCCGCCTCCTTCCGCGCGCCCGGCCACCCGGTGACGACAGCGGCCTTCACGCTCGCGTGCTGGGCGGTCGTGATTGCCACCATCGCACAACATCCGACCGACAGCGTCATCGGCCTGCTGATTCTGTTAGCGGGATTGCCGGCGTACCTTTGGTGGAGCGGTCGGCGTCAGGGTATGTAGCGCCGCGTCGGCACGCCCTCGGCCTTGTTGATGCTGAGCTCCGCCAGGATGCGCGTCAGCCGCCGCCCTTCCTCGTCGGTCATCTCGTACGTTTTGCAGAGCATGTCGAGGTAGTGTGGCGCCACTTCCGCGGAGATGGTGAAGCCGGTCAGCGGTTGTTCGGGGCGGGTGGTCGCGGTGATTTTCCAACTGCCGTCGGTGAAGTCGCAGCGACGATAGCGATTGCTTTTTCCTTCCAGGTGAACGTACGGCCCGATGGGAGGAACACCTTCCCAGTTGGCGCGTTGCTCATCGAGCGCTTTCATCACGAATGACGCGATGAGCTCGTGCATCACCTTGTTCGAGTCGCCGACCGACTCGGCGATGCGAAGGCCGATCTCGTATGTGCTGACCTGATCCTTTCCGCTCGCGAAGGTCTGAAGGAGGCACCGCGTTACCTCGCACTTCAGGTGAATGGTCTTCCCTTCCCAATCGATCATCAGGTCGGTCTTGGCGCCGGGAATCATGCGCGTGCTGCCCAGGAGCTTCGCGCCGCCGATGGCCAGATCGAGAACGCGGACGGGTTTGTCGCCGAGGCGCCCGGGCATCGGATGTTCGAAGTGGATACGTTCGAACTGGCGTTGAACCTCGTGGAATTCTCGGCGCGTAGGAATGTGAAAAATTATAGCGGCCTTACTGCGGACTTATTGGAGATAGCTCAGTAAGGATTGACTTCATGATCGCTGGAAGTAATGTCTTGTCATCGGCGAGGCCGCGCGTGAACACGACCAGGATGATTTTCCGCCCGCTGGGCAGCTCGATATAGGCCGCGTCGTGCCGCACTTCGGCTGTCCATCCGGCTTTCGACCACAATTTCGATCCGGCCGGCAACGCTTCGCCGATGAAGCTTTTGACCTGCCCTTCGTCCGTCGGCGGCGAGTCGAGCGGACGCGCCATCAGCGCCATCATGGCGTCGCTGGCCGCAGGCGACACCGCGCGCTTCCGCAAAATCCAGAGCATGAGCGAGGCGACGCCGTTGGCAGTGGCGCGGTTTCGGTTCGGCCGAGTCGGCCCGCCCATCAACTGCACGTCGCGGCCGAACGGGCCGAAGCTCCACGGCTTGGCCATGGCGCTGATGTCGTACCCCATCGGATTGAAATAGCGATTGACCACGCCCCGCCGATCGATGAACTTTCGCAACGCGCGACCCTGCAGCTCCGGACCGCTGCACGTGTCCGTGATCGTATCGAGCAGAAAGGCGGTGGCGTCGTTGTCGGACACCACGATCATCTCGTGCAGCGCGCGCGGGACGTCGGGATCGTTCTCTTTGCGCTGGTGATAGACCTCCACCATGTAAAAAAGCTTGATGACTGAGGCGGGATAAAACGGCGCGTTCCCGTGGTAATCGGCCCGCGACATCACGTCGGGCTTGGTGACGTCGATGATGTTCATGGCGAGATTGTCGGCGGTCAGCTTTGGAAATGCCTTCAGGGTCGCGTCGGTGGTATGGCGCAGTGCAGTGTCGAGCGACGGATCGACAGGAAGTTGTTGGAATTCGAGAAAGTTGGCGCGAGCGACTGCAGAAATCAGCAAAACTCCGATGACAAATCGGATACGCATGGCGTGCATTCTATGCATTGTGATCCGAATCACAGTTCCCATTTCAGCCTGAACGCATTTTTTACGGCACCGCGCATCCCTTTCGTTGCATCGTTCAACCATTCGGCTCAAGCCGAGGCGTGCGCACAGGGGTCTCTCTCGAACCGTTGACCCTCCGGTCAACATAGGAGGAAAAATCATGGTTATCCGTGTGTCCAAAGTGTCGGCATTCATCTTTCTTCTGGCTGCGCTGACAGCCAACGCGCAGCCGATCGTCATCGACGGCCATTTCGATCCCGCGGAGTGGGCCGGCGCGACTTCTTATGCATTCTCCGTCAACCTTCCCGGCGGCGGAACGACGTCCGGGCAGCTGTACATCGCCAATGACAGGAACAATCTCTATATGGCCATGCGCGTGAAGGAGCCGGTGACGCAGGCCGCTGAGAGCTTCGTCATCGAGTTCGACAACCCGGCGCGCGACGGCGTCATCGGCCCCGGCGATGACGGCCTCGTCCTGAGTATCTCCGGCTTCTGCAATCGTCAGAAGGAGTTCACCGACGACTTCCGCTACACCGGCATGCCGCCGTGTCCCCCGGCCCAGATCTGCAGCGGCAGAGACGTCGACTTCGGAGGCACGAGCGATGGAAACGGCGCCGTCGACAACGACGGCACGTGGACGACGTACGAGCTATGGCATCCGCTGGCCAGTGCCGACGTCACACACGACATTCAAATCCGGCGCGGACGCGAGGAGCTGCGCTTCACGGTGATGCAGCGGCTGATCGACGCCAGCAACACCATCGCCGACACGTTCTACCCCGGACCGGCCTTCGGCGCCCTGGCGACCTACGTCGTCCATCCGTAACCAGTTTGCGTCAGGCGGCGCGGCCTAACCGCGCCGCCATTCGCGAATGCGCTGCGCCACCTTCGCCGGCGTGAAGCCCAGCTCCTCGGCGATCTTTTCGTAGGGGGCCGAGGCGCCGAAGCGATCGATGCCGATCACGAGCGCATTGTGATTGACGTACTTATACCAGCCCGATGAGCGGCCCGCCTCGATCGCGACCACACGGCTGCGATCGCCCAGGACGCGGTTGCGATAGTCAATATCTTGACGATCGAAGAGATCGAGCGAGGGCGCCGATACGACGCGCGCCTGCACGCCTTCGCCGCGCAGAAGATCAGCCGTCTTCATGGCCAGCGGCACTTCGGAGCCAGTCGCGATGATGGTGATGTCGCCGTCGCGATAGCGATCGAGCACGTACGCGCCGCGCCAGATCTCGTGCGGATCGAAACCTTCGCCATGGGGAATCGGATCGAGCTTCTGTCGCGTGAAAACGAGAATGCTCGGTCCGTGCGATTTTCCGACCGCCCACGCCCACGCCATTGCGGTCTCCGCGCCGTCGGCAGGACGGAAGAGCGTCATGTTGGGGATGAGTCGCAGCGAGAAGAGCTGCTCGACCGACTGATGCGTCGGTCCATCTTCGCCCAGGAAAACGGAGTCGTGCGTGTACACGAAAATCGAAGGAATCTCCATCAATGCTGCCAGGCGTATCGCCGGGCGCATGTAGTCCGAGAAGATCAGGAACGTCGATCCGAACGCGCGCCACGAGCCGTAGAGCGTGATTCCGTTCACTTCCGCGCCCATGGAATGCTCGCGCACGCCGAAATAGAGATTCCGTCCCTTGAAAACTTCGAGTGACGGCGGCTTATCGGGCGTCTCTTTCGCTCGCACGATGTTGGTGGTCTCTTTGATGTTCGTCTTGGTGGAGGTGGAGAGATCGGCCGCGCCGCCGATGACGAACGGCGCGATGGCGGCAAGCTTCTGGATCACCTGGCCCGACAGATCGCGCGTCGCTGTCGGTTTGTCCGACTTGCCCGCTTCGACGAGCTGCATTTCGAATCCGTCCGGGAGCGTGTGATTCCAGTACCGGTCCCACTCCTCCGCGAGCTGTGGATTGCGCGTGCGCCACTCCGCCATCCCCTTCTCCCACTTCTTGTGTTCGCGCGCCAGCTTCTTCGTCTTGCGATCGAATTCCGCGCGCACCTCCTCCGGAACCAGAAAGGTTGGCTCCTGCGGCCATCCGATCGCGGCTTTGGTTGCCTTCACTTCGTCGGCGCCCAGCGGCTCGCCGTGCGCGCGCGACGTTCCGTGAAACTTCGGGCTGCCCCATCCGATGATGGTGCGCGCCATGATGAGCGAAGGGCGATCGATGACTCTCTGCGCTTTCTTGATCGCCTTGCGCACGGCGTTGCGGTCGTGACCGTCGATCGACTGCACGTGCCAGTGCACGGCCTCGAATCGCTTCTTGACGTCGTCCGAAAACGAGAGCCGCGTCTCGCCGTCGAGCGAGATGTAGTTGTCGTCGTAGAGGTAAATGAGATTGCCGAGCCCGAGGTGGCCGGCCACCGAGGCGGCTTCCGAGGAGATGCCTTCCATCAGATCGCCGTCGGAGCAGATGCAGTAGATGGTGCTCGCCACCGGCTTGAACGGATCGTCGGTGTTGAACCGCGCCGCCATCATCTTCGACGCGATGCCCATCCCGACCGCATTCGCGAATCCCTGTCCCAGCGGTCCGGTGGTGACTTCGATTCCGACAGCGTGACCATATTCCGGATGCCCGGCGGTCTTCGATCCCCACTGACGGAACGACTTGAGCTGATCCATCGTCATGTCGGGATAGCCGGTGAGATGCAGCAGCGAATAGAGGAGCATCGAGGCGTGGCCGGCGGAGAGAACGAAGCGATCGCGGTCCTGCCACTTCGGCGCTTTCGGATCGTGGCGGAGAAACTCGGTCCACAGCACGAAGGCCATGTCGGCCATTCCCATCGGCGATCCGGGATGGCCCGACTTCGCCTTTTCCACGGCATCCACCGACAGGAAGCGGATGGTGTTGACGCACAGCTCTTCGAGCTTGTCCTTCTCCCCGATTTTCGGCTCGTTGCTTGCTTCAGCGGCCTCGATTGCCGTGCTGGCTTCTTGTGCTGTGCTGCTCATGAGGGACCTCCGCGGAGCGTGGATTATACTCGGCGGGTCTCGTCCAAATTTGCATGGCTGACGAAAGCGTCACGGTCAAAGGCTCGCCCGTTCGCAGTCTTCAGAGATTCATCGAGAGCGAATTGACTCCTTCGCAGCGCGATGCCGTTCTGGCCACGCTGCCCGCCGATTACGCCAGACGATTGCGCGATCCGATTCTGCCGACTGAAACGATTCCGGTGGGCATTCTCAATCAACTGACCGAAACGGCCGCCAGGACGAAAGGCGAGCCGGTCGAGCAATTCGCGAGGCGCGCCGGACGTGAGGCAGCGGCCGACGCCGTCAAAGGCATCTATCGATTCTTCACGCTGGTGCTCACTCCTGCCGCGCTGCTCGCGAAAGCGTCGCAGATGTGGAGTGCACTCTACAATCGCGGGCAACTTCAGGTCGCCGATCAGACCGATCACGGCGCCACCATCAAGCTGATCGATTTTCCATCCGAGAGTGCCGGCTGCTCGCGGACAACGGGGTGGATCGAGCGCATGGCGGAGCTGGCGGGCGTCAAGGACGTGCGCATTCAGCAGACGCAGTGCTACGCCAAAGGCGCAACGCATTGCGAGTGGAGCATCACGTGGTCGTAAGGATGAAGGCAGAAGGCAGAAGGCAGAAGGCAGAAGGATGAATAAGCTATTTCCACAGCACAGCGACCATCCTCTTTTCCGCTATTTCACCGATGATGAGCGGCGGAAGATCGAGAAAATCGCGGTCGTCAAGACGATCCTGGCCGGCAATTATCTGATCCGTGCGAAGGAGGCCGACTCGAGGCTCTACACCGTTGAAGAGGGTCACCTCGACATCGTCGCGAAGCGCGACGGCAAAGACACCGTCCTGGCCACCGTCGGTCCCGGCGACGTCCTCGGCGAAGTCTCTTTCATCGACGACTCGCCGCGAACAGTTTCGGTCCGCGCAGGCGAGGAGAACGCCGTCGTGCGCGGATGGGAGAAGAAGACACTGTCGGAAGCGCTGGCGTTCGATCCGCAATTGCTCGCGAAATTCTCGGTCGCGCTATGCGAGCTGCTGGTGGAGAGACTGCGCGACACTGCGCGAAGAGTCTGAATCGGTCGCGCGTTCGACTGCCCACAACGGAAGTCCGCGGCGGGTCTCCTCCGTCCTGCTCATTCCCAACCGGCGAGCGACCGCCTGTGACGGTTCATTGTCTTCAGGCACATTCGCGGAGACGCGCCGAACATCAGGCGATGCGAATGCCCATGCGATGACGGCTCTCGTGGCTTCGGTCGCAAAACCGCGGCGTCTCGCGCCGACTTCCACATCTCCGTCGGGCGGGGGAGGGCCTTTCAAGTTGATGGAGCCGATGAGTGCGATTGACCGCGTTTCAACAACAAATCGGATCTGCCAGAAACGGTGACCAGGATTTTTTTCGATTGCGGCGAAGTGCCACGAGAGTCCCTCTCTGGCCTCGGAATCCTCGGGCCCTTCAGACAGCGTCGCCTCAGCGAGCGAATTCTGCAGCGACGTCCGTAATGACGCGCACCGGTTTGCCGTGGCGGGTCGCCGGCGCAAATTTCCATTGGCGCACGCTGTTTTCGATCGCAATCTGATCGGTCGCGGATGGATATTTCCCGAGAAAAGCGTGCGCCGCCTTCACGGCTCCCGTCTCGTCGACGTCGACCTCAACGATGACGCCCTTGAGATTGTGCTCGATCGCCGAAGCGGTCGGCGTCAGCGGCGAGGATTGGATCTTCACAGGCGGCCTCACCTCAGGCTCGCGCGTGGAGAAGACTTCCGCAACGTGCGCGGCAGTCGCTGGATCGAAGAGCGAGATCGCGACGAAGGCGTGGCGCTGGTCTTCCACTTCACTTCCGATCACCACGGTTCGATTGATTGGGAGTGTCAGCTCGAGTGGCGGTGGCGCGCCGTCCATCACGACGGAAATGCGCGCGCCTTGCGGCGTCAGATCGAGAACGCGAACCGTGGTTTCGTCGAGTTCTTCATCGGTGCCGATCGAGATGGAGCGCCTTCGCATGTCATACACGACAGGATGCATCCCGGTGACTCCAGCGACAGCATCCGTCAGCGCAGTCAGCTCGAGGGGCCATGATTGCCACGTCTCGACGGTGCGCGAAGGGCCGGTGTGCGGGTCGGGGTGGTCGCCGAACTCGATCACGCGCAGCTCATCGCCGGAAACGGCACGCGGCGCCGTGCTGCATCCGATCATCACGCTGATCAGCGCGAAGGCTGTCACCGTTCTTCTCATGCCTTCCTCCTCATTGGCGCTTACCGAGGTTCACGGTCGGCGTTTCATCTGCAATGAATGTTCACCGTAACTATGTACTCGACAGGAACTGGTTTGCCATTTAGCGTGGCCGGCTGAAATTTCCAGTGTTGTAATGCATTCGCAAAAGCATGAGTGAATACGTCCGGCTGTAGTGTCAGATCTTGGATTTGACTTGGATTCCCATGCGCATCGATGACGCTCTTCAGAACAATATGTCCTCGGCAGTGCGAGTTGGTCGGAATCTGAGGTTCCGCGCGAGAAATCACGATCGGAGCTTTCACATCGCCGCCGATGCGATAGACCTGCGCTGATTGGTGCGGGGCAAGTGACAGCTCCCACGGCCGGTAGCTCAGCGCGAAGTCGATCCGCCGCTGGGCGGCGGGGTGGCTGTAGCGCCACCACTCGATGAAGCGCGGGGGATTGGGATCGACTTTCGAGTCCTCCGCGAATTTCACGAAAGAGCTGGCAGTGGCCTCGTTGAGACGGGTCAGGTCGAGTCCGAATTTGTCGGCCTGATGTTCGATGTGACGCGAGAATCCCGAGTCGACCGGCGAGAGCGCGAACGTGATGACCGAGGCGATCAAGAGCAGCCACGGCAACGCGGCAGGATCGGCGCGATCGGTGAGGCGCCATCGAGCGAGTCCGCGCTCGTAAAAGATCTGCGCGACGAAAAACCCGAAGAACGACACGACGACGCCGAACGCGATTCCCTTCCACAGATGATGCAGAACGTAGTGGCCCATCTCGTGGCCCATGGTCGCGATGATCTCGTCGTGATCGAGCTTCGCCAGCAGCGTGTCGTACAACACGATCCGCTTCGACGGCCCAAGGCCGGTCATGTACGCGTTCATGGTCTTGGTTTGCTTCGATTTGTTGACCTGATAGACGCGGCTCCCTTCGATCCCCGCCTTCCCCGCCTCCGCGAGCAGATCGCGCCGAAGAATCGGATCGCGGAGCGGCTCGAATTTGTTGAAGAGCGGATCGATGATCAGCGGAGTCATCACGACGCCGAGGATGATGAGCGGGATCGAGGCCAGCCACAGGACGATCCACCACCGCCGCACCCGCCCCATGATCAGCAGTGCAACCGCTGCGATCGGCGCGAGGATGGCGATGTTCACGCCGACCGCTTTCGCGAAGTCACCCATCCACGACGCGAAGCTCTGACTGGTCAGATCGAATTGATGCGGCACGACGAATCCCCGATAAAACGTAAGCGGGAACTCGAGCGCGACCATCGCCAGCGTCAGCAGCGCGTAATACAGCATCGCGATGATCAACCGCTTGCGCGTCACGCGGGCTGCAACGTCGCGCAGCCGCATCGACAGTCCCGATCGCAAAAGAAAATAGAGAACCACTGCGCCGTAGACGAACGCGACGAAGTAGAGCACGTCGAGAATACGGCTGTGCCGGATCATCTCGGGCGTGACATGCACCACCAGGTTCCGCATTGCGCGTTATCATCGCACGCTGTGCCAGGCGTCAACATTCGCAATGCGACCGAAGCGGATGTGCTGCTCATCCTGCAATTCATCCGCGAGCTGGCGATCTACGAAAAGCTCGAACAGAAAGTCGTGGCCACCGAGGAAAAGTTGCGGCAAACGCTGTTCGGCAGTCCGCGATTCGCAGAAGTCGTCTTTGCCGAAGTCGATGGAGAGGAAGCCGGCTTCGCCCTCTTCTTCCACAACTACTCCACCTTCCTCGGCCAGCCCGGCATCTATCTCGAGGACCTGTTCGTCAAACCCGAGTGGCGCGGACGCGGCATCGGGAAGTCACTGCTGACGCATCTGGCGCACCTCGCCAAAGAGCGCGGCTGCGGACGCATCGAATGGGCGGTGCTGGACTGGAACGCTCCTTCCATCGATTTTTATAAGAGCATCGGCGCCGTGGCGCTCGATGATTGGATCGTGTTTCGCCTTAAACCGGAGAAGCTGGCATGACCGATATCGATAAACCAAAAATCGTCGGGCTGTTGAACAAGATCCTCGAAACGGAGCTCGCAGGCGCCGTGCGCTACACGCACTATTCGCTGATGGTGTTCGGATACAACCGGATTCCAATCGTGTCGTGGCTCCGCCAGCAGGCGACCGAATCGATGGGCCACGCCACCCAGGCCGGCGAGATCATCACCGCCCTGGGCGAGCATCCATCGCTGGCGATCGGACCGCTGCTCGAGACTCACAAGCACGACGTCGGCGACATCCTCCGCGAAGCGCTCGACAACGAGCGCGCCGGCCTGCAGTTGTACAAGGAGCTGCTGGCGCAGGTCGAAGGAAAATCGATCTGGATCGAAGAATATGCGCGGCAGATGGTATTCGCCGAGGAGCTGCATGCGGCCGAGGTGGACAAGATGCTGCGGAAGCCGGGCGAGGTGAAATCGATCCGATGACTATGCGAATCCTGTTTCTTCTTGTTCTCGCTCTCACTCCGAGCGACATTCACGCCCAGTCCACCGAGGCATTCTCGTTCTTTCCGAACTTCGGGCCGCTCGCAGGAGGGACGACGGTCGAATTCAGGACGTCGTCGCTCGACTGGCGTTTCGGAACGCCGCAGGTTTTCTTCGGAGGCGCTGCCTCGCCTCAAGTGACGGTGATCAGCGCGACGGAGATGCGCGCGGTGACGCCGCCGCACGCCGAGGCCGCCGTCGATGTCGAGGTGCGACTCGGTGGAAAATCGTACGGATCGTTTTTCAAGTTCGGTTACGTGCGCCCTCGGGACCCCCTCCTCCTTCCCGTGGCCGCCAGCTTTCCGGGCGCGTTCGGCGCGCGTTGGACGACGGATATCTGGGTTTTCAACGACAGCGACGAAGCCACAAATCTCTTCCCGGAAGTGTGTGTGTCGCTCGGTGCCATTTTTCCGTGCGGCGAAGGGATCATCGCGCCCGCGCACGGCGCGCTGCGGCTCGAGCTCGCGGCGCGTCGAGACGGCAGATTTCCGCAGTTGTATCTCAATCCGCCGAATGACGTGGCGAGCCGACTGCATTTCAGCGTGCGCGTCCGCGATGCGTCTCGATCCGACGACATCGGAACACAGATTCCGATTGCCCGCCGATCTGATTTCCGAAAGGGAAAGCTGGAACTGTTGAACGTTCCGGTGCGCGACGGTTTTCGCGCACTGCTAAGGGTCTACGACGAAACGTTGTTCAATCATGCCGGCATCACCGTGCGCGCGTTCGATATGGAGAGCGGTGCTTTTCTGACTCAGCGCAGACTCGAAGAGATTCTGCCAACTGACAATCCACTTCGGATGAGCTTCAGCGTTGGCGATCTGCTGACCGATCCTCAGGTCAGCGGTCATGCATCAGTCCGCGTCGAAGTGGAGGAGGACGATCGGAACGCTTCGCTGTGGGCACTGCTGACGCTGACGGACAACGCGACGCAGCGGATCACGATATTCACGTCGCAATGATTACGCCCCCGATGACAATTCCACTTGCCGTCCTGCTCTGGATGGCGCCGTCATCGACTCGCTGCGGCACCCTCACGCACTTGACACTCGCGAACACGACGATCGCGAACGCCCACATCGTCGCGGCAGGCGCATTTCACCTGCCGCCTGACGGCCGCAACGCCGCACCGGAGTTCTTCACCGCATTCGATCGCCTTCCCGCGTTCTGCCGCGTGCAGGCGACGATCATGCCATCCGCAGGCTCGCACATCGAAGTTGAAGTGTGGCTGCCTGAGTCGCGCTGGAACGGAGAGTACCTAGGCGTCGGCAACGGCGGATTCGGCGGTTCATTCAACTACTACCGGCTCGGCGAGGCTCTCAACAACGGATACGCGACCGCGTCGACAGACACTGGACACAAAGGCGCCACCTCTGATTCGCAATGGTCGGTCGGTCATCCCGAAAAACAAATCGATTTCGATTACCGCGCCATCCACGAAATGACGGCGATGGCGAAGGCGGCAATCCGCTCGTTCTACGGCCGGCCGCCCGGCCATTCCTATTTCAACGGTTGCTCGAACGGCGGACGACAAGGCCTCATGGAAGCGCAACACTACCCAGCCGACTACGACGGCATCATGGCCGGTGCGCCCGCAATCCATTGGGGATTCAACGCGTTCGTCTCGGACGATCTCGAGGCTTTTCGCGACCGCGGCGGAAAGCTGGTGATCTATCACGGAGGCGCCGACCGCCCTGAATCGAGTATCCACTACTACAGACAGCTCGTATCTAGAATGGGCCAGAAAGCTGTTCGCGGATTTGTGCAGCTCTACGTTGTGCCGGGCATGGGACATTGCGGCAGCGGCCCGGTGCCGAACGACTTCGGTCAATGGGTGCGACCCGACGCTGAGCCAAAACACAGTATGTTGAAGGCACTCGAGCGCTGGGTGGAGGAAGGCGTGCCGCCGAAGAGCGTCATCGCAACGCAGTACAACACCGATGGCGTTCCGATGAGCGGCGTCCTGCGAACGCGTCCCCTCTGTCCATATCCCGAGGAAGAGTGCGGAAAGCGGTGACTACGCGCGCAGCGCTTCGACCGGCTCGAGCCGCGAGGCGCTGATGGAGGGATAGAGTCCCGCCAGCAGGCCGATCGAGATGGCGAAGCCGCTGGCCACCGACAGTCCGAACATCGACACGGGCAGGCCGGCCGGGAAAAAGCCGGAGATCACCCGCACCAGCGCGATTCCACCCGCCAGTCCGATGACTGCGCCAACGACCGAGAGCGTCACGGCCTCGATCAGAAACTGTCCGAAAATCTCGGCGTTGGTCGCGCCCATCGACTTGCGTAATCCGATTTCGAACAGGCGCTCTGAAACAGAGATCTTGAGCACGGAGAAAATTCCGACGCCGCCGATCAGCAGCGACACGCCTGCGATCGAGAAGAAGACGATCCGCCAGTTGCGCAGAATGCGAAGGATGTTGCCGCGCTCTTTCAGGATCTCCTTGCCGACGTTCTCGACATGCACGTCATGAATTCCGTTGTGCGCCTGCGCGTACAGCCGCGACGTTTCATCTTCCGCATCGACGCTCTTCTCCGGCTCGACGGCTTTGGCAAGCATGTAGGAAATGGCGTTGGTGCGGCCGAACATGTCCTGGTAGATCGAAAACGGCACGTAGATGCCTTCCTGCTCTTTGCGCATGTCGTCGTCGTTGACGAATTCCATATTGAACTTCGTGCCGACCCCGACCACCGTTAGGCGGCGACCGCCGAGGTTGACCTGCTCCCCGATCGCTTTCTCGCCGCCAAAAATCCGCTGCTTGAGCTTGAATCCGAGGACGCACACGGGAGCAGAGCCGCGGTAATCGCGCTCGCTGATGAATCGCCCTTCGCTGGTCTTGCGGCCCTTGATGTCGACGAATGACGGCGTGATGCCGTAGACCGTGACGCGGCGTGTGATCTTGCCGCCGGTGATCACGGCCCGGGTCTCGCCGACCGGTCCGATCGACGTCACCAGCTCGTTCTCGCTGAAGTACTTCGCGTCTTCGACGCGCATGCCGCGCGAGAGATGCGCCTTGGCCTGCTCGACGCGATCGGTCGGCTTGCGCGCGTTGATCACCAGCACGCCGTCCATGCCAAGGTCTTCGATGCCCTGCCAGACCGCGGCCTCGACACCGTCCATTACCGACAGCACCACCACCAGCGCGAGGCAGCCGAGGATCACGCCGATGAGGGTGAAGAAGGAGCGCAGCGGATGTGCTCTGACTTCTTCGAGGCTCGTTCTGATGGATTCGCCGATGACCATGGTTGCTGGGTTGCTAGGTTGCTGGGTTGCTCAGTAACCGAGCAACCAAGCAACCGAGCAACTACTCCGTCCTCAACGCCTCAATTGGACTCAACCTCGATGCTCGTATGGCCGGATACATTCCGAAAATCAATCCCGTTCCTGCTGCGAAGATCAGCGCCTTCACGATGGTGTCGGGCGTGATCGCCGCGGGATCGCGCGTGAGCGCAGCGATGCCGTCCGTGAAAAGCTTCCCGACGAAAAGCCCGATAAACCCACCAAAGACCGAGACCAGGATCGACTCGGCCAGGAACTGACCGAAGATCTGCGCCGGCGAGGCGCCGACGGCCTTCCGCGTCCCGACTTCGCGCACCCGCTCGTTGAACGACGCCAGCTGAATGTTCATCACCACGATGCCGCCGACGATCAGCGAGATGATCCCGCAGATCATGAAGGTCATGTCGTACATCCTGTTTTGCGATTCATTGCGCTTGAGATTCGCCACCCGCGACAAGACTTCGTAGTCCTTCACGCCGTGCTCGCGGTGCAGGACCTTGCGGATCTGATCGACGGCCTCTTCGTGGTTCTTGATGTCGATCATGCGGGCGTTCATGAAGCTGACTTTTCCGCGATCGAGCGACTGTCCCTTGCGCGTGAAGTGGGTCGTGATGGGGATGTAGATCTGGCGATTCATCCAGCGCAGGACATTGCGCTTGTGATCGAAGCTGAAGTACTTCTCCTGCATCACGCCGACGACCTGATATCCGGTGCCGTTGATGGTGACGGTCTTGCCGATCGGATTGTCAGTCGAGAAAAATTCAGCGGCCCGCTCGGCACCGAACACGACCACCTTGGCGGCGGTCTGCACGTCGCCGTCGGTGATGAATCGCCCCTGGGCCGCATGCACGTCGTTCATCGGCGAGTACGCTGGAACGACGCCCATCACGTTGCGCGGCTTCTCGATCTCGCGATAGCGGATGGTCATCGTCTCTGACGCGACGGGAGAGACCAGATCGATGTCCTTGGCGTCGCGTTTGATGGCCTCCGCATCGCGGAAGGTGAGCCCTTTCGAGGCCAGCGCCTTGGCGTCAAGGGTGACTTTTCCGGTCGGCTTGTCCCAGATCCAGATCTTCTGAATGCCGCCGCTGACGCGGTAGTACTCCATCGAGGCGGCCTTGCCGGCGACGGAGAGGGAGAATGTCGCGACGATCGAGCCCGCGCCGAGGATGATGCCGACGAGCTGCAGCAGCGTGCGGCCGAGGTGATCCTTGATGTCGCGGATCCCGTCGATGATCGACTCGAGAAGAATCATGGCTACTCGAGCTCGCCGTTGACGATGCGGCCGTCGACCATCTTGATGCGACGCCCGGTGCGCGACGCGATGGTCGGATCGTGAGTCACCAGGACGATCGTCTCCTGTCCAGCCAGAGCCTCGAAAATGTCGATGATCTCGGAACCGGTCTTCTGATCGAGGTTGCCGGTCGGCTCGTCGGCCAGGACGAGGGACGGATTGTTGACCAGCGCTCGCGCGATTGCCACGCGTTGCCGCTGACCGCCGGATAGCTCGTTAGGCCGGTGCTTGGAGCGATCGCCGAGTCCGACCCGCTCGAGCGCGGACATGGCGCGTTCGCGACGCTCCCCGCGCGACAGGCCGGCGTACAGCAGCGGCAGCTCGACGTTCTTCAGCACCGTCGCGCGGGGAAGCAGGTTGAAGGTCTGAAACACGAATCCGATTTTCTGATTGCGAATGCGCGCGAGCTGGCGCGCGGTGAGCTCCGCGACATCCTGTCCATCCAGCCAATACTTTCCGGTGGTCGGCGAATCGAGGCATCCCACGATGTGCATCAGCGTCGATTTGCCGGACCCGGAGGGCCCGATGATCGCGACAAACTCCCCTTCCTGAATCGCGACGTCGACGCCGCGCAGCGCCTGCACGGCGTTCTCGCCGGCGTCGTACGTCTTGGTGACTTCCTCGAGCTGGATCAGAGCCTTGGCTGCCACTGATTCCTCGATGTATTCAGGTAGTGCGCTCATTGCGTTGTCCGTTTGGGGTTAATCGTCGTTATCCTTCTTCTTGTCGTTGGGCAGCGTCGGATCTTCGAGCGCAATCTCCTCGCCGGCCTTCAGGCCCTTGAGAATCTCGACATGCGCGTTGTCGGAGAGTCCGGTGACCACCACGCGCTTATCGAAGAACTTCTTCCAGGCGTCCTTGTCGATCTTTCCCTCATCCTTCGGCTTCTTGCTGGCCTCGGCCATGGCCTTGGCGTCGAGCTTCTTTTTCACGTAGACGATCTCGCCTTCGTCGCGCTGGAACACCGATTCGACCGGCACAGTGAGAACCTTTGCTTTCTTCTCGCCAATCATCTCGATGTTGGCGGTCATGCCGGAGCGCAGCTCGCGCCCTTGCGCGTCGAGGCGAACCTCGACGTCGAACAGGTGGACCTTGTCCTCGATGCGCACTGCCGGTGCGATGCGATCGATGCGGCCGGCAAATGAGATCTTGGGATACGCATCGAGCGTCACCTTGACCGGCATCCCGACGCGGATCTTGCCGATGTCGACTTCGTTCACGCCCGCCTTCACGATCATCTTCGTGACATCAGCAACCGTGAAGAGAATCGTGCCGGCGTTGAACGAGGAGACCCCGGAAGTGATCGACTCGCCGATCTCGATGTTCTTGGTCAGAACGGTGCCGTCCATCGGGGCAATGACGTTCGAACCCTGGAACTGCTCGGGCGACTGATTGATGGGGATGCCGCTCTTCTCGACGATGTTGTACTTCTCGTTCGAGCGCTCCCACTCCTGTTTGGCAGAGAGGAATTCGGTTTCGCTGTCGCGATGCTGCTTGGTGGCGAGCAAACCCTGCAGGAAGAGGCTGTGATCGCTCTCGTAATTTTTCTTGGCCTGCTCGTAGTGGATCTTGGACGATGTCAGGGCGTTTTTCGTATCGGCCAGCGACTGGGCCTGATTGAGATCGGGCTCGACGCGCGCCAGGATGTCGCCGCGCTTCACCTGATCGCCGTCGCGATGATAGATCGACACGACTTTCCCGGAAACGGCGCTCTTGACGTCGACCTTCATTTCGGATTGGACCGTCCCGACTTCCGTCACCTTGACCTGGATGTCCGCCACTTCGGCTTTGCCGACTTTGACGGGCAGCTTGGGAGGCTGATTGCCGTTCGCCCGGGCCTTCATGGCCACCAAAGCGATGACGATGACGACGGTCAGGCCGATACCGGAGAAGATCGCGATTTTCTTTTTGCGCTTCGATGGGCTCATTGCGCTCCTGAACGTAGGGTTTTCTGCACCTATAACGCTTCAGAGGGCGAAAAGTTTCACCGGTGCGTCAGGATGACGGCCTAGAGGCTCGCTAACTGTTCCTTCGGGTACGAGCGAGCGTCAACCTTCGGATGCGCCTGCGCGATCTTGCCCTTCTCGTCGATGACGTACGCGATGCGGCGCGCATATTCGTCCTTGGGGGACTCGGCGGCGCCGTACGCCATCCCGATCTTGTGGTCGGTATCGCACAGCAGCGGGAACGGAAAGTTCTGTTTTTCGGCGAATTTGCGATTCTCCTCGACCGTATCGAAGCTAGCGCCGAGGATCTGGACGTTTTTCGATTCGTAATCTTTGATGAGGTCCCGGAACCCGAGACCTTCCGCCGTTCAACCCGGTGTGCTGGCCTTCGGAAAAAACCACAGCACGACTTTCTTCCCGCGAAAGTCGCTGAGCTTCACGCGACGGCCGCGATGATCCGTCGTCTCGAAATCAGGAGCGGGGTCACCGACTTTCAACAAGGTTGGACCTCCTCGAAAACTCTTCAGGACGTGGCGGGCGATTCCTGAAACGGACACGCGCGTATTGTATGGCGATGGAGCCGGCTCGCGTGGTCGTGGAGGCAGCGGCGCTCTCCGCGCCCGGCCGGGCGCTCGATCTCGCCTGTGGGCGTGGACGCAATGCGATCTATCTGGCCGAGAAAGGCTGGTCGGTTGTCGCGGCCGACATCACCGCGCAGTTCACGGATCCCCGGATCGATCTCCGGCTCCTCGACCTCGAGGGAGAAAAACCGCTTCCTTTCGACAGCAACACCTTCGACATGGTGTGCATCATCCATTTTCTATGGCGCCCGCTTTTCCCCGAGGTCAGGCGACTGGTGCGGTCCGGCGGCGTGGTCGTCAGCGCAATTCACACCGTGCGATCGACGATGAATCCGAAGTACACGGTCGCCATGGGCGAGCTGCGCTCGCTCTTCGCCGATTGGGAGATCCTCGTCGATCGCGAGGACGAGATTGCAGAGATCGTCGCGCGTCGCAATGGATAGATCACACACAGAGGCACAGAGAGCACAGAGAAATCTCTCTGTGACCTCTGTGTCTCTGTGGTGATTCCCTCCGTTCCTCCACGGTGAAGATTGCGAAGATCGTCGCGCAGAAATAAGATCCCGCACCCATGAAGAGAACGACCATCGCTCTTGCCATCGCATTTGCCGCCAGCCTTTCCTTTGCAGCCGACACCGATGACATCCGACGCGAGATCGCGAAACGGCACGATGAGGCCGTCAAGCGTTTGCAGGATTGGATCGCGCTGCCGTCGATCGCGGCCGAAAATCGCAATTACCCGGCCGGCGCGGAATACATGGCCAAGCTCGCGCGCGACGCCGGTTTCCAACAGGCGACTGTCATCAGCACCGACGGGAGGCCGGGTGTCTACGCGACGCTCGATGCCGGCGCTTCGAAAACGTTCGGGCTTTACTTCATGTACGACGTCAAACAATTCGATCCGGCGGAGTGGTCCTCGCCGCCGCTCGAGGCGCGCCTGGTGGACAGGCCGGGGCTCGGCAAGGTGATCATCGGACGCGGCGCGGTCAATCAGAAAGGACCGGAGGCTGCGTTCCTGGCGGCGCTGCACGCGATTCGCGGCGCTGGCAAAAAAATGCCGGTGAACCTCGTGATGGTTGCCGAAGGTGAGGAAGAAATCGGCTCGCCCCACATCGGTCAGCTCGTCCATCGGCCGGAAGTCGAAGCGGCACTTAGAAAAACCGCCGGGGTCTTCATGCCGGCAGCATCCCAGGGCCTCGACGGAGTCGTCACCGTTTCCCTCGGTGCCAAAGGCGTGGTCGAGCTCGAGCTGGTTTCCAGCGGCGAGAAATGGGGACGCGGTCCGGCCAAGGACATCCACTCGTCGCTCAAGGCCATGGTCGACAGTCCGGCCTGGCATCTGGTGAAAGCGCTCGACACGCTGGTCTCGGCCGACGGGAACACCATCACCATCGACAACTATCCGACGCCGCGCCCGATGACCGCAGAAGAGAAGGCGATGATCGCCGAGGCATCGAGGCGGCGCAGCGAAGCGCAGTCGAAGAAATCGCTGAGCGTGGAGCATTGGATCGACGATCTGCCGTGGCAGCAGGCCAACGACCGACTCGAGTCGCAGCCGACCGTTAATATCGAAGGACTGGTAGGCGGCTACACCGGGCCGGGCGGCAAGACGATCCTGCCGCATCGCGCGGTGGCGAAGATCGACATGCGCCTCGTGCCCGACATGAAAGCCGCCGATGCCGCCGCCGCGCTCAAGGCGCATCTCGCCAAGCGCGGATTCGGCGACATCGAGGTGAACGTGACCGGCGGATACGATCCCACCAGCACGCCGGCGAGCGCGTCGCTGATCCAGTCACAAGTCGCCGTGCTGAAGCGCGACGGGATCGATCCGGTGCTGTGGCCGCGCAATGCCGGTTCCTATCCCGGTTTCGTCTTCACCGATGCGCCGCTCAAGCTCGCCGCCGGGCACTTCGGACTCGGACACGGCAGCGGCGCACACGCGCCGGACGAGTACTACCTGATCGAGTCGGCAAACCCGAAAGTGCAGGGCTTCGACGGCGCGGTGATGTCGTTCGTCGAGTACCTTTACGAATTAGGAAGATAGCTGAAGAGCCGTGCGATCTCCCGATTTCGAGAATTCTTCGCATGCTCCTTTAGTGGCGTGCCGGTGCCGTCGATTGCCTCCCGCAGAGTAGGGAACCTCGCGAGATAACGCTGAACCAGTTGCTCGTCGCCGTTCAGGATGGCCTGTCTTGCGTCCTCGATCTCGATTCCGAGGAGAGCGCCACGCTGCCGCAGGTACTCGATAGCCCAGCCGGCAGGCGTAGCACTGAACTGTTGATCACGAGCATTGATATCAGCACCAGCATCGAGAAGGGTCGCCGCGATCACGCGATCGCCGCTCTCGGTGGCGTAGTGAAGAGCAGTGGCACCTGTGGAATCTCTCTCGCGCGCGGATTCCGGGTGCCGCTTCAGAATCTCGCCAACCTCCTGGTGATTTCCAGCGCGGACGGCGACAACGAGGTCGTCAATTGCGCTCTTCATGATCGATTCTCACGAGGGGTGTACTGCGCGTCGTTTCACGATGGTGGGGCTCCAGGTATTGTGGGTCATCACGAGTAGACAGAGCAACGTTACGCTGTCTTCGTAATAGTCTTCATGCCTCGCGTACACCGAATCGTATATTTGATTGAACCATTCCTGCTGCGCTGGGTCGGTCATGGCGGCCACCCCCAGCGGCGCGGCGAAAAAGATCGTGAAGGCGTTGGCGTTGATCGGTGTTCCATCGAGTGCATAACCAGCGCGAATCTGATAGGGGTTGCCTCCGGTGGAAGCAAGGGCCCATTGCGTGATCTTGCGCGTCTGCGCCAGCGAAACAGAGTCATTGTTGAGGAGCGCGTCCGCGCCCAGGCGCCACGGTACGCGGCCCGCGTTGTACGCGTAGGCGCCGTCGGTTGCGGCTTCGAGAAAATTGGGGGGAGCGGGTTTCGCGGTGTGATCGCTCTTCGAAGTCGGCACGATGAAGTCGGGGAGCAGTCCCGTGTTAGGGCTGTAGTTCGTTTGCAGGCTAGTGATTACGGCCTGTATTTCTGTAACGACGCGCCCCCAAACCGGGTCGCTGGTTGCCCTCTCAAACGAGCGAAAGTGGTCGAGGATGAAGTCTGAGGAGCGGGGAGTGTATTGATTGTAGGTCTCGCCGTTGGCGTCGACCCAATCACCGAGCATGGGGAGGCGGCTGTCGGGACCGATGGTGGAAGCGAGAATTCCGGCCATGACCGTTTGCGCTTCGGCGCGGTAGTTGATGGCTTGCGCGCTCCCCCATTGCGCGTCCGCCAGCAGCAGGGCGTAGGCGATGTCGCAGTCGCCGTCGAAGGCGCTGTTGAAGTTGAGGGGGTCGAAGGGCACCTCAAAGCTCATCAAGCGCGAGTCAATGCTGCTGGGATACTTGCGGGCGAATCTCCACAGGCCGTCGAACAGCGCTTGGGCATCGCGGTCATAGCCCGCCATGAACGCCACGATCATCATGCCGTAGCCCTGCCCCTCCGAAACGGTGCGCGACGGGTTGAGGCTGCCAACCGTGATTCGAAAGAGCGGGCTGCCGTCCGAGGCATTTCCTGCCGGCACGAGAAAACTCGATTTCCAGGCGTCGTAGTACACGCGTGCGTCGTCGTCCTGCTGCGCTTGCGTCCGGCGGTTAAGGCTAAGCGTGCCGGGGGCATAGGAACTGTGCTGAGGAAACGGGCGGCGCGGCCCGGCAAGTGTGGCGGGGAGCGTCGCCTGGGCGTCCAGGGAGCGAGACAAGGGAAGTGAGCCTATGACAGCAAGCAAAAGCGGGGCAATCCTCCTCATGGGCGTCGCTGCGAGCTGCTCCGGAAAGAAGTCTACTCGAACTCGGCGGAACTCAGATCCGCCGCATCAAGGAGTTGGACACGATTGGAAAAGGCGTTGATGCGCGTTAGGCCGCTCGAGGCCGGTCGCATCATCACAAGTACCGTATTACAAAGTCGATCAGCTTCTGCTTGAACGCGGTGTAAGGCGGATAGAGGAGCTGGATGCCGCTGAAGCGCGTCGGCTGCTCGAGCACGCCTCGCGCGTTCGAAAAGGCCTCGAATCCGAATCGGCCATGGGCCTTGCCGATGCCGCTTTGTCCAACTCCGCCGAAGGGGAGGTTGAGCTGATAGAAGTGAATCAGCGTGTCGTTGATGACGCTCCCGCCCGCGCGCGTGTCGCGAAGAACGCCGTCGATAACGCGGCGCCGGCGGCTGAAGAGATAGAGCACCAGCGGCTTCTCTTTTTCATTGATGATGCGCAAGGCTTCGTCGATGTCGCGATACGGAATGATGGGCAGCAGCGGCCCGAAGATCTCTTCCTGCATGGCCGGCGCGTCATTCGGAACGTTCTCCATGATTTTGAGCGGAACCTGACGCCCGTCGACATCGGCGCCGAGCCGCCGGATCCGCGCCGCGTGACGATCGTTCACCAGCAGCGCGCCCTCCCCCATGGCAGTCGCGCGCAACTTCTCGACGAACTGTGCATGGACGGTCTGGTCGACGAGCACGTAGTCGGGCGCGATGCAGACCTGGCCCGAGTTCATCGTCTTTCCCCAGGCGATCTTTTTGGCCGCTTCGCCGAGATTGGCAGTCCTGTCGACGATGGCCGGCGACTTTCCGCCTAACTCGAGCGTGACTGAAGTCAGATGCTCCGCCGCCGCGCGCATCACGATTTTGCCGACCGCCGGACTTCCGGTGAAGAAGATGTGATCGAACTTTTTCTTCAGCAACGCCTCGGCCACCAATGCGTCACCTTCGATCACCGCGACCTCGCTCTCCTCGAAGAGATCGCGGAGGATCCGCTGCATGCATGCGCTGGCGTTCGGCGTCATCTCCGACGGTTTCAGAATCGCGCAATTTCCGGCCGCGATGGCCGAGACCAGTGGGCCCAGGGTCAGGTTGATCGGAAAGTTCCAGGGGGAAATGATCAACACCACACCCTTGGGCTGGTAGACGATGCGCGAGCGCGAGCCGAGAAGAATCAGCGGCGTCTCGACCTGCTGCGGCTCCATCCACGCATGCAGATGCCGCATGGCATGCCGGGCCTCGCCCACCACCGGCAGGATTTCCGAAAGATCGACTTCCGCCGCGGGCTTCTGGTAATCCGCCCACAGCGCCTGGCGGATTTCGTCGCGGCGCGCCAGGAGCGCGTCGTGCAGACGTCGCAGCTTCCCGATCCGTTCGTGCGCCGTGGTGGCGGCGATCAGCGCGCGGCGCGATTGCTGTTGATCGTAAATGCGGCCGATCGCGTCGAACGCCGTTGCATGAGCGAACCGCGGATCGACCGACATCGGGACGATTCTATTGGAAATCGATCTCCGCGATGTCGTCGAACTTGAAGAAGTTGTAAAGACCGGTGGAGCGCTCGCGGCCGAGGAAGTCGAGCTCGCTGCCGAAGCAACTCTCGTTGAAATAGACCTGCGACTTCTCGCCCGATTTCAATTCGATATTCGCGGTCACCAACGGACCCCGCGTGCAGCAGGGACTGAAATTGGCCAGTGTGAAGGGTCCCATGATCTTTGCGATCTCGCTCTTATGAGGCGCAAAAGCGGAGCCGTCCGGTTTGCAGAGATTGGCGTGATCGAAGCGCGCATAACCGGCCAGGACGATGTAGTAGGCGAACTTCGACGTGCCGCGATCGAGGACATGTGTCTCGCCGTTGGCGAGCTTCACCGTGACCGTCGGGCGCGACTGTGTGACGGTGAAATCGATCGCGGCGTCCTTCGTCGGCGTGATGGTGACAGTGACCGGTTCGTACGCGAAGTCGTCCACGGTCAGCACAGTCGGACGGCCGCCGGGAAGCGTAAGCGAATACTTACCATCGGGAGCCGAGCCATTACGATATGAGAAAAACACGCCGCTGTGCACGATCGCGCCCGCGACCGGCGCGCCGTTAGCATCGCGCACCACTCCGGTGATGGTGACCATCGACGTCTGCGTGGCGGCGCGTTCCTTGGTGTTGGCAGCGAAGAGCGGCGCGCTCACCAGGATCAGCGAGGCCGCGGCTATCCGTGAAAGGTTCAAGATTTCCTCCAGGTGTTAGACCATTCTACGGGAAATCGATCTCCGAGATGTTTGCGAAGTTGAAATAGTTGTAGAGACCGGTCGAGCGTTCGCGACCCAGGAAATCGACCTCGTTGCCGATGCAACTGTCGTTGAAGTAGACCTGCGATTTCTCGCCCGATTTCAGCTCGATGCTCAACGTCATCACCGGACCGCGCGTGCAACACGTGCCGAAATTCACCGACATCGCGGGGCCGACGATCTTCGTGAACTCTGTCTTAGCGGGCGAGATGGAAGATCCGTCCGGCTTGCAGAAATTGGCATTGTCGGAGCGCGCATAACCGCTGAAGGTGATCAGGTAAGCAAACTGCGACGTGCCGAGGTCGAGGACGTGGGTCTCGCCGTTGGTGAGTTTCACCGTGACTGTCGGACGCGACTGTGTGATGGTGAAATCGATGGCGGCGTCCTTGGTCGGTGTGATCGTGACGGTGACGGGCTCGAATGCGAAATCTTCGATGGTCACCAGCGTCGGACGGCCGCCGGGAAGCGTGATGGAGTATTTGCCATCGGCAGCCGTGCCATTGTGATTCGAAAAGAAGGTCCCGCTGCGGACGATGGCGCCGGCGACGGGGGCGCCGCTACTGTCGCGCACGACCCCCGAGATCGTGACATTCTGGGTCGGCAAGGCAGCACGTTCCTTGTTGCCGGCAGCGAAAAGCGGCGCAGCGGCCACCAGCAGCGAGGCCTTGAGAATCCGTGAAAAAGTCAAAGTTTTCCTCCAAGCGTAGAAGCGACGCAATATTACACAGACGTTACGGAGGCCGTCGACGTTTCGTTGCTCTCAGGCACGGCCCAGGATTTTGACGACCATTTTCGGGCTCTTGGCGGCGATGCGGAGCAGCGCCCTCGCGGGCCCGTCGGGATGATGTTTGCCCTCTTCCCAAGACTGCAGCGTGTTGACGCTGACGCCGATCATCATTGCGAACTCGGCCTGAGTCTGCTTCAGTTTGTAGCGGACGGCCTTAACCTCTTCTGGACGCATCATGAGTAATGTGGGCGCTGCCGGCGATTTCGTCAATGATGCCGAGGCGAAACTGGCGGCCGCCAACGTCGAGCAGCAGCGGGCGCAGTGGGTGGCCGAGAACTTCATCACCCACGATACGCAGATCATCGCCGCCGCCGCCCACGAGAAGCAGATCAACCTCGGCGTCGAGCTGGCCAAGAAAGCGGCCGGCTTCGACAGGACGCCCAATCTCTCCTCCGACACGCGCCGCAAGCTCGATCTGATCAAGCTGTCGTTGACTACTCCCGGCCCGAGCGATCCCGCCCGGACCGCCGAGATGGCGCGCATCGCGGCGGCCATGGAGGCCATGTACGGCGCCGCGAAATACGACGGCCTGGACGTCGAGGCGATCACGAAAATCATGCAGACGTCGCGCGATCGGCAGCGATTGCTCGAGGTGTGGCGGGGATGGCACTCCATCGCGCGTCCGATGAAATCGCTGTACTCACGATTCGTCGAACTGACCAACGCCGGCGCCCGCGAGCTCGGATATCGGGACGCCGGCGCCCTGTGGCGGTCGAAGTACGACATGCCCCCGGAGGCCTTCGCGGCCGAAGCCGATCGGCTGTGGACGCAGGTCAAACCGCTGTACACATCGCTGCACCGGTACGTGTGCCAGAAATTATTGACCCCTCACCCCGTCCCTCTCCCCGCTCGCGGGGAGAGGGTGCAGGGTGAGGGGCGTGATGTCATCGAAGCACATCTGCTGGGCAACCTCTGGGCTCAGGAATGGGGCAACATCTACAAGCCGGAGAGCGCGTTTGATCTGACCGCCATCCTGGAAGCCCGCCGGGAGATCGACGCCATCGGCATGGTCCGCATGGGCGAGCAATTCTTCACATCCCTCGGATTCGACCCTCTTCCCAAGACCTTTTGGGACCGCTCGCTCTTTACGAAGCCGCGCGACCGGGAAGTCGTCTGTCACGCCAGCGCCTGGGACATCGATGACGCCGACGACCTGCGCTTGAAGATGTGCATCTCCAAGACCGCCGACTATTTTCAAACCATTCATCACGAGTTGGGCCACACTTTTTATCAGCGCGCCTACAACCGGCAGCCGTTTCTCTACAAAGACAGCGCCAACGACGCGTTCCACGAGGCCATCGGCGACACGATCGCGCTCTCGATCACCCCCGGCTATCTCGTGAAGATCGGACTGCTCGACAAAGAGCCGCCGGAATCGTCCGACATTCCACTGCTGCTTCGCGAGGCTCTCGACAAGGTCGCCTTTCTGCCCTTCGGCATCATGATCGACAAATGGCGCTGGAAAGTTTTCTCAGGCGAGATCACGCCCGACGGCTACAACGCGGCGTGGTGGGAGTTGCGCCTGGAATATCAGGGCATCGCGCCCCCCATCGAACGGACGGAAGAGGATTTCGATCCCGGCGCGAAGTATCACATCACCGCGAACGTTCCGTACATGCGCTACTTCCTGGCGCGCATTCTTCAGTTTCAATTCCATCGCGCACTGTGTCAGACGGCCGGACTGCGCGGTCCGCTGCATCGCGCATCGATCTATGGCAACAAAGCGGCCGGGGAGCGTCTCAGCGCGATGCTTGCCATGGGCCGCAGCCGGCCGTGGCCGGAGGCGCTGGAGGCGCTCACCGGCCAGCGCGAGATGGATGCGACCGCCATCCTCGATTACTTCGCGCCGCTGAAAGAGTGGCTCGACGCTGAGGTCAAACGCGCTTGATGGCGCGGAGAATCAGCAGCAGCACCACCGCGCCCACGAACGCCATCACGAGCTGCCCGATCAGCCCACCGACGGCAATACCGAGGACGCCGAAAAGCCAGCCGCCCAGGAGCGCGCCGATGATGCCGACGATGATGTCCCCAATGACCCCGAAACCGCCGCCGCGGATCACCTTCCCCGCCAGCCAGCCGGCGATCAGGCCGATGAGAATGAGCCAGATCAAAGCTTGTAATGTCATGGCCGAGTCTGGTGCAATTGGCGCGCCGTGAAATGGATTCTCGTCGCGTCATTCCTGATCGGCTGCAGAGGCGAGAGCACCGACTTCATCAAGCACACCCTCGCTGAAACGCGTCAGAAAACGCGCGTCAACGTTCAGGTCCGCCTCGAGAAATCGGAGCTGCCATCGCCCCAGGAGCTCGATCAGCAACGGAAGATGGAGAGCGACATCGAACAGCAGGCCATCGGCAGCGTGGTGAGATCGGAATCGGGCGTCGGCTACTACGATTTCACCGTGGAAGTCGACGATTCGATCACCGCGATTCCGCGCTTGCGTGCGCTTCTCGCCAACGCCGGGGTGTTGCAGCATTCAACGATCAAGATCGTGTCGCCATGAATTCCGATCGCAGGATTCCGTAGCACTCGAGGTCGACGTACTCGTCCCATTTTTTCAGGTGCTGCCGCAACGTCCCCTCGTGCCGCATTCCGATTTTCTGCAGAACACGGCCGGAGGCGGGATTGCGCGCGAAATGCCACGCGTAGATACGATTGAGCGGAAAGTTTTCGAACCCAAAACGCATGACGGCCGCCGCGGCCTCGGTGGCATAGCCGCGTCCCCAGTACGGAATGCCGATCCAATATCCGATTTCCGCGCTGTCGTTTTTGTCCTTGATGTGCAGACCGACGGTCCCAATCAAGTCGTTCGCATCTCGCAGCGCGACCGCGAACACGTGATCGTCCGTTTCGGACTGGTGCGATGCGATCCACCGCTCGGCCTCTCCCTCCGGATAGGGATGGGGAATGCGGAGCGTGTTGAGCGCGACTTCGCGCACGTTGATCAGCCGCCACATCGTGGGCGCATCGGCAAGCGTATACGCGCGCAGATGAAGGCGCTCGGTGGTGATCACGCCGTCACCAGGTCGCGCACGCGTTCGAAAATCTCGCCTTCGCCCGCGACCACGCGCTCGCGCTCGAGTGCATCGAGCAGCGAACGCAGCGAGCGGTAGGCATCGCCGCGATCGGACGCCTCGCGCAGCAACGCGCCCGGCTCGATGCCGCGCGAGTGCAGATATTCGTCGACCGCCATGCGAGTTTCGGGAGCGGTCGGACGCACCATGCGTCGCACCGTGCTTCGGATCCGTTGACTGCGTTGTGTGCGCGCGACCGCCAGCGCAATCAGCGTGCAGGTGAGGACGACTGCCACCAGCCATAGCACGAGAGCGGGCCTGGTCACCGGCGGTTTTCGCACTGCCAACCGCGGCGGCGGCTCACCGGGTGCAGCGGCGCGAACGATCAAAGTCGTCGCGTCGCATCGGAGCTGCTTTCGCTCGCCATCGGAAGAGAGGACCGCCGCCGTCAAGGCAGGGGCAGTGAATTCGCCATCGCGCGCGGGAAAAACCAGATACTGCCACTGCCGCGACATCCACGCGTCGTACCGCACGCGATGGACATCGAGTTTCTTGTCGATGATCTGCACGCTGCCGGCGGGAGGCCTCTCGAACGCGGGGGGTGCGACGGCACGAAGATTCGCGCGGCCGTTGAGCGTGACATCGATCGCGACCGGCCCGCCGTTGCGCTGCACCGGCACGCTGCAGCGCATGGTGACCGAATCGCCGATCACCGCGACGGCCGGGCCGGGCGGGATGGGGCGCACGCGGATGGTGAGCGGCGCGGAGCGGCGATGGATGTCGACCTCCATGCCTTCATAAAAATTGAACGGGCCGCGCGTCCCGACCCTCTTCAAAATGGAAGCGTTCACACCGAGGGATGGCACGAACAGCGAGCCGCTGTGAAGCGGGAAGAGCGCGACGCGGCGAATCGCCAACTTCTGAACCAGAAGATTTTCGAGCGTGATCTGCTGCTGCGGCTCCCCGCGCACATCCAGCTCCTCGGTCCAGAAATCTTCGAGCTTCGGGATTTCACCGATGGCGTACTGTTGCACCGCCGTGGCGTTGTAGAGGGTCCAGGTGACGACGATCTCTTCGCCGGTGAAGGCAGCCGACTTGTCGGCCTCCGCCACCAGACAAATGGCATCGCGGTTTGTGGCCATCAGCTCGCGCAGAATTTTGAGCGGGTCGTTCGAGCCGGCGGCGGCGGCGGCAACGATCTGGATCGAGATTGGAGCGAGCGTCTCGACCTGCCCGCCCGTGCCATGCAGGGTGATCGGACCGACGACCGCGTTTCCTGGTGCAGTCGCGTGCGCGGTGTAGGTGAAAATTTTCCGGCGCGAGCTCACCCCGTTGATCCACTGAAATTCCGATGACACCGAAGGCGCGCCGCTCAGCGCGAGATTCTGAAGCGGAATGCGAATGGAATCGACGTTTGCGAATGCGTTTTCGAGAGTGACGGTGATGGTGATGGAGTCATCCATCTGCATGGTCCGTTTGTCGACGGAAATCTCGTTGGCGAATGAATTTCGAATTTCAAATGAAAAATAGAAAATGAAAAATAGAAAACCCACCACCACTTTTGAATTCTTCATTTGAAATTTGAAATTTGAAATTTCACCAGCCCACGTGCATCTTCTCGCCTCGCGCCCGATGCATCCGCGCCAGCTCTTCCTCTTCCTGCTGCTGCACCGATCGCAGAAGGGACTCGACGTTCGCGTCCTGGCGTTGCTTTTCGTCGGGCGCGGATTGCGGCTGTTGTTGCGGCTGCGGTTGCGGAGCGCCGGGCTGGGGCTGGCGCGCGCCCGACGACTGTCGCTGCACCGTGCTCTTGCGCGCCAGCGCGATCTCGAGGTTGCGCTTGGCGCCGGCATCCGATGGCCGCAGACGGAGGACGTCGGAGTAGTCGCGGATGGCGTAGTCGTAGGCGTTCGATGACAGCGCGCTGTTGCCGCGATTGAACAGCGCATCGGCGCGGAGCTGGGCATCGCTCATGGCCCTGGCCAGGGTCGACGATCCCTGCTCGCGATTGCCGGCCGCGACCTGGGCCGTGCCGAGGTTGAAGGCCCGGCGCGACGATGGGGCGATGGCATTGGCGGCGCCAAAATCTCTGACAGCGTCCCCATATTTTTTCTGGGAGAATGCCTTCACGCCGTGCGCATTGGCGGCGTGCGAATTGGTATCGCGCCACAACTGCGCGACGTTCCATACCAGCAGCAGTACCGCGATCATTCGGCGCCTCGATTCGTGAACGAGCCCAGGAGCATTGCCAATGCCGCCAGCGCCAGCGGCCATTGAAAACGCTCGATGGGGACCTTCACGTTCTTGTTGCGGCCCTTCGATGACGGAGGCCCGGCCAGCGAGTCGAGATCGTGTTCGCCGAACGGATTGGCGTAGAAACGTCCACCCGTTGCGCGCGCGATCTGCTGCATGACCTCCGGATGCGCGTAGGTGTGCACGACGTCGCCGAAGTCATCGCGGAGATCGCCGCCATCGGCGCGGCGAATGGAGCTGCCGCCGGTCGAGCCGATGACGATGGTCGACACAACCACGCCCTTCTCATGGGCGCGGTGCAGGGCGTCTTCGAGCCGCGTTCCCTGATCCTCGCCGTCGCTGATGAGGATGACGTCGGCCTTGTGGGTCGGATCGGAATCGACAATGCGCATCGAGCCGAGGATTGCGCCGGCCAGGTCCGTGCCGGGGTCGGCAACTTCGCCGGGCTGGATCGAATCGATCAGCGCAGACACCGCTTCGTCATCGCTGGTGAGCGGCGAAACAACTTCGGCGCGCGATTCGAAGATCACCAGTCCGATGCGGCCGGTATCCGATTCGATAATTCGCTTCGCGATTGCTTTGGCGGCGTCGAGGCGCGACGCGCCGACGTCGGTCGCGCCCATGCTGTCGGAGACATCGATCGCAATCACGCGATTCGACTCGCGCGCTTCGACCGGAATCACCGTGAAGCCGGCGCGCGGTCCGGCCAGCGCGATCGCGGCCGCCAGCAGTGCAACACCCATCAGATAAGGCCGGAGCGCGCGAAGCGGATTCGAAATACCTCGTAGATTTTCCGACACGAAGCGACGCGCCACGCGCATCCGATGGCGCTCCCGCGCCATCAGAAAGATGAGCGCGATCGGCGCCAGCGCCGTCAGCGCCAGCAACGGAAGCGAGCGAAACGTCAGGCCGAGATTTTCTGCCATAGCGTTTCTCCCGAAGCGAGCGCCAGCGCCAGGGCGCCCAGGGCCGCGGCCAGCGGACCGGTGTAGAGGTCGTCGACCTTTTCGCTCTTCGGCGCGGTCAATCGCGTCTTTTCGAGCTTGTCGATCCGATCGAGCACGCTGCTCATGGTGCGCGCATCGGTGGCGCGGAGATATTCGCCGCCGGTCGACTTTGCGATGGTCGAAAGCGTTTCCTCGTCCAGATCGGCACGGATGAGTTGATACGACGTGACGATCTCGCCGGTCAGCGAATCCTGCCGCTTCACCGGGATGGGCACCGCCCCGCGGCTGCCCACTCCGATCGTATAAATTTTGATACCATATTTTGATGCAATATTTGCCGCCGTCATCGGCTCGATCGAGCCGGCGTTGTTCACGCCGTCGGTGACCAGAATGATGACGCGCGTGCGCGTCTTCGAGGTCCGCAGCCGATTGACGGCCGTGGCGATGGCGTGACCGATGGCGGTGCCGTCGCCGTTCTCGCCGACCTGGGCCCGGTCGAGAATGGTCTGCGCGATCTCGCGGTCGTACGTGATCGGAACGCGGGTCGCGGCGCGGACACCGAAGGTCACGATGCCGATGCGGTCATCCTGACGCCGCGAAATGAAATCGCCGATCAGATCCTTCGCGACCGTGAATCGATTGCGCGGACGAAAATCCTCGGCGGCCATACTTCCGGACGCGTCGAGGGCCACCACGATGTCGATGCCGTAGCGATCGTTGCTGGCCATCCGGACCACGCGCTGCGGCCGCGCCAGCGCGATGATCATCATCAGCGCCCCCAGACACTCGAGGACGAACGGCAATCCCGCAAATCGCGCGCGGAAGGGCAGCTTCAGCGATACCAGCGCCATCGACGAAATCGAGAACGCGCCGAACCGCCGGCGGCGATCGCGAACCAGAAGCGCGATGCGCGCGATGACGATCAGCGCCGCCAACAGCCACAGCGGAGAGGCGAAGCGCGTCACCGCCACCGCCCATCCGCCCGAAGGCAGAAGTCAGAAGGCAGAAGGCAGAAGTGAACATACGCCAGTATCGACTTCTGCCTTCTGCTTTCTGCTTTCTGCCTTGGGGTCACGCCGCCACCTCCTCCGGCTCAGGCGGAATCAACTCCAGCGCCCGCTTCCTGAGCGCGTGGAAATCTCCGGCGCGCGCCCCCCACGGCGAGAATTTTTCGAGATCGCCCTGACGCAGGATCTCGGCAACCGTCAGCGATTGATTGCGATGCAGCACCTCGGTGGTCGTCAGGGTCGTGACGGCGAGATACTCGCGCACCGCATCGGCGAGCTGCGACCACGTGCGCGCGCCGGCCACGGCAGCGCGGAAACGCTCGACGGGCGGCACGACCGGCTCGGCCATCGCGTCCCGTTTGTCGAGCAGCACCACCGCCGTCCATGCCGCCATCGCCGTCAGCGCGGCGATCGCGATCAGCACGAAGGGAAGCTTCGGATACGGTTCCGCGATGGGCGGCTTGAGCGGCGCGGGCGCGAGATTGTCCTTCGGTCGCAGGACCGAGCGGACGGGGACCGTTAGACCCTGAAATGGGATGTCCCCCACCGTCCCGCTGATCGTAAACGGCTTCGGCTCGAAGGTGCGGATCACGACTCGATTGCCTCGCTCGGAAACGATCTCGTAGTGCTCCGATCGGTCGAGCACGACCGGCTTCTGGAAATCGATGGTGATGCGATCGCCGACGGTCGGCGCGGGTGGGCGGAAGGTGGCGGTGATGAAAAGGAAAAACGCGATCATCGCGACATCCGCCTGACGCGCTCCTGGAAAAATCGAAGAAGCTCGCGGTCGTACGGCATGGCAGTCGAGATCGAAAGGGCATCGACACCTGCAGCGCGCCAGCGGCGAACGTTCTGCTGTTGGCGCTGCATCGCCCGCCGTGTGACGTCTGCCGAACGGAGATCGATGAGACGCATGCGGCCGCTTTCGGCATCGACGACTCTGGCCAGGGCGCCGGCCGGAAATCTCTCCTCGCGCGGATCGCTGATGGCAACCGCGATGACGTCGTGGCGGCGATTCAGCCGCTTCATGGTGCGTTCGAAATTGAGATTGAGGAAATCAGAGACGACCAGAACGACGGCGCGCTTCGTGCTCACGCGATCGAGATACAGCGCTGCCCGATCGAAATCGGCCGTCCCGCTGCAGCCCCGCATGGCGGCGTCGACGGCCGAATGCACCATGACCTGCGCGTGCGCGCGTCCGCGTCGCGCCGGAACGAAGCGGCGGACATTCTCGGAAAAGAGCAGCAGGCCGACGCGATCCATGTTCTCGACCGCCGCAAACGCGAAGACCGCCGTCAGCTCGGCCGCGATGTCGCACTTGCGCCAGTCCACCGAACCGAATCCCATCGACGCCGAGACGTCGACCGCGATGATGACGGTCAAATCGCGCTCTTCGACGAACTCCTTCACATGCGGCGTGCCGGTGCGGGCAGTGACGTTCCAGTCGATGGTGCGGATGTCGTCGCCGGGCTGATATTCGCGGACCTGCGAAAACTCGATTCCGCGACCGTGAAATGCGGAGTGGTAATCGCCGGCGAAACCGGCGCGAATCAGGCGCGACGAAAGAATCTCGAGGTCGCGAACGCGCCGTGCGACCGGCATCTGAAATTGCGGTTGCTGTCGGTGAAGAAGTCTCACGGGACGGGAACGGCGCCGAGGATTTGATCGATGATCCGATCGGGGGTCATCTGCTCCGCAGCGGCTTCGTAGCTCAGCACCAGCCGATGACGCAGCACGTCGTGCGCGACCGCTTTGACATCCTCTGGAATCACATAGGCCCGGCCGAGGATGAAGGCGTGGCCCTTGGCCACGTGCGCCAGCGCCAGCGTCGCACGCGGGGAGGCGCCGAAGGCGATGTGCTGCGCCAGCGACGGCAAACGAAAGTCGCTCGGTTTCCGCGTCGCGGTCGCGACCTGCACGATGTAGCGGCTGATCTTGTCGTCGACGTGAACCGATGCCGCCAGATGCGCGATCTGACGGACATCGTTGAGATGCAAGACGCGCCTGACCGAGGGAATCTCGGCGGTCGGATCGAGATAGAGCGACAGGATGCGCATCTCCTCTTCCGCGCTGGGGTAGTCGACTTTCAGCTTCATCACGAATCGGTCGACCTGCGCTTCCGGCAACGCGTACGTGCCTTCGTGCTCAATCGGATTCTGGGTCGCGATCACCACGAACGGATCGGGCAGCGCGTACGACGTGTCGCCGATGGTCACCTGCCGCTCCTGCATGGCTTCCAGCAGCGCACTCTGCACTTTCGCGGGCGCGCGGTTGATCTCGTCGCCCAGGATCAGGTTGGCGAAGATCGGTCCGAGACGCGCGTTGAAGGTCCGGCCGGCGGGATCGAAAATCATCGTGCCGGTGATGTCGGCGGGAAGAAGATCGGGCGTGAACTGAATGCGCTTGAACGACCCTTCGATGGCCGAGGCCAGCGTCTTCACCAGCAGCGTCTTTGCGAGACCCGGAAGTCCTTCCACCAGAACGTGACCGCGGATGAGCAGCGCGATCACGAGGCGGTCGACGATTCTTTGCTGTCCGACGATGACGCGTCCGACTTCCGCGCGGAGGCCAGCGATCGTTTCGTGGGCGATCGCGATCTGATTGTTGATCGTGGTCTGATCCATCGTCCTTAAGTCTAAACTGCCGCTGGTGATACCAAAAAAGAAATGGGGCCAAAACTTCCTGCGCAATCGGGGCGCCGTCGACAAAATTGTCAACGCCATCGAGCTGCAGCCGGGTGAGGTCATCCTCGAGATCGGACCCGGCCAGGGCGTGCTGACCGAGAAGCTCATCACCCTGGGGGAGGTGACGGCTATCGAGATCGATCCCGAGCTGGCCGGCAAGCTCCGCCGGAAATTCGGCGACTGCATTGTGAACGCCGACGCCCTCGAGGTCCCCCTCCCCACCCGCCCGTTTCGCGCGGTCGGCAATCTTCCCTACAACGTCGGCACGCCGATTCTGCGGCGGGTGATCGCCGATCCGAACTTTCGGCGCGCGGTCTTCATGCTGCAGAAAGAAGTCGCCGATCGCCTGGTTGCCAGGCCGCGCGACGCGCAGTATGGCTTTCTGACGTTGTATCGCGAGCTCTACGCCAGCGCTCGCATCCTGATGAAGCTCGATCCGGGATCGTTCCATCCGGTGCCGAAAGTCCGCAGTGCGGTGGTGGTCCTGGATCCCGATCGCAAACCGTTCGCTTCCCAGGAATTGATCGACCTGATCAGCGCGGCCTTTCGAATGCGAAGGAAGAAACTAGTCAATAACTTGACTAATTTTAGAAACCATTCGCGCGAGGAAGTGCTGGCAGCATTCGAACGGGCGAACATCGACGCGGGCGCGCGCGCGGAAGAGCTGAGCCTCGACGATTTCGCGAGGCTGCACGCTACGCTAGAATAGCGATCCCACGCAGGAGGCTCCGGCATGTCCCGAATTCTCACGTTCACGGCTCTCGCCCTGCTTCTGGCATTTCCGGCGATCGCGGCGACGCCGTGCAACCTGACCATGTCGATCAATTGCGTCAATGGGACGTGCACCGGTGTCACGACCAACAACGGGACAGGCGTCTGCAGCGGTGAATTCATCGGCGGGATCTTCGTGGACGTCGCGTCCGGCCAGGCGAGCGTGTCGAATTTCCGAACGACACCAGCCTTCGCGAACCAGCAGTGCTTCGACAGCAGCTCGCTGCCGGTGGGACTCCCCTTCGCCTTGTGCATCGGTGACAGCTCGCTGGCGCCCGGTGGGTCGTTCACGATGACGGGCAATGTCGCGCCCCTTGCCGGCGCGCCCACTCCCCTTCCCATCATCGCAGTGACGGAGGTCATCAATTCGACGACCGGCGACGAGCTGGGATTTGCATACGCGGAGACCGGCGTCACTGTGGCGACCTGCACGCCGATCGCGAATGTTCCGGCGGTGACGCTATCGGGATCGATCTACATCGTGTCATGGTCACCGGTTTCCGATCCGAACAGCAGCTTCACGGTCGATGAATCGACGGCTGCCGATTTCAGCGCGAACTTCGCGTCGCGAAACGTCAGCGGTTTCTCCACGCAGTTTTCGCACAGCGTGACGACGACCACGACGTACTACTACCGCGTCCGCGCCAACAGTTGCAGCGGATCGCCAGGACCGAATTCAGGCACGGTCTCGATCGTGGTGCAGGCTCTGGCGCCGCAAGCGGGACGATCGACAGATGGAGTCGCTCCCGCCGGCAGCACCGCGCCCATCAGTTACCTCGTGCATCTCGATCAGCCGCCGGGCTCGGGCAAGCAAGCGCTCGATATCCCGTTTACGGCAGCGGTCGACAAGCCGTATTTGAGCGTGTCGCCGGCTTCGGGAACGATCCCGGCAGGCGGCACCAACGTCACCATCACGGCGAATCCGACCAACCTCCCGCCCGGAGCAAACACCGGCACGCTGACCGTGCAGTCGAACGGATCGACGATCTCGACGAAATCGGTGACGATCAGCCTGGTGACGCCGGTCGGACCGGGCACCAAGACGATTCCACCGTCGAACGCTCTGATCATTCCCGTCGTCGCACATCTGCAGGGCGCGCGTGGTCCGTTCCAGTCCGACGTCCGCCTCACCAACACCAGCAGCGCCAGCGTTCAGTACCAGGTGACCTACACCCCCATCCGGACCGATGGAACGAAGACATCGAAGACAACAGCCGTCACCGCCGATGCCGGACAGACCATCGCGCTCAATGACATCGTGAAGGATTTCTTCGGCATCGGCGCCACCGACGTTCCCGGCGATGCAGGCGCAGGCGCGCTGGAGATCCGTCCGCTCAACACCGGTTCGATTCTGAATTACGCATCGAGCCGTACCTTCACATTCAACGACAAAGGAACGTTCGGCCAGTTCATCGCCGCAATTCCATTCAATCAATTCGCGACCAAGGCCTCGGTCGTTCCACTTCCAGGAGTTCCGGCGCCGACCGGCAACCCGGTCTTGAGCATGCAGCAGATCGCCAGCTCCTCGAAGTTCAGCACGAACCTTGGAATCGTGGAGGGATCGGGAAATCCTGCCAGCGGCACGATCCGGATTCTTGACGACCGCGGGACGCTGGTGCGGATGGTGCCGTATTCGCTGCAACCAGGCGAGCTGCAGCAGAACAACATCGCGGCCTACGACGTCGGAAATCTAGACGATGGGCGGATCGAAGTGACGGTCGAATCCGCGACCGGCTCCGTGAGCGCTTATGCGTCGGTGCTCGACAAAATCACCAACGATCCGCTGGCGGTGACGCCGGTGCAGGTCTCGCAGATCAGCGCCAGCCGTTACGTGCTGCCCGGAATGGCAGCGCTCACCAACGCGGCGACGAATTTCCATTCCGACATCCGTATCTACAACGGCAGCAGCACACAGGCGGCGGTCGTGAACGCAACCTTCTATCCGCAGAGCAGCGGTACGCCCAAGACTTTCGGACCGTTCAGCATCGAGCCGGGCGGCGTGCGCGCCTTCGATGATGCGGTGGTGTCGATGTTCAACGCCAACGGCCAGGGTGGATCGATCGTGTTGACGACCAACGGCAATTCGCAGATGGTCGCCACCGGCCGCACGTACACCATCGACTCGCAGGGTGGAACGTTCGGGCAGTTCATTCCGGGCGTGTCGCCCGCGCAGGGTATCGCCGCCGGCGATCGTCCGCTGCAGATCCTGCAGCTCGAGGAATCGACCAACTTCCGATCGAACCTCGGGCTGGCCGAGCTGTCAGGCAATACGGCGCATGTGCGGATCACGGCCTACGTTCCTGATTCGAAGGTATCGGCGTCGACCGAGCTCGATCTCGCGGCCAACGAATTCCGCCAGCTCGGCCGTGTTCTGTCGAGCTTCAATCTCGGATCGAACATCTACAACGCGCGGATTAGCGTGGAAGTGACGGGCGGATCGGGGCGGATCGCGTCGTACGGATCGGTGATCGATAACTTCAGTACCGATCCGACCTACGTGCCGGCGCAGTGACGCCCTCACCCGCCGCTTCGCGGCACCCTCTCCCGCAAGCGGGAGAGGGATCTCATGGGAGGGCCGGTGCAATGACCGAGTACACCTGCCCGATGCATCCGGAGATTGTCCGGGACGCCCCGGGCTTCTGTCCCATCTGCGGGATGGCGCTCGAGCCGCGCGTCGCGACGCTGGAGGACCAGCCCAATCCCGAGCTGGCCGACATGCGCCGGCGCCTGGTGATCTGCGCAATCCTGACGCTGCCGATTTTTTTTGATCCCGCGCCGCTGGTTCAACTGGCGCTGGCGACGCCCATCGTTTTGTGGGGAGCGTGGCCCTTCTACTTTCGCGGAATCCGATCGCTCAACATGTTCACGCTCATCGCGATGGGCGTTTCGGCGGCCTACATCTTCAGCTGTGTGTCGGTTTTCATCCACGGACCGCTGTACTTCGAGCCGGCGGCGGTGATCGTTACGCTGGTCCTGCTCGGTCAGGTGATCGAGCTGCGCGCCCGCGAGCGAACCTCGAACGCCATCAAATCGCTGCTGCAGCTCGCGCCGAAGACAGCGCGCGTGATTTTGATCGACAGCGAAGTCGATGTGGACATCGAGCAACTCCGTCCGGGATTTCAAATCCGCGTCCGGCCGGGCGAGCGTATTGCCGCCGACGGCGTGGTGATCGAAGGGTCGGGAGTGGTCGACGAGTCGATGATCACCGGCGAGCCGATTCCGGCTGACAAGAGCGTGGGCAGCAAGGTCACCGCCGGCACAGTCAACACCACCGGCGCATTCGTGATCGAAGCACAACGCGTCGGATCCGACACGCTGCTGGCGCACATCGTCCGCATGGTCGGCGATGCGCAGCGCAGCCGCGCGCCGATCCAGAAGCTTGCCGACGTGGTGGCGGCGTGGTTCGTGCCGATCGTGATCGCAGTGGCGCTGATCACTTTCGCGGTCTGGCTGCGGTTCGGAGTCGCGCACGCGCTCATCAACGCCGTGGCAGTCCTGATCATCGCCTGCCCATGCGCGGTGGGACTCGCAACGCCGATGTCGGTGATGGTCGCGACCGGCAAGGGTGCCACCAGCGGAATTCTCATTCGCAACGCCGAGGCGCTGCAGATGTTGTCGAGAGTCGACACGGTGGTCGTCGACAAGACCGGGACGTTGACGGAAGGAAAGCCGCGGGTCGTGGCGACCGACATCGACGACCAGATGCTGGCGATGGCGGCAGCGGTCGAGCGCGCCAGCGAACATCCGCTGGCGCACGCGGTCGTCGCGGCGGCCGAGGAGCGAGGACTCACCATCGGCCGGGCCAGCGACGTGAAAATCATCCCGGGAAAAGGGATCTCGGGAGTCGTCGACGGGCACGACGTGGAGATCGATCGAAGCGGCGTTGTGGTCGACGGAAAACGCGCCGGTCAAATCCGATTCGTCGATCCGATCAAGCAGACCACGCCGGAAGCGTTGCGCGCACTGCGCGCGAAGGGAATCACGGTCGCGATGGTGACCGGCGATTCGCGCGCCAATGCCGACGCGGTGGCGCAACAACTCGGCATCGATCACGTCGAAGCCGAGGTGCTGCCGGAACGCAAGGAAGAAGTTGTCCGCAAATTGCAGGAGCAGGGTCACCGCGTCGCCATGGCCGGCGACGGGATCAACGACGCCCCGGCGCTCGCGCGTGCCGATGTCGGCATCGCGATGGGAACCGGCACGGACGTCGCGATCGAAAGCTCGGACATCACGCTCGTCAAAGGCGATCTGCGCGGCATCGTACGCGCCCGCAATCTGAGCGAAGCGATGATGCACAACATCAGGCAGAATCTCTTCTTCGCCTTCATCTACAACATCCTCGGCGTCCCCATCGCGGCCGGCGTGCTCTATCCCTTTTTCGGATTGCTGCTCAGCCCGATGATCGCCAGCGCCGCCATGACCTTCAGCTCCGTCACCGTCATCGGAAACGCACTGCGGCTCCGTCGCGCGCACCTGTAGGTCCGTAATTCTGTTCGACAAAAAGATCTCCGACGATCACCGTCGACGAGCGCGTGCCGTAAGCGGGCAGGCTGACGAAGACCTCGCGCTCGATCGGACCGCCGCGCGGCGTCGACAGAAAACGCAAAAGATCTTCTGCCAGATCTTCGGCACGCTCATGCCGTGCGATCGCTTTCGAGACGAACTCGCGCGCGACGTCGACTTTCTCCCAATGCACGCCCGGCGGCGCGTTGCTGACCGCGAACAGGCCGTCGATGGTTCCGACGATTCCTGAATTCGAGCAGTGGACGATCTCACCATCGCCGACGATCAAATGAAAACCGGCGTACGCGTCGCCGCGAATCGATCGAGCGTATTGCATCGGCGACTGGTCGCCCCGAACAAAATCCGCGACCAGGAGTCCTCGCGACGGTGCCCCCTCCCCCTCCGCCCGCCCGGCCCCCCGCACGTTGGTGATGGCCGCGAATCGGCCACCGCGCCGCAGCGCGAGCCAGCTCCCGCCCGCCCGCAGGTCGCGGCCGCCGATCACGCGCGGATCGTCGTCCCAGGCGTGGGCGGCGCGGGTCGGGCGGGCGTAGAACTCGTCGCGGTTGGCCGCGATCACCAGCGGAAATTTTTGTGAGCCCTTGGCGACGGCAATGAGGCACATCGATTGCGATACTCCACTCGGTCCAAAATTCGATTCAGGGAAAATCATATGCATTTTCAAAGAGTTACGGCATTCGGCCTCGCAGTCGCGCTCGCCATTCCGATGTCGCTCTTTGCGGAGAGGCGCGCTCCGCAGAGGACAGGAATGGCGCAGGCTGTCGTCGAGGCAATGAATCTCGAGCGCGCGCAGTATGGCCTGAGGCCGCTACGCATCAACGCCAGGCTCTCCGCGGCGGCTGTCGATCGGCTCAACGACATGTTCCGTCAGCGTTACTTCAATCATGTCTCGCCCACTGGCCGCGAACCGTGGGCCTGGGTCGAGCGTCGCGGCTACAGGTATCGCGAAATCGGCGAGAACCTGGCGGTCGGATATCGAAGCGCGGATGCGGTCGTCGGCGGCTGGATGCACTCGCCCGGTCATCGCGCCAACGTCCTTGGGGGCGGATACGATGAAGTGGGTGTCGCGATCGCGCCGGGATCGCCGGAGGGCGGCTATCGCGGACCGACAGTTGTGGCACTTTACGGCGAGCAATAACGCTGCGATACTGGTCTCGGTCCAATGATCCGTCATTACCTCACGGCGATCGCTGTCGCTCTTGCGCTGGCGGCGCCTGTTTCCGCTCAGAAGGCGACGGTGGAGACAGTGATCGACGCGATGAATGCCGAGCGTGCCTCGCACGGCGTCGCGCCGCTGCACGTCGATCCGAAACTCTCCGCCGCGGCAGCCGATCGCATCGCTGACATGTTTGACGGGCACTACTTCTCGCACTTTTCGCCCACCGGCGTACAACCGTGGGATTGGGTCGAGCAGGAAGGCTACGACTACCGCGAGGTCGGCGAGAATCTCGCTCTGGGGTATCCAACCGCTCCCGAAATCGTCGACGGTTGGATGCACTCGCCCGCCCATCGCGCCAATGTCCTGGGCGGGCAATTCGACGAGGTCGGCGTCGCGGTCGCGGAAGGTTCGCCGACCCGCCCCTATCACGGACCGACCGTGGTCGCGATTTACGGGAAGCGCTGATCGTCGCCGCCGCGAACGAATTGTCCGTCGATGAAGACGAGATCGTCTCCGTAAGCGCTCGGATTTTTCGGCGGTTTGAATGACGTGCTGGCCGTTTCGAGCTTTCCGTCAGGCCCAGCGCTGGCGATGATGTAGTGCGCGCCGTCGGGAGACTTCACGTACACGAAGGCGTGTCCCCACCCGTCCACTCGCGGAAAGGTGAGGATGTAAGTCGGGACGAGCTGCTTTTCCAGGCCGGCGACGTCGCGCGCGTTCGGATATTTGTTGTTGTCGGCGCCGAAGGCCTCGGTTGCGGTGGCGAGCGTCCGCATGTCAGATCGGGTGCGGACCGCTTTCGATTTCTCCAACGCACTCTGCAGGTCCTCCGCGACTGCGAAGCGGATTTGTTGCTGTGACTGCTGCGACAATTCGCGCGCGACCGTCACGTACCGCTGTCCGGTGTCGCTCTTGAAGAATGCGACCAGATCGCGCAACTGCTTCTCGGTGAAATACCGATCGTACAGATCCATCTCAGCCTTCTCGGCAATTTGCGCCGTACCCGGATCCCGGCGGATTTTTTCCTGAACCTCGGGCGACGCCTTTGCGCCGAATAGATGCAAGATGACGTCGCTGGCCCGGTCCGATGCGTGAGTCGCCTGGAGCAGCTCATGGATGAGAGCCTTTTTCGCCGGCGGAATGTCGGCGGCGACGGCGCAGACAGACAGAGCTCCGATGAGAACCGCCATCATCACTTTTCGCATCGGATCATTCTAGGCCGTCGGCCAGCAGGTGCTTCTGTACCTTCCCCAGCGCGGTACGCGGAATCGCGTCGACGTGGATGAATCTGCGCGGAACTTTGAAGGACGCCAGCTGCTGGCGGCAGGCGCGCTCGAGATCATCCTCCGAGGCCTCGCCGACGATGTAGGCTACCGGCACCTCGCCGCGTATTTTGTCCGCCACTCCGATGACGGCCGCCTCCCGCACGCCCGCCTGCTCGAGCAACAGCTCCTCGATCTCGTGCGGGTAGATGTTGAATCCGCCGGAGATGATCAGATCGCTTTTGCGGCCTAACAACGTGATGTAGCCGTCGTCGGAGACCGACGCCAGATCGCCGGTTTTGAACCAGCCATCGTCGAAAGCCGCCGCGGTTGCATCCGGATTGCGCCAGTAGCCCGCGAAAACAGTGGGGCTCCTGACCTGCAGCTCACCGTCGACGATGCGCACCGAAACGCCGGGCAGCGGAAATCCGACTGTGCCCGCACGCCGCTCGCCAGAGTACGGATTGCTCAGCGTCATCAGCGTCTCCGTCATGCCGTAGCGCTCGAGAATGGTGTGACCGAATCGCTGGCGGAACTGCTCGAAGACGTGCGACTGCAGCGGTGCCGATCCCGAGACGAACAGGCGGATGCTCGAAGCGATCTCGGGCGGCGCATCGAGGAGACGGATGTACATCGTCGGCACGCCGAAGAAAAGCGTCGGACGAAAATCGAGGAACTCTTCGGCCGCGGTGCGGTGATCGAATCGCTCCAGAAGCCGCATCCGGCAACCGCTGGCCAGCCAGCAGTGCAATCCGTTGCCGAGGGCGTGGACATGAAAGAGCGGCAGCGCCAGCAGAAGGCGATCGGCGCCGGTGATCTCCCAGGCCGCCAGCAGATTCGAAGAATTACTAATGAAATTATCATGCGTTAATATCGCACCTTTTGCAGCGCCGGTCGTGCCGGAGGTGTAGATGATGGCGGCCGGCGTATCGCTCTCCAGCGATTCGTGCGGCCGCGCAGCATTGTCGGAAGCGAGGCCTTCCGGCGACGTGATGACCTCCCGCGGCTGGGCGTCGCGCGTGATGTGCTCGATCTCGCGGTCACGATAGAGAATGTTGATGGGGACGAAAATCACGCCCAGCTTCACGCAGGCCAGAAAGATGTCGATCAGCTCCGCCGAATTGGGGAGATAGACGCACAGGCGATCTCCTTTTTGAAACCCGCGAGCCCGCAGTGCATTCGCGACGCGATTGCTGCGCTCTTCAATCGCGCCGAACGTGAATTGCTTCTTGTCCCACTCCAATCCGATTGCGCCGCGGCGGCCGGCAAGCGCATGGTCGAAATGATGGAGCAGGTTCATGGCCGCGATAGACTACCGCCTCATGCGAAGAATGCTTCTTTTCTCGATCGTGCTGATGGCAGCGACATCCGTAAAACCGCCGGCGACCAGGCGCGCCGCCGTGACCGACACCTACCACGGCGTCGCGGTGACCGATCAATATCGCTGGCTGGAGAACGCGAACGATTCGGCGGTGATCCAATGGGTCGACGAGCAGAATCGCTACGCACGATCGATCCTCGACGCCATCCCCCAGCGCGCAGCAATCGAGAAGCGTCTTCACGAGCTGTACGTCAATCGTCCCCCATCCTACGGCGCACTCAACTTCCACGGCGGGCAACTCTTCGCGCTGAAATTTCAGCCGCCCAAGGAACAGCCGTTCGTCGTTACGCTCGGTTCGGTCAACGACAAGAGCACGGAACGTCTGCTTCTCGATCCGGTGCTCGTGAATCCGGACGGCAAAACGGCGATCGACTTTTTCGTGCCGTCGCTCGATGCCCGCCTGATCGCCATCTCGCTCTCGCGTGGTGGAAGCGAATCGGGAACGGTGCACGTCTACGACGTCGCCAGCGGCAAAGAAACCGGGGACCTCATTCCGCGCGTCAACGGCGGCACGGCAGGCGGCAGCGTTGCCTGGAACGCCGACGGCTCCGGTCTTTACTACACCCGATATCCGCATGAGGGCGAGCGACCGAAGCAGGATCTCGATTTTTATCAGCAGGTCTACTTTCACAAACTCGGAACGCCGGCGACCGAGGATCGGTACGAGCTCGGGAAGGACCTTCCGCGAATTGCAGAGATCTCGTTGGACACGTCGCCTGACGGGCACACCATCCTGGCCTCAGTCCGCAACGGCGATGGCGGCGAAGTCGAGCACTTCCTTCGCGGCGACGACGGCGCCTGGAAGCAGATCAACCAGTTCAACGATCCGATCAAGCAAGCGACCTTCGGCTTCGACGGAAATCTCTACCTGCTCTCGAGGAGCAATCCGATGGGCGCGCTGTTGCGCATTGCGCTGGCCAGGCCCGAGCTGGGGTCAGCGGAAACGATCATCCCGGCCAGCGAGACCTCGATCGAGTGGTTCGTGCCAACACAGAATCATCTTTTCGTCTCGTACATGGCCGGCGGTCCGTCCGAGCTGCGAATGTTTTCGCTGAGCGGCGCGAAAGAGGCCAACCTTCCCATTCTCCCCCTCTCCGCCGTCTACGGCCTGGTGCGGCTGGGCGGCGACACCGTCGCGCTGCTCAACGGCAGCTATCTCGAGCCGGCGAACTGGTACACCTTAGATCCCGCCGATGGAAAAACGAAAGAGACCGCGCTGAAGGTCACGCTGCCCGTCAACTTCAACGACGCGGTGGTCGATCGCGTGATGGTGACGTCGAAAGACGGCACCAAGGTGCCGCTGAACATCATCCACCGCCGCGACATGAAGCTGGACGGAACGAATCCGACGGTTCTTAGCGGCTACGGCGGCTTCAATATCAGCCTCAAGCCGGGATTCGGAGTCGGACGCCGGCTGTGGCTCGATCACGGCGGCATCTCCGCGATCGCGAACCTGCGGGGCGGCGGCGAATTCGGCGAGTCGTGGCATCAGCAGGGCAAGCTGACCAGGAAGCAGAATGTGTTCGATGACTTCGCCGCCTGCGCGCAGTATCTGATCGATCACAAATACACCAGCGCGGCCCATCTGGCCATCGAGGGCGGCAGCAACGGAGGATTGCTGATGGGGGCGGCGCTGACGCAACATCCGGAGCTGTATCGCGCGGTGGTGTCGCACGTCGGCATCTACGACATGTTGCGCGTCGAGCTGTCGCCTAACGGAGAGTTCAACGTCACGGAATACGGAACGGTGAAAGATCCCGAGTTTTTCAAGGCGCTGTACGCCTACTCGCCGTATCACCACGTCGTCAACGGCACAAAATATCCGGCCGTGCTGATGCTGACGGGAGCGAACGATCCGCGCGTCGATCCGATGAACTCGCGAAAGATGGTGGCGCGACTGCAGGCCGCCACGGCGTCCTCGCGTCCGATCCTCCTTCGCGCCAGCTCCGGCAGCGGCCACGGAAACGGCACCGCCTTCAGCGAAGCCATCGCGCAGCAGACCGATGTCCAGTCGTTTTTGTTCCATCAATTGGGAATCAGGCTCCCTAAGTGAAGCGGCGGCGGGCGGTCGGCGCTGAATGTACCGGCAGCGGCGTCGACTTTCGCGTCTGGGCTCCCGATCGCAAAAACGTCAGCGTCGTGATCGACGGATCGGACTTCCCGCTGGATCGCGACTCCGACGGGCATTTCCGCGGCGTGGTCTCGAAAGCAGGAGCCGGAACGCATTATCGATTTCGACTCGATCGCGGGGGCGACACCTTTCCCGATCCGGCATCGCGTTTTCAGCCCGAAGGGCCGCATGGAGCGTCGGAGGTCGTCGATCCGAACGCCTATCGCTGGCGGGCTTCCAATCCGCCTCTTCAAACGCAGCAGCTCGTCATCTACGAGATGCACATCGGCACGTTCACGCGCGAGGGCACATGGCGCGCCGCGACTGACAAGCTCGCGCCACTTGCGGATCTCGGCGTCAATCTTCTCGAGATCATGCCCGTGAACGCATTTCCGGGCCGGTTCGGCTGGGGATACGACGGCGTCGATCTCTGGGCTCCGTCGCACCTCTACGGTACGCCCGACGATTTCCGCCGCTGCGTCGATTCCGCGCACTCTCTTGGACTCGGAGTCATCCTGGACGTCGTCTACAACCATTTCGGTCCCGATGGCTGTTACTGGAAGAGCTTCGCGAAGGACTACTTCACCGATCGGTATCGGGTCGAGTGGGGAGAGGCAATCAACTTCGAGGCCGCGGGCGCGCGCGAGTACTTTTCGGAAAACGCCGGCTACTGGATCGACGAGTTTCATCTCGACGGTCTGCGCCTCGACGCGACCCAAAGCATCCATGACCGTAGTCCGGAACACATCATCGCGATGATTCAGCGTCGGGCACGCGAGGCGGCCGGCGATCGAAGCATTTTCATGGTCGCGGAGAACGAGCCGCAGGACGTGCAATTGATCAAACGGTACGGCCTCGACGCCATGTGGAACGACGACTGGCACCACGCCGCCATGGTCGCCGCGACCGGACGGCGCGAGGCGTACTACACCGATTATCGCGGCCACTCGCAAGAATTCGTATCGGCCGCCAAGTACGGATTTCTTTTTCAGGGACAACACTACGCCTGGCAGAAAAAACGGCGCGGGACAGCATCCCGGCATCTGCCGCGCGAGAAGCTTGTCTGCTACCTGCAGAATCACGATCAGGTCGCAAACTCAGGCGCCGGCCTTCGGCTTCAATCCTTGACTTCGCCGGGACGCTATCGCGCGCTCACGGCTCTTCTGCTCCTCGGGCCTGACACGCCCATGCTTTTTCAAGGGCAGGAATTCGCGGCCTCCGCGCCGTTCTTTTACTTCGCCGATCACAAACCCGAACTGGCCGCGTCAGTCGACAAGGGGCGCCGGGACTTCATGCGGCAATTTCGCTCGATCGACATCGCCAAACTGCCGGCGCCGCACGATCCGGCGACTCTCGAGCGCTGCAAGCTCGATCATTCCGAACGCGAGAAACACGGCGACGTCGTGGCGATGCATCGCGATCTGCTCCGTCTGCGCCGCGAGCTCGATTTCTCCGACCTCGACGGCGCTGTGCTGAGCGATACGGCATTTCTCATGCGCTACGCCGACGTCCACCTCCTCCTCATCAACCTCGGCGGTCCAGTGCAACTGGAGGTCGCGCCCGAGCCGTTGCTGGCGCCGCCGGAAGGTGCGCGATGGGAGGTTCAGTGGTCGAGCGAGCCGCTGAATGAGCCGGTGGAGGTCGACGGTGAGCCAAGCTGGCGGATTCCGGCCGAATCGGCAGTGCTCATGCGCGCTCGGAACAGCCGCTGATTCACTGTGGACGCCGCGGGCGCTGTTTCTTCGAGATCGACTTGATCACGAGCTGTCGCCCGGCGAATTCTGTTTTCCCCAACGCCTGCTGCATGAGTGCCCGCACCTCGGGCTTGTCGAGATCGTCGGCGGATTGCAGGACGATGTGCTTCACGATCTTTCCGCTTCCTTTGAGAACCTTCTTGGGGTCGCGGAGCTTCGCACCGCGGAGAAAAAAGAGCGTCACCCAGCGCGGATAGAGCACGATCGAGAACAGCGCGTCGGAGGCCTGGTCCGTCGTCCCGAAGCCGATCACGAGCGCGTTGTAATTGTCGTAGACCAGCTCGATTGCGCCGGGCAGCCGCCTCCGCATCTTCTCGAGCGCGGCGCGAGCGACTGTGCGGATTTCCGGCGTGTATCGCGCCATAAAGCCGGCGAGCTGCTTCTCGGGCGTCAAAACAATCCCTTCTGCCGCGCCACCGGGATGGCCGCCAGAACTGCCCCGATCACGAGCACGATGATGACGTTGGAGAAAAAGTACGGATAGACGATCAGCGCGAGGCCGACGAACAGGAACGTCGGCTCGTGAATCCGTTTGCCGTAAATGAAGTAGACCGTGCCGACGGCTCCGAAGAGGAGCCCGAGGATCAGCGTCACTTGGCAGTGAAAGCGCGGCTCACCGCGCTTTCGATTCGTCGATTCGTGAATGGACTGTAGGTGAGGATGTGCTCGACGACGTTGCCGGCCGCGTCGTAGATGATAAGTTTGGGAACTCCCACCTGCTCCCGCCGATTCATGAATTGAAATAGCTCGCGGGGCGCAAATGCAACCGCGTAGTTGATTCCCATCTCCGATGCGACCTTGGCCGTATCGGTCACGGGACTCTCGACCGTCAGTCCCAACACGGCGAGCCTCGCGTCACCGTAGCGTTTCGACAATTCAATCAAGTGTGGGATGGTCTTGCAGCAGGGGGCACACCACGTCGCCCAGAATTCGACGACCGCGGGCCGGCCGTCGGGCACGAGGTTGCCCAGCGGTACGCGCTTCCCTTCGGTTGTCATCACTTCGAAGTTGTGGGCTCGGACCTCCACCAGCGTTGGGATGGCGCCGGAAGCGACCGGCGCCAGAAGCAATGCGGTCACTAAGACAAGCGGCCGGCGTAACTCAGTGAATGTGCGCATGTTCGGGAAGCGGGTGGGTGTGGCCGGGGGCGCCGCTCTCGATCTGCTGCACGACCTTGGCTGCGATGTCGCGGAAGGCCTGAGCCGCGGGCGATTGCGGATGCGACGCCACGATGGGCGCGCCGGTGTCGCCGCCGATGACGACCTGCGGATCGATGGGCACCTCGCCCAGGAACGGGACGCCTAACATGTCGGCGGTCTTCTTTCCGCCGCCGTGGCCGAAGATCTCGGTCCGCTCGCCGCAGTGCTGGCAGATGTAGTAGCTCATATCCTCGACGATGCCCAGCACCGGCACGTTGACCTTGCGGAACATGGCCAGCCCTTTGCGCGCGTCGATCAGCGCCACGTCCTGCGGCGTCGTCACGATCACGGCGCCGGTGAGCGGAACTTTCTGCGTGAGCGTGAGCTGCGCGTCGCCGGTTCCGGGCGGCAGATCGATGACCATGAAATCGAGCTCGCCCCACTTCACATCGGTCAGGAACTGATCGAGTGCCTTCATCACCATCGGTCCGCGCCAGATCACCGGGGTGTCGGGATCAGTGATGAGACCGAGCGACATCGTCTTCACGCCGTGGTTCTCCATCGGCATGATTTTCTCGTCGCGCTCATCGATCTGGGGCCGCCCTTCGATGCCTAACATCATCTGCTGCGAAGGTCCGTAGATGTCGGCGTCGAGAAGCCCGACGGTATGACCGAGCGCGCGCAGCGCCAGCGAGAGGTTGGTCGACACTGTCGATTTGCCAACCCCGCCCTTTCCCGACGCGACCGCGATTTTGTAGCGCACGCCTTCCAGGATCCCCGCCTGCCCGCCCATGGGCACCGCGCCCGGCATCTGTCGCGGCGCGATCTCGAGATTGACGCGCACGCTTTCGACGCCGTCGAGTGTGCGCACGGCTGCTTCGGAATCGCGCGCCAGCTGCTGTCCGACGTTCGGATTCTCGGTCGAGAAGTGAACCGTGAAGCTGACATTCGCGCCCTCGATCTTGACGTCGCGCACGAATCCGAACGAGACGATGTCGCGAGAAAGCCCGGGAAATCGAACTTTCTTCAGCGCCTCAAGCACCTGTTCCGGCGTGGGCATTGGCTCTCTCTTTCTCCTCTTTGAATCGCTCGAACGAGGCGCCGATGATCGGAATCGCTTCCTTGGAGGAGCCGACGACCGAAACGATATTGAGATCCTGCGGACTGACCAGACCCTTCTGCACCATGGTGCGGTCGATCCATTCGATCAGGCCGGCCCACATTGTACCGACCAGGATCAGCGGATGCTCCGACATGTGCTTGACCTGCAGAAGCTGCCAGACCATGAAGAGCTCCAGTCCCGTTCCGATTCCGCCGGGCATCACGATGAAGGCCGACGACAGCCGCACGAAGTGATGCAGACGCGAAAAGAACGTGCGATGGCGAAAGACCTTGTCGACGAACGGATTGGCCTGCTCTTCGGTCGGCAGGTGAATCGCCAGACCAAAGGAGCGAGCATGGCTCTCGATCTGGCCTTCGGTTGCTCCGGAATTCGCGGCTTCCATCAGACCGGGACCGCCGCCGGTGACGATGTCGATGCCCATCCGCGCCAGCTCGTAGCTCAGCGACTTGACCTCTTCGTAGATCGGATCGCCGTGGCGGATGCGGGAGCTGCCGAAGATCGAGACACGGTAGTGCTCGACGCGCTCGGGCTGGATCTGATCGAGGTCGTTGATGGTCTCCCACAGCTGGTAAATCGCCTTATCGAGTACGTGCGCCGGGTCTGCGCCGGAACGCTTCTTGGCCTGTCCCTTGCGCAGCTCCTCCAGCTCGGGAGTGGTGCTGTTTTTCCGCTGACTAGACATGTCCCGCCCTCCCGCGAGGGGCAGACATGTTACCGCGTGATCCAGACTTCTTTGGAGAACTCTTTGAGCTTCGGCTCCGCCGCCCGCGCTTCCGTCTCGGTGGGGAACTTGACGCGGACACGGAAGGTCGGCCCTTTGTCGCTCGTGGTCCGCTCGACGTAAGCGGCGGTAAATCCCCGCTCGATCAGCTTCGCCGCAAGGGCCTCGGCGGTCTTCTGATCGGTTGTGGACAGAAGTTGAGCGAATGCGGGGCTGCCGTCTGGTGTGGGAGCGGCCGCCCTCGGCCGCTCAGCGGCGGGCGAGGCGCCCGCCGCCACACTCGGCTCGATGGTCGTCGGCGGTGCCTTGAAGTCCTCGTCCCTGACATGAGTCTCGATCTTTGCTGGTGGCTTCTTCGGAACGACGGCAGCCTCTGTGACCGGCTCTTTGCGCAGCACGAGCCGATCATCAGCGTTGCCGCGCCCGACCATCAAACCGAACGCGAATGAAGCCGCAAGCGACAGCAACAGCAGGACAAAGGCGACGAAGGCCTGCCCTGCGGTCAATGAAATTTCGTAGTGGGATTGGTCTTCCGCGACTTGTTCCATCACGCCCTCCGCTTACCGGGCGGCCGGTGCCGCCGCCGCGTTCCAGTTTGTGTGATAAACGACCCCGTTGTCAAAGTAGACGGCCGAGGCGCCGCCGTCGGACTTGGGGTAGATCCAGACCGAGTAGACGCGGCCGTTCTGCACCACCTGCTTGATCCAATCCTCGCGCGGCAGTCCGACGATTCCGCGCACTTCATCCTCTTTCATCCCGACCTTGACGGTCGCGAAGGCGGACATCGAAACGTAACGGCGTCCTTCGGCCAGCGTGACCCGCTGCGCGATGTCGGCGTTCCCCGGATCGAGTTGCAGCGCAGCGCGGTAGAACTCCAGCGCTTTGTCATACCGCGAAAGAAGATTCATGTATTCGTCGCCCATCATGACTTTCTCGCGGGCCAGCAGGCCGGCCGCTCGAAGATCGCGCGTGCGGTCGTGGTACTCCTTCACTTTGTCCATGAACGCGACGTAAACGGGTTCCATCCTTCGGTGATTTTCGAGCGTCGTTTCGATCATCTGTTTTCGAGAAGCGGTCGCCGGCGGGACGGCCTGCGCTTTTCGCAGGCTCTCGATCCAGGCGTATTCCTTCATGAGCTGATTCCACTCGCGATCGTTGGGCTCCCTTGGCGGCGCAGAGGAGATGCAGCCCGCCAGTACAAGGAACACCAGAAGCGATCGACGCATCGAGAGAATTTTACTGCCGTGCAGGATCTCCTGCCCAGCGAATGGAAATTTCAAATTTCAAATTTCAACGAAAAATTAAGAATTGGAACCAGGCCAATTTTTCATTTTTCATTCTTCATTTGAAATTTGAAATTGATGTCTTCCCCCCGTGTCGCCATCAGGTCACTTCCGCACCTGGTTCACCAGCGCGATGACGTCCTTCTCCAGCGATGTCCCGCCGAACTCGCTCTTGACCTCGAGGATCCAGCCGTACAGCAGCTCGTGCAGCACGCTGTGCACGACCAGGCCCTGATTTTCCGACCCGGAAGCGATGATGTTGTTGAGAAGCTGATCGAAGTCGATGCGCCCTTCGTTGACCATGTTCATTCCGCTGAGATACGGAAGTGTCTCGGGTGAGAGGTGCAGCACGACGCGGTCAATGAAGTCATAGATGTGATCGCCGATTTTTTGAAAGACCAGCGCGAAGATTTTCTGAAAGGCCGTGTTGTAGCGCTCCACCATGGCCGCCATCTCGTACTCCGTCTCCTCGGCCGCCCGCGTCTGGACGACCTCGGCCCCCTCGGCGTCCTGAAGAAGATTGATGGTGAGCAGTCCCCACAGCGTTTTGGCGCTGACGAAGTTCGATAGATAGCTGCGCGAGACGACGTCCTGCACCGTGGCCGGTTCGCTGACCAGGCTGAAGATGTGGTTCTCTTCTTCGTTCAACTCGAGTCCGTAACCGCGCGCGTCTGACCCTGGCGCATGCTCCAGCAAACGTTCGAGCCGCCCGAGTCCGCGAATGATCAGCGACCAGAAATCGATCCGCGCCACGCCGTCGAGAATCAAACGCTCGGTGCCGAGCGGCAGCGTGATGATCTCGTCGGGGAATGTCGATGTGAATTCGATGGTGTAATTTCCCGCGCGATAGCGCATGGCATTGAGGACGATCGCGCTCGCCTGCCGTTCGATGGCGCGGCTGAGGTCATCGGGTTTGAGATATCCGAGCTCGCACAGCAGCCCGCCGAAACGCCGCGGCGTCACCAGATGCTCCATGGCCTGGTTGTATTGCTGCAGATTGAGGTCGCCTTGCCGCATGAGGATTTCGCCCAGTCCCATGTCGGGATCGTTGCTGGACGCGAAGATGATCTTGCCTTCTCTGACGTAGATGACATCCGTGCGGCCGAGGCCTTCCAGCGAGACGATGGCGGTTTCGCTGCTCCGGATCAGCGAACGGAAGAGGTCAGGAACGGTCGTTTCGGCGAGCGTCCCTTGTATGCTCAGCTCGTCGGACATGGGATCGTTCTTATCATATGGGGTAATCCGCGCCCCTCATCCGCCCTTCGGGCACCTTCTCCCCGCAAGCGGGGAGAAGGTCGTCGATGGCGAAGCGCCGGGTGAGGGGTTAGACGGCCGGCCGAATGTGCTCGACGGACGCGATTCCGACCGCGTTCTTGGTTGTCGATTTCACGCGATACATCGCGGCGTCGGCCTGACGGATCAGATCATCCTTGCTCAGACCGTGGGTCGGATAGGTCGCGATGCCGAAGCTGGCGGTGATCGAGATCTCGACGGTGCCATCGATCACGAAGCCGGTGGCAGTGAGCGATTTGCGGACGCGGTTCGCGACCGCCATGGCCTGCTCCTGATCGGTCTCCGGCAGCACGATGCAGAATTCGTCGCCGCCAAATCGCACGACCTTGTCGATGGCGCGGACGGCCGTTAGAACGCGCTTGGCGACTTCCTGCAAGGTTCGCGAGCCGGTCAGATGTCCGTAGAAATTGTTGACCATCTTCAGATCGTCCAGGTCGAGGAAGATGATGCTGAAGAGCGAGCCGTAACGTCGTGAACGCTCGATTTCCTCGTCAAGGTAGCTGTCGAAGAAACGGCGGTTGAACGCTTTGGTGAGATCGTCGCGCATGGCCAGATCCCGACTGTGGGAAAGATGGTGAATGTTGCCGAGGACCGAAGCCACGGCCCGGATGTACTGGGTGACGGTCACGGTGGCCGCTTCCTCGACCGCATCCGTCGCTGCCAGCGGAATGCGGATCACGCCCACCAGGTCGTGCTCGACCTGCAGCGGAATGACGATCATTCCAGCAGCGCGATCAGCAGCGAACGAATGTCCCGAGGCCAGCGCGCGCTGCAACACATCCGATGGAATGCCGGGTAAGAACTCGCCCGTCTCGTGGGCATCGGGATCATTCGTGAAGCTGACCACGTAACGCTCCAGCCGCGGATCGTGCAGAAAAAGAGTTCCGCGCGCGAGTCCGAGCACATCGAGGACCGTTCGCGTGATGCGCTCGGAAACTTGTTGCGCGTCGTTGAGTGACATCAGCTCGTGGATCTGCCTGAGAAACGTCACCTCGGTCTCCAGCTGCGAGGCGTGGACGGCCGCGTCGACCAGATCGGATGCAAACGACAAATATTCGTGCGGCTGGGCCAGGAACGATTTGCGGTCGATGTAAATCTCGCCCTGCCGCCGCTGCGGTGGCTCCTCCATCCCTAAGATGATGCGCACGATGCTCTTGCGCGGCGGCGGGTTGAGTGCCGCGTGCGAATCGGTGTCGATGACAGCGATGCGGCTGACCTCACGTTCAATTCCGGAATCGGCAAAGGTCAGTTCGGGACACTTCTGGCGCAGTTTAGACACCAAGTCCGAAGCGCTGTAGATCCCGATCGTCTGCTGAATCAAGCGGTTAATTCTACAATGCGTCGCCCAACGATGCCCATCCACCTCGATGCCCTCGCCTCGCCGCAGCGCCGCGCCCTCGATGTGGTCAGAGAAGTTGCGAGGGAAAAGAACCTGCGGCCCTATCTCGTCGGCGGTCCGGTCCGCGATCTGCTCCTCGGCCGCACTGTCATCGATCTCGATTTCACGCTCGAGGAAGGAAGCTCCACGCTTGCACGATCGCTCGCGAAACGGCTCAACGGCCGCGTGCGGTCGTACCCGCAGTTCCTGACCTATAAAGTGACTGCGCCCGAATTTCCCAAGATCGATATCGCGTCGGCGCGCAGCGAGAAATATCGCGCACCGGGGGCGCTTCCGAGCGTCAGCGAAGGGCGTCTGCAGGACGACCTGATGCGACGCGACTTCTCGATCAACGCCATCGCGCTCGATGTCATCTCCGATCAGCTTCACGATCCGACAGATGGCAAACGCGACCTCGAAAACAAGACCATTCGCGTTCTCCACGATGACAGCTTCATCGACGATCCGACCCGGATTTACCGCGCCATCCGACTGGCGACGAGGCTCGGCTTCGCGCTCGATCCCCGCTCCAGGGAGTTGATGCAGAAGGCCATCGCGAGCGGCGCACTGCGAACGGTGTCGAAAGAGCGGCTATGGCGCGAGCTGTTTCTGGCATTCGAAGAAGAAAGCGCACCGGCGGTGATGGAGGCGCTAAACAATGTTCTCGAAGTTCTATTCGGGCCACGTCAAATCGATCGCTCGCGCCTCGAGCTGGCACAGCAGATCGCGAAATCGGATACATCGCTCGATCGAGAAGTTCTTTTCACCAGCGCGATCCTGCGCGGGAACGCATCGCCGGTCGATTTCGAAGGCTCGGGATTCTCACAGCGTCGCGCCCGCAACGTCATGCAGATCGCGAATGAGGTCGCGCGTTACTTCGACGCGCTTTCCGAGGCCACCACCGAGCGGCAGCGATTCCGATTGTTGAAACATGCCAGTCCGGAGCTGCAGGCGGTGCTTGCAGCGATCGGCCGGTCAGAACATGTGACGCGCTTCCAGGAGTATCGGAATTTCCGTCTCCCCCTGCGGGGCAGCGACCTCGACGTCCCGGTCGGCCCGCACATCGCGAAAGCCATCGAACGGACCCGCGAGGCGGTCTTTGTCGGCGAAATCACCCCTGAGGAAGCTCAGGCTTTTGCGCAGCGGATGGCGATCAAGTATCTTAATCCTCAAGAAGGTAAGGACGGTAAGGACGGTAAGGATGGCCAGGCTGGTAAGAGGGATTAGAACTTTCTTACTGCTCTTCCTGTCCTTACCGGCCTTACTTCTTGGACAGCAGCCGCCGCAACCTCCACCCACGCATGACATAACAATGGTGGACTCCGTCCCGCTGGGCGGAGCCATGGCGACTCCATTGCCGGAGGCCCAGCGGAAGCAGCTCGAAAAGTATGACCTCCCCGAGCTGGCCGGCAGCGCACAGGCCCTCGGATCGCAACTGATCAACGGCGAGTTACGGCAGCCGCTGGTCGACTACTTTGCGCGCGATACAAGAATCCAGCAACGATTGTCGATCTTCGAGGGTGGGTTGGTGGTGCTCGATGTTCGCGGCGTCGCCGGACCGATTCGGAAGCGCGTCATCATTCCGGGCGATGCTTTGAAGAGCTACACCAAAGCTGTGGCGTCGCTCAACACCATCCGCCAGGAAGGCCTGACGCCGCCCAAACAGGATCGTCGCGCGGTGCTGCGCGTCTACAGCGGCCCGCGTCAATTCACGGAGCGCATTTTCGATCCGATGGCTGCCTTGCCCAAGCCGATGAACGATCAGGTCGCGCCGCTGCGTGATCTCCTGCGCGCGATTTCCGAGGATCGGACGGTGACAAATACGGTGGCGGGATACATGCCCAAGCCCGGAGACCAGCTCGTGGGCGACGATCGCAAGATCTATCGCGTCGTGCGCGTGATGGATCAGCGCATCGTGGAGCTGCGCTGCACCAGCCAGCCCATCAGCCTTTACGTCGAAGTGAAAGATCTCTACAACTACTTCATCGGCACGACCGGAGCCGCCGAGCAGTAGTGAGCACCCTTCGTGTAACTGCGGGCGCGCTTCGCGGCCGCCGCGTTCCAGTTCCTCCACGCGACGTCAGGCCGACCTCCGAGCGTGCGCGCCAGGCGTTCTTCAACATTGTGGGAAAGCGCATTCAGAATGCGCGATTCCTCGATCTGTTCGCGGGCAGCGGGATTTTTTCATTCGAGGCCGTTTCCCGCGGCGCCGCTTCGGCGACCGCCGTCGATCACGACCGAAGGGATATCGATTTGATCACGCGCCTCGCCGACGAGTTGAGCGTGCCGGTCACCGCGATTCGCGGCGAGGTCATCGCGACCCTGCCGCGCCTCCAGGAGAAATTCGACATCGTCTTCGCCGATCCGCCCTATGACTACGACAGCTACGATGCACTCTTGAGCGCTTTGGATCAGTTAGACCTGGGGCCCGACGCGATGGTCGCGATCGAGCACCGGCGCGGCACCAATCCCTTCACGGTCACGACGCAACGCCTGCGGCTGCAGCGCCGGGCCGAGCACGGAGAAGTTTGGATCACGTTCTTTGCATAGAGGAGATTGCCAGAGTGATGGAACTACGACTGAATGACGAGGGCACGCACACGCTGTTTGGGAATCGCGACGAGAACCTGCGCATGCTGGAGGACGAATTCGGCGTCAAGATTTCGTCTCGCGGCAACGAAATTCACGTTCATGGGAATGCCGACAACGTCGCGCCGGTGGAGAGGCTTCTCGATCAGATGCAGGATCTGATCGAGCAGGGCTACCCGCTCAAGAAGTCCGATCTTTCCACCGGTGTCCGAGTGCTGCGCGACCGCCCTGAGACGAACCTCATCGATTTCTTCACCGACGACGCCGTGCAAGCTGCGATTCGTCGCGTCGTCACGCCGCGAAACGTTGCCCAGAAGCTGTACCTGCAGGCCATGCAGGACTTCGACATCACGATTTCGATCGGTCCGGCCGGAACGGGAAAGACTTTCCTGGCGGTCGCTGCTGCAGCGGCCGCGCTTTCGGAGAAAACGATCAAGCGGATCGTGCTTTGCCGTCCGGCCGTCGAAGCCGGCGAGCGCCTCGGATTCCTGCCCGGTGACATCGCGGAGAAGGTCAATCCGTATCTGCGGCCGCTGTACGACTCGCTCTACGACATCATCGGCCTCGAGAAAGTCGACAAGCTGATGGAGCGCGGCGTCATCGAGATTGCGCCGCTGGCCTTCATGCGCGGACGCACGCTCAACGACGCCTTCATCATCCTCGATGAGGCCCAGAACACCACACCGGAGCAGATGAAGATGTTTCTCACGCGACTCGGATTCGGATCGAAGGCGGTCGTCACCGGCGATGTGACGCAGATCGACCTGCCCGAAGGCAAAAAGTCCGGTTTGCGGGAAGCGCGTCAGATCCTGTCGAAGGTCGAGGGAATCAAATTCTTCGACTTCAGCGATAGGGATGTGGTGCGGCATCCGCTGGTGCAGAAGGTCGTGGTGGCGTACGACCGGGCGGACAAGGAACGCAAGCAAACTTGAGAGTTGGCGCATTCGTCCGCAAGGTACTTCGCGCTGCCAGTGGTCAAATACAAGATGTCTCGATCGTCTTGGTCGACGACAGGACAATGCGCAAACTCAATCGCCAGTTTCGACACGAGAACAAAACGACGGATGTACTCACGTTCCCCTGCGACGATTCGTGCGAGATCGTGATTTCGATCGATCAGGCGCGACGGCAGGCAGCGCGCGAGAAACATTCGATCGCCACCGAGCTTCGCTACCTCATCCTTCACGGCGTGCTCCACGGCCTCGGCTACGATCACCAAACGGATCGCGGCGAGATGGACGCGCTGGAGCTGAAAATCAGGGACGCGGTGGGATTGGAGTAGCGGCGTCGAATGCCAGTTTGGTGTTCTTGATGTCGATCAGCGGCGCGAGCTCGTAGACGTTCCGATAGCCGTAGCTGTAAAGGGCGATGAATGTTGAAAGATTCAGCGAAGCTCGCGCGATCTTCGAAGGGAATGCGCGCTCGGCATTGATGAAATTGTTGTTGCAGTAGATGAGGATGCGGGTGTTGCGGCTCGGAATGGTGTGCTTGAGACTCTCGATCGCAATATCGGGAAAGCTCAGGTTGATCGCGCCGCGAATGTGCAGCTCCTCGAATTTTTCAGTGCTCCGCGCGTCGAGGATGATCGTATCCGGCTCGCCGCTCATGCTGACGAATTCCTCCTCCGAGACGCGGTGCGATTCGCGGTACTGGGCCGCCTCTTTCGCGACCGCCAGGTAGCCGGCCATATCGATCGACGGATTTTGGATAGCGAGGAGAACGGTGAGGATGATCATGCCTGTTAGACGGGGCAGGCGCGAAAACGGTTGGCTTGGCTCACCACAGAGGCACAGAGATCACAGAGACATCTCTGTGTCCTCTGTGTCTCTGTGGTGAACTCTTAGTCGAACGCGATGACGCCGTCCTTCCACAGCTTGTAAAAAATCAGCATGGCATCGGACTCGCGGATCGGACTGATCTTCATGAGCGATCCGAGGTTATAGGTTCCGTTGATCCGCGAGAGGATGAACCCTTCGTTAGGCGTGAAATTCATCCCGGTGATTTCGGAAATCGGCTTGGAGATGCGGGGGATGCGCGCGTCCGTAATCCCCTGCTGATACAAGTCGGCGAGAATGACCGCCTCCGCTCCCTTGATGGCGCTGCGCACACCCGACTGACCGGAATCGAGGTTCTCAGCCGCTTTGAGCAGCCGCTGCGTCTTCTCGTAGTCCTTCTGCTTCAAGGCCTGTTGCGCGCGCGAGAGCAGCGATTGCACTTCGTCGGTTTCGCTGACCGGTACCTCCGCGAACGGCGCCTCTTCCTTCGAAGGAGGTCCGCCCGGCTCCGTCATCCGGATATAACCGTCGCGCGTCAACTGATGGAGCGTCGAACAGACCGCGAACAGCGACGCGCGCGCTTCCAGCTCGATCTCGGCAATCGTTCGCTTGCCGTCGACGGCCTTGACAATCGTCCGCTGCAGCTCGTCGAGCTCGTTCACCGGAATGGTGCGGGCGACGATCGGAATCATCACGTCGTGCGGAATCACCTCGCGGATCCGCAGCCACTCGTCGACCCGCCGCGTGCCCTCCATGATGATGCCCGTGACGTCGACCTGCAGCGGAATCATCTCCATCGTCGGAAGCTCGCCGTCGAGGAAACGAAACTCCCCTTCGCGCCACAGAAAGATGTCGTAGATTTCCTCCTCGGCCTTGAGGCGCATCAGGCGCACCAGCTCCATCTCGGGGATGACATCGATCATCACCAGAATCTTGCCGAGGAGGATGCCGGACTGCTGCTGGACTTCCATCGCTTTCATCAGCTCCGCCTCGCTGATGAACCCGTGGCTGATCAGAAACTGGCCCAGGTAGTCGCGGGGATCGTTGGAGGCGGAGGAGATGACACGTCCCTGTTTGAAGAAGACTTTTTTCTCGACCGATTTGCTCGTGACGACCAGCGTGCCGGTCTTCTGCCCCAGGCTGAGCCACTGCATCAGATCGCCCGGGAGCATGGTCTTCAGATTGCCGCTTACGCCCATCGGGAACTGCCATTTTAAGGTGTGGGGCGCCTGACGCCTGATACGCTCTAACAGATGGACGACGACAAGCCCTTCTTCGACGAAGGCGACCTCACCCTTCGCGGCTTCGACCCCGCCACCGACCTCGGCATCCCGGGCGCGTTTCCATTCACGCGCGGCCCCCAGCCGACCGGCTATCGCGGCAAGCTGTGGACAATGCGGCAATACGCCGGATTCTCGACCGCCGCCGAGTCGAACCGCCGCTATCGCTACCTTCTCGAGCGAGGCACGACCGGACTCTCGATCGCTTTCGATCTCCCCACCCAGATCGGAATGGATTCCGACGACCCACGCGCGCGCGGCGAGGTCGGGAAAGTCGGCGTGGCCATCGATTCGATTTCTGACATGGACACGCTGCTCGATCAGATCCCGCTCGACCGCGTCTCGATCTCGATGACGATCAACGCGCCGGCTTCGATCCTTCTGGCGCTGTTGCTGGTGGTGGCCGAACGACGCGGCGTGGCGTGGACAAAACTCAACGGGACGATCCAGAACGACATCCTCAAAGAATACGTCGCGCGCGGCACTTACATTTTTCCGCCCGCGCCTTCGCTTCGGATCGTCACCGACATCTTCGAGTTCTGCGCCAAAGACGTTCCTCGTTGGAACACCATCTCCGTGTCGGGTTACCACATCCGGGAGGCAGGAGCGACGGCAGTGCAGGAGGTGGCCTTCACGCTTGCCAACGGCCTGCAGTATGTGAAAGCGGCCGTCGATCGGAATCTCGACGTCGATGTGTTCGCGCCGCGGATGTCATTCTTTTTCAATGCCCACAACAATTTCCTGGAAGAGGTCGCGAAGTTCCGTGCCGCGCGGAAGCTGTGGGCGAAGCTGATGACCGAGCGCTACGCGCCGAAAGATCCGCGCTCGGTGGCGCTGCGCTTTCATGCCCAGACGGCGGGATCGACTCTCACGGCGCAGCAGCCGGAGAACAATGTCGTTCGCGTCGCCTATCAGGCCATGGCGGCGGTCTTTGGAGGATGTCAATCGCTGCACACCAACAGCCGCGACGAAGCGCTGGCGCTGCCGACCGAAGAATCGGCGACCATCGCACTTCGAACGCAACAGATCCTGGCGCACGAGACGGGAGTCGCGGAAGGGGTCGATCCGCTGGCCGGTTCGTATGCCATGGAGTCGATGACCCTCGACATCGAGCGCGGCGCGCGCGAGCTGATCGAAAAGATCGAAGCCATGGGCGGCGCGATGGCCGCCATCGAATCGGGATTCGTGCAGCGCGCCATCGGCGACGCCGCCTACGCAGCGCAGCAGGCGGTCGAATCGAAAAAAAGCATTGTGGTGGGGGTGAACGATTTCCTCGACCAGACGCCGTCGGCACTTCCGACCCTGAAGATCGACGACAGTGTCGAGCGCGATCAGGTGGCGCAGCTGCGCGCATTCCGCGAGAAGCGCCGCGGCGATTTCCGCTCCGCGCTGGCGGCACTCGACAGTGCGGCGCGCGATGGCAGGAACCTCATGCCGCCAATCGTCGACTGCGTGCGCAATGACTGCACGGTCGGCGAAATCGTCTCGACGCTGAAGAAGACGTTCGGCGAACACTCCGATCAGGGATTCTGATGACTCCTATAATGCCGATGATGCGTGGAGCCCGGCACTGCATCTGCCTGTGCCTATTCCTGCTCGTTGCATGCGTCGCGCGCGAGCCGACCGCCGGAACCCCAAATCCGAGTACAGGTTCGGATTCTGGCGCGCGCGTCGACGTCTTCACGCGCCTGGATCAGCCGGTGGTCATGCAAGCCAGCGGCGCCGAGTTCCAGCGCGATGGTCGGGCGTTAACGGTCAATTTTCCATTTGTGGAATTCAGGCGTACTTCGGAAGCGACCGGCGAGATCGCGCTCAATACGCTCGCGGTGCGCGTGTCGCATCCCGACCATCCCGAAAAAGACAAAACCGGTGAGGCCGAGCTGAATCATCAGCGTCTCTCATCCGACACCCCTGTGACGCTGCGCAACACGCGAATACGGATCGAAGATGCCGCTGAAGAGTGCGCAAGTGGATGTGAGCTCTACGTCAGTGTCACTTACTCGATGCAGACGTCGCCCACCGAACTGAGCTCGTCTGGAGTGGGGGCAGTAGTCGATCTGAACCTCGGCTCGCGAGCTGCGAGTGTACGCAACGAGCGCGCGCCTGCCTCCGCTGCAAATACGCCCGAGGGGCGCGCGGACCGATGTCCTTTCACCCCGATCCAAGCTTCCGACGCTCTGGGCGAGCCGATGAAGTATCTGACGCCGGGGGGCTTCTTCTGCACGATGGTTCCGATATCACAACCGACCGCGTACAACATCCATGTCTTAAACAGCGGCAACACGTTCGAACAGGTCACGACTCTTCCAGACATCACGCACTATTCGCTGGACGGCGGGGAGGCGATGTGGTGGCCAGGTGCATCAACAGTACTCGTGCGGCGCAGGCCTTGGACGATTCAAGTCCAAATTGGAGAAAATCAGAACCCCGCGCCGCCGAACGCCGAAACGCGCGCAAAGGCGGAAGCGCTCGCGAAGAAACTGCTGCAAAAGCTTGGTTCCTGATCACCAGCTTCCGCTCGCCCCTCCCCCGCCGCCCGATCCGCCCCCACCCGCGGCTGCGCGCATTCCGCGAGAAGCGCCGCGGCGATTTCTGCTCCGCGCTGACGGTACTCGACAGTGCGTCGCGCGATGGCAGGAACGTCATGCCGCCAATCGTCGACTGCGTGCGCAAGGAGTGCACGGTCGGCGAAATCGTCTCGACGCTGAAGAAGACGTTCGGCGAGCACAGTGATCAGGGATTCTGACGCGTGGAGTACAATTTCGACCTCCAAAAACAGTTTTATGCGGGCAGCCGGCAATCGGCAGTTGTTTCTGTTTATCGTCGCGCTTGCGATCCCAGTTGCGGTGCCGACTCTGCATGCACAGGAAGATGAGGGGCCTCATGAAGGCGGCCTTCGCAAACGTCTGGAGTGGTTGAACTCGCGGTTCGGCATCACGGAACCACAAGAGCGTCTCGATGCGATGCGCCAAGAGTATGAGGCACGGCGAGCGCAAGCGCGACGCTCCGCGTTAGCCGTCGCGGGAACGAATTGGAAATCCCTCGGCCCGACCAACGGCGCCGGCCGCGTCTCCTCGATCGCGTTTCATCCGTCGGACCCCAACACCCTTTTCGTCGCCGCTGCCACGGGCGGGGTGTGGAAGTCCACCGACCGTGGCACCACCTGGCAGCCGCTCACCGATGACATCGGCACGGTGAGCATCGGCGCGATTGCTGTTGATCCGACGAATCCCGACATCATCTACGTCGGTACCGGTGAAGCCGACGCTCTTGGGTTGGGAATCGGTCTCCTAAAATCCACCGACGGCGGACGGACGTGGTCGTTTCCTGCCACGGTCCTATCGAACGCGTTCTATGCCATCTCGATCAATCCTGCCAATACACAGGAGCTGCTGGCGGCGACCATCAGCGGCGCCTATCGATCGACCGACGGCGGCGCGACCTGGGCCCAGGTGATCTCCGACAAGAAATATCTGAGCGTCACCGGTCTATCGCGGCACCCAACCCAGCCGAATGTCGTCTGGGCGACAACCTGGGATGCTGACAACTGGTGCGCGTCAACTCAGAACTGCAGCTATTCTTCGCCTCGGCTACTCAAATCGCTGGACGGAGGAGCGACATGGACAGAAAAAGGAAATGGCGCCGTTTTCAACCTTCCCGCTTCCACCACGAGCACGGCTATCCATCGGATGTCGCTGGCCATCAGCCCGACGAATCCCTCGACGATGTATGTGCTGTTTGAAACATCAGAAGGACAAACGCTGACGTACAACCCCGCGGCGTACACCGCTCACATTTACAAAAGCATTAACGAAGGCGAGACGTGGGCGGAATTGCGTCAGGTTTCGCGAAATTCGAGTTACCTCGTACAACATCTGCTCTCGAGTCAGGGCTGGTACAACAACGCAATCGTCGTGTCGCCAAGTAACGACAACGTCGTTATCGCTGCCGGCACGTATTACACGAAGACCACAGACGCCGGTGTGCACTGGGATGTACTGTCGAGCTCCAGTCAACTGCATGTCGACGTCCATCAGCTCCGCTATAACGGCACGACATTGTGGATCGCGAACGATGGCGGCATCTGGTCTTCCTCTGACGACGCGACGACGGTGGAAGCGCACAACCGCGGTCTCGTGATCCGCCAGTACTACTCGCTGACGTCGGATCCTTCGCACCTCAACCGCATTTTCGCCGGCTCGCAGGACAACGGAACCGATCGCAGACCCGACTCCGGCGGAACGGAATGGGACACTGTCACCGGCGGCGATGCATTTGAACCGACGATCGACGCCAATGTGCCCTCAATTGCCTACATTGATGTCACTGGCCGGCTCTATCGGATCAAAGATACCGCGAGTAAAACGCCAACGATCGCAAACGTCACGCCCTACTTTTCACCACAGGAGCCTGGAAGTACCTTCCCTGTCGCGGTGGTCAGCGATCCTCAAAAACCGACCACGCTGTACTTCGGAAGCTGGAGAGTGTGGCGAACAGTCAACGGTGCAGAAACATGGGAGCCACTCCCCACCAAGACCAGCGATGGCTCGACATGGCCGCCTAACGGACTCGTTCGGGCGATTGCAGTTGCTCCGAGCGACAGTTCGACCTTGATGGTCGCGATCAACGACCTGAGCACTCTGACTCCGTCCATCCTCCGCTCGACGGACGGAGGTCGTACGTGGACCGATGTCACCAGTAACGTGCGACTCTCTCCGCGATATCTCATCAACGTTGCTATTGATTCTCGAGATCCGAAAACCGCATATGTAACGTTGAGTGGCCATCGTCCGAATCGGGTGTGGAAGACAACCGACGGCGGTGTGACGTGGGAAGCGCGCTCTGACGGCCTTCCGCCATTTCCTGCGATCAGGTTACGCATCGATCCGACCGACTCCAACGTGCTCTATTGCGCGACGCAGGTCGGCATCTTTCGATCCACTGACGCTGGAGTGACATGGAGCCGCTTTGGAACTGGTCTGCCGAACGTCGAGGTTGATGACATCAGCATCCTGAAAGATGACTCGAGTCTGCGCATCGGTACCTACGGCCGCGGAGCGTGGGAGCTCGAGGTGCCTCCGCTGCCGAATTCGCCGCCAACGGTCGGTATCGCTTCGACATCGCCACTGATCATTTCGCGGGGCGCCACCATCGCATTCGAGGGTTCCGTATCAGATCCCGATTCGGGCGACACCGCAAATGCAACGTGGACTTTCCCGGATGACTGGGAGAGCCTACCGATGACACCCGGACGGAGTGTCGCGCACACGTTCTACAAAGCCGGTAATTATCCTGTCACCCTGACCGCCGTCGATCGTCACGGCGCGCGTTCGTCGGCGTTCGTGAATGTGATCGTCAGCGAGGCCTTCGACGACTGCTCGACTCCGCGCCTCATTCCGTCAAATGCGGCGCTGCCGCTGTCGTTCGTCATCAACAATGAGACGGCAAGCCTGCAGCCCTCCGACCCAGCGCCACAGTGCGTGTCTCGCGCGTACGACTCGCTCTGGTTCGAATTTACGCCGCCCGCCGACGGTACCTATGAATTCTCGACGTGTGGCACTTCGAACTACTCCGCCCTGTCAATTTGGAGCGGTCCTGCGTGTGGACCCTATGTTGCGAACGCTTGCAGTTCCGGGCCGTGCCCATCGGGAGACGGCTCGCGCATGCAATTCACCGCCCTCAGCGGACAGACGGTCCGGCTGCAGGTGAGCAAATTTGTGAGCTACGATGCGGGACGCTCTTTCACGCTCTCTCTCAGCAAGGTCGATAGCTCGGGCGCCGTGCCGGTGATTACGAGTGTGAGCGCGATGAGCGGCCCCGCCGCTGGCGGAACATCGGTCACGATCGGCGGCGTAAATTTCAAGGAACCGTTGACGCTGTCATTCGGCGGTTCGATGACCTCGGTGACCTTGATCGATTCCGAGCACATCGCAGCGACAACGCCGCCACATGTTGCAGGGACCGTCGATATCACAGTAACCGACGCGCAGGGAAAAATCGCTACCCTCAGCGGCGGGTTCACTTACTTTGGCAACCTTCCGCAGCGGCGCAGAGTCGTGCGTTAAATTACCAACTGCCGCTCGCCCCTCCCCCGCCGCCCGATCCGCCCCCGCCCGAGAAGTCGCTCGATGAGAAAGATGAGGAAGATGAGTCCGAGGATGACCATGACGAGGATGAGGACTCGCTCGACCACGATCCGCTCGAGGAGTAGCTCGTGCCGCGCTGGATCCGCTTTGTCAGAGCGACGATGATCCAGATGAACACAGCGAAGAACATCACAAACCCTACCGCACCGACCACAAACGGGATCGTGTGCACAGGCACAGGCGCACGCGTTTGCGCGACCGTTCTGCCCGTGCCGCGATATGGTTCACCGCGGATCGTCGCCAACATCGCATCGACACCGTGGTCGATGCCTGCCCAATAATCTCCGCTCCGAAACTTCGGCTTGATGACCGTCTCGATGATGCGCTTCGACTTTGCGTCGGTCAGCGATCCCTCGAGGCCGTAGCCGACCTCGATGCGCATCTTGCGATCGGCGATGAAAACGAAAAGGATCGCGCCGTTGTCCTTCCCCTTCTGCCCGACCCCCCACTGCTTGATCGCCTCGCTGCCCATCTCCTCGATGGTTGTGTGTGCCGGCAATTTCCGATCGATGTAGACGAGGATTTGATCGGAGGTCTCGCGCTCGAATTGCGCCAGCTTCTCGTTGAGGGAGTCGGCATTCTTCAAGACGCCGGCGTGATCGGTGACGTAGTGATCGGGCTTCGCCGGCAGCGAGATGGCCGCCAGGAGGAGCAACACGCATCCGGGCATCCTCAAACTATAATGCGAGCAGATGCCCGCGGCGCGCCTCATCCTCGAAGATGGCACGGTCTACCAGGGCGAATCATTCGGATCGACTGACAACGCCATCGGCGAAGTGGTCTTCAACACCTCGCTGACCGGTTATCAGGAAATCGCGACCGATCCCTCCTATCGCTTTCAGATCGTCACGATGACCTATCCGCACATCGGCAACTACGGCGTGGAGAGCGCTGTCGCTCAGAGTGCCGCCCCGCAGGTGGCGGGATTCGTGGTGCGCGATGTCATCGACGAGCCGTCGAGCGCGCATTCCCAGATGTCGCTCTCCGAATATTTTTCGCGACATCGCATCAGCGCGATTCAGGGCATCGACACGCGCGCGCTCACTCGCAAGATCCGGACTGAGGGAGCGATGCGCGGCATGATCACCAGCCAGGGCGAACGCGGCGTCGACGACGTGGTCGCCGAGGTCCGGCGCGCGCCATCGATGAACGGACTCGATCTCGTCCACCACGTGACGGCCGAAAAGGCCTACTCATTCGATGAGCATCCGACCGAAGCGCAACGCCGTGTGGCGGTGTACGACTTCGGCGTGAAGCGCGACATTCTCCGCCAGCTCACGCAGGTTGGCTGCGAGGTCACGGTGTATCCCGCCAAGGCCCCGGCCGAGGAGATTCTGGGCGGCGGGTACGACGGCGTCGTTCTTTCCAACGGACCCGGCGATCCCGAACCGGTGACGTACGCACAGGAAAACATTCGCCGCCTCATCGGGAAAGTCCCCATCTTCGGCATCTGCCTCGGTCACCAGCTTCTGGGGCTGGCGTTAGGCGGAAAAACGTACAAGCTGAAATTCGGGCACCGCGGCGGCAATCATCCCGTCAAGGACCTGCGCAGCGGACGCGTCGAGATCACGTCGCAGAATCACGGCTTCGCCGTCGATCCCGATTCGCTGCGCCAGAGCGATGTCGAATTCACGCACATCAATCTCAACGATCAGACCCTGGAAGGTTTTCGGCACCGCCGCGAGCCGATCATCGCCGTGCAGTACCACCCCGAGGCCGCGCCCGGGCCGCACGATTCGTTCTATCTGTTCGGCGATTTCGTGAAGTTGATGTCCTGAAGGCAGAAGGCAGAGGGAAGCCCATATTTACTGCTGCCTGCTGCCTGCTGCCTTTTTACTGCCAATACAAACTGTCAAAAATCATCGGGAACGTCGCGTGCGTCTGTCCGCGATGTTGGGGGCGGAAGCCGAACAGCACGATGCGGCCTTTGCCGTAGGTCATGGCCACCGCCGCCGCTTTGCGCGTCAGGCGCTCCTCGCCGTTGATCCAGCCCGACAACAGAATGTCGCGCGAGTCTTCCGGATAGGTCATCAGGACCCAGCGCTGCAGCTCGCCGCCCGGCGAAGTGGTGTCGAACGCGATCGGGCGATCGAGGTAGATGGCGGTCTCCTTCGGCATATCGGCGGTCACGGGATGACTGGTGTTGACGGAAACGCGCATGAGCGATCCGGGGACCGAGAAGTCGGTCGCGCGGGCGAGGGCGTTGCGGACGGGAATGTTGAAGTTGTCGATGACGTAGTCGCACGCGGCGCTGAAGGCCAGCAGCGTGCCGCCGTTCTCGACGAACTTCTTGAGAACATCGGCGCCTTCCTTCTCCAGCGCGCCGCGATATTCCGGTGGCAGCTCATCCTGATAACGCATCGCCCCTTCTTCGGCACGACGGCGTCCGTTGGCGATCTCGTCCTTGTCGACATCGGGCAGGATGAGGACATCGACGTTCTGAAGACCAGCACGCACATCCTGCGGGTGCAGCGACTTCGGCGCGAAACCGTATTGGTCCAGCAACCAGCGCGTCCACCCTTCGTCAAGCGCGCCGCCCCACGGGTTGTAAATCGCGATGCGCGGTTTTTTGTCGCTGGCGTGTTTCGCGAGGACGGCTTTGGTCGCGGGTTTGATCGATTGCACTCGCGCCGCCGAGGTCGGCGGCGCCCCACGGTCCACCGTGACGCCCATGGCCAGTGGAAGCGACCACGTCGCGACGTCGTAGGGCCGCAGAATCTCTTTGCCCGGCTGCAGCCGCACTTCCGGATATCGCTGCGGCTCGAGGAGCTGGGCGACGAATTTCGAATACGGCTGCGCCATCGGAATCCAGTAGTCGCCGTTCTCCGATTGCATGACCTCGACGCCGTGCTCGAGAAGGATGGAGGCCATGGTCTGCGCCGTCGGCCAGTCGCGCTGATCGTGCGGAATGCGATAGGCCGGCATCCTGGATCCCCATGACACCGCTTCTTTGGCGCGGGTAACAATATCTCTCAATAAATCATCACGATAATTACTAGCGATTTCATGGTAGGCATCGGACGCGATGCGCTCGTAATCCATGATGTCGCGCATCCGCCACGTTCCGCCCGGCCAGGGATTGGGATGATTGATGGTGGCCTTGTATTCGACCAGCCCCTTAGATCCGCCGCGGAGCTCGGTCGGCTCGATGTGGATCGGCGACGCGATGCGCGCCGAGGCCGTTTCGAGCAGAAGTCCGGTGATGTTCTTCCACCATCCGGTGTTGCGCGTTCCGCCTAACCAGTAGGCGTCGAATGAATAGCCGTAGATCAGACCCGCCTTGTGTGCCTGCTCCAGCCGGAAGGCCATGTTCGATCCGATGAGATTCGCTTCACGCCAGATCAGCGGATTGACAGTCGGATCGAGCGGATCGGCGAAGGGGGGGATGAACATGCGCGGGCCGTCCGTCCCCATCTGATGTTCGTCGACCCACACCTGCGGGAACCATTCGCGGTACACCGCGCGGCTCATCTGCTTCGTTTCGGCCTGCGTGAGCATGTACCAGTCGCGATTGTTGTCATGCCCGACGTAGTGGTGATAGAGCCACGGCAGGCGGCCACCCTCGTATCGGGTGCCGAGGTACTTGCGGTAGTAGTCGGTGATCATGTTTTCGCCGTCGGGATTGAGCGACGGCACCAGCAGCAGCACCACGTTGTCGAGGCGCTTCTTCGTTTCGGGATCGTCGGCGCTGGCGAGCGCGTAAGCCCATTCCATGGCCATCTGACTCGACGCGATCTCGCTCGAGTGGATGTTGCACGTGACCAGGATGACCGACCTCCCTTCGCGTACCAGCGCGTCGATCTGCGAGTCGGACAGACCGCGCGGATCGGCTAGCTGCCTGGCGATGTCCTTGATCCGCGTCAGATTTCGCATGTTGGCCTCGGACGAGATGACGGCCATGATGAAGTCCTCGCCGAGCGTGGTCTTGCCGAGGTCTTCGATCTGCACGCGTGGTGATGCGGAGGCCAGCGCGCGGAAATAGGAGACGATCTGCTTGTAGTCGGCGAGCTTCTTGTCGGCACCGACTTCGAACCCGAGATACTGTGAGGGAGACTGAACGGCGGCCTGCGCGCCGATCGCGATGAGCGCGATGACTATGAATGCTTTTTTCATGAGCGCGCATTATAGAGTTGACATCGATGGATCTCGCGGGCGCGATTGCATGGCGCTACCTGAAACGGCCGACCGACGCACTGGTGTCCGCGGTCGGCTTCGTGTCGGTGTTCGGCCTGGTCATCGGCGTGATGGCGCTGGTCATCTCGATGGCGCTGATGACCGGATATCGCGGCGATCTGCAGAGGAAATTGCTGGCCGGCAACGCCGAGATCTTCGTCTATTCCGTCGGCGCGCCGATCACCGACACTAACCGGCTGTTGCAGACGGTCCGAGCGATACCCGGAGTCGGCGAGGCAGCACCGGTCCTGTTCCAACATGCGCTGGTGACCACCGAGCGCAACACCACCGGGACCGAGGTGATGATCAAGGGCATCGAGCCTTCGCGTTCGCGCGATTCGCAATTGCTCGCCAAGATCGTCGGGCCGTCGGCCAGCTTTGCCACATCAGAAGGCGAATCGGGCGTTGCGGTCGGGAAATACCTCGCGACCAGGTTGGGCGTACGCGCGGGCACATCGATCAGCATCACCGTTCCCACCGAAAGCGCCGGCAGCGTTCTGCCAAAAACATCATCCTTTGTCGTGACAAATATTTTCGATACCGGGTTTTACGAATACGACGCGCGATGGCTGTTCATCGATCTCCGCGATGCCGAACGCCTTTTCGACATGCCCGGGTCCGCGAACCTGATCGAGGTCAAGCTCGCGCCGGGCGCGTCGCTCGACGTCGTGACGCGCGCCATCGAGTCGCGAACGGAGCATCGTTACGCCGTGAGCGATTGGCGCGAGATGAACCGGCAGCTCTTTTCGATGCTGAAGATTCAACAGCTGGTGCTGTTCATCGTCATCGGCCTGATCGTGTTCGTCTCGACATTCAACATCGTCTCGACATTGATCATGACGGTGCACGAGAAGCGGAAGGAGATCGGCATTCTCGCCTCGATGGGGGCGGAGCCGCGGATGATCCGCCGCATTTTTCTGTGGTACGGCTCGATGGTCGGCTTCTTCGGCACCGCCCTCGGCGTCATCCTTGGGGTTGTGATCTGTTTCATCATCACGCGCTTCCAGCTCGTGTCGTTCCCGCCCGAGATCGCCGAGGTCTACTTCGTGTCGTCAATTCCGTTCATCACGCGCGCGTCGGATCTGATGATCATTTCCTTCTTCTCGCTGATCGTTTCGTTCCTCGCCACGATCATTCCGTCGATGCGCGCCGCGCGTTTGAATCCTGTCGAGGCTTTGCGCCACGAGTAATGTAGGACGGGCTTTAGCCCGTCCGGTCGGGCTGAAGCCCGACCTACATTCACCGCTAATAGAAGATCGTCCGGCCTTCGCGGACATCCTTGTCGGTGATGATCAGCGCCTTGTCCCACCGGTCGCGCTTTTTACCATTCACTAACAATGCGACGCCAACTCCGTCGGAGGTGTAAGGGATGACCCACTGCAAGTGCCCGGTGGTGTCAGCCGTTCGTTCCTGCCGGTACTGGAAGGTTCGATCCCGATTCGTCTTCACCGGAATCTGCAATTCCGCGGCATTCCCCGGCGTCAGCCCGCCCATAATTACGTGCGCCCCGGCTACTCGTTCGTAGATCTTCATCGCCGGATGGGTTCCGATCGGTGTGCGGAACGGAAGCGGGTTGGTCCACACCGTCTCGTAGATCAGCCGGAGATGTTCGGGCGGGTGCGACTCTTTGCCGCTTCGATGTCCGTCAAAAAACAGCAGTGAGTTGCGAAACAGGAACGGCCATCGCGTGGGAGCTGCCGCGGGCCGATACTTCGAGAACTCCTGCGGGCTGACGGCTCTCAACACCTTGAGATAGAAGTCGTGCAGAGTGTTGTCGGTGTTGTCGATCACCACATAGCGCGAGCGGTAACGATCGAGGATCGGCAGCACTTCGTTCTCCGTGTCGCTGAACGCGTATCGCGCGTAGTCCACCATATGCCCGAGAAAAGCGGGCGTGGAGAACGGGCTCACCACGGCGGGGCGATGCGCATGACGAACCAGAAGATGTCCGTAATCGCGGCGGGCGAAGACGGAGTACTCGGGCGGACCATCGCCCAGCTCGTGATGCGCGGTCGGCGGGGTGTTCTCTCGCATCCAGGCAAAGGCCTCGATGGTCTGTCCCATGGTCTCGCGCGTCTCCGTCTTCACGCCGCTCAAGTTGCACGTGAACGAGCCGGTCACCCACAGCGGCTGCAGGAAAAAAAACGCGTAGATGGCCCAGCGCTTTACACTCGCCACCGCCACCAATCCTTGTGCAACGACGATGGAGTACCAGGGATGAGCGAACTGCACGTAGCCGAGGTGGGACAGACCAGTGATGACGCCGTAGGTGAAGAAGACTGCCAGAAGAGGCCAAAGGAAAGTTTGTGCTCTTCGCCGCTTCCAGAAAGAGACAATGCCGAAAGGGACCAGCAGCGCGCCCCAGGTGAAAATGTAGTACCACACCGGGCCGTACTTCAGGATGGAGGCCTCTTCCCCCTGGCTGCCGTTCAAGACATTTCCGAACATCAGGAAGCGCGCGCCTTCGAGAATGTTCCGCCACAACAGAGCAGCGACGGCCAGGCCCACGATGACCAGCGAAAGCGCGACGATCGGGCGCTTGCGCTGCAGGATGAACGCCGCTCCCAGGCCGGAAAAGAGGATGAGCAGCGGTTGAAACATCAAGGTCTCGTCATAGCGAATCTGCATCAGGCGCCCGGCAGGAGTCGAGAATCCTGACAAGAGGGCGAACAGAAAAGCGGATCCATAAGTCCAGTAGGAGTGCTTCACGAAATCCGGCGGCGCATTTTTTCGGAGTCCGAGAAGCAGCAGCACCAGCAGAAAAAAGAGCGAGTACTGGATGGTGGAGACATTGAAGAAGACCGCCGCGCCGATGGCGAAGCCGAGGAGCAGCGCGCGAAGTCGGCTCGGCGACCGCTCGTACCAATAGAGCAGCAGCGCAGTCACCGCGGTCATGAACGTGATGAAGTAGTGATGGTCGATATAACCAACCTCGGCATATTCGATATTGACGAACGACAGCGAAGAGAAGAGAGCGGCGATCAGCGCGGTGACGAAGGGCAGCAGAGACGCGAAGAGATAAAGGAAGAGCAGTTGCGTCGCGGAATCGACGACGCAGGGGATCAGCCCGAGCACGGTTTCGTTGAGCGGGCGCGAGTGGAAGAGCAGATCGAAGGGCTTGACGATGGTGGCAATCAGCAGGTTGTAGCCCATCGGCCACGGGACACGCAGGTTGTCGGGATAGTAGTCATACGTGTCGTAGAAGGGAACGTGAGGGAAATTGCGCACGATCATTTCCGTGCGCCGCGCCTGGTAGTTGCTGTCGTAGAACTCGAAATTCCGATAGCCGGGATCGTTGGAAGCGAAGAAGTGCGGCCCCGAGGAGGCCACGCGCAGCGCAAACGAAATCAGAAAAACCGCGGCGTAGGCAAAGAGGCGAGCGCGCGGATTTGCGAACGGTTGGAACTGCGTCGCCGCTGGTGGCGGCGGCGCCTCGAGCTTTTTTCTTCCTCTGCCTTTCCGGCTCAACGCAACCAAGCCTAACTCAACGAGACCAACTCCAACGTTTCGATCTCCTGCTCCAGAAACTCGCTCGCAATGCGCCGAAAGCGTTCCGCTGCGTCGGTGACCAGAAAGGTGTAGGAAGCGGACCCCTCACCCCGGCCCTCTCCCCGCTCCGCGGGGAGAGGGTGTCGCGAAGCGACGGGTGAGGGGCGCATCGCACGCACGCACGCTGCGGTCGTCTCGGCGCTGTCTACGATCGCGACCGCTTCGCCCACGACGTGCTCGATCGTTCCGCGAAGAATCGGATAGTGCGTGCAGCCGAGGACCAGGGTGTCGATGCCGGCATCGAGCAGCGGCTCGAGGTAGATCTCCGCCACTTCGCGCGCGACGTGCGTGTTCGCCCATCCCTCTTCCGCCAGCGCCACGAACAGCGGCGCCGCCGATTCGATCACATCGATCGAAGGCTTGATCTTCTGGATCGCCCGCGTGTACGCGCGCGAGTTGACCGTCCCCTCGGTCGCGATCACACCGACGCGTCCCTTTGTCCGCTCGGCCGCCGCCCGCGCCCCCGGCTCGATCACGCCGATGACCGGAACGCTGAGCGTCTCCTGAAGCGCAGGCAGCGCCGCCGAGGTGGCGGTATTGCATGCGACCACCAGCATGCCGATGCCGCGCTGCACCAGGTGATCGGCCGCCTGGAGCGCATAGCGCCGCACGATCTCCGGCGATTTCGTCCCATAGGGCACACGCGCGGAGTCGCCGAGGTAGATGAGCGATTGATTGGGAAGGGCGCGGGCGATTTCGCGGAATACTGTCAGGCCGCCCACGCCGCTATCGAAAACGCCGATCGGACTATTCGATCGCGCCGCTGTCGCCCGCTGCAATGCCCGCTCCCCCTTCGCGCTTGATCCCGTACTGCTCGATTTTCTTGTAGAGATTCGATCGCGGCGTGTCGATGGCCTCGGCCGTCTTCGAAACGTTCCAGCCGTGCTCGCGGAGTTTGGCGAGGATGAACGCCTTCTCGGCCTCGTCCTTGAATTGCTGCAGCGTCGACAACGGCATGGCGCTGCTGATGATGTCGGTGGCGGCACGGAAAAACTCGGCCGGCAGATCGGTGACGTCGATGGTGTCGGAGGGCACCATGATCACCAGTCGCTCGATCATGTTGCGCAATTCACGAACGTTGCCGCGCCATGATGCATCCTGCAGCGCGCGCAGCGCGGCGGCCGTGAATTTTTTCGGATGCTTGTTGTGCTCTTCTGAAAAAAGGGCCGCGAAATGCTCCGCCAAAATCGGGATATCGTCCCGACGCTCGCGCAGCCGCGGCGTGCGAATGGGGATGACGTTGAGGCGATAGTAGAGATCTTCGCGAAAACGGCCGCCGCGGATTTCCTCGATCAGATCCTTGTTGGTGGCAGCGATGACACGGACTTCGACCTTCACCACCGTGGCCGCCCCGACCGGCTCGACCTCCCCTTCCTGAAGGACCCTCAACACTTTCGCCTGCGTGCGCAGCGACATGTCGCCCACTTCGTCGAGGAAAATCGTCCCGCCGTCGGCGGCCACGAATTTTCCCGTCTGCTTGCGCACCGCGCCGGTGAAGGATCCCTTCTCGTGCCCGAACAGCTCCGACTCGATGAGCTCTTCAGGAATGGCCGCGCAGTTGACCTGCACGAACGCCATTCGCGCTCGCGAGGAGCGACGGTGGATCTCGCGCGCCACCAGCTCCTTTCCCGTTCCCGATTCGCCCTGAATCAGAACGGTCGCCTTGGTCGGCGCCGCACGCTCGATCTGCTCGCGCAGCTCGCGCATGCCGCCCGAATCGCCCACGAGCTGATAATCGCGCTCGGCGCGCTCGCGCAGCTCATCGACTTCCTCTTCCAGTTTCTGCGTGCGGACGGCATTGCGAACCGACAGAAGAAGCTTGTCGCGGTTGAGCGGCTTCTCGAGAAAATCGAATGCGCCGCGCTTCGTGCATTCGACTGCCGTCTGGATGTCGCCGTGTCCGGAGACCATGATCACCGGCGATTGGACTTTCTGCTGCTTGAGATTTTCGAGGACCTCGATGCCGTCGAGGACCGGCATCTTGATGTCGAGAAGGATCGCGTCGTAAGCGACTTTGGTCGCCTTGTCGATTCCTTCCTGCCCCGATCGCGCTTCGTCGATGCGATAGCCCTCGTATTCGAGGGTCATGCGAATCGCTTCGCGGATCCCGGTTTCGTCATCCACCACGAGGACGCGGTACGGCATAGTTCGCCTCTGTGCAATCTTAGCGCCCCGGCGGCATCCTGAGCCGCGGAGTCGGCGAAGGATCTCAAACTGCGCAGCTTGAGATCCTTCGCTGCGCTCAGGATGACGGGTAGAATCCGCGCGCTATGGACGTTGCTCTCAACCCCGAACCAAAATGGTCGAAAATCGACCACCTCTTCGTCGCCCTCGCTGAAGGTGACAAAGCCCCTCGCGATGTGGGCAAGTCGATTCAGAAGCTCATCGATGGCTCGGGATTCAAGGGTCGCACGGACGAGACGATCACGGTCCTCGCGGACGCGCCGCGAAAGATCACGCTGATGGGACTCGGCAAGCGCGACGCGATCAACCTGCGGCTGATCCGCACCGCCCTGTACGCCATCGGCAAACTTTCGAGGAAACAACACGACCGTTCGATCGCGGTCGCCATTCCGTACCCAATCGCCGATGTTGCAGTCCTGGCCGATTTCCTCAGCCAGTCCGATTACAAGTACGACAGCTACATCACGGTCAACAAAGACGGACACGTGCCCATCAACGCGGTGCTGATCCCACCCGTCGCTCTCGATTCGAAAGAATTAAAGCGCATTGAATCCGAAGCGCGCGCTCTCCGTTCCGGCGTCCGGACCGTCCGCGACCTCGGCAATGCTCCCGCGAATCTCATCACGCCGGCGCGGCTCGCCGAACGCGCGGAGGAAATCGCGCGCTCCGTCGGCGTGAAAGCGACGGTCTATGGCCGCAAGGAAATCGAGCGGATGAAAATGGGCGGCCTGCTGGCCGTCAATCGCGGATCGGCGGAGGAGCCGCGATTCATCGTGCTGGAGTACTCGCCGCGCAAGGCGAAGAAGCACGTCGCCCTGGTCGGAAAAGGCATCACATTCGACTCGGGCGGCATCTCGATCAAGCCCGCGGAAAAAATGGAGGAGATGAAATTCGACATGTGTGGGGCGGCGGCGGTGATCGGCACGATTGAAACTGCGGCCAAGCTCGAGCTGCCGGTGAAGATCACGGGCGCGATTCCATCGACCGAAAATCTGCCCTCCGGCAGCGCGTACAAACCGGGCGACATCATCACCATGATGAGCGGCAAGACCGTCGAGATCGTGAACACAGACGCCGAGGGGCGGATGATTCTGGCGGACGCGCTGCATTACGCGTCGGAGCTGAAGCCCGATCACCTCATCGATTACGCGACCCTCACCGGCGCGTGCGTGGTGGCGCTGGCGAGCGAGGCGGCCGGCCTTTTCTCCAACGATGATGCGCTGGCTCGGAAGTTGATTGAATGTGGCGACCGCGTCGGTGAGCGCCTGTGGAGAATGCCGGTGTGGGACGACTACAAAGACCTGATCCGCAGCGAATGGGCGGACATGAAAAACTCGGGCGGGCGGTGGGGCGGCGCGATCACCGCGGCGTTGTTTCTCAAGGAGTACGTCAATTGTCCATCGTGGGCCCATCTCGACATCGCCGGAACGGCGTATGCGGAAGCGGAGACGGCGCGGGAAGCGCGCGGAGCGACCGGCGCAGGAGTTCGCGTGACGGTCGCGTTTCTCGAATCGCTTTCGCGTTCCTGATCGCGGCGCTTGCGTCCTGCGACGGCCGTCGCACCAGCGCCGTGCAAGCTGCGCCGCGGCGCCCGGAAGAAATCAACTTCACGGCCATCGATTCGCCGAGTCTGCAGTTTCTGCCGCGCCAGCAGGAGGCGGCCGGATGGAAGCTCGACGAAGACCCGATCGTCATCCCGGGCAATCGGCTCGACACCTACCTCGATCAGGATGCGAACCACTTCGCGCGCTACGAGACGCTCGACGTCACCATCGGAAAATATTCGGCCGTCAACGGTCCCGGCTTCGCGACGGTCGAGATCTTCCGATTCCCCGATTTCGTCAAGGCCTTCGGCGCGTATTCGATGCGCAAGCGAGGCAACTATCGCATCCTGAACGTCGCCAACGAATCGTTTGCCAGCGCGCACTCGATCCATGTGTGGCGCGGTCCGTTTTACGTGCGGGTGGTGGGCGATGGCGGCGGCGGCGCGCTTTTGAAGCTGGTCGCGTCAGTCGCCGACAAGATGCCGTCCGCGCCCGGAAAACCGGCGGTGTTCGCGTTTTTGCCGGAGCAATTCCGCGTTGCGAACAGCGAGCGCTACTCCGTCGATTCGGGCCTGGGCCAGACGTTTCTGGCGAACTCTTTTCAGGCGACATTCAACGTCGGCGGTGACATCATCGAAGGCCTCGTGATTCCGGCCGCCAACAAAGGCACTGCGGCACAAATCCTCAACGACTATCGGCAGCTCTTCGTGCAGAACGGCCGGCTCCTCGATCCCGTCCCCAACCTGGGCGAAGACAACTTCACGGCCGAAGACAAGTTTCTGGGACGGGCGGTGGCCTTCCGCATCGATCGATTCGTGGTCGTGTTCAACGGCTACAAAGAGCGGCAGCATCTGATCGATCTGGCCACGTTCTCCGATCAGAAAATCCTCGCCACCATCCGCAAGCAGCTCGTGACGGCCGGCGAGCAGTCGGCGCAGTAATAGTTCTCGGTTCTCAGTTGTCGGTTCTCAGTCCCTCCCTCCCTTTGAGAACCGAGAACTGAGAACCGAGAACCAGCTACAATCCCTTATCTTTTGAAAGTCGCCTTTCTGAAGCCCCCGGTGGGCGGCATCCTAGGCCTGGAGATGCTCACATTTGTGGAGCCTCTAGGTCCGATCTGCGTGGCGGCCTGTCTCGAGCAGGAAGGCCACCAGTGCAAAGTCTTCGATCTCCGCATCGAAGGCCAGGAGCATGGCCTTGCGCTTTGCAAGACGTTCGATCCGGATGTGGTGGGCCTGCAGTGCAACTTCACCACCGAGCGCAACCGGACCATTCGCCTGGCGCAGCGCATCAAACGCGAGATGCCGCGAGCGTTGGTGGTGGTGGGCGGGCACGACGCATCGCGCGATCCGGCGTGGTTTGAGCACGAGTCGATCGACGCGATCGCCATCGGCGACGGCGAAGAAGTCATGGTGCAGCTCGTCGATGCCTTGGCGCGCGGACGCGACATCAAGTCCGTGCCGAACCACGCGCCGATGCATGCGAATCTGGACGATTATCCGCTGCCGGCGCGCCATCTGATCGCGGACTATGCCGATCACTACTACATCAATTTCCGCAAGCCGCTGGCGTTGATGGAGACCGCGCGTGGGTGTCCGTTCAAGTGCAATTTCTGCTCGGTCTGGAAATTTCACGAGAGCACGTTCCGCGAAAAATCGCCCGAGCGCGTTGTCAGGGAATTGGAGCAGATCACTGCGCCCAACATTTTCATCACCGATGACATCTTCTGGATGAACGTGCGCCGCGGCCAAGAGATGGCCAGGCAGATCAAGGCGGCCGGCATCAAGAAATACTTCACGGTGCAGACGCGCACCGACATCATCTGCAAGTTTCCGCAGCTCGTCGAGATGTGGAAAGAGTGCGGCAGCCTGGCCATTTTCCTCGGCCTCGAATCGGTCACCGACGAGGGTCTGAAAGCAGTCAACAAGAAGAACACCGCCGACAACAACGTCCGGGCCATCAACATCCTCAAAGAGCTCGGCGTCGGCTTCACGCCCAACTTCATCGTCGATCCGGCCTGGGACCGCGAAGACTTCGCGCGGCTGCGCGACTGGATCGACACCATGGCCGCCTACAACAGCGGCTTCTCGATTCTCACGCCCCTGCCAGGCACCGATTTGTGGGATACCGCGAAAGATCAGGTCACCACCCACGATTGGGAGATGTACGACATCGTCCACGCCGTTCTGCCGACCAGGCTCTCCCTGGAAGAGTTCTACGATGAATACTCCCGGCTGTGGCGGCACGCCCTGGAAGTGCGGTATCGCTATCGCGGAAAAATGAAGACGTACTTACAGCTCGGCGCCGCGCTCGCGACACGGAAGGTCACACTCGGCGCGGTGCGCAAAGGGATGAACATCGCGAAAGTGTTCAGCAAGCCGGAGACATTTCTGCGGGCCCACCGCCCTTCGACCTAGGTTGCGCGGTCTCGCAGTTGCGCCCTCTCGCGGTGCAGCACTCCGAGACCTCGCAACCACGAGACCACGAGACTGCGAATGATCGTCCACCTCGTCGACGGAACTTACGAGCTGTTCCGCCACTTCTACGGCCTGCGGCGCGCGAAGAACGGCGATCCTCCATTCGGTGCCGTGCGGGGCGTGCTGCACATGACGCTCGAAATGATCGAGAAGGGCGCGACGCACATCGGCGTCGCGACGGACCACATCATCGAATCGTTCCGCAACGCGCTGTGGCCTGGCTACAAAACCGGAGCGGGGATCGATCCCGCGTTGTGGCGCCAATTTCATCCGCTGGAAGAAGCGCTCACCGCGATGGGCGTGGTGGTCTGGCCGATGATCGAGCTGGAAGCCGACGACGCGCTGGCCTCGGCCGCCGCCTTGTCGGCCGCCGACGCTGCAGTGGAGAAAATCTGCATCTGGACGCCCGACAAGGACCTGGCGCAATGCGTCGTCGGCCAGCGGGTCGTGCAGGTCGATCGGAAGAGCGGAAAAATCCGCGATGCCGCCGGCGTGCAGCAGAAATTCGGCGTGCTGCCGCCGTCGATTCCCGACTATCTGGCGCTGGTCGGCGATGCCGCTGACGGCTACCCCGGCATTCCCGGATTCGGCGCGAAGTCGGCAGCGGCCGTCCTGACGCGATTTGGTCACATCGAGGCGATTCCCGCCGACGCCTCCCAGTGGCGCGCGAACGTTTTCAGAAGCGGGCGCCTCGCGGCCACCCTCGTCGAGCAACGCGAGGACGCCTTGCTGTTTCGCACGCTGGCCAGGCTGCGCGACGACGCCGCGCTGTTTGATTCTGTCGAGAGTCTGCGTTGGACGGGCCCGACTCCGCTGTTCGCTGACTACGCAAGGCACATCGACGCCCCCGAATTGATCGAGCGCGCCGAACGCGCGGCGAGTTTAGTCGGCGCGGCCTAACAGCACGCCGCCGCCCCAGATCTGTTTGGGCTTGGCGCCTTTCGAATCGGGGAACTTCGCGAACAGGGACAGGAAGAACGGCGCTCGCTTCAACTTCGCGGCGGTGTGGAGCATCGATCGAACGTCGAGCGGCTTCCAGCCGCAATTCACGAAAAACTCCGGACCATTTTCGGGTGCGAATTTCAACGGCGCCCCCGCCTCGCGCAGCGGCGATCCAATCTGCTTCTGCAACATTTTTAGCAAGCCGGGCGAGACCAGATCGGTCGCCCATCGCTGCAATGTCGGCTGAGCAGCGAGATCCTTTCCGAGCTGGCAGACTTCGTCGGCGGTGAGGTAGACGATGAGACCCTCACTCATCGCCATCACGCGTTTCGCGCGGCGGCCGAGGGATGCGAAGAGGTCGCGCCGGGCGGAGAGATTCGAAAGGTCGAGCGCCACGCTTTCGTATTTGCACACCGGCTTCTCGCTGCGCAGGATGTCCTGCTTGTAGGCCAGCAGATCGGGCAGATCGACGTCGATCCATTGCAGGGAGGAAGGCAATTGCATGCGATAAGGACGCGTGTCGAGGCCGGCCGCCAGGTTCACGACCATGTCGGCGCCGGCAGCGACTTCCTGAGCAACGTACGTGTCGAACAGATAAGTGCGCGCGACGTACGACCAGGCGTGCTTTTTCGCGACCGAGACCTTCTCCATGATCTGTTCGCCGCGCGCGCCGGCCAGGCGTCGTGCGAACGGATCGCGGAAGACAGCATCCTGGCGCTCCGATTCCCAGGCGCGGTACATCGCCACCCAGGCAGCAGTATCGGAGATGTTGCGAATCAACGGTTGGCTGCTCATGGGCGTGATTCTATGCGGAACCTGCCCGGTCGCGCGTCCGTCGAAGTGATGACGAAAGGAAATCCTCCATGCGCAAAGCCCTGCTCCCGTTTCTCTTTCTTCTGACAGTTCCTCTCATCGGTCAGGAAACCGTCAAGACGCATCCGGTTTCGGTCCTCATCGACTCCAGACCCGATTTCGCGGAGATTCAGCTCGACGGAAAATTTATTGGAACGACTCCCCTCAATTACCGCCTCTCGCCGGGCATGCATCGGATTGCATTGACACGCAAGGGATTTGCGACGTGGACCCGCGATCTCCTCGTCACCGATGGCGTGCCGACGCGCGTGGGCGGGCTTCTCGAGCAAACGACGACCCAGAATCCGTGCCCGACCGAGTCGCCGTCGGGACGGTGATTCCTATCGCTCCCACAATCCGCTCTTGCCGCCCGACTTGCGAACGAGCTGCAACGATTCAATGGTGATGCCTTTCTCGGCACTCTTGCACATGTCGTAGATGGTTAAGGCGGCCACCGCGCACGCGGTCATGGCCTCCATCTCGACGCCGGTCTTTCCGTCGCAGCGGACGATCGATCGAATCTCGATCGTGCCGCTGCCGCGATCGAGGTCAAATGTGATGTCGATGGTGTTGAGCGGCACGGGATGCGTGAGCGGGATCAGCGATGGCGTCGCTTTGGCGGCCAGAACGCCCGCGACTTTGGCGGTGGTCAGCACATCGCCCTTGGGCAGCGCCTGTTCGATCAGCTTGGTCAGCGTCTCCGGTCTCATGCGCACTGTCGCGACCGCGACCGCTTCTCGCCGCGTCACCCGCTTCGAGGCCACGTCCACCATCGAGATGCCGCCCGTCTCGTCGAAATGCGAAAAGTCTTTGGTCATAAATGTCTCGTGGCCTCGCGGAGTTCTTCAGGTGTGTTGACGTTCATGAGCGGCTCGCCGGGAAACCGGGCCCGCAAGGCATCCTCTTCGATGATCTCGAGGCGATCGGTGAGCGAGTGCAGATTGAGCTGACCGGCGGCGATCCGCAGCTCGAATCGCGGCAGCAGCGACGATGCGTAACCGGCGCACAGCATCTGCAATTTTCCGTTCCAGCGCGGCACAACAATCTCGGCCGCCGATTGCGATGCGCGGCCGGCCAGGTAGCGCAGCACTTCTGACGTCAGGAGAGGATAGTCGATTGCCAGGATGAAGCATCGCCCTTTGGCATCCTGGAGTGCCCGCCAGACTCCAAAGACCGGCGCCTGCTCCTGGCGGGGCGGCTCAAAAATCGTCGGCAGCGACTCCACCCCCTTCCCACCCGCTCGTTGCACGGCGATGACGCGATCGAACACCGGTTTTGCCGCCGCCATGACGCGCTGCAGAAACGTAGAGTCGGCGAACGGCAGATCGAGCTTTGAACGGCCCATGCGGTTGGATTGGCCGCCGACTAGGAGATAGCAGTTCATTGAAGTTCGAAGTTCGAAGGGCGAAGTTCGAACGAAGAAAACTTCTTCATTCTTCATTCTTCATTCGAACTTCGAACCTCGTCTTTTCAGTAGGTTACCATCCCTTAAATGTCCGTCTCGGTCATCATTCCCACCCTCAACGAGGAAGATTGGATCGCCGGCGCGGTCGAATCGGCTTTTGCTGCCGGAGCGGCGGAAGTAATCGTCGTTGACGGCGGCAGCCACGACCGCACCGCACGCTTTGCGACCGCAGCCGGCGCGCGCGTGCTTCTCGCGGAGCCGATGCGCGCACGACAGCTCAATCGCGGCGCGGAGGCGGCCTCGAATCCAACTCTGATTTTTCTTCACGCCGATTCGCGTTTACCGAGCGGCGCGGCCGCGGCGGTCGAAGACGCATTGCAGGCCAGGCTGTTCGGCGGCTTCCGCCTCCGTTTCATCGAGGCTGATTCCAGGCTGCGGATCGCGGCAAAGATGATCAATGCGCGCACCTGGGTCACGCGCGCGCCATGGGGCGATCAGGGACAATTCATCCGCCGCGAGACGCTGCTCGCCTGTGGCGGGTTTCGGGAAATCGCGATCATGGAAGACTACGAGCTCGCGACGCGGATGCGGCGGGCAGGTCCGGTACGGATCCTGCCGATGACGATCGCAACGTCGGGCCGTCGATTTCTTCAAAGAGGAATGTTGCGGACGGCGATAGTCAACTGGTTGACTATCTGGCGCTATCACCAAGGAGTGGATCCCGAGGAGCTCGCGCGCGCTTATCGCGCGTGAGGCTTTCGGGTGCGTTTCGGCGCCGCCGCCGGTTCCGGATTCTTCTTGGCGTGTCTGGCCTGACCGAGAGAGACGTTGATGGGGTGGCCGCGGCCGAGGAACGGAACGGTCGGGCGTGCGCGAACGCCGAGCTCGCGCCGCACTTTGATCAGCCCATCGTGCTCCGGAACGATTTTCAGTCCGGAGTCGGCAGTCTCGATGGCCTTCTTGCGATTGCCGGAGGCGATGTAGATGCGCGTGAGATTGGCGTAGTGATCGCCGTTGTAGAACTCGAGATCGAGAGCGCGTTTGCACAGATCGATGCCGGTCTTGTACTTCTTCTGGACCAGGGCCAGCGAAAGCCCGAAAAATGAAAGACCGCTGGCCGCCTTGGCGGTATTCAGGGGCGGCGCTTCGTCGGTGCCGTAGATGTCGAGAAACTCCGTCACCGCCTTTAGATGCTCCCCGGCCTCGGTCAGCAGAATTGCCTGGTCAATCCGTCTCAGAATGTTATTCGTCATCAGATGAGCTCTCTCGATCGGAGCCGGCGCACGAACTTTTCGATGCGGCCGCGCTCCTCTTCAGTCACTCCCAAAAAATGTAATCCGTATTTTGCGGTGGTACCAACAAATTCGGCGCGCAAAACTTCCGATTCGATCTGCATCGGCTTCTGCTCGCCGGGTAAATAGAAATGCAACCGCAGCTTGCCCTCGCCGGGAAGGACGCGATCGAGCTCCAGCAGCATGCCGGTCGAGGAGATGTTCAGGCTTCGGCCGATCAGGAATCGTCCGTTCTTTTCGAGCGAAACTTCGATGCGCGTGAGTGTACGCAATTCGCGACGGGTGGGGATGCTGGTCAGCCGCGTGATCTTGGCGTCGAGATCGTTGCGCTGGAGCGGACGATAGATCACGTCGTTGCAGCCGGCGGCCAGGCACAGGTCCTGATGTTGATCGTTCTCGCGATCGCAGACCAGGAGCAGCGAGATGCCGCGCGTCCGCTCGTCGTTGCGGATTTCGCGACAGAATTCCGGCGCCGACATGTCGAACAGATCGAAGCCGAACATGATGAGCTGCGGCTGCTCGTCGCGCGCCTTCTGCAATCCTTCGCTTCCCGCCAGCGCGGTCGTGACCAGCGCCTCGCGGCGCCGCAGGATCGTCTCCTGGAACAGCAGTGCCCCGCGCGATTGATCGACGAGAAGAATGCGTCCGACATCCGTAGCGGTGGTCATTAAGCGGCCGAGATCTCACGCAGTCTGGCGACGACTCGTTTGAGATCGTCGACCAGCATGCCCATATGTTCCGCAGTGTTCGACTTGCCGAGGCCGAAGCGAATCGAGCCGATGGCGGAGGGTTCCGCAACGCCGATCGCCATCAAAACCGGCGACGGCCCACGCTCGCCCGAACTGCACGCCGATCCCGATGACAGCGAGAAGCGGCGCATGGCCACGATCAGCGACTCCGCCTCGATGCGGTCGAAACTGACGTTTAGATTGCCCGGCAATCTTAACTCGCGCGGGCCGTTGACGGAAGCGCCGGCGATCTCCGCCGTCAGGCGATCCCAAAGTTCATTGCGAAGGGCAGTGAGTCGCTCCCCTTCCTCCGCCATCTCGTCCTTTCGAATGCGAAATGCCGTCGCCATGCCGATCACGCCCGGGGCGTTCACCGTGCCCGATCGGACTCCCTTTTCCTGCCCCCCTCCCAAAATCAACGGCTCGACGCGCACACTCCTCCTGACATACAGACCGCCGATTCCTTTGGGCCCATAGATTTTGTGGGCCGACCACGAGGCCAGATCGACCTCGGCGAGGTTGACGTCAATTTTGCCAGCAGCCTGGGTGATGTCGCTGTGATACAGAACACCACGCTCTCTGCAGATGGCCGCAAATTCGCCAATGGGCTGGATGGTTCCGATTTCGCCGTTTGCGGCCTCGATCGAGACGAGCTTCGTATTCGGACGGATCGCCGCCCGCAGTTTCGCCGGATCGAGGAAGCCTTCTCGATCGGGCTGCAGAATCGTCAGCTCCACGCCTCTTTTCTCGAGTCGTTTCGCCGGCGCCAGCACCGATTTGTGCTCGATGGCGGAAGTGATCAGATGGTCGCTGGCGGTGAGGGAATTGAGTGCGATGTTGTTCGACTCGGTGGCACCGGCGGTGAAGTAGATTTCGTTGGGCTGCACTCTGAAAAAGCGCGCGATGCCGATGCGGGCATCTTCCACCGCGTTCGACGCGCGGCGTCCGTGCTCGTGAGTGAGAGAGGCCGGGTTTCCGAAGGTCGTGGAAAAGAACGGCAGCATGGCCTCGACGACGCGCGGATCACAGGGCGTCGTAGCATGGTGGTCGAGGTAAATCGGTGGCGCGGACATGGTCGAGGATCAATAATAACGGTATGCGAAATGCGCTCCTCATCGCCGCCATCGCTGCAACGGCATCGACTGCATTTGCCGCCGATCAAAAACTGTCCATCGGCATCCGCACCGACGGCGCCCTCCGCGGAGACACCGCTGTGCTGGTGACCGTCAAGAACCTCACGCCGACAATCGTGACGGTTGGCAAAATTGCGGTTCGAAGCGCTTACAACATGAATTTCATGCTGGTCCCGGTGACGAGAAAATTCGATCAGAAAATCGCGCCCGGGGCGACCTCCAGCTTCATCATGATGTCGCCCTCGCATTTGCAGAATGCTCGCAGGTCGGCTGCCCCAGCACCGATTGTCATCGAGGCGACCGTCGACGCCACCAGCTTCGACGGTCAGGCATTCCGCACCGTCCACAGGACGAGCGTGCTCTCCGCGCCCTAGTGCGCGTGCCGACGCCGTCGACGCCGCGGATGCGGCTGGCGCGGCGCTTCTCCTTCGGCACGCTTGACGCGCAGCGCGAACGATTGCCACTGGCGGAAGACCTCGACGTATTTGCCGGACGAGAACGCGTAAATCTCGAGCAGCGCCAACGCGTCGTTGAAGGGCTCGCGGTAGACGAAACGGAATTGCGCGCGCCGGTCCGCCGGCGGCTCCAGCAGACGCCACAGCGTCTCGAGCGCCTGCTCGATCTGATGGCGCGTCGCGGCCGGCAACGCCATCCGCGCGCAAATCGGCTGAATCAGCTCGCGGATGAAGACCAGCACCTCGCCGATCCGCATCCGGCCATTTCGGCGACCTTCCTCGCGCTCGATCTCTTCGATGACCCAGGGGAGCAGAAGGACCGAGAGAAGCACGGCGTCCGGAATCTTGCGGTCCGATTGTACGGTCCGATCGAGGACTTCCAGCATTTTCCAGAAGTACGGAGCGCGCTCGCCCGCAATGGCGCGGAAAACCTCCGGCAGCAGCGGCTCGAGAAGACCGGTATCGACCATCAGGCGAAATGCGCCTCGCGACCATCCGCGTCGCAGCAGCTCGAGGATTTCCTCCGACACGCGATGCGGCGAGGCCTTCAGGATCTCGTGTTTGTGGCGGAGGATCGCTTGGTAGGTCTCATGCTCGATGTCGAAGCCGAGTCGGGACGCGAATTCGATGGCGCGCATCATGCGGACCGGATCTTCGCGGAAGCGGATGTCGGGATCGCCGATCACGCGTACTTTTTTCTGATCGAGATCGGCAAGCCCGCCGATGAAGTCGATCACCGAGAAGTCGGCGATGTTGTAGAACAGCGCATTGATCGTGAAGTCGCGGCGACGCGCGTCCTGCAGCGGCGTGCCGAAGGTGTTGTCGTCGGTGATGAGCAGCTCCGCATTTTCCTCCGTCGGACGCTCGGGCTCGCGGCGGAAGGTCGACACCTCCACGATCATGTCCTGAAAGATGATGTGCACCAGGCGGAAGCGGCGTCCGATGATGCGGCTGTTCCGGAAAAGACGGCGGATCTCGGCCGGATGGGCGTCGGTCGCGACGTCGAAATCCTTGGGCGTGCGATTCATGAGCAGATCGCGCACGCTTCCGCCGCACAAATACGCCTGGTAACCGCTTCGATGCAGGCGGTAAAGGACCTTCAGGACGTTCTCGGGAATGCGACGGCGCGAAATCGAATGGCTGCTGCGGTCGACGACGACCGCCTGTTCACTTTCGCCGGTCGCACTTGCAGGTGCGCTCATGGGCTATAGCCGGTATCGGTCTCCGGAAGAATGGTTGGAGTGAAATGGTACTTGCTGTCGACGATGAAAAACGTCCGTTCCCAGCGGGTCTGCGTGAAAAAGTGAATGACGACGCCGCGGAGCTCTTTGAGCCGGGCCGAGGGAGGGCTGTCGGGCGGCGGCGGAATACTCGCGAAGGACCAGTACACCATGAACGCGCGTCCTTTGATCATTCCACGCGGCACCGTTCCCCAATAGCGTGAATCGCTGGAGCGGTCGCGATTGTCGCCCATCGCGAAGTATCGATCGGGCGGCACGGTGTACGGACCGAATTGATCGCGCGAGCGGTACGGCTCGGGCAGCGCCGGCTGGAGCGGAAAGACATTCGGATCGACGTGGACCACGTAGGGCTCGTCGAGCTGTTTGCCGTTGACCGAGACCTTTTTGTCGCGAATCTCGAGGATATCCCCGGGCATCCCGATCACGCGTTTGACGAAATCCGTGTCGGGCTGCAGCGGATACCGGAACACGATGATGTCGCCGCGTTTGATGTCGCGCAGCGGAAGGCGTCCCTTCAGCGGGTCCGGCGCGGGACCGTAGATGAATTTGTTGACGATGATGTGGTCGCCGACCTTCAGGTTGTCCTCCATCGATCCGGTCGGGATCTTGAAGGCCTGAAAGGCGAAGATTCTCGCGAAGTTGACGAAGATGACCGCGATCAGCAGCGCTTCGTAGTATTCGCGGAACGTCGACTTTTTCTGCTTGGGTTCATCGGACGCCATTGATGTCCTTTATCGGAATTCCATGGTCGCTGCGGCCGCCAAAAACATAGATCCGCTGCGCGTCAATCCACGGTGTAGCGTCGACGGCTGCCCAGAACGCGTCATCCGGCGCACGCGGCATGATCGCACAAGCCACGCGCTTGTTGCGCATCAGAGTGCCGCGGGCGTCATCCCACACAAATGGCGGATTCGCGATCCAGACCACCAGCGGGATCTTCTCCGTGTACCGAATCGTCTTCGGCCGAAGCATCAGGGCGCCGTCCAGCGGCAGGGCAGCAAGGTCGAGCTTCACCTCGGGAGGGACATCAATGCGAAGCGCATGACCGTCAAAGTTCACCGATTCGATGCGCTCCGACGCGTCGGCACTGCTGAGCACGACAAAGTAGCGTTCGGCCGGCGGATCCCACGCCAGAGCACGCACTGTCGCATAGGGAAAGCCGACGCTCAACTGTGTCGCTGTCGGGATGTGCACCGTCCGCACGACGTCGCCCGCCTTCCCGTGAACGATGAACGCGACTTTGTTGCCTCGAGGCGCCCACACCGGATCGGTCTCATCCGCAGGGTCCTCGGGAATCCAGTGGATCTCGCTTCCCTCCAGCGCGACCAGGCCGATGTCGAAGTTGTCGCTGCGCTTCGCGGCAAAGACGACCTCTCCCCTGTCGAGCGAAACGTCGAAGGATTGGATCGCAGCGAATTTCGGCGTCAGCTCTTTGCCGCCGTTGACGAGCTTGCCGTCGACGATTTTCACCTTGCTGACCGCGCGCCTGGCGCACTCGACTTTCGCGCAAGGGTCGCCGATCGTCGCCGCTCCTGGCACTCGGGACGTCGTGCCGCAATGCACCAATAATAGAAACAGAAGCCACGTCCGGACCCGCACCAAAATTCATTCTAACACGTTGAAAATAAAAGGCCAAATGTATGGCCAAGGCTTTGCAAATAAATAGCGTCATGGATCTTCAAGATCAGTTGATCGAATCCTCAAAAGAGCGGCGCGGCAAAGGCGCCGGAAAGTTCTCGATCGCTTCGATCGCTCTTCACGGCTTCATGATCGCCGGCATTCTGTTCATGTCGGCGACGGCGACGCACAAGGTGGCCGCCGAAAAGCCGATCCGCGCGTTCCTGGCCTCCAACGCCGCCCCGCCTCCGCCGCCACCACCCCCGCCGGCTGCCTCGAGCGCGCCGCGTTCGACGCCGACGATCAAGCCCGTGCAGATTCCGAAGTCGTCATTCGTCCAGCCAACCGAAATCCCGAAGGAGCTGCCGAAGGTGGAGGCGCCGATGACGTCCGCGACGAACGTCGCCCCATCGCAGCCAAGTGAGCCTGCTGGAGAGCCGGGCGGCGTTCCTGGTGGCGTCGCAGGCGGTGTTCAGGGCGGGGTGCAGGGAGGCGTGGTGGGCGGGACGGTGGGCGGACAACTGGGCGGTGTGCTGGGTGGGGCGGTGGGCGGAACGGGTGAGGCCAAAGAGCCGGAACCCCCTAAACCTGAAGGACCGCTGCGTGTCGGCGGCGACGTCAAGGCGCCGGTCGTCATCAAGCGTGTCGAGCCGATGTACCCCGACACCGCGCGCAAGGCGAAGATCGCCGGCGTGGTGATCGTGGAGGCGATCATCGACAAGGACGGAAACGTCGACAAAGCGAAAGTGCTGAAAGGTCTTTCGATGGGCCTGAGCGAAGCGGCAATCGAAGCGGTCAAGCATTGGAAGTTCAAGCCGGGAACGTTGAATGGTGAACCGGTCGACGTCATCTTCAATCTGACCGTCAACTTCAAATTGGAATGAGGAGGGGTACGAATGCCACGAGGATCAAGGACGGGCGAAGGTAATGCACGTGGTTGCGTAGATGCGCGGTCTCGCGGTGATGTACTGCCAGACCGCGAGACCGCGAAACCTCAGTCCCCTCCGCGATCCACGGTCATCGGCTGCGTACCAACCTTCCTCGAAATCGCCTTCGCCTGCAGGAAGAGGCCGAGGTAATCGCGGCCGCCGGCTTTCGAGTCGGTTCCCGACATGTTGAATCCGCCGAATGGATGCACGCCCACCAGCGCACCCGTCGATTTGCGATTGAAGTAGAGATTGCCGACGAAGAATTCGTCCTGCGCGCGCCGGATTTTGTCGGGATTGTCGGTGAAGACAGAGCCCGTCAATCCGAACTCGGTATCGTTCGCGATGCGCAGCGCGTCATCAAAGTTTTTCGCTTTGATCACCGCCAGCACCGGTCCGAAAATCTCTTCCTGCGCGATGGTCGCATGCGGATCGACATCTGCGATCACGGTCGGCTCGACGAAGTAGCCATCCTCCGCGCGCACTTTGCCGCCTGCAACCAGGCGCCCTTCCGAGGTCCCTTTGTCGATGTACTCCTTGATCTTGCGCATTGCCGATTCGCTGACAACCGGACCGATCTGCGCGTCGCTTCGCTCCGGAGGCCCAAGGCGAAGGGCCTTCGTTTTCTCGACCACCATGGGCACGAACTTGTCGTAGATCGCTTCGTCGACGATCAGCCGCGAGCACGCAGAGCATTTCTGTCCCTGAAATCCAAACGCCGACGCAACCACCGCCGAAGCTGCGTCGTCGAGATTCTTCGTTTCACGATCGACGATGATGGCGTCCTTGCCACCCATCTCGGCGACGACGCGTTTGATCCAGACCTGACCCTTGCGGGGCTTGGCCGCTTCTTCGTTAATGTGTAGTCCGACTTCCTTCGAGCCGGTGAACGAGATGAATCGGATCTTCGGATGCTGGATGAGCGGATCGCCGACTTCGCCGCCCGAGCCGCTGAGGAAATTGACAACCCCCGCCGGCATGCCGGCTTCTTCGAGGAGTGCAAAAAAGCGATACGCGATCCACGGCGCATCCGACGAAGGTTTCAGCACCACGGCGTTGCCGGTGACGACGGCCGCCGATGTCATGCCGGCCATGATCGCGAGCGGAAAGTTCCAGGGCGGAATCACGGCGCCGACGCCTAACGGAATGTAGACCAGCGCGTTGTCCTCCGATTCGATTCTTGTGATCGGTTGCTGGCCGCCGTAGCGATAAGCCTCGCGGGCATAGAACTCGAGAAAGTCGATGGCCTCGGCAGTGTCGGCATCCGCTTCCGGCCAGGTTTTGCCGACTTCGTAAATCATCGTCGCGGAGAATTCGTGTTTGCGCTGGCGCATCAGGTCCGCGGCTTTGAGCAAAAGTCCGGCCCGGACATTGACCGGTGCGCGCTTCCACGTTTCAAAGGCCTTCCACGCCGCGCCGATCGCCTGCTCCACGTGCGCTTTCGTGCCCTTTTGGAATTTGCCGAGGAGCTGGCCATTGTGAGAGGGATTGGTGGAATCGTACGTTTTGAGACCGGTGATGCGCTGGCCGCCGACGACGAGCGGATACTCGCGTCCGAACTCGGCTTTCACTTTTTCGAGCGCCGTTTCCATCGCCGAACGGTTGTGCGGTTTGCTAAAGTCGGTCAGCAGCTCGTTGCGGAATTCGCTCAGCGTGCGATTCTGCGCGGTCGGCTCGGTCATCAATTCCGTTGGCATCGTTCCCTCCGGCGTCCTTGTTGCAGCGGAAGCGGTATGTACTCGAAATATCCATGCCACGCAACGTGCGCCCTGGCGCTGCTATTCGCGCTCGGGTGCGCGCCGGCCGGGCCGTGGCAGAACGAGCCGGTGGGCAGCGAGATCAACATGGCTTTCGCAGTCCGAAACAATCTTCTATTTCTCGATGGCGCAACAATCGACGGACGCCACGGACGTTTTCTCATCGGCTCAGCGCAGTCCCGGACGGTAGTCGATCCGAAGTTTGCGATCGAGGGGTTGCATTCGCTGCAACTGAGTGGGCGCGAATCGCTTCGATTCATGCCCGTAGTCACCGACCTCGGAGGAATCGCAGACGGCATCGTCGGGAAAGACATCTGGGGTAGTCACGCCATCACGATCGATTATCGCGCCGGCCTGCTGACATTTCAAAGGGAAGGCATGCATCCGGAGCTCATGATCGTCTATCGCTACAGCGACGATCCAACCATCAATGTCGTCATCGACGGCCGCGTCACCCCGGCCATCGTCGATACGACCTCGCCGGACTCACTCGTCCTGCCGCGCACTTCGCCGGGGCCGGGTCGAAGAAACGCGCACATTCAAATCGCGGACACCGATTTCGGGAACGTCGATGTCCGCGTGGCGGATGTCTCGGCGCCGCGCGTCGGCAATCGGCTGCTGTCGCGGTTCCTGATTTCGATCGACTACGGCCGGCATCAGGTCGGCCTGTGGCGCGACCCGCGGATCGCGCTGTAGGTTGCTGGGTTGCTGAGTTGCTAGGTTGCCAGGTGAACAACCAAGCAACCAAGCAACCCAGCAACTCAGCAACCCAGTTATAATCGCAGCCGGTCCCCGGGGTCCCAAATGTTGCTTTCCTTTGTCGCCATTCTCGCCATGGTCATGCTGACTCCCGCAACCGCCAGCAAAAGCAAGACATATCCGCGTCTCTCAGCGGCGGAAAAGAAGGACCGCATCCTCATCGTCGCGCCGCACATCGACGACGAGGCGATCAGCGCCGGCGGGTACACCATCGATGCAATTGCGAATGGCGCCGAGGTTTACGTCGTCTTCCTGACGGCCGGCGACTGCAATCAGTTTTCCGCGCGCCTGCTGCACAAGACCCTCGAGCCGACGGCCTCGAACTACCTATCGGTCGGCAAGACGCGCATCGCCGAAGCGAAGGAAGCCATGAAGATCCTCGGCGTGACGCCGGATCATTTCTTCATCCTCGGCTATCCCGACCGCGGGTTGCGGACGATGGTCGACAACCCCGACGCAGTCGTGCGTTCGCGTGGAACGCGCGCGCACGAAGTGCCTTATGACGACGCGCTGTCGCCGGGATCACAATACAAAATCGAGAACGCCCTCAACGATCTCAAGCAGGTCATCGCAACCGCCCGACCGACAACCGTCATCGCGCCCGTGCCGTTCGACAAGCACCCCGATCACGCCGCGGCCGCGGAGATCGTCGACGTGGCTCTGGAGGACATGCAATGGAAGGCGACGCGGCTGGGATACCTGGTCCATTCGCGGCGGATCAAGTCGCTGGTCAACTCGCGCAAGCGTGCGCTTCTCCCGCCGAACAAGCTGAAGGCATTCTCGTGGGCGACATACCCGCTGTCGGAACATGCCCAGCAGATGAAGGACAACGCGCTGATGACGTACAAGAGCCAGCAGCCGTACCTTCTGCTGCTTCGCAATACGTTCGTTCGCCAGAACGAGCTGTTCTTCGTTTATCCGACCGCGCTCGCGGAAAGTGAACTGGCGAGAATCACCAGCGCGCGCTAACGGCCCGGCCTGTGTCCTTCGCCCCGCGAAGCGGGGAGAAGGTGGCCCTCACCCGGCGCTTCGCGCCACCCTCTCCCCGCTTGCGCGGGGCGAGGGATCTGATAGTGCTCAATGCTTCGCCGATCGATGACGCGGGGGGATTGTCTGGTATGTGAATGCGTTAGGCCGCGTCACGGAGGTTCCGAAGGTCACGACCATGTCGACCGTCCCGACCGCGTGCGCCGGCGTCGTTGCCTGCATCGTGACCGCGTCGAGGATCGTGACGTTCGTTGCTGCAACTCCGCCGAACGTGACGGAAGAATTCACGGCGGTCGTGAAACCGAGGCCGGCAATCGTTACGACCGTTCCGCCCGAAACCGGACCTGTGGTCGGGTTGATCGACGTGATGGCCAGCGCCGGCACGAAGTACGAGAAGCCGCGCGTCAGCGTCGCGGTCGTTCCATCAGGGTTCGTGACGACGACATCCCGCGGCTGCGTCGCCTGTTCGGATGCGGGCCCCAGCGGGGTCTTGGCAGTGATGGACGTCGAACTGACGACATTGACATTGGTCGCGGGTACTCCGCCAATCGTCACGGTCGCGCCGGTCTGAAACGCGCTGCCGGTGAGGGTGATATCGGTTCCACCGGCTGTAGATCCGGTGCTGGGACTTACACCCGAGACGCTGAGGGCCACGACCGCGTTGACCACCATCTGGCCGAACATGCTGGAGTGGCCGATCCCGCAGTTCGACTGGGCACAGACGAAGGGAAACGTTCCGGGGGTGGTTGCCGTGAAGGTGCGAGTGACGGTCTGGCCTTTGGTGCAATTGAGCTGCTGCTCGACATACGTGTCCATCAGCAAAGCGTGAGCAGGATTGTTCACCTGCGAACCGTCATTGGCGGCAACGCTCAGGCTGATCGTCACGACATCACCCTGGTTCACCGTAAAGCTGCTGGGCGTGAATCCAAATGAAGGGGTCGCGTGCGCGGAGATGGCGATGGTCTTGGTCGCCTGCGGATCGATGGTCAAGCTCTCCGGCTGCGGAATGATCGGCCCGTGCGACGCCATCTCATGGATCATCATTTTGAGATGTTCGAGATGATCATCAGCGCTCGCTCCCAGAGCGACAAATGTGAGCGCGATCACAAGGCCACCGTTTCTTCGCATGGTCACGAGACGTTTCCTTCCCGTCGTTTGTTTACAGTTTGACGATGACGTTACGGCGATACAGGACCGTCAGGATCCCGAGCCATAGTGCGACAAAGCACAACGCCCAAAGCAGCGACGCGAATTTCGCGGGAAATAACGGCTCGAAAAACAATTGATACGACGCCTGATGCCATGACACCGCTTTCCCTCCCACCTTCACCCTCAGAAGGGAATCGATGAGCCGAGCCATGATTCCCGATCCCACGAAGGCGATCAGCGGATTCAGGCCGTAAACGATGAAGGGCTTCGTCCAGCCGGAAATGTGACGGACGTCAACAATCCAGAGGCACGTCGCAAGAACTACACAGCCAAATCCGGCGGTGAAGATCACATAGCTGCTGGTCCACAGATTCTTGTTGATCGGAAAGACCCAGCCCCACAGCGATCCTCCCACCATGGCCAGACAGCCCATGCCATAGAGTCCGACGATACGCTCGAGAAGCGGCCGCTGCTTGTCGGTAATCCAGCGACCGGCGAAGATTCCGAGCATGGCGGTCGCAATCGCGGGAAGCGTCGAGAGCGGACCTTCGGGGTCCCACGTTTTACTCGATGCCCAGATATGGTTCGCGCCAAGGATCAATCGGTCGGACCAGGCGGCCAGGGTTTTGTCGGGTTGATTGAGAAGAAACGCGCCGATCGTGCCGGTGCCCGGCACGGGAATCAGCGTCATCACGATCCAATAGCCGATCAGCAGCGAAGCGATGATCGCGATCTGTTGTCGCTTCGTGGTCCGCAAGGCGAGCAATGCCGCCGCCATGTACGCGATTCCGATCCTCTGCAGCACACCCGCGAAACGCAGATGGGCGGCGCGATATGCAACCCTCTGCCAGAAAGTCGGATGATCGACTCCCGCGATCTTCCCCCACCAGAAAAACGGAAACGCATTCAGCAGTAGACCGACCAACACGATCAACAAGCCCCGGCGAATGATCCTCCCCACCATCTCCGCCGGAGGACGCTTGCGCAGCGAAAGGTGGGTTGTGATGCCGACGATGAAGAGGAAGAACGGGAAGATCAGATCGGTGGGCGTCCATCCATTCCACGGTGCGTGCTCCAGCGGCGGATAAATCGCGCTCCACGTTCCGGGATTGTTGACCAACAGCATGCCCGCGATGGTAGCGCCGCGAAAAATATCGAGGGCAGCAAGTCGCTCGGGCGCCGGCGGCACCGGTATCGCAACTTCCTCGATCTGCGGAGCTTCGAGGACCGTCGACATCAGGAGCTCATGGTAAGCCTACGATAGGTCTTCAGATGCCTCAAGGCGGCGGCTTTCTCGCCGCGGCGCTCGTACAGTCCCGCCAGATTGAAATGGGCGTCGGCATTTTGCGGATCGAGCTCCAGGGCGCGCAGGTAGGCATCAATGGCGTCTTTGAATCGACCGAGATCTTCGAGCGCGACGCCGAGGTTGAAAGCGGCGATCTCGTGTTCGGGATCGAGATCGAGGGCGCGGCGATAGTGCTGTTCGGCAGCGGCCGGCACACCTTCCTCGTGTAGAAGGCGGCCCAGGTTGACGTGCGCGTCGACGTGATCGGGATCGAGCTCCAGCAGTCGCTCGTAAACCTCCCGCGCCTGCGCCGGCGACGAAGTCTCGACTTCGCACGCGACGTCGTACAACTCCTCGACTTCATCCGTGGGTCGCGGAATCGCCGAAGTCCGGTCCGCAATCTCGTCGACAGAAAAGTCGAAGAGCACCTGACCCGACTCCGGATTCCACACCGCTGCGCCATCGCTGACGACGACCCGATCGCCGTCCGCCGCGATCCGCACGCCGGTCAGCGAGCGCTCAGCCGGAAGTTGCTCCCGAAGACGCTGCAGTACGCGTTGAACTTTGCGTTGCGGCACATTCGCGGCGGCCAGCTCGCCGGCGGTGCGGAGGATGACCAGATCGTGAAACCCGAAGCGCAGCTCGCCACGCGGACCGCGCTCCGGCTGCAGGAAACCTTTACTCGCGAAGGCGCGGATCTGCGCGGCGGAGAGGCCGAGCATTGCCGACACCTCTCGCACCGTATAGGACATGACGATTATTTTACTTGCACGGGAAGAGGATATCGTTGTGCGGGCAATAACCCGACTGCGATAGCGCCTTTGTGCCGCCCACTACTCTCACGAGATTCTGCGCCAGGGCGAGAGCCCCCTTCTCATTTGATCGGAAGGCTGGCTCTGCGTTGGGCAGGTTCTTCATCAGGTTTGTTTTGAAACTTCGTATCCGGCCGTTCAAGGTGATCAGATTGCAAAGTATGCTGACGCAAGCGACACACATACTATCTTCCTCGCACGTTCCGGGTGGACAGGACGGCTCCTGCATCACCAGCGGAGACGCCTTCATGAGCTTGAGCGCCTGCACGACGTGCTCCTTGTACGTGGGTTGGGCCAGCGCCATCTCCCGGTAGAGACGACTTTCTACCATCTCGATTGTGGCAATGACTCCGGCCAGCTCCCTTAGTTCCGCATCCGTCAATGGCGCGGGCGTTTTCGGCGTGGCGACCGCTGGTGCAGCAAACAAAACTCCGGCAAGAGCGAAAGAGACAAAGAACATGAGCGCCTCCTTTTCAATTAACGAGAGAAATTGATGAGCCAAAGGTCGGAATTCGATTCTTGTCTGCAGAAGAGAAGCCGGTGTTCGGGTCCGATCTCCAACCCCCCGAAGCTGATCCCAGGTAAGCGATTGTTTGTCAGCCAGCGTTTATGTCCATCGACGAGGGAAATGAGCTCGAGGTTGTGAAAGCCTCGAGAATCAACGGCCGTGAGAATGATGGAATCTGATGAAGGGTCGATTCGAGCCGTGCCGCCAAAGGCGTGAGGCTCGAACGACGTTGCCGATTCCTTCCCCGAAGAATCGATCTGCAAAACCTGAATCCGCTCGTTGTGTTGCTCCGAATCGTAGGTGCTCTGAAGGACAACCAACTGACCGCTCTTCCGCCATCCTTTACAGGAGGTCTTGTCATATCGGCCGTGTATGCGAGAAAAAACGATCGGTCCCCGCCCGGTGGCCAGATCATGAACAACCACTTCGGATCGCCAGGGTGATCGAGTTGAAGTACGGACGTATGCCAGAAAGCGATCGTCCGCAGAAACCCGCAGGTCGTGAAGGTTGACACCTGTTTCACCCCTGACGACCGGCACGGAATCGGGAGCAGGAGGAGTGGCGCGGCCAATCTCCTGCCGGTCGGCTCCGCTCCGCTCGACGAAGTACACCAGGTCCGCTTTCGTCGCCCACGCAAGAGCCGACTCGACCCAATCGTTCGGAAACCTGTAGAACGGCGAGGGCCTGAAGCGGCTCGTCACTCTCCACTGATGCTCACTGCGAAGGTCCTTGAGCCATAGCTCGTACTCCGTTGGTCTCTGCGGCCTCACATAGGTCAACCAACGGCCCGTTGGTGACAGGTGCGGCAGAGCGCCGTCGCTCACAGCGAGTCGTGCTTCGCCGAATTGACCGTTGGAAAGGTTCGCCGCGAAAATGTTGGAATTGAAAATGTAAGGAACCGTCTCGTTCGTAGCCTTCGATCGCTGAAACGCCACGAGCGGAGTCTCTGACGATGCGCTCGGCCACTGATCCTGAACAGCTTCGGCAGTGATTTGCCTTGGCTCTGCTGATGATCCATCCCAAAGCCATAGGTTCGAGTAGTTGCGCTCTTCCATCAGCACGATGCTCTCTCCGTTCGGAGCAACATCGGTCACCCACTCGACCCCGGGGCTGGACGTGATCTGCTGCGCCGATTGCTTGCCGAGTGACATTCGCCAAACATCGATTTGGCCGCTGCGGTCGGACGAAAGCACCAGTTCATCGAGGTCAGCTCCGCCGAAATACGATCGATAGTCGCTGTAGTGGGCGCCGACCGGGGTTACGCGCACGGAATCGCTGCCGTCGACGCTCGCCACCCACACCACTTCGCGATCGTCCTGGTGAATGGAGTAAGTGACTCTCTTTTCATCACGGCGGATGTCGAAATCGACTCGTCTGCCTTCCTTTGCCATCGCTGGAACGAGATTCGAGAGTGTGTGCGTGAGCGCGTCGAAACGCGACAGGCCATTCCGACCTTCGAGATAGATGCTGCGGCCAATCCAACGAATCAGTCGTCCGTTTCGGAACTGATCGTCAATCGTCAAGCTTTCGCGAGGCGGTCCGCCGAACGCCGGCACGAACTGGAGGAAAACCTTGTCTGGGCCAACGGAGAGACAGGCAATTTGACTGCTATCCGGTGACCAGACGTGACTTCTGATGTTTGCCGGTCGATCGATGAGCATCGCCGGCTCACCACCTTTCATTCGACGAAGCCAGATTGCACTCTTTCCCCCCCGATCTGAGAGAAACGACAGCCATGCGCCGTCTGGCGAGAACCGGCAGTCCGATTCGTTACTCGGCCAGCGCGCGAGCGCCTCCAACATCGGAGTTCGGTCATTTCTCGCGTGTCTTTGCAGGACCAGCAGGACCGCGACGGCGGCGACGACCAACGCTGCCGCGATGGCCAACCATGATCGCGATGCCACACCCAGGGGCCGACTGCCCGGTTGGCTGCCGCCGGAGAGCTGCTGGCGAATCGCGCGCAGCTCGAGCGCAACATCGCGCATCGACTGATATCGATCCATCGGTGATTTTTCCAAGCAGCGGTCGATGAGGCGCCGGACTTCGGCGGGGTGACTGTCGCCCATAGGCGGCGGAGGCTCATGAAGAATCTTGTGCAGGACGTCGACGCGCGAATCCCCTGTAAACGCTCGCGAGCGGGTAACCGCCTCATAGAGCACGCAGCCAAACGAGAAAATGTCGGCGCGATTGTCGACAGATTTCTGCTCCACCTGCTCCGGAGACATGTACCCGAGAGTGCCGAGAAGTCCACTCTCGCGGCTGAGCGTGTCCGCTTTTGTGTCCGCGGTTTGAATCAAGTGTGGTTCCGCGAGCTTCGCCAGGCCGAAGTCGATGACTTTCGCATAGCCATCTGCGGTCACCATGATGTTGTCCGGCTTGAGGTCGCGATGAACCAGACCGGTCTCGTGAGCCTTGGCCAGCGCGTCGGTAACCTGAATGAGGATCTCGAGCAGCCGAGTTAGAGGAGGTCTCTGGTCATGGATGATCTCGCGCAGCGTGGGGCCTTCGACCAGCTCCATCGCGATGTAATGCACCGGCGCGCCATGGAGCTGCCCCTCGCCAATTTCGTGGACCGTCAGGATGTGCGGGTGATCGAGCGCCGAGGCGCTCTTCGCCTCCCGAATGAATCGACGAACGCGATCGGGACGATCCAACAGCTCCGGCGCGAGAACCTTGATCGCCACCCGCCGCTCGAGAAGCTCGTCGTACGCTATGTAGACTTCACCCATTCCGCCGCGACCAATGACGCCGCCGAGGCGGTAGTGACCCAGGACGGTCCCCGAGGGGAGCATCGAAACGGTCATTTGTGGTGTAGGACGATTCTATGTCCTGCTGAAAGAGGAGTGGTAAACGGAGGAAGATTACCTACCTTAGCGGGCGAGAATCAGCGCGTTCGCGACCTGGCGGGTACCACTTTGAGTGTCGAGGCCTTGGCCGGCTTGCGCTTCTGCTCGCCTTTGGCCTGAAGCCGTGTCGGCGACCTCACCGCGCGCGGCTTCGGCGATTCGAGACTGGCCTTCAGCGCTTCCATCAGGTCGATGACCTGCGCGCGCGGCTGCTCGATGTCGGCGGCCGTGATCTGTTCGCCGTCGATCTTCTTCTGGATCTGCCCGCGGATTCGGTCCGCGACTTCGTCGCGATAATTCTCCGGATGAAATTCGTCGGCCGCGCCCATCTCGGCAAGCTGCACCGCCATCTTCAGCTCGTTGTCCTTGATGACAGCATCGCCGAGGTCGAGCTCATCCATCGAGCGGATCTCGTTCGGATAGAAGAGCTGCTGCATGACCAGTCCCTTGCCCAGCGGGCGAAGGATGACCAGATACTGCTTGCCGCGCGCAGCGTACTTCGCCAGCGCCCAGCGCCCGGTTTGCTCCAGAGCCTTGGCAAGCAGCGTGTAGGCCCGGGCGCCACCTTTGTCGGGCGCGATGTAATTCGCCTTGGCAAAGTAGATCGGATCGATCGTCTCGCTGGGAAGGAATTCGCTGATGTCGATGGTCTGGGTGGTCTTCTCCTCCAGGGTCTTCAGCTCCTCCTCGGTGAAGGTGACGTACTGGCCGCGCGAGAACTCGTATCCTTTGATGGTGTCGGTGCGCTCGATCGTTCGCTCATCCTTGGGACAATAAAGCTGCTGCTGGATGCGCGACCCGCACTCCTTGTGCAGCATGTTGAAGTTGAGCTTCTCCTTCGCTTCCGTGGCCGTGAACAGCCGGACTGGAATCGAAACGAGTCCGAACGAAATCTGCGCGGTTGCAAATGCTCTTGCCATATGCGTTCCCTTATCTTACCGAAAATGCACTGGAATTTGTGCAATGGTATCTAGGACCTATCAGAGAATCTATCGAGCCGTGCGACGCATTCCCCGCGGCCGCGTGGCGACATACGGCGACGTGGCGGAACGCGCCGGACTGGAAGGTCAGGCGCGCCAGGTCGGCTACGCGTTGCACACCTTGCCGTCGGGCAGCGGCGTTCCGTGGCATCGCGTCGTCAACGCGCGTGGAGAGATCAGCCTCCGCCGCGGATCGGATTCCCATGAGCTGCAACGGCTGCTGCTGGAAGGGGAAGGAATTCGTTTTGATGGGCGGGGCCGCATCGATCTGAAGCGCTATCGGTTGAAATTAAGAATTTCAAATTTCAAATGAAAAATTGAAAGCGCCTTTCATTCTTCATTTTTCATTTGAAATTTGAAATTTTTAATTCTTCATCCACTCGAAGACGAGGTAATGCTCCCCATTCATCCCCAGCCGCCGGTAGACCTCTTGCGCGCGCGTGTTGCGGCGATCGACGTAGAGTCGGATGCCTTTCACCGACCGATCCGCCGATTGCTGCACATGCGCGTACAGGCCGGCATAAATGCCGCGTCCACGATATTCGGGCCGGACGTACACACTCTGAATCCACCACACGACGCCATTGCGCCAGTCGCTCCACTCATACGTGATGAGCAGCGAAGCGACGACGCGGCCGTCGGCATCAGCGACGCAGTAGCGTCCGCGCGAGGGGTCGTCGAAAATCGCGAGCACGCCGCCGGTGACCGTTTCCAGATCGAGCTCCACTTCCTCGGTCTCGCGCGCCATCGCTCTCTGAAAATCGATGATGGCGGGAGCGTCCTCACGTCGCGCACCGCGATAATGGAGCTGCATGGCCGTGACACTAACAAAAAACGCGCGGCAGCGCGCTCTGATGACCATGGTCATCGCGGCCACAGCGTTTGGCGCAATGGCATTCGCGGCCAAGGTTGCATCCGAGCGGATCTCGGGATCGGAAGTGGCGCTGATCCGGATGCTGATCGGACTCCTTCCATGCGTTTTCGTGCCGCCTTATCGGCGCGCGGCGCTGAAGTTCCAGCGGCTCGATCTGATTCTGTATCGCGGAGTGTTCGGCGGCATTGCGGTGATGCTGTACTTTCTCGCCATCGAGCACACGACCGCCGGGAGCGCGACGCTGCTCAATTACACGGCGCCGATCTGGAGCGGCCTTTTTTCCGTCGCGTTCATCGACGAACGATTCAGCCCGCGCGTTCTACTTCCGCTTCCCATCGCGCTGGTCGGAATCTTTCTGGTGGTCCGGTCGGGCACGATCGGCTTCGGCGTGTGGCAGATGGCGGGATTGTTGTCGGCAGTCAGCTCGGGGGCGGCGGTCACGGCCATGCGCGCGGCGCGACGGACGGAAAGCTCGTGGTCCGTCTACGCCAGCTTCTGCCTCTTCGGCGCGCTGGTCAATCTGCCCTTGGCGTTGCGATCGTGGAAGACGCCCATCGGCCGTGAATGGGCGGCGCTCCTGGCGACCGCATTTTTCGCAATGATCGCGCAACTGCTGTTGACCTTCAGTCTTCGCTGGGTCGACGCGCTGACCGTCGGCGTCATCTCGCAGCTGGCCGTCCTCATCGCCATATTCCTGGGCGCCATCTTCCTGGGCGAGCGCATCGCCGGAATCGCGGCCATCGGAAGCGCGCTCACGATCGCAGGAGTCGTCGGCGTCACCTACGTGACTTCGATCGACAAGCCGGAGTCGGCAGCGGATGAAGTTGTGCCGGAGGTGTGAGATAACGGGCCGATGAAAAAGCGGAGGAAGGTCCCCAAAGCCAAAGGCGTCACCAGGATCGACGATCCCGGCGGCCACGGCGTCGGCTGGTACGCGCGGGTGGTCTTCGGCGGCAAGACTTTTTCGAAGTATTTCGCGGACGGCGCGCACGGCGGCACTCGCGCCGCGTTTGGAAAGGCCGTCGCGTGGCGCGATGCTCAGGAGAAGAAAGTCGGCAAACCGCGGACGGATCGGCTCTTCGCCGCACCGGGCCAGCGGAGTCCGACCGGCGTTCACGGCGTTTATCAAGCCAAGCGAAGTTTTGTGGTGGCGTGGAGTCCGGCGCCGGGAGAAGTTCGCCGCGAATTCGTTTCGATTGCACGCTACGGGCGGGAAGGAGCGCTGCGACGCGCCGTTCAGATCCGCCGGAGCCGCGAGCTGGCGGTCTACGGGCGGTCGGTGAGCGCTCTGCCACGAAAACGTGGGAGACGCTAAGTCCGCCGTTCGAACACGATCGCGGTCCAGTCGTCCTCGTGTCCCGCACCGAGTTTGTCGAGTGCGGTGAAGAGCATCTCGATGTCGCCGCCGCTGCGCTTGACTTCGGCCGACAGGCGCTCGTAGCCGAGCGGCTCGCCGTTGACGATTGCTTCCGGCAGCCCATCGGTAAACAGAATCATCCGGTCTCCCGGCGCCATCGTCACGGTCAGCGATTCGTAATTCAATTTCTTGCGGATGCCGATCGGATAGCGCGGACCGGCCACCGCGATCGCTTTCATCGACGGGATCACCAGCGGATCGGGAAGTCCGGCGTTGGCGATGGTGATCGATCCGCGCTCGCCGTCGTAAATCGCCAGCAGAATCGCGACGAACTCCCGCTGTGGCAACTGGCCGGCCAATCGTTCATTCAGCCGGCCGAGCAGCGGAGCGGGACTGGTCAGCTCCGCCGCCAGCATCGGGACGATGGCCTTGACAGTCGCCATGATGAGACCCGCCTTGACGCCCTTTCCCGAAACATCGGCCAGGACCAGCAACAGGCGGTTCTCCCCGAGTGGCACAAAGTCGTAGAAGTCTCCTGCGACGTAAGCAGCCGCGACGTTGCGCGCGGTCACGCGATAGCGATCCGATTCGAGCGTCGAAGGCGGCAACAGGCGCTGCTGCAGATCGCGGGCGAGCTCGAGTTGCTCGCGCGCGAAGGTCGCCGCCTGCGATTCGAGCGCCGCCTTCTGCCTCTCCAGCTCCGCGCGCCGGAACCGCGCCAGCATCAAGCCGCCGAGAAGGCCGAGTCCGACGAAACCGACCAGCGAAGCGAGCGCGGCGTAGCTGTGGATGTTGTAATCCTTCGCGGCTGTCGACACCGCCACGACTGCGGTTGGTACAACAAGAAAAAAATATCCAGTGGCGGCGTAGAAACATCCGCAGCCGACGTTGTCGAACGTCGAACGCGGCGGCGGGAGCCACGTCAGGATCACGTATACGGCCAGTACATAAGCCGCCCCCAGCGCAGCTGCGGCGACGTAAGGACGCCAGCCTTCGAGAAGCGGTTCGTGAACCGAGGCCAGCGTCATCATCGAGAGTGCGCCGCATGCACCGAACAGCATCGGCACGATCGGAATGCGGCGCCACATCGTCAGGCCGACAACACCTGCCGCGCGCGCTCGAGCGCGATGTCGAGATTCTTGGCGAGATTCTCGCGTCCTCCGAAAAACTCCAGCTTTCGTGCGCGGACGATGGCGCGCAGCGGCTGCTCGCGGATCTCGGTCAGGATCAGGACCGTTTTCTGGTGCTGGCACCGCTTGGCCATGCGCTCGAGCGCGTAGATTCCGGTGGCGTCGATGGCCGGCACGTTTTTCATGCGCAGGATGAACACCTTCGGCGGCTTGGCAATCTCGGAGAGGACGTCTTCCAGCTTGGCTGCAGCGCCGAAAAAGAATGGCCCATTGACGGCATAGACCTCGACGCCGGCGGGGATCTCATAGCCGGCGACAAATTGCCTGCGCTTGCGCACCTGGGTGATCTCGCCCGGATCTTCGCCGGTATCGCGCAGCTCGCCGGTGATCTCCTGCACGTGCGTGATGTCGCTCATGCGCTTCATGAAGAGCAGCGAGGCCACCACGATCCCGACCTGCACGGCCACCGTCAAGTCGACGAAGATCGTCAACGCGAACGTCAGCAATAGAACGACAAGGTCGTGGCGCGGTGCACGAAGGAGTCCCGCGAACGAGCGCCACTCGCTCATGTGATACGCGACCACGACCAGAATCGCCGCCAGCGCGCTGAGCGGCACCATGGCCGCCCACCGCCCGAGGAACACCAGGATCAAAAGGAGTGTGAGGGAGTGCGTCATCCCGGCGATCGGCGTGCGACCACCCGTTCGGATGTTGGTCGCTGTGCGCGCGATCGCTCCGGTCGCGGGGATTCCGCCGAATAGCACGGAGCCGACATTCGCGACGCCTTGCGCCACCAGCTCCATGTTCGACTTATGCCGCGTTCCGATCATGCCGTCGGCGACGACCGCCGACAGCAGCGACTCGATGCCGGCGAGCAGCGCGACCGTCAGCGACGGCGAAATGTAGTCGCGCATGTGCGTCCACGGAATCGACGGCCAATGCGGCGCCGGCAGTCTCGAGGCGACGGTCCCGAAACGGCTGGCGATAGTGTCGACCGGCAAATGGAGAAGCTGCACCACCAGCGTGGCCACGACCATCGCCACGAACGGTCCCGGAACCATGCGCGAGATCTTCGGCCACACGATCAGGATCGCCAGTGTCAACAGCGCGACCAGCATCGCGGATCCGTTGAGCGTTCGGCGGGCATCCCAGTACGCGACCCACTTGTCCATCAGGTCGGGCGGCACGCTGCCCATCTTCATTCCGAAAAAATCCTTGATCTCGTTCGAGAAGATGATCACCGCGATGCCGGCGGTGAAGCCGGTCACGACGGGATACGGAATGAACTTGATCAGCGCGCCCATGCGCGCGAGCCCGAGGATGATGAGGATGAATCCGGCGATGATGGTGCAGATGACCAGGCCGTCGTAGCCGAACTTGGTGACGATGCCGTAGACGATCACCACGAACGCCCCGGTTGGCCCGCCGATCTGCACGCGACTTCCGCCTAACGCCGCGATCAGGAATCCGGCCACGATCGCGGTGTACAGGCCGCGCTCGGGCGGAACACCGGAGGCGATCGCAAAGGCCAGCGCCAGCGGCAGCGCGACCACGCCGACAACGACGCCGGCCATCAAGTCACGCAGAAGCTGCTCGCGCGAGATCCCCTCGCCAATGCAGACGATTGATTTCGGGACGAACAACCGCCTGAGTTTAAGGCAGAAGGCAGAAGGCGGAAGGCAGAAGTTCCGCCGCCCTTCTGCCTTCTGCCTGCTGCCTTCTGCCTTTTCTCACCGCACCTGAAACTTCACCGTCAATTCGAAAATCGTGTCGACCGGTTGCCCCCTGAGTGTTCCGGGCGCGAAGAGCCACTGCTGCACGGCGTCGATCGCGGGCTGTTCGAAGGCAGCGAAGCTACTCGTCACGACGTGCGCGTCGCGAATCCTTCCCGACTTGTCGATGATGCACTGCAGCACGACCGAGCCCTTCATTCGTGCGCGCAATGCGACCATTGGATAGATCGGCTCGACGCGACGGATTACGATCGGTGACTTCACGCCGTTGCCGATCGGGAGAGGCCCCGCGGAATCTGGTCCGATTGCGGTTGATGGCGCTTGCGTACCGACTCCGGTATTCGATCCGTCGGGCACTCCGGGCGTGGCGGGCGGCCCGTCGCTTGGCTGATCAGCAACCGGAGTGATCGTCGACGGAATCACAGGCGGCGCCGCGACCGGGATCGGCGCCACCGGCGCGCGCGCCGCGGCAGGCGCAGCGGCTCGCGGCCGGGCGGGCGCGGGGTCGGGTGTGCCGAGGGCGGGGGGCGGGGCAACGGCGGGGATGAAGGGGATCATCAGCCTGGGCGCCTGCGTGGGCAAAGACGTTGACGCGAGGCTCGCGGCGACGACGGCCGCGATGGCGGCCGAATGCGCCGCCAGAGAGAACGAAAGCCACGAGAATCGACGGTCACCGGCGTGGGAACGGACGACAGCGGTCTCAAACATGCACCACCTCCTGCAGGTTCGACTCGCTCTCGAGTGCGAAAAAACCGGTTGTGGCACGATGTAACAGGACTATGACCAAACTGATCCGCGATCCTCAACTCGACGACCTCGTCAAGGAGTTGAATCAGCGCAAGGCTGAAGAGGAATCGGTTCCGCCTTCGTGGCCGCCGGCGCTCATCCCGAGCGGGAACCCCATCGAGGCGCTGCTGATCGAGGTGGCGCGGCGCGGCGCCAGCGACCTGCTCATCCTGGCCGGAACGCATCCAATTTTTCGGGTTGCAGGGCGGCTGGCTGCAGGCGATCGCGCTCCCCTCTCCTCCGACGACGTGCACTCGCTCCTCGGCATCTTCCTGACCAGTCGCGTTCGCGAACGCATCGAGGCTGACGGTTCGGCAGATTTCTCTGTGCGGCTGGCCAATACCGCCCTCGAAGATTCTCGTCGCTCGTGGCGATTTCGCGTCAACATCCACCGTCAGCGCGGGACGCTGGCGGCCGCGATCCGCGCGCTGCCCTCGACCATCCCGACGCTCACGGACTTGCATCTTCCGGCGACGCTGGCCGAGCTGGTCAAACCGACCCACGGACTCGTGCTCATCTGCGGCCCGACCGGCGCGGGCAAGTCGACGACGCTGGCGGCGCTGGTGGGCGAGCTCAATCGCAACGAATCGCGACACATCATCACGATCGAGGACCCGATCGAATACGAACATCGCAACAACAAATCGGTGATCGAGCAAATCGAGATCGGACGCGACGCGCCATCGTTCGCGTCGGCGCTCCGCGCGTCGCTGCGGCAGGACCCCGATGTCATCCTGGTCGGCGAAATGCGCGATCTCGAAACGGTCGCGACGGCCTTGACCGCGGCGGAGACGGGACATTTGATCCTGTCGACACTGCACACCAGCGACACCGCACAGGCCATCCATCGCATCATCGACGTTTTCCCGCCGGCGCAACAGACGCAGATCAAGCAGCAGCTCGCGCTGAGTCTCAACGGGATCGTCGTGCAGCAACTGGTTCCACGCTCCGACGGGCAAGGACGCTGCGTCGCAGTTGAAGTCCTGCTCGCATCCCAACCAGTGCGGAATCACATCCGGAATGAAAAACTGCAGAACCTCATCAGCGAAATCACCCTCGGCAAGCGACAGGGAATGATCTCGCTGGAAGACTCGCTGGCACGTCTGGTTCGCCAGGGATTGATCGGCGTCGAAGATGCGCGGAATCGCGCATCGAGACCGGACGAGCTGGAGAGTCAGTTGCGTTCCCAGGGTTAGGAGTTTTGGAGTGCGGCGGCAAGCCGCCGCACTCCAAATTAGCGCCGCTCGAGAACCACAGCCGTCCAGTCGTCGTCGATCCCCTGCACTTGTGCACGGACGCGAGCCAGAACGCTGTCGATCCACTGACCGTCAGGCGGAACGCCGCTGAGCGTTTCGCGCAACGCGTCGTAGCCGAGGGGTTCGCCATTGGCGCGGAGAGCTTCGGGAATGCCATCGGAAAGAAGAAAAAAGCGATCGCCGGGTCGCAGCTGGATCTCGACAGCGTCGTAGCGGATGTCGCGTCGTGCGCCTAAGGGCAGACGCTCGCCCGTGACCGGAACGGGCGATGCCGAGCCGTTCGAGATGATGTACGGATCGGGCATGCCGGCGTTGGCGATCTGTAACCTTCCGGTTACGGGCTGGAATCGCGCGTAGGCCAGCGCCACGAATTCGCGTTTGCCGAGCTGCGAAGACAGCCGTTGATTGAGTTTGCGCAGCGTGTCTTCCACCGAGCCGTCGGCAACGAACGGCAGCACCGCTTTGACCGAAGCCATGATCAGGCTCGCGCCGATCCCCTTTCCGGAAACGTCGGCGATGACGATGCCGACCGAGCCGTCCTCCTGCCGGAGAACATCAAAGAAATCGCCGGCCACGAAATGGGCAGGCATGTTGCGGGCCTCGATCGAGAAACCATCGCCTTCGATGCTGGGCGGCGGCAGCAGACGTGCCTGAATCTCGCGCGCCAGCTCGAGCTCCTTCTCCGCGAATTCGCGCTCCTTCAATTTCTCGACGCTGGCGGTCAGGCGCCGCCGCAGCTCCTCGTAACCATGGGCAAGCGCGCCGAAGAGAATGGTGATCATCAGCGCGATCAGCAGCAGTGCCCGCTCCTCCGATGCGAAGGCCTCCGAGAACAGCGGATGTCCGGTCAGGATGAGGGCGCTGATGACGAACCCGACGAACCATCCGATCGCGCCCGAGAGAATGCCCAGCAGCATTCGCGCCGGGATACGGAACGAAGGCTTCAGATCGTCGAGACGGCATCCGATCAGACCTTGCAGAAGTTCGCTGGCGGTGTAAATACACAAGCCAACGATTGCGCCTCCCATCAGCAGGCGCAGCGCCGGCCGATGCCCGGCGCCAAATTCGAAAGCGGAGGTGAGGATGACACCAACGGCCATCGAGGACAGCGCCCAGCGCAGTCGGAAGCTGAAACGGGCCTGCCTCATAATCTGATTGTGGCTCGATGGTCGCGCAATCGTCTCGATCTGGCAATCGTTCTGACCGTCGCCTTCATCTGCAATTTTGCGTACCTCTATTTGAGCAGCGGCGATTTCTACTATCCCGACTCATTCACCTATCTCACCCCGGCCCGCTCTCTGCTGCACGGACTGGGACTGCTCGACGACCGTGGAGTCGCCGAAACGCTTCGCACGCCGGGATATCCGCTGCTGCTGGCGCTCTTCGGCGCGCGCACCATGCCGATCATCATTCTGCAACATCTCCTCAACGTAGCGTTGGCGATCGGCATTTACCTGCTCGTTCTGTTTCGATCTGGAAGATTTCCCGCGCTCATGGCATCGCTTCTTTTCGCACTCGACGTTCCGACCATCCATTACGCCAACAAAGTCCTCACCGAGACCGTCTTCACTGTCCTGTTGTACGTCGTTTTCGTATTGGCGTTGCACCGGCCGCGCCCGATCGCGGTCGGACTGCTGACTGGAGTGCTCGTTCTCATCCGCCCGATTGCGTTGCTTTACTTCATCGCGCTGGCCGTCTTTTTCATGGTCAGGCGACTCCCCATGCGCCGGGTGGCATTGTTTGTCGTGATGGCGCTGCTGCTTCCCACGGCCTGGGCGATTAGAAACCGCGTGCGGACCGGCGTTTTCACCGTCTCGTCGATCGGCGACATCAATCTGCTCATCTGTCGCGCCGCGGGGGCGCTGGCGATCGAGGACGAAGGCAACTTTCGAAAAGCGATCGGCGAGGAACAGAAAGAGCTGAGGGATGACGCCGACGATGAAATCCAGGAGAAGTTGCACATTGCGGATGCCACCGAGTTACTCCCGGCGGTGCGTGCCCGCTATTTCGCGGATTACGCCTGGGGCGTGATCCGCGAACATCCGGTCTCTTTCCTGCAGCTCACCATTCGCGGCCTGCTGGTGAATCTTTTCGACGGCGACTGGGAGGCGGTGTGGAACACCAGCCAGGTCTCGCCGGCAGTCCTGGAGCTGACTTTCGGCGCCGTGCCGATCGTCACCTTCGTCCTGGCCACGATCGGAACCATCTTTCTGTGGCGACGCGATCGCGCCATGGCTCTGTTGATCGTCCTGACCGCAGGCTACTTCATCGGCATCTCGGCCGGCGGCGAGTCGGAGTCTCGATTTCGCGTGCCCGTGGTTCCGCAACTCGTGATTGCAGCGGCGATGGGGGTGGAGGCAGTTAGGCGCGGAGTTGCCCTCGACGCGAATTGACATAAGATACGCCTCCGGATGCGACGGCCGGCTGCGGCGTTCGTCCTGCTCATCCTCATTTGCGCTGCCTCACCGGCGCAAGTCAATCGCGAGGATCTGCTCGATCCTCTTCCGATCCGCGATCAATTTCTGCTGAGCAATGGATTTTTCTTTTTCGAACCGGAGTCCGCTCGCGTACTTGCGGAAAACGAGTCCGTCATCGCGATGTCGGCCGCCGATTCGAACACCTTCGCAAAGTCGGCCTGGATCAGCCGGAGCGAATTCGGGAACCGAGGCCGCAGGGCCGCGCTCGATGAGCTGGCGAATTCGCGATTCCATCTGGGCGGTCCGGTTTTTCTCGTCGATGGCGAAACCCACCGCCTGGAGATCGCGATGCATCGCGGGTTGGGTCGCAATCTCGAGCTGGGCGTGACGATTCCGATCAGCACCATCGGCGGGGGCTGGGCGGACCGCCTGATCGAGGGCGTGCATCGGACGCTCAGCATCGGCAACGCCAATCGCGAAGCATTCCGGCGCAACTCCGAAACCGTTTATCTGCAGACCGCAACGACGCAGTACGTTCGCGAACGCTCCGTCGGCTACGCCCTCGGCGACGTTGCCATCTCCGGCAAATACGAATTGAAGTCTTTGGAGGATCGCGGAATCTCCATGTCGGTCATGGGCGCCCTGGAGCTGCCCACAGGCGATCCACAAACACTCGACGGCTCAGGCTCGCTCGACGGCGGGCTGCAACTGGTGGCATCCCGCGACTTTTCCCGCACTCGATTCCACGCCAGCCTCGGCATCCTTCGCCTCGGCTCCAATGGGCAGCTCGGAACGAAGCCGCAGGTTCTGGTCACCGACACCTTCGGCCTTTCGCATCTGCTGAGCGATCGGACGTCCGCGGAGGTCCAGATGACGATCTCCGAGAGCCCGTTTCGCGACATCGGAATCGCGGAGTTCACCCGCCGCTCGTATCAACTGTCGATCGGCATGCAGCGCCGGATCGGCCGTTCGCTGATCGCCTACGCCGCGCTGATCGAGAACGTGCTGTCGTTCGAGAACAGCGCCGACGCGGGCGTGGCGTGGGGGGTGACCTTCCGCCCGCCCGGTTAGGACGTTGGGATGTTGGGATGTTAGAACGCGTCCAACATCCTAACTTCCCAACATCCCAACCGGGTGGGCGGGCGGTCAACCGCAGCGCGTCAGGGCCAGCATCGTGACGTCGTCGCCGGCGGGCGCATCGCCGACGTGGCGATTCACGTGTTCCTCGATGGCCGCCAGAATCTTGGAGGCGTTCTCGCAATGCAGCGACTTCAGCGTTTCGGCAACCGGTCCGAGTCCGAGCTGGACCTCGGCGGCATCCTCCGCTTCGGTCACGCCGTCGGTGAATAACACCAGCGCGTCGCCGCGCTTCAGCTCCGTTGTTTGATTCCGGTATTGCGCGTGTGGGAAGAGCCCGACCACGAGATCGGTCGAGCGCAGCGCCTCGACGCCGCCCGATGAAACGATCAGCGGCGGGACATGTCCCGCGTTTGCGAACTCCACATGTCCGTTGGTGGGATCGAGGACGCCTGCGACCAGCGTCACGAATTTCGTCGGCGCAGTTTTCGGCGCCAGGGTCGCATTCAGCTCGCGAAGAAGGTCGGCCGGCGTCGGATCGGTCCGGGTGAAGATGTTGAACGCCGTCGCGACGCTCGACATGACCAGCGCGGCCGTGATGCCCTTTCCGCTGACGTCCGCGATCACGAAATAGATTCTGCCGTCGGGGCGGACCACGATGTCGTAGTAGTCGCCGCTGACAGATTTTGCGGGTCGATTCGACGCCGCGAAGGTATAGCCATCGATCACGGGCAACGAAGCGGGAAGCAATCGTTTCTGAATCGCGTAGGCCGTCCGCAGCTCTTCGTCGATCTTGGCCTTCGCAAATGCTTCTTCGCGCAGTCGCGTGCGCTCGAGCGTGACCGCCGCGAAGCGCGCGATCTGCGCCATCAGGCGCACGTCGTTCTCCGTCACCGCGCCGCGTTGCGAGGTGTAGTCGATGTAGAGGACACCCAGGACAGCGTCGCCCACCAGCAGTGGAGCGCAGACCGCTGAGCGGATGTTCTGCGCGATGATCGATTGCGCGCGCGCGAGCTTCTCATCCTGGCTGGTGTCGAAATACGAAACGACCTTCCGCCCATCGACAACTTCGCGCAACAGCGTGCGGCTGATGAGAAGGTCCGTCGATTGGGTCGGGTCCTGCCGGCGCAGCTTTACGTTGTCGAAGTCGGCGCGATCTTCACCGAACAATGCCAGTGCCGCGCGCGAAGGATGCAGCAGTCCGACCACGCGATCGAGAATGAACTCGAACAGATCGCTCATCGGACGGTCGGCCAGGAATTCGATCGCCAGCGAGTTCAAAATCCGCGTTCTCTCGGTGCCGCGCTCTTCCTCGTCGACTTTGATGGCCAGATTCGTCGCGTGCGAGTCGCTGTCGACCGGGATGAGCTGCGACGTCGCTTCGTCGGCGTGGAAGACCACCTCGCTGTCGCCCAGCGCGATGCGGTCGCCGGCGCGCAGCGGGACGGGGTCGACCACCTTGACGCCGTTGACGAGCGTCCCGTTGACGCTGCCGCAATCGCGCACGTACCACGTGCCGCGATCGCAGATGATCTCGGCGTGCCGACGCGAAAGGAAACGGTCTTTGATCGGAATGGTGCAGTCGGAGGCCCGCCCCAGGGTGATCGTGTCACCGTGAAGAGAGACCTGCTGCGGTGCGATGCCCGGTTGATACACCGTGAATCGCACGCGCGCCTTCGCTTCCTGAACTCCAGCAGTCATGGGCAGAAACGAGCGATTATAGAATTGCCTACGGTTATTGGAAGCAAGTCTTGCCGACAGCCACGACTATACTCGCGCGCCGATGCCATCGCGAACGACGCTCCGATTGTGGCTGCCGCCGCTCCTGTGGACAGCCGTGATCCTCGCGGCATCCGGTGCCTCCCTTTCTTCAGCAAATACCGCCCCCTGGCTGGCAAAGTTGATTAACGCCTTCTACCCCATTTCGCCGGAGGCGTTTGCGATCGCCAATTTCATGATCCGAAAGGCCGCTCACCTCACCGGATATGGCATCCTCGGCGCCCTCGTTTTTCGGGCCATTCGGGCAGAGCGGCCGAGCTGGGAAGTCCGCTGGGCGATCGCCGCCATCGTGTTTTCGGCGGTCGTAGCGTCACTGGACGAGTGGCATCAATCGTTCGTTCAGTCGCGCACAGGAACGCCACAGGACGTCCTGCTTGACACACTCGGTGCGACACTGGCGCAGGTGCTATTCTTCAGAGCGTGATTCGACGCTCGATTTACCTCCTTCTCCTCGTTTCCTCTACTGCCTTTGCTGCTGAGCGTCAGATCCTCTCCAAGACCTATACCATCGATCGCAGATACAGATCGATGGAAGGTCCGTCCAGCGTCCAAAAAATCGTTCTCGGAAGCAGCGCCACGCCGGAATTGCTGTGGATCACCGGCATCCGCACGGAGATGGTCGCGGAAGATGGAGCGACGCCGCAGTTGCCGGAGCTGATGTGCCACGTCAACGTCGATCTCGACACCAACCTCCACCAGGCGCTCTTCAATCTTCCTCGGCCGACCGCATCGCGTCTGATGACGCTGTCGCAAGGAATGCTGGCGGCGAAATTGCCTTTGGGCTACGGATTCCCGATCGCTTCGAATGAGCCGCTTCTGCTTTTCACGCAGGTCCTCAATCACAACATCGAGCATCCGAACAATTTGAAAGTGCGACACCGTGTGACGTTCGAATACGTTCGCGACGCGGATCTCGCTCGACCCATGAAGGCGCTCTTCAACCTCGGCGCCTCGGGAATGGTGCAGCTCAATGATGTTCGCGCGCTGGCGTCAATGGGTGGAGCGCCGCCGACCACGGCGGCCATCACCGGCGAGGTCGCCGGTGCTCCACACGACCACACCGGGGCGAGTTGCCTCATAGGCCAGCGCGCGCCGCAGGCTGCTGCAACCTCGGCCGACTACACCGATCCGTCGGGAAGAAAAATGACCGGACACTGGATCGTTCCGCCCGGACGCCAGGTCAACTCGAGCGACATCACCTGGTTTATCAATCTGCCCTTCGACACCAAACTGCATTACGCAGCGGTGCATCTGCATCCCTTCGCGGAGTCGCTTTCGGTGCGCGATGTCACGACCGGCGGCGTTGTCCTGCAATCGCGAGCGACGAATCCGAGCAAGGGAATCGGATTGGCGCGCGTCGAGACCTTTACGAGTCTCGAGGGCGTGCCGCTGTACGCGGATCACAAGTACGAATTGGAGAGCGTCTACAACAACACCAGCGGCGCGAATGCCGACTCCATGGCATCGGTCTTTCTCGGACTCGACGATCCTGAATTTGTGAAGCCGGCTTCCCGCGAGCTCGCGCGGCGCAGCGCGGCGCTGATCGACAGCGATTCCGTCACCGTGCATACGACCGCCGGCGACTTCACCGCAATCCTGGCACGCGACATCGCTCCGAATACTGCCATCCAGGTCGCGCGCCTCGCGCTTTCGGGGGTGTTCAATCGAGCGCAGACCGTCAACTCGAAATCGGAAGTCCGCCTGACGGTTCGGGCCACCGAATCCGTGCGCAAACTCCTCGAGCCGTTCACTGGCGAACGCGGCCTGCCGCTCGAGCCGGAGACGATCGCCTACTGCTCACCGACCGGGACCGCCAACGACGTGACATTGCGCGTCATCCTGGGGCCGCGCGCGACAGCCGATGGCCGCTGCGTCGGATTCGCGTTCCTCGGCGACGGCAAAGATGTGCTGCGTGCAATTCACGAAGCCCCGGCCGGCGTTACTGCGTTCGTATCGTCGCTCGAAACGTCACACGGCCCGTCCGGTCGCTAAATGTTATTCTTACGATCGTGAAGAGAATCGTCCTTCTTTTTGCCTGTCTTCTCGCGACTCCTCTGCTCGCCGGTGAGCGGCAAGTTCTGTCCGACGTTTACAACATCGTCAAGAAATACAAATCGATGGAAGGGCCGGCGGGCATGCAAACGATTTACCTCGGAGATAAGTCTGACCCCGAGCTTCTGTGGTTGACGGCCATCAAGACCGAGGTCGTCGGCGAGGACGGGAAGACGCTGATGTCGCCGGAGCTGATGTGTCACATGAACGTCGACATCGATCCCGTAAAACACAGGGCCCTCTTCAACCTCAAGCGCCTCCCGGCAGCGCGACTGATGACGATCTCGCAGGGAATGCGCGTGCCGGGCGGCGGATTTGCCGCCCGTCTGCCGGAAGGATTCGCATTTCCGATCGCGTCGAATGAACCTCTGTTAGTGATGACGCAGGTGCTCAACCACAACATCGAGCATCCAAACAATCTGAACGTGCGACATCGCGTGACCTTCGAGTATGTGCGCGATCGCGATCTCACCAAACGGCCCATCCCGCTCTTCAATCTTCCCGTGACGGGAATGGTGCAGATGGCCGACAACCCGCTCGCGATCACATCCGCGATGGCGTCCGATCCGGCCGGGCACACCGGCGCGAGCTGCATCGTGGCCATGCGGGCACCGAACGCGGCTGGCATGGCGTCGGACTACGTCGATCCCCACGGCAAGCACATGACCGGCCACTGGGTCGTGCCGCCCGGCAAGCAGGTGAACTCGAGCGACGCGACGTGGTTCATGAACCTTCCCTACGATTCGAAGCTGCACTACGGGGCGGTGCATCTGCACCCGTTCGCGCAATCGCTCACGCTGCGTGATGCGACAGCCGGAACGGACATCATCAAAGCGCAGGCGGTGAATCCGAAGAAGGGCGTCGGGCTCGATCGCGTCGACTCCTTCATCAGCGTCGACGGCGTTCCGATGTACAAGGACCACAAGTACGAGATGATCAGCGTCTACAACAATCCGACCAGGCAGAATGCCGATTCGATGGCGTCGATGTTTCTGGCGCTGGACGATCCTGAATTCCTCGTTCCGACCAGGGCCGAGCTGCTCTCGCGCGGCACGATCATCACGGATGGCAGCGCGGTCATCGTTCGAACTTCCGAAGGGGATTTCGGCGCGATGCTGATGAACAGGCAGGTGCCCGCGACGGTGCTGGCGTTCGCGAGGCTCGTCAGCACAGGAGCATTTTCGGGAACGGACGCGAAAGTGACTGATTCGACGATCACATTCACCGCGCCGCTCAACGATGAGTTCCGGCGGCTGATGCACGCATCGGCCGTCGAGCAGAAAGGCCTGCACGTCGCGGGAGCGCTCTCTTTGTGCGCGACCGCGGATGCAGTGTCGTTCGTCATCGTGACGGTCAGCTCACCGGACCTCGACAAACGGTGCACCGTGTTCGCGCAGGTCGGGCCGGGTGCCGAGGTCCTCCGAGCGATCAGCGCGACCGGATCAGCGCAACTGCTGCGCGGCGAGATCCTCAGCGGTCCGGAATTGAACGACCTGAAGCTCGCGCCGGCCAAGAAAATCGCGTCGAGGTGAACCCCTCATCCGCCCTTCGGGCACCTTCTCCCCGCTTCGCGGGGCGAAGGACCAAGCGCTTGCGGGAGAGGGTGGCGCGAAGCGCCGGGTGGGGGTCAGTGCCTTTTGAAGAACTGCACCGCGCGTTCGTGCTTCTGCGCCGCGGCCAGCGACCTGAAAGTGCCGAGGTTGCGGCGCTTGCCGGTCTTGGGATCTTTTTTTCGCGAGTACAGCCGGAACTCGCCTGATTTCAATTTTCTGATCATCGCGACTCCTGCAGTTTCCGAACAATGGTTGTAACCAGCCGCCGCGGCGAAATGCGGACCGACTGCGTGAGCATCCTGTTCGCGATCCCTGGTATAGCAACTCGCTTTCCATGTTCCATCGCGCGAATGCCGTAGCGCGCGACTTTCTCGGAATCCATAGGCTTCAAAAGGCTGAACAGTCGCGACTGCTCCATCCTCGCCACCGCCGCAAAGCCGGTGGCGGTCGGTCCGGGACAGAGCGCGGTCACGGTCACGCCGGTGTCACGCAGCTCATCGGCCAGCGCTTCCGAGAACGAAAGGACGTACGCCTTGGTGGCGTAGTAGACCGCCATCAACGGTCCGGGCAGAAATGCGGCCGTCGACGCGACGTTCAAGATGTGACCGCTGTTCCGCGCCAGCATGGCCGGCAGGTAAAGTTTGGTCAGATGCGTCAGGGCGGCGATGTTGACCTGAATCATTTCCAGCTCTTTTTGCAGATCGGTCTCGACGAAAGGACCCGACAGGCCGAAGCCGGCGTTGTTGATCAGCACATCGACCGGGCCGGATGCTGCGAAGATCCGCCGCGGCGCATCGGGCGAGACGAGATCCGCAACGATCGCGGTCGCGTTCCCGATGGCGCTCACCAGCTCGCGCAATTTGGCTTCGGAGCGCGCGACCAGGAAGAGTTGGTAGCCTTCGCGCGCCAGCAAGCGACTGAAATCGAGACCGATCCCGCTCGAGGCGCCGGTGATGCAAGCCGTTTTTCTGCTAGTGTTCATCCGCGAAGAATACGTCCAGTCAGGAGCCCGAACATGAATCGATTTCGCGTCGGCGCGGTCATGGCCCTGCTGTTGGCAGCGGCGGCCTTTGCGCAGACCAAGCAGCCCGTCACCCACGAAGCGCTATGGGGCATGAAGCGCGTCGGCACGCCCGTGCCGAGTCCCGACGGAAAATGGGTCGTCTTCTCGCTGACCGAGCCGGCATACGACGAGAAGGATGTCGTGTCCGATCTGTGGGTCGCGCCATCCGACGGCAGCGCCAAGCCGCGCCGCATCACGTCCTCGAAGGCCGGCGAGAGCGACGTCATCTGGGCGCCCGACAGCCACCGCATCGCGTTTTCCACCAAGCGCGAAGGCGACGATGTCAATCAGATCTACATCCTCGATCTCAACGGCGGCGAAGCGCAGCGCGTGACGTCGATCTCGACCGGCGCGCGCTCGCCGCTCTTTCGTCCGGATGGAAAGGCGATTCTGTTCGTCAGCGTCGTCTATCCCGGCGCGGCCGACGACGAGGCCAACAAGAAGATCGCCAAGGAACGCAAGGACCGGAAGTACAACGTCCGCGCCTACGACGGTTTCCCGATCAAGAACTGGGACCGCTGGCTCGACGACAAACAGCCCCACCTGATGGTGCAGGATGTCGAGCCGGGATCGAAACCGCGCGACGTGCTGGCCGGAACCGCCCTGGTGAAAGAGCCGGGATTCGCAGGCCGCACCGCGGAAGGTTCGCGGGAAGACATCGACGCCGACTGGTCGCCGGACGGTGAGTCGATCGTCTTCGCAGCCACCACCAAGCGGAATACGGCCGCCTACGCCGAATATCCGCGCGATCTTTATCGCGTCAGCACGCGCGGAAGCGAGCCGCAGGTCATCGCGCACGCCGCGGGGGAGTACGCCCGGCCGAAGTTCAGTGGGGACGGCAAGGTTCTTTTCGCGGTCTTCAGTGAAAACAACGGCAAGGTCTACAACCTCGAGCGCCTGGTGCGGTTCGACTGGCCGTCGATGTCGAACCGCAAGATCGTGGATGATGCGCCGTTCGACCGTTCCGTCGGATCGTACACAATAACATCAGATAATAAGACGATATATTTCACGGCCGAAGACGCCGGGCTGGAAAAAATCTATGCCGTGCCGGCCAGCGGCGGCGAAACGAAGCTGGCCATCGAGCCGGCGCGCGGCGTCTATACCCGACTGGTCGCCGCTGCCAATGCGCCGGTCATGATCGCGACGTGGGGAAGCTCGATCGATCCGGCCGAAGTCGTGCGCATCGAACCCTCGACGAAGTCCCATCGCAATATCACCACCTTCAACGTCGAGGCAGCGCGCAACATCGACTGGCTCCCTCCGCGCCATTTCTGGTTCACCAGCAGGCGCGGCAAGCAGATTCACAACATGATCGTGCTGCCGCCGGCGTTCGACGAGGCGAAGAAGTATCCGTTGTTCGTGCTCATTCACGGCGGTGCCGCCAACATGTGGCGCGACGACATCACGTTGCGCTGGAACTATCACCTTCTCGCGAGACCGGGCTACGTGCTCCTGCTCACGAATTACACCGGCTCGACCGGGTTCGGCGAGAAGTTCGCGCGCGACATTCAGGGCGACGTGCTCAAAGGACCGGGCGACGAGATCAACGAAGCCGCCGATGAAGCCGTCAAGCGTTTCGCATTCATCGATGGCAATCGCATGGCTGCCGGCGGCGCGAGCTACGGCGGGCATCTCACCAACTGGCTCGAAGCGACGACCACGCGATACAAGTGCCTGGTCAGCCACGCCGGCCTCTCCAGCCTGCAGACGCAGTGGGGGACGAGCGATGTCATGTACGGCCGCGAGCTGGCCCTGGGCAGTCCGTATTGGGAAGGGGCCGCAATCTGGCGCGAGCAGAGCCCGACTACGCATGCGAAGAATTTCAAGACGCCCATTTTGATGTCGGTCGGCGAACACGATTTCCGGGTGCCCATGAACAATACATTCGAGATGTGGGCGGCGCTGCAGCGACAGCGCGTGCCGAGCCGCCTGCTGGTGTGGCCGGATGAGAACCATTGGATCCTCAATCCGGAAAACAGCCGCATCTTTTACAAGGAAGTCGCGGACTGGCTCGCGAGGTGGCTGTAAGAACACTTCGCGAGCTCGCGCTTTTCACGTTCTATCTCATCGTCGCCATCGTCCTCACCTGGCCGCTGGCGGCGAACCTCCCCACCGCCGTCTCCGACCTCGGCGATCCGCTGCTGAATGCCTGGATCCTCGATTGGGACTGCTACGCCCTGACGCATCAGCCGCTGCAGCTGTTCGACGCGTCGATTTTCTATCCCGCGAAATTCCCGCTGGCGTATAGCGAGCACCTCGTCGGCGTCGCTCTTCTGGTGCTCCCCTTCTGGCTGGCGGGACTCGGCGCCATCACGATCCACAACATCGCCCTGCTTCTCGGATTCGCACTCTCGGCGTATGGAGCGAGCGTTCTCGCACGCGTGGTCACCCGTCGCTTCATGCCGTCGGCGCTGGCGGGGATCCTGTACGGCTTCGTTCCCTATCGATTGGGACAGCTTCCACACCTGCAGGTGATTTCGGGCGCGTGGCTGCCGCTGTTGCTGGCAGCCCTTCTGGTCTACCGACGCTCGCCGACCATCCGCAACGCGATCCTCTTCGGGGCGGCCTTCGTGATGAACGGCCTGACGAACGTCTACTATCTTTTGTTCGCGACCGTCGCAATGGTGCTGACCATGGCCCTCATCGCGATCGCCGAGCGCCACGACCGGCGCTTCTGGTTGCGAATGGCATCGACGATGGCAATTTCAATGGCACTTCTTCTGCCATTTCTCGTGCCATACAAAGTGGTATCCGAGAAGTACGGCATGAAACGCGGTGACGGTGAGTCGATGGGGGCGTCGGCCACCTGGAACGACTGGCTGATCGCCCCTCGCCAGAACGCCCTCTATGGCCGGCTGCCGAGCGATGAGGATCAGCACAGCGAGCGGCAGTTGTTCCCCGGGGCGCTGATGCTTTTTCTGACGGCGACGGCGTTTTTGGTGACCCCGCGCCGCGAACGCACCCACGCCGCCGTGGTCCCTTCGGCTGCGCTCAGGACAGGCGGCGGCGCTCCACGGTGGTTGGATGCCATCATCGTCCTCCTCGCGCTTCTCACGTTTTTCGGCGCGGTCACGCGCGAGATCCACATCGTGTGGCACGGCCGCGTGCTGCTCGATTTCGGCCGGTCGTATCTGCCCGCGACACTTCTGGTGGTGTGCGTCATGGCGCGGTTCGCGATCCGCTTTCCGGCGGCGATCAGCGATGGCAATCTCCGAACCGCGATTGCGAATTCGCGATTCTCATTCGAATTGTGGGCAACCGCCTTGTGGATCGCCATCGGCGTCATCGGCGCCCTGGGCATGCACCTGTTTTTTCACTCGTTCCTGTTCCATTTCATGCCCGGATTCCGCGCCATTCGCGTTCCGGCGCGGTGGGCGGTTGTGGCATACACCGGCCTGGCGGTGTGGGCGGCGGCGGGGGCGACGTTGTTGGCCAGGCGGCGCTGGCTGATGCCGATTTTTTTCGCGCTGGCGCTGGTCGAAGTCTGGCCGCGAATTCGGTGGGAGCACGCGCTGGTCGAACCGTCACCCGTCGACCGATGGCTTGCGCAGACGCACGCCGGACCGCTGCTCGAGCTGCCGGTCAACCGCATCAACGTTCTGTACCTGTACCTGCTGCGTGCGACGGCGCATCACGTGCCGATCTTCGACGGCATCTCGGGATTCGAGCCGCCGCTGCACTACGTCCTGCGCGAACAGCCGCTGAGCGATGCGACCTTCACGCTGCTCGAGCGCAACGGATGTCGATTCATTCTGGTGCGGCCGGAATGGTTCGGCTGGCAGTGGCCTCAGGCACTGGGATGGGTGCGCCGCGGCCTCGATCAGGGCCATCTCGTTTTTTTGCGGCGCTTCGACGGCGGAATCACCGGCGACTGGCTCTTCGCGATGCCGCACATCGAGAAGCAGTGGCAGCGATATCGCGCGCCATCGGATGACGTGCAGTTGGCGCGACTGCTGGAAGGCAAGACGACATACAACAGCTCGACCTTTGGCCAGCTCTATCAACCGAAGATGCGCAGCGAAATCACCGGACCGATGACGGTCTCGGGGTGGGCGCTTTCGCCGCGCGGAATTCGAAACGTGATCGTCCGCGTCGACAACGGACGCTTTCGCATCGCCGCCGGGCTGTTCAAGCGCGATGACGTGACGCAGCTCTATCCGTGGTATCCGCAGACGCCGCTGCCGGCATTCGCGACCACGATTCCGCGGCGTCCGCGCGGCGTTCCGGAAGAGACCGACGTGCAAGTCGAGATCATCGACGGCGCTGGGCATCGCACCATGTTGCCTGATGTGCTGGTTGCATGGCGATGATCAGTATTCGTCGAGGACCTGGGGATATCGCCAGCGCGCTTCGCGAATCTCTTCCTCGATGATGTCGCGCTCAGGCGCCCCGGCCAGCTGCGGTGCATCCCAATTGGCGAGCCACATCGGATTGACGTAAGGCAGGACCGCGAGATGTTCCAAGCGATAGGGCAACCCTCGAGCTGCGAACCGTTCGTTCAGGAATCGGATGACGTCCTTGGAAGTGGGAATGCTCAAGTCCTGAGTCCTGAGTCCTGAGAGATTCGCCAGCGCTCAGGACTCAGGACTTTCCAATCCGTACTCCTTCATTTTCGCGGCCAGCGTGCGCGGCGAGATGCCCAGGATGTCGGCGGCATCGTTGCGGGACGAGGCTCGCTGCAGCGCATCCGCGATCTTGGCCTTCTCGACGCTGCGCGTCGCCCGCTCGGAGGCTTCCGCGAGCGTGCCCGAGAGATCGATGACGTCTCCGATGCGATTCTCCGACAACGGCGCAAGAAGAAGATCGCTCGCTTCGATACGGCTGTCGTTGCAGAGGATGGCCGCGCGCTCGATGCAGTTCTCCAGCTCGCGAATATTTCCCGGCCACTGATACTCGCGAAGCCGCAGGCGCGCTTGGTCGCTGATCGACAGCCCCGGCTTCTTCAACTCGCGGGCGAGCCGCTGCAGGAAAAAATCGACCAGGGCATCGATGTCTTCACGCCGGGCGCGCAACGGCGGAATCGTCACCGGAAAGACGTTGATGCGAAAGAACAAATCCTCACGAAACCTTCCCGACTTCACATCCTCGGCAAGGTTGCGATTGGTGGCGCAGATGACGCGCACATCGACATCGACGGTCGTGGTACCACCGATGCGATCGAATCGGCGTTCCTGAAGAACGCGAAGCACTTTCGATTGCACCGAGGGCCCGAGGTCCCCGATTTCGTCGAGGAAGATGGTGCCGGTGTCGGCCAGCTCGAATTTCCCGAGCTGCCGACCGGTCGCTCCCGTGAACGATCCGCGTTCGTGCCCGAACAGCTCGTTCTCGATGAGCGTGTCGGGAATCGCGGCGCAGTTGATCGGGACGAAGGGCCGATCGCGGCGCGAGGAAAGCTGATGGATTGCGCGCGCGAAAAGCTCCTTGCCGGTTCCCGATTCACCCTGCAACAGCACCGTCGAATCCGTCGGCGCAACTTTTTGAATCGCGCGCGAGACTTCCACGATACGCGGCGACTCGCCGACGATGGCCGGCAGTCCGTGCGTCCGCTGAAATTCCTCCTTCAGCAGAAGATTCTCGTAGCGCAGCTCGCGATTTTCGCGGCAGCGCTGCAGCAGCAGCAGCAGATGATCGACGTCGACCGGCTTCTGGATGAAATCGTATGCCCCCAGCTTCATGGCCTGCACGGCATTCTCGATCGTGCCGAAAGCGGTCATCACGATCACCGGACAGTCGGGATCGCTCTCCTTCACCTGCTCGAGGACCGCGATGCCGTCGGCTCCCGGCAGACGGAGATCGGTGAGAACGGCGAAATACCGCCGCCCCTCCGCGATGCGCCGCGTGGCGTCGGATCCGTTTCCGCAGATCTCGGCCTCGAGCCCTTCCGACTCGATGGTCTCCCTGAGCATGAGCCCGAGTGATTCTTTGTCTTCCACAATCAGAAGGCGCTTCATAAGCCAAAGTACGACCGGATTCGCGACATCAGCGTCAGCTCTTCCTGCTCGCGGTCGGCGGCGCGCAGCGACTCGAGATGCTCGCGGCGCAACATGATCTGGTGCGAGATCGCACCGGCCAGATCGGGATGGACGGCCATGATCGGGTGCAGCGACTCTTTTCCGATCTCGAGCGCGACGACATCCGTCATTGCGACCACGTCGGCGGTGCGCATCTCGCCGGTGAGGAGCGCCATCTCGCCGAAGACAGTTCCCGGACCAAGCTCCGCAACTTGATGCCATCCGGTGAGCGAGTCATCCGGAACACGTATGGCAACTGAGCCCACATGCACCACGAACATCGAATCCCCCGACGTTCCATGCCGGAGGATGGCCTCGCCTTTCGAATAGAAGTGCATCTTGACGGCCGCCACGACGCTTTGAAGGCCTTGATCGGAAATCGGTTCCAGCACATCCACCGCCCGCAACCTCTGAAAAATCTCCTCGGGAGTGACCTGTTCGCTGGTGGGCGGCAAGTAAGGCTGAAAGGAGCGGATCGGAAACGGAATCGAGATCCCATTTCGCCGCAGCGCGTACCAGACCGCCTTTCGGATGTCGGCATCGATGCGGTCGCGTCCCGAGTAGTCGCGCGTGAAGTATTTGATGTCGTAAATGACCGCCGAATCGCCGAACGACGATACGCGCGCCAGACATGGACGTTCGCGCGCCACGCCTTCCACGTGCGTGGCGACCTGGGTGAGGATGCCGATGACCGTCGCAGGTGCCGCGTTGTAATCGATGCCGACCGAGATGATTCGCGCATTGAGATTGTTGCGCGGAAAAACTTCGAGACGCTCGCGCGCGATCACCGAGTTTGGAACGACGACCAGCTGATTGTTGAAGCCGCGAAGTCGCGTCGCGCGCCAGCTCACGCCCTCGACCACGCCCATGTAGTCGCCGGTGTGCACGACGTCGCCGATTTCATAGGTTTCCTCCATGTGCAGAGCAATGCCGGAGAAGAGGTTGCCGAGCGTGTCCTGCAGAGCGAGACCGAGGACGGCCGCCAGGAGGGCGCCGCCGGTGAGGAGCGTCCCGACTTTGTAATTGAAAATCGTCGAGAAGGCCGACGCAAAGAGGATGGCGTAGAGAACGATCGAGATCAGGCCGCGAAGGATCTGGGGTGCCGCGACCTGACGTCGCAGGACGAAATCGAAAACGAACGTGTCGAGCAGCCTCACCAGGAGAAAGATCAGCGCGGCATAAGCGGCGAACTCGAGGTAGGCATGCATGTCGCCGAAGCCCGGCACGTCGATCGGCTTCAGGCGGAAGGGCAGGAACACCGCGAACAAGATGATCGCCAGCGTGAGGGGAAAATAGACGCGCGCGAAATCGACTCTCCGCCGCGGCACGGGTCAGCTCACTCCCCTCTTGGCAGCCCGTCGCGCCAGCGTCATTCGGATGATGTCCTTGGCCGCGATGATCAGATGCACCACGCCAAAACCGGACACGAATCCGCGAACGAACGGATTCGCCGCGAACATGCTCAGCGTCTCACTGCTGTGCAGAAGCGGATTGAGCGTCCACATCCGCGTCCACGGAACGATCATAAAAAACAACCCGGCTTCGACGCAGTAGAGCGCGAAAAAGAGGGGTACCGACATTCGGGGATGATTCTAAAGGAGAAGTTCGAAGTTCGAAGTTCGAATGAAGAATTTAGAAATGAAGGACTTCTTCGTTCTTCGTTCGAACTTCGCCCTTCGTCGTTCTCCTCACAACAAAAGGACCCCGTTTCCGGGGTCCTTTCGTGCGAGCAGAAGGGCGTTTAGTGATCTCGCTTCACGTGTCCGCCGTCGTTGTCGTTGGAGCGCGAAGGAGGAGGAGCGGACCGTTCTTGCGACGGCGGTTGCTGCGGCGGAGGCGACGAACGTTCGACACGGGGCGGCGGAGCTTCGCGCGGGCCGGACGACTGGCGTGGTGCGCTATCACGCGGGGCGTCGCCGCCGTAGATTCGCGCACCGCCGATGCGATCGATGATCCGGCGTGCGATATCGCTTCCACGGTCGGCCGGCGCCCGATCGACAGGCGTCCGATCGGCAGGCTTGTGCTCGACGAAACCGCGATCGAGGGGTGCATCGTTTCGGGGCGCCCGCTCGCGCGGAGCAGCATCGCGCGGCGTCGCATCGCGGCGTCCGCTCACCCGCCCGCGCCACGAATCATCGCGCTGCGGCGTGGGAGCCGGATTGGTGTTGCTGCGATCGACCGGCGTGCGGGTCGAGGGTGTGCTCGGAGACCCGGAGCGGTCGAGACGGTCCCGCCAATTGCGATCGAGATTCGACGACGGCGGCGATTGCGGGCTCGACCCGCCGCCCGGATTCTCGCGGAATCGATCGCGTGGCACTGTGGCTCGAGGGGAATCGGGCGAGTCGCCATGCGGAGGAACGCGGCCTTCGATCGTGCCGGGAGTTCCCGGCGAAGGGACGCCGGAAAGGCCCGGCAGCGTCCGCGGCGCAGTCACAACAGCGGCCGCGCCGGCAGCAACACCGCTGCGCACGATGCGCTCACGGACCGCATTGGAAAGCTCCGGGTCGCGCCGGAAGAACGGAGTCATGTCCGTAGCAGACCCGGAGCCTTCTCTGCCGGTACCACTTCCGATTCCGCGGCGCGCAATCGTGTTGATCGCCGCGGCCGGATCTCTGATTTCCGATCGTGAAAAACGCGCAGGCTGACCGGACACCACTGCCACCTCGCGATTGCCGTCGCCCCGCTGGAGGCGCTGTCGAATCGCGTCAGTCGTCAGTGCGGCCTGATCGACGCGCGTCGAGACGATTCTGTCGGACGACACAAAAGTCCACGGCCGCAGATCGATTTCATTCACGCGCACGCGGCCGTAGAAGCCAAAGCCGAAGTGCAGTCCTGCTCGCGCGTAAGGCTGATAGGCCCAACCGTAGTACGGCCGGTAGCAGTCGTACCAGCCGGCCGGCGCCCATCCGAAATACCCCGGACCATAAATCCAGTAAACCCAGGCCGGCGAATAGGTGTAACCCGGCATCCAAACCCACCCATAACCCGGGTCATTAGCCCATCGACCGTAGTGATACGGCACCCAACCCCACGGCTCATACGAAATCCACACCAGGCATCCGCTGGGGCCATAAATCCAGTGACCGGAGTAGTACGGACGCCAGCTGGCACCAACGTACGGACGCCATCCCCAGGAACCTAACCCGGAGAGGTAGGTCCATGAACCGTACTGCTCGAGATCGTAATCGGAATACGCGAGAGACCGATCGAGATACCGGCTGCTTCCTTTGCCGTATCTCTCGGAACGGCGAATGAACCAGCGCTCAAACTCGTCGGCGGTGCCGCGCTGCGAGCTGGCCAATCCGTAAACACCCTGATCGTCAACGCGAGCTTCTTCGCCTTCGCTGACACGGGAGGTTCGTGCCTGCGTGCGCACTTCGATTTCGCCGTAGAAAACGCTGACGCGATCGGCGCTTCGTGAATCGTTGTCGACGGCGTAGATGGCCTGGTCGGTCGCGATGTAACTGGCGCTGGGCGTATCGAGTCGCAGCGCTTCGCGATTGTAATCGGTGCGCTGGATAGCGACGTGGCCATAACGCAGCTCGACCACTGTCTGCGTTCCGCTGTCGTCGTAGGAATCGGCAATGGAGCGGAAACGAATCGAGGTTGACCTGTCGAGGGCAATGATGTTGCCGTCGGCAAGTCGAATCTCGGCGCGTCCGCGGCGGTTGGTCGTCACTTCGTCGCCGGAAAAGACAGGATAGTTGACGCGGCTTTCGACTTCACGCCCATCGTCGGCCTGCCGAACGATCGTGCCGCCGTCGTCGAACGTGAAGTACGACTGATCGCGGCCTTGCGCAGCAGAGAGCGGAACGGCCAGCGCCAGCATCGCGAGAAGAGGTAGCGTCAGTTTTTTCATCGAAATCCCCCAGCAGCCGGTCACTTCGTGGTGCGGTCGACATGCCACGCTACTGCTGAGTATTCCTCGTTTGTTTTCAGCCGCTTAGCAGGATGAGGCCGCATCGCTGGGGCTGCAATCTTCCTCATCTGAGGACACTCATGTACCCCACTTAAGACGATTCGCCAGGACAACCGGCAGGCCCGCTTTCAGAATTGCGGTCTGGGTCTTGGCGACGTTGTAGGGCACGCGAAGGAACTGCGCTGTTCGGCGATCGGAATCGACGATCGCGAACGACGAGCGCGGATTGCGATCGCGCGGCTGGCCGACCGAACCGGGATTGATGAGATAACGGCGCGCCGGATCGAGGGGCACGATCGCGTCTCCCCGGACCGCCGATCCTCGCACTTTCTCCTTCCGATCGATTGAAAAAATCACCGGCAGATGCGTGTGGCCGTACAGGATGATCGGCGCCTCGAACGTTTCGAAGATGCGTGCTGCGTGAAACTCATTGAAGACGTATTCGTCTTCGTTATCAGGGGAGCCGTGGCAGAGTACGAATCCGCCGCGCTCGATCGGTCCGAGAGGGAGTTTCTCGAGAAAGCGGCGATTGGGCGCACTGAGGTGCTCGCGCGTCCACTCCGCCGCGACCTTCGCAGCTTGATTGAATCCATTTCCTTCTTCGAGAGCTGCGACATACCGATCGTGGTTTCCACGGATGTAGTACTTCGTTCCTTTGAAGGTGCGCATGGCATCGAGAACCTGATTCGGCTCCGCGCCGTAGCCCACGAAATCGCCCAGGCAGGCAATGCAATCGAACTTCTTGCGCCGGACCCGGCTGAAGACCGCCCGCAAGGCCTCGGCGTTGGCGTGAAGGTCGCTGACCACGACCGCCCTCACGAGGTCCTCCGCGAGCGTTTCTTTGGCAACTCCAGAAGGATACGCTCGACGATCTCCATCGGCGATTCATCTTCGCGGATCTCGATGGTTGTGTCACACATGCGATAGAAACGGAGGCGTGTGTTGTACAGCTCGTGCGCCGCAACGTCGTCGCGAAACATCGGCCGTTCCGCGGCTTTCTCGCCGATGCGACTGCGGAGCAGAGCGTAGGGAGCGGACAGGAAGACCGAGAAGCCTTCGGCCTGGATGAACTGAATGTTCTCATCGAATGTGAACGTGCCGCCGCCGGTCGCGATCACGGCGTGATCGAGATAGCGGGTTGAACGCAGGATGTCGCGCTCGCGCTTTCTGAAATAGGGTTCGCCCTGCTGCGCGAAAATGTCCTTGATCGACATGTTCTCCGCGGATTCGACCAACTCGTCGAGATCAAAGAACGGAGCGCCGAGGCGCGACGCCAGCGTACGGCCGATCGTCGTCTTGCCGGCACCCATGAAGCCGATGAGGTAGATTTTCATCGGTTGTCGAGTGGTCAGGTTCTCAGGTTGTCAAAACGGCGACAACTTGGCAACCCGACAACCAGACAACCTCACCACTCGAATTCTTCCATGAATCGCGTCGAGAGGTCTCCCCGGATGAAGCGCGGATCGTCGAGGATCGCGCGGTGGAGCGGGATCGTCGTTTTCACGCCTTCGATGATGAAGAGCTCGAGCGCGCGGCGGCCCCGCGCCAGGGTCTCCTCGCGCGTTTTTCCCTTCACGATCAGTTTCGCGATCATCGAGTCGTAGTGCGGCGGGATCACGTAGTCGCGATAGGCCGCCGTGTCGACGCGCACGCCCGGCCCTCCCGGGCAATTGAATTCACGAATTCTTCCGGGATGCGGAGCGAAGGTGACAGGGTCTTCAGCGTTGATCCGAAATTCCATCGCGTGTCCTCGCAGACGGAAGTCCCCATTCGGCACCGTCAACGGCAACCCATCGGCGACGCGGATCTGCTCCTTCACCAGGTCGATGCCCGTCACCTCTTCGGTCACCGGATGTTCGACCTGGATGCGCGTGTTCATCTCCATGAAGTAGAACTGGCCGTCCTGGAAGAGGAACTCGATCGTCCCGGCGTTCACGTAGTTCACTGTCTGGCATAGCCGGACAGCGGCGGAGCCCATTTGCTGACGCATTTCCTGCGAGATCGCGGGCGAGGGCGACTCCTCGATGAGCTTCTGATGCCGCCGCTGAATCGTGCATTCGCGTTCGCCAAGCGACGCGATGCGGCCGGAGCTGTCGCCGAAAACCTGGATCTCGATGTGACGCGGCCGCTCGAGGTACTTCTCGACGTAGACGTCAGCCGATCCGAAAGCGCGCTCCGCTTCGCTGCGGGCGGTGTCGAAGGCGCCCTGCAGATCCACTTCCGTGCCGCAGACTCGCATTCCCCGCCCGCCGCCCCCTGCCGCCGCCTTCAGGATGACGGGATATCCGATCTCGCGCGCGATATCGTCTGCCTCGGCGAGTGTCTTCACCGGGCCATCGCTTCCCGGCATGATCGGCACGCCCGCCCTCTTGGCGGTCTCGCGCGCCTTCGCTTTATCGCCCATCAGGCGGATGGCTTCCGGCGTCGGCCCGATGAACGTCAATCCACATTCGGTGGAGATCTCGGCGAAGTGCGCGTTCTCGGCAAGGAATCCGTAGCCGGGATGAATCGCGTCCGCGCCGGTGATCTCGGCGGCCGCGATGATCGATGAGATGCTCAGATAGCTCTGACGCGACGGCGCAGGGCCGATGCAGACGTCTTCATCGGCGTAGCGCACGTGGAGAGAATCGCGGTCGGCCTCCGAATGCACCGCCACAGTCTTGAGGCCCATCTCCTTGCAGGCCAGGATGACGCGAAGGGCAATCTCGCCGCGATTGGCGATGAGGACTTTGGTGATCATGGGCGGGTACTACAACCTTACCGCGAAAAGCTTCTCGCCGTATTCGACCGGCTGCCCGTTTTGCGGAAAGACCTTCACGATTTCACCGTCCACGTCCGACTCGATCTCGTTCATCAGTTTCATCGCTTCGATGATGCAGATGACTTTCCCTTTCGAGACGTGATCGCCGATGGTGACGAACGGCTCCGATTCCGGATTGGGAGAGCGATAAAAGGTTCCGACGATGGGCGCGCTGACCACGTGCAGCCCGGCATCCGGCTCTTCCGGTTCCTGTGCTTTTGCAGACAGGATCGGCGCCGGCGGCGGCGCGGGAAGTGCCGGCATTTCGCGTTGACCATTCAAGTAGGAGTGGATGACCTGCGGCGCTGACGGTTTCCCCTGAATGCGCAGCTTCGTTCCCGCCTGCTCGATCTCGAGCTCGGCGATGCCCCGTTGGGCGACGATGTCGATTAGCTCGAGAATCTCTTTGAAATTCAAACCGCCACCTCAGACCAGCTCATCGCGCAGAAGTTGCTTGGCGCGGGTAAGCTCGAATCGCGCCCGCCCGTAATTGCCGTCAGGCCTGAGAACCAGCAGCACGTAATAGTCAGGCGTCACTTCCGAAACGAAGGCGATGTATCTCTCCGTCACCAGCGAGAACTGCAGAATCTCGCCGCTGTTCAATTCTGTGTTCGAGAGGCGGATCGATTTGATGAAGCCCCCGAACTCCGCTCCCATGACGTCGAGGGGAACGTTGTTTCCGTTGATTCTTTCGACACTGATGCCATCGAGCCCGATCAGACTGATTGCCAGCGTTCCGTCCACTCGATCCCGAATGCCCTGGAGTACATCTCTAAACGACACTCCCCTCCTCCCTCTTCTTCACCTTGGCGAGCCATTGCTCGAGTTTCGCCGCCTTTGGATTGCGCGGCGCCGGACCCTTGAGCGCGTCGACCTTCTTGCGAACCTCGGCGTTGCCGGGATCGCGTTGCAGAATGGATTGATAGATCTCGCGCGCTTTGTCGGCGAATCCTTGCTGAACGTAGAGATCCGCCATCGTGAGTGTATTCGCTGCATCGTCAGCCGCCGCTGCCGGCGCAGGCGCTTCAGCCGGAGCGAAGACATCCGCCGCCGGCTCTTCCTCGGTCAGCGTGACGGGAACTTCGGCCGCAACAGGCGCCCGCTCGACCCGGATGCCTTTCGGCTGCTCCACATCAATGGCGGCCGTCGTGGAAAGCGGTTCTTCAAATGGGCTTTGGGTATGCGCAACGCCCATCGGCTCGATGTCAGCCGTTGTCACCCCGACCGTGCGGTCTTCGGCAATCGACGCTTCCGCATCCGCGAAAGCTTTGCTGTCGGTCGTCGCGAATGGAGCCTCGTCGACAGGAGCGGGTGGGTGGGTCTGGTCCGCCAGATCCATGAAGGGCGGTTTTTTGGGAGCCGCATTCAACTCGTGATCGAGGCGTTCGATCACCGCCTCGAGCTCCTCGTCGGAGGCAGGCATCAGAGCGCGGACCAGCTTGAACTTCTTGATGGCTTCGAGCTTGTCGCCGAGGTCGAGGTAGGAGTCGGCGAGCAGGCGGGCCGCGACGACGTTCCCCGGGTCGAGCTGCAACGCTTTGGCGAGGGCGTCGACCGCGTCGCGGTGCTTTTCGGCCTCGCGCAGAACGCGGCCAAGGCTGACCCAGGCCGAAAGATAGGTGGGGTGTTGGGTCAGCCCGCCGCGGAGGACCTGCTCGGCCTCGGTGAACTGATCGATTTTCCGCAGCTCCTCAGCCAGCGGGAAGAAAAGGCGGCTCTTCGGATCGGTCTTCAGCCGAAACCGCAATTCTTCGATCTTCGGGTTACTCGCCGGCTGGGCCATGGAAGTAAGACTCTACCGCAGAAGCGAACCGCCCCCGAAGGGGCGGTCCGAATCAGATCCTTAGATGTCAATCGTCACTTCGAAGTACCGACCAACAGGAAGGTTCGGTTTCCACCTGTCGACGAAACCGTCAAGGTGCATGTCTCTGTATTCGGGCTCAATTGACCCTTGAAGGTGACTCCTATTGGCAGCGATTCGCATTGATTGAGAGTAATAATCGGTGGAACAGTAGGTCCGACGGTAAAGTCCGGACATCCGGCGCCCGTAAGGGCAGTGCCCGTAATGTCCATTGGCGCCGTGCCGACGTTTACGATTGCTACGGTCTGCGTGGCCGACGGTGTAACAGCAGTGCCTGGGAACGGTGGCGCAGGAGCGACATTTGGCGTAATCGTCGCCTGGAATGGCTGGAAGGTGGCCGGATTCGCAAAGATGAGCGGCACATTGTTCGGATTCACGATCAGGGCGTTGTTGGCGGTATCCGTGCAGCCGGTTGTCGCGCTGGTGTAGACAACCGTGAACGCCGTCGGCGCCAGCGCATTTCCGCCGGCCGGACATGACACCGTTGACAGTTGGATCGTCGGCGGAATCTGAACGGTAAACGTCGTGGTGCCGTTAGGATTGACAACCGTTGCGGTAACGTTCGCGGTCACGCCACCAATCGTGATGCGCGGGAAGCCGAGCGCATTGAGAACCGTGATCAACGCGGTGCCACCCAGCGTGTTCGGATTCGAAATGTTGATGATGAGCGGCTTGGGCGTGCGGAAGATGAACGCCGGCCCGGTCGCGCTGTCGCCGTTCTCGGTGTTCGTTACGATGATTGGACCCGTAACGTCACTGCAGCTCGTGAGATTCACGCCGATCGTTTGAACGATGACCTCCGAGCCGGCAACGCTGATCACCTGCGCGGCGACGCCGGCCACGCTCACCGCCAATGGGTCATCGAAGCCGACGCCGTCGATCTTGATGCGCGTGCCGCCGGTGAACGGACCTTCGGTCGGGCCGGCAGTCGTGATCACCATCTTCGGTGTGTAGCGGAACTGAATTGGTGACGATGCGGTTGTACCGGAGCCAACGTTTCTGACAGTGACAGAAACGGGCCCGGTGACAACGCCGGAGCCGCCAGGCGCGGTGTCGCTGGCGCGCGGACTCATGACGATGATGTTGTCGAAGTTGATACTGATGACCTGCGCTTCAGCCGAACCAAAGAACACCTGCACGGGCGTCTGGAACGCATCGCCGAAGATGGTGACGCGCGTGCCACCGCCAATCGGGCCGGATGTCGGCTGCAGCGATCGGATCACGGGGGTGAGAACTGCGAGCTGGTACGTGAAGCCGCCCGTCTTGACCACGCGCTGTTCGCCGGCCGTTCCCGCCTGTGTAATGACGATGATGTCGGTCGCTTTTGTCTGGGTGGTCGCCAGGTTGATCGGAGGCGTGATGACGACGATCTGAGTCGTTGTCGAGGAGGCGACGAACGCCTCCTTCGGATTGCCGTCACCGATATCGAAGAGCACCCGCACCGGCGTGCGGAAGTTCGTGCCGGTGATGGTCACTTGAGTACCGCCGGCGGGTGGTCCGGTCGCCGGCGCTACGGCCGTGATCGTCGGAATCGTCCCCGAAGGTGGCGGTGTCGTCGGCTGGATTGAGAACGTGATGTCGATCGATTTGGTAGCGCTCCCCACCGCCGCGATGACAGTTGCGGTGCCGGGCGCCGGCGCCGTCAGGGTCGCAGTCGCAGCACCGCCGCTCGTGATCTTGATCGTGTTGTTCGTGCCGGAATCCGCGAAGGTGCCGAAGTTTGTCGTGAACTGCACCGCGGTGCCATTCGGCACGTTCTGATTGTTCTCGGTCACCCTGGCCGTGATGGTGACGTTCGAGTTCACCAGCGGACTGGTATTCGAGGCGGTGAGGGTGATGGTCGGGTTCGTTGGCGGCGTCACTCCGCCACCAGGCGTGCCGCCCGGCCCGATCGGAGGCGGCGCTGTCGGCGACTCGCTCTTACATCCGGTGAGGATCAGTAGCAGCGCCAGAAGCGCGAATGTCAGTTTCCGCTGTCTCATATCGATCATAGAAAACCCCCGTCAACTCCATCCACCCAATCGAGCGGCTAGAAGCATCCACCGCACGAGAAGCAGAAATCGAGTGTCATTCGCGTGTTGCCCGAGACGCGTTCGCCCGCGAGCGTTGTTCCGAACAACTCCAGAGTCACGTCCAGCGAGATGATCGGCCTTCCAGTTTCCGGATCGCGTCCGCCGTTCTCCGGCTTCAGCGCCGCGAACGGCGCCAGATTGATCGCGTTGGCGTCGAAGAGCGCAAAATTGGTCCCTTCGGCGGTCGAGTTGATGCCTACCAGAGTGGACGTCGACCGGACGAACGGTGCCGGAACGAGGTGGCCACCGTCCGCGCGGTTGTACGAGACGCGGTAGCGATCAATCTTCACCTGGTTGAGATCGATCGGCGTGAGCCTCGGATTGGTAGACGGTGGCTGGAGCTGCAATGCCAGGATATGCACGACGGCAGTGTTTCCCTGGCACTTCTGCGAACCGATGATGTCACCGTTCAAATCGATCTGACGCAGGATCTGCGTGTTGGTCACGATCAGATCGACGGGTGAACTTTGTCTGTTGATGTCATTGCACGAGCCGCCGGCCAGCAGCACCACCACCGCTGCGGCTACCAGCGCGACTCTTTTCCGGTTGCGGTTCATTCCACTCCTCCCGTCCGACTACGAAGTGCGCACAATGTGCGGCGTGATGAAGATCAACAGTTCCTGATGCGTTGAGTTGATGTTGTGGCTCTTGAACAGGTTGCCGATGATCGGAATCTGATAAAGGAACGGCAACCGGTCCTGCACGGACGTGTCGTTGGTCTGATAGATGCCGGCGATCACCGCTGTTCCACCGTCGCGAACCATCAGCTTGGTCGACGCTCGGCGCGTCGCGATCGATGGTCCCGGCGCCTCGGCTGCCTGAACACCCGGATCGTTCTTCTGGACCGAGATATCCATGATGACCGTGCCCGCCTCCGTGATCTGGGGCGTGACAGAAAGACTCAACGTCGCATCGACGTAGGTGACGGTGGTGGTGAAGTTGATGCGCGTCTGGAACGGAATCTGAGTACCGGCTTGGATCTGCGCCGAGACGTTGTCCTGCGTCTGAATGCGAGGTGCGGCGATGACCCGCGCCGACGATTCCTGCTCCGCGGCGTTCAACGCCACATCGAGCGTGAATGTGCCCAGGACGTTGCCTAGGGAGAAGGAGAGGACAGGGTTGCCGGCCGCAAAGTCGAACGGCCCCCCGATGGCGTCGACGCGGCTCGGGAAGACCAAACCTGTTCCGGTTCCGACGGAAGGATCGAGCGTCCCACGGAATCCCCAGTTGAAGCCGTATTGCTGCAGGAAGCTCTGCGTCGTTTCGACAACGCGTGCTTCGATGACCACCTGGCGATTCGCGACATCGACGGAGTCGATGAGATTGCGCATCGTCTGCAGGTAGGCTGGGATCTCGCTGATGATCAACTGATTGGTCCGCTGATCGACGATGATGCGGGCGCGCGGCGAAGCCAGCTCTTTGAGCAGGCCCGAGACGTCGCCCGCTCGCGCGTAGGACAGCTTGAAGCTGACTGTCGTCAGCGGCACATTGAGCCGCTCCTCTTCCTGGAAACGCCGGTTGGCGGCCGCCTCTTCAGAGAGACGCGACAGCGTGCCGACGCGCATCACATTTCCTTCCAGCACGTACGACAGTCCGTTCTGACGCAGGATCAGATCGAGGGCCTGGTCCCACGGAACGTCGACGAAATCGACGGTTACCGATCCCGAGACATTCGGATCGACGGCGATGTTCAGCCCGGTCAGTTGCGCGAAGGTCCGCAGCACATCCTTGATGTCGGCGTCCTTCAAGTTGAGCGAAATCGGCTCGCCGGTGAACACCTTTTCGCCTGCGCTCAACTGCCGCGAGCCGCCGGCGGCCAGCGGGTTGACTGCCTGTGACGGCTCGCTGAAAACGTTTTCCGTACTCGACGGCGCCGGCACCGGTTGCGCCGGCTGCGGCTGAGAAAGCGGAGTGGGCGTGCGCCGTGACCGGGGAGCGGGCGGGGGCGGAGCCTGATCCTGGGCGTGGATGATCGCGGTTGCGCCTTGCGACGCATCTTGCGGCAACTTCCAGGTTGCCGTGTCCGCCACAGCGGGAACTTGCGAGACGATGTCGGTCGGCTTCGCCGGCTCCATCTTGGGCGCCGCGGCAACCTTCACCTCGGGAGCAGGCGCCGGCGCCGCGACAGTTTTCGGCGCTTCGCCGAACGTCACGTGCAGCTTGTCGCCGCTCTTGGTGATGTTGTAAGCGATCGGCTTGGAAAGATCGATGACGACGCGGGCGACATCATCCTTGAACTGTCCCGCGCGAATGCTCTTCACGAGCCAATCGTCGACATTGGTGCTCTTGGCCGCCTTGTTCTTGATGCCGGGAAAGTCGATGACGATACGGGCCGGCTTATCGAGCTTGAACGCGCTGTAATTCGCGTCGCCGTTGGTCGCGATCTGAACATCCATCGCATCGCCTTTGCCCGCAGTTTCGATCTTCTTGAGCAGCGTGGCTTTTACGGACGAAACCGGTTCGATCCTGATTGTGGATTCGACCGGCGCGGGAGCGACGGCCGCCGGCGTCTCGATCTTCGGCACAGGCGGCGCTTCGACAACTGCAGGAGCCGGAAGCGTGATGACGACCGAATTGCCTTCGGCCGAGGCTTGCGGCGTTCCGCCACCCGACAGGCGCACGGTGACGCGCGTCAGCCGGCCACCCATCTCAGTGACTTCATCGGCCGTGACTGCGCTGACACCGGCCGGGAGGAGCGTTGGCATGGTCAGGGAAGCCGCTTTGGTCGTGCCGGAGAGGTCAACCACAAACTGATCGGGCGTGGGGCTGAGGGATGTGAACGCCGGCGCTCCGCTGGTTTTCAGAATGACCTGCGGCGCCGCCGATGCTCCGGTTTCGATCGCATTCAGGACCATGGCTGTCGCTTCGGCAGGTGCCGGCTGCGGTGCTGGACTGGCCGGCTTGCGGTGTCTCCACCACGACGCGGACGCACCTCCGGCGCACAGGACGAGCATGCTTGCGATCAGCAGGATTCGCTGGACTCTTCTCATACTTCCCACCTTCACCATCTCACGGCCCTCCACGCACCTCACCCAGCACGCTATTTCCTCTGAGCCTCAGGGGTAAGATCCTTGACCACTTCGCGGAAACGTTCGATTCGAGTCGGGTCGTTGACCTCCTGCCGGAAAACAACGGAGGAGGGCGTTATGCGGACCACTTCGCCGTCAAGGACTTTGTCGCCAACCCGGATGAGATAACCCTTGTTGTCCGGCCCGTTGATCATTGCGACCAGACCCTGCTGCTTCGTTCGCACGATGCCTTGCAGCTTGATTTCATCGATCAGGAATCCCGGCGGCCCAGGAAGGCGCTGGCCAGGCTGGAGTTTCGGCGCCGGTCCGATCAGGGACTGGAACGGATCGCGGCGGCCCTGCGGATCGTAGTGATACTGCTCGCCGATGCCCGGTCCCTCCAGGATTTCCTGCAGGACCTCCTGGACGTTCCCCGTTCCGGTCGTTCCGGTCGTTCCGGTCGTCGTGGTTCTCGCCGTGGCAGTCGTGGTAGTGGTGGCGGTCGATCCGCCGCCCGGCCGCCCACCGGGAGCTTGCGCGAAGACCGCCGCGATGGCGGCGGTGACGATCAGCATCGAGTAGACAATGCGAAGATGCTTCATCGCCTATGTGCCTCCACTCTTCGGAGCCGCGCCGCCGGCCGCCGGCTTGTTGGTCGGCGGCGGCGCCGCGCTCGGCTCGACGTACACAAACGTTTTCGCCACGAACTCCGATGTGACGGTGCGGTCGACCTGGTTTGAGAGCGCCTGAATGTTGATCTGCTCGACGTTCATGATGCGCGAGAAGTTGCTCAGGCGATTAAACAGAATCGCGAGGTTGTGATACCGCCCATCGACCGAGATCGTGATCGGCCACTCGGCGTACGGGTCGCCACCCTGGGCCGGCGCGATCTTCGGGAACGTCATTTTGTGCAGGACGAAGTCACCCTGGTCGACCAACGACTTGATCTTCTTGATGATCTCTTCGGTGTTGCGCGTCGAGGGCAGAATGCGGCGCAGTTTTTCGAGCTCGAGCTCGAGACGATGGACTTCTTCACGGAATTGTGGGAGTTTTCGCTGCGCCGAGCGGCCCTGCTCGATCTTGGTGTCGAGGTCCTTGATCTGCGACTCCGCGGCCTTGATCTGACTCTTGGTGTCTTCAATCCACAAATAGTCAGCGCCCCAGACCAGACCGGCGGCCAGGACCACACCGATGGCTAGTCCGTAGTACCACGGCTTTCCTTCGAGTGAAATCGCAGCCATCTCGATCGTCTCCTACCGCTTCGTCGCCGAACCCGTGGTGGTTGTCGTGCCTGTTGTTCCGGTCCCGGTAGCAGTGCCGGGCGCTCCTGCCTCGCTCTTCGGCGCATAAGCGAAGTGGAAAGTCATGTCGAATTGATAGACGGGGGGAACCACCGTCACCTGACTCATCGAGCTCAGATCAGGCTCCTCGAAGAGCGGATCTTTCTTGATGGCCTCCACGAAATTGGCAATCGCGTTCGGATTGAGACCGCGCCCCGTGAGCGTGATCAGGCCGCCGCTCATATTCATCTTGTCGAGCCAGACCAGATCGGGAAGGTCCTGGCTGACGCGGTCCATGATCTTGACCGGTCCCTTCTGGTTCAGCTTCAGTTGATTGATCAGATCGATGCGGCGTTGCAGGCTGTCCTTGCGGCGCTGATACTCCTCGACCTCTTTAATGATGGATTCGAGGCGCTGCGCTTCGACGGTCTTGGCCGCCACTTGATCGCGGAGATCGCTGAGCCTGTTCCGCTCGATGACCCACCAACCGCCGCCGACGACTACGCCGATGGCAAGCCCCGCGATGATCAGCATTGTATTGAGGTTGCTTGGCCCCGCCACGGCGATTGCAGCCGCCGCTGCCCCCGGAGCCGCCCCGGCTCCGCGGACCGCCCGCCCTTCCCGTACCAAGTTGATCTTAATCAAGCGTCCCCCAACTTCCTGATCGCCAGGCCGACTGCCACCGCCATGCTCGGCCCGATTTCAGCCAACTCTTCGGGGTTGAATTGCTTTTCGTCGACCGTGATCCTCTGGAAGGGGTCCATGATGTTGACGGCCAGGCCGAACTTATCGCGCAGGATGGCGTCGAGATTCAGAACGCCTGAGCCGCCGCCGGAAAGTACGATTTCATTGACGCGATCCGCGCCGGAGGTCGCCGTGAAGAAGTCGAGTGTCTTTCGCAGCTCGCCTGCGAAATCTTCGGAGACCGAATTCAGAATCGGAATGACCTGCTGGATGGTCTGGTCACCGACCTGCTTGCCTCGCTTGAGGTCTTCGGCCTGTTCGAAGGAGAGGCTCATCTCGCGCTGAATCGCGTCAGTGTATTGATTGCCTCCGAAGGTGATGTCGCGCCAGAAAAGCGAAGCCGATCCCGACAGAACGTTGACGTTGGTGACCGACGCGCCGACGTTGACGAGCGCCAGGGTCTTGCCTTCATCGACGTTGTAGTTCATCTCGTAGCAGTTCTGCAGCGCGAAGGCGTCGACGTCCACCAGCACGGCGTTCTTGCCGGTCTGGGTGATCACCGATGTGTAGTCGTTGATCTTTTCTTTTTTGACCGCCACCAGGATGACGTCGATGTTGTCGCCGGTGCCCGGTGTGGTGAGCGGAACATAATCAAGGTTGACATCATTGATGTCGAACGGAATGTATTGCTCCGCTTCCCATTGAATGGATTCCGCCAGCTCCTCCGGAAGCATGGCCGGCAGAGTGATCTTTTTGATGATGACGGAGTGGCCCGACAGCGACGTCGCGTAGTTGGAATTCTTGATCGCTTTTTCGTTGTTCAGCCGCGAGATCGTCTCGACCACCAGCGACGAGTCCATGATCGACCCGTCGACGATGGCCTCGGGGGAAAGGCGCTCGATCCCCAGCTTGGCGAGTTCAAAGCCGCCCTTCCTCTCCTTCAGCTCGACTAATTTGACCGCTGAGGAGCCGATATCAAGACCGACGACATTTTTGCTCTTTGAGAAGAACACCGCTCACCCCATCCATCTCACTCACTTCTCGCTGGCTCACGATGTGAAAGGTGAATCAAAATTACAGGGTTTTATAAGTGGTGTCAACTCTAGAGGATTTAGTTAAATGAATCGATTACGCGCAATCGGCAACTTCGGTTAAAATCCAGCGCCCTTCGCGTTATTTAGGAGTTTAAAGCATGGCCAAGAAGTGCGAGGTTTGCGGCAAGACGCCGGTGTTCGGGAACCGGATCAGCCACGCCCACAACGTCAGCAGCCGACGCTGGATGCCGAACCTGCAGCGCGTGCGCGTCAAAGTCGGCTCCAAAGTGCAGCGCATGAACGTTTGCACGCGGTGTTTGCGCAGCGGCAAGGTGAAAAAGGCAGCCCGATAGGGTTGCGAGGTCTCGGGGTTGCGGGGTCTCGGGGTGTGGAGCCGCGAGACCGCGCAACTGCGAGACGTCGAGACCCCTATGCTGTCGCGTGCCTGGCGTTGAATTTTCTTTCCACCTGCATCACGCCGTCCAGTCCCTCGATCGAGCGCGTGACCTTCTCCAGATGTTTGAGGTCGGCAATCTCGAGCACCAGCTCGGCGGTGGCGCGTCCATCCACCGTTCGCGAATCCATCTGACGGATGTTGGTCTTCAGGTTCGCGATCGTCGAGACCACGCGCGCCAGGATCCCCTGGCGATCCTCCATCAATACTTCCAGCTCGACCTGGAACTGCGCCTGCCGCTCACCCGCCCATTCGACCGCGATCTCGCGGTCGGGGTTAAACATCAGGTTCTTGACGTTGGAACAGTTCGCGCTGTGCACCGCGACACCTTTTCCGCGCGTGACATAGCCCACGATGCGTTCGCCCGGCAGCGGATCGCAGCACTTGGCGAGATAGGTCATCAGATCGTCGTAGCCCTTGACCTTGATGGCAGGCGACGAGCCGGTGAACGGAAAAATCTTACGGACGGCTTTTTGTAGAACGCCTTCGTCGGTCAGCGCCGTTTCTTTCTGTTCGTCGGAGACGAAGCGCTCGACGATCGAACGCGGCGAGACTTTGCCGTACCCGACGTCGGCGTATAGATCCTCGAGTCGCGCCAGGCCATATTCGGAGAGCACGCCGTCGATGGCATTTTCGGCGATGAGCTTGCGCCACGCGACGCGATAACGCTTGGCTTCCTTTTCGATCAGCTTCTTGCCGAGGTCGGTGGAGCGGTGTTTCTGCTCGGTGTTGAGCCAGTGTCGGATCTTGTGGCGGGCGCGCGAGGTCATCACCATGTTGACCCACTCGCGCGACGGCGCCTGCGTCGGCGACGTCACGATCTCGACGATGTCGCCGTTCTTCAGCGGCGTGCGGAGCGGCACGAGTTTTCCGTTGACGCGCGCCCCGACGCAGTGATGCCCGACATCGGTATGGATGCGATACGCGAAGTCGAGCGGCGTGGCGCCGCGGGGAAACGCGAAGACGTCGCCCTTGGGCGTGAAGGTGTAAACCTCGTCGGGATAGAGGTCGATCTTGAGCGAGTGCATGAACACGCGCGGATCCTTGATCTCGTTCTGCCACTCCACCAGCTGCCGGAGCCACAGAAAGTTTTTGTCGTCGGCCTGCGCCCCCACCCTTCCCTCTTTGTACTTCCAGTGCGCCGCGATGCCCTGTTCCGCGATGAGATCCATGTCCTTGGTGCGGATCTGGACCTCGAATGGCTGACCTTTCTCCGCCACCACCGTCGTGTGCAGTGACTGATAGAAGTTCGGCTTCGGCATCGCGATGTAATCCTTGATGCGGCCGGGCACCGGACGCCACATCTGATGGATGATGCCTAATGCTGCATAACAATCTTTCACACTATTTGTGATGATTCTGAAGCCGATGTAGTCGTAGACCTGGCCGATGTCGATCTCCTGACGCCGCAGCTTCGTCCAGATCGAGAACATCGACTTCACGCGGCCGTTGACATCGCCGGAGATCTCGTTGTCGCGCAGCTTGGTCTGCAGCGTCCCTTTCACGCGATCGACCAGGTCGCCGCTCACCGACAATTTCTCATTGACCGACTCCTGCAGCTCCTCGAACTCACGAGGATGCAGGTAGCGGAAGGAAAGGTCTTCCAGCTCGTTCTTGACGCGGCCGATGCCGAGGCGGTTTGCGATCGGGGCGTAGATCTCCATGGTCTCTTTTGCGATCGCGATTCGCTTGTCATCGGGCAGGTACTGCAGCGTGCGCATGTTATGGAGGCGATCGGCGAGCTTGACCAGGACCACCCGCAGATCGCCGACCATCGCCAGCAGCATTTTTCGGAAGGTCTCCGCCTGCTGCTCCTCCTTCGACACATAGGCATAGCGGGAGATTTTGGTCACGCCGTCGACCAGTTCCGCGACGTCGTCGCCGAACGCCTCCTGCAGCTTTTCTTTAGTGGTCAGCGTGTCTTCAAGAACGTCGTGCAAGAGGCCGACTGCGATGGAGGTCTCATCGAGGTGGAGATCGGCGAGGATGTGGGCGACATTGAGGGGATGGACCAAATATGGTTCGCCGGAGTCGCGAACCTGTCCGCGGTGCTCCAGGGCCGAGAAGATGTAGGCCTTCTGGAGCATCTCCTCGTCGAAGTCGGGCTTATAGGATTCGACCTTATCGAGGATGTCTTCGAAGCGGATCATGGCGTTCTCGGTAACAAGCTATTGATCGTAGCAGTTCCGGCGTCACCTCAGTCGTCAGGCGTCAGGCCTCGGGCGTCAGGAAGCACCACCCGACGCCTGACACCTTATGCCGGGCACCTGATTTGCTCACCACGCCAAGCAGTGGCGACCGCCCGGGCCGCCAGAAAAAGGAGGTATTCGTGTTGACGCGCATAGCCCCCATGGTCCGCGACGCGGGAGGATGACCTGGCGCTGGTGCGCGACGTCGCTTCCAACACACGATTCTGGTCATTGCTCTCGGTTAATTGAAGGAGACGTAAGATGTTGAAACGTTCCATCATCCTTTTCGCAGTTCTGGTCATTGCAGCGATCCCGACTTTCGCGGCCCCGGCGCCGTCGAAGGTGGTCGCGAATCAAAGTCTCGAATCGCGGGCTGCCGACCTGGCGCTCGTGCGCGATGTGGTCGCCAACGAACAGGTAGCCAAGGTCCTGGCCGCGCACGGATTCACGCCCGAGCAGGTAAACCAGCGCCTGGGGCAGCTCTCCAATCAGGATCTGCATCAACTTGCGCAGAATCTCGATCAGATTCAAGCCGCCGGCCTGACCAAACAGGAATGGGCATGGATCGCCATCGCCGCGATCGCCGTCCTGGTCGTCATCATCGCGCTGAGCTGATCGGAGTGACGCTTAAAGTCAGAAGGCAGAAGGCAGCGGGCAGAAGTCCCGCCGCCCTTCTGCCTTCTGCTTGCTGCCTTCTGCCTTTTCTTCTGGCGTCGTGCGTGACGATGACCCCGCGTTCGAAGGCTCCCTCGCCGTCAGCGGTCGTCATCCCGCAAATGCCGATGCTCAAGTGGGGAGTCGAATCGTGCGGTGCGGGCTCGCTGGCCACCGTCCTCCAACATTATGGTGATGGGACCACCATGGAGCAGTGGGACGGCTCGCTGCCCAAAACGCGCGGCGGCGTTCTGACCATCGATTTGATTCTGGCGGCGCGGCAGAAAGGCTTCGACGCGCAACTGGTGACCGGAACACCCGCGACCGTCGCCGAAGAATTGCGCGACGGCCGGCCCGTCATTCTGATGCTGCAGGTGGTGGATGTCATCGGCCATCAATACGACTTTTTCCACTACGTCGTCGCCGACGGCATCGACGCGCAGCGAGGAACCATTCGAACGCAATGGGGAGACCGCGCCGGACGGTGGGTTTCACTCGACAAGCTCGAGAAACCGTGGAGCGGTGGAGGCCATGCTGCCATTCTCATCCGGCCCAGAGATCGCGACAGCGCGATGCGCGACGCGCTGCGCGCTGCGGTGGCTCTGGAGGAGGAAGGAAAATTCGCGGAGGCCGCTGCGAAATATCGAGACATTCTGGCCAGGCACCCCGATTCCGTGGTCGCCCTCACCGACCTCGGCAACGCCGAGGTCCAGTTGGGAAATCGTGCGGCGGCGGAAGAGGCCTTTCGAAAAGCGCTGGCGCTCGATCCGAATTCACGCGACGCGCTCAACAATCTCGCCTGGCTTCTCTATCAACAGAAACGACTCGACGAAGCGGAATCGTTTGCGCGTCGTGCCGTCGCGCAGCAGGGTCCGGATGCCTACCTCGTGCTCGACACGCTGGCGCACGTTCTGGCGGCACGCGGTTCGTGCGATGAAGCGGTGCGCACATTTCAGCAGGCCATCGATGCGGTACCATCCACGCAGGCGCAGGCGCGAACGGGTCTCGAAAACGGACTCGCTGCCGCGCGCCGTACGTGCTCGTGAGTTTTTCCCGCCGCACTAATTGGAAAGCGCCCATCAACCGACTCACTCTCGCCCGCCGGCGGCGAGGAAGCGATCTGCTCGATCTGACCGAGTCGAATCCGACGCGCGCCGGCCTCGCCTATCCGCTCGAGGAGCTCGCCGATGTCATGGCCCGCGCCGCCCGCGCCCCCTACACGCCCGACGCGCTCGGTCTTCGATCGGCGCGTGAAGGGCTGGCCAAGCAGCTGGCGTGCGAAGTCGATGATCTCGTTCTCACGGCATCGACGAGCGAGGCCTATGCCTTCCTCTTCAAGTTGCTGTGCGATCCGGGTGACGCAATCGCGATGCCCATCCCCTCCTATCCGCTGCTCGAGCACTTGAGCGCATTGGAATCGGTGCATGTGCGACCCTTCGCACTCGAGCTGCATCAGCGCTGGGAGGTCGATGCCTCGAGGATCGATAAGAGTGTACGAATTATTGTGATGGTAAATCCTAACAATCCAACCGGATCGTTCGTCAGCCCTGCGGAACAGGACGGCTTTGCGCAGCGCGGCGTTCCGATCATCTCGGACGAAGTTTTTCTCGACTATCCGCTCGAAAGCAGCGGCACGTCGTTCCTGCGCCCGGATGTGCTGAGCTTTGTTCTGGGCGGCCTCTCAAAATCGGCCGGCCTGCCGCATTACAAGCTGGGATGGATTCGCGTCAGCGGACCGGCGGCCGCGAAACGCGACGCCATGGCGGCCCTCGAGTTGATCGCCGACAACTTCCTCTCCGTCTCCACGCCGGTTCAGGTCGCGCTTCCCGATTTGCTCGCGATCGCGCCGCGCATTCGTGCCGAAATCGCGGCCCGCATTCGGCGCAATCTCGACCATCTCCGATCCGTCTCGATCCCGTCGATCCAGGTGCTCGAGGTCGAGGGTGGGTGGTCGGCGGTCATGCGCATTCCGAATGTCGAATCGGATGAAGACTTCGCGGTGCGCCTCATCGAGCAGCATGGCGTGGTCGTGCATCCGGGATACTTCTTCGATTTCGAATCCGATGGTTACATCGTGATTTCGTTATTGACCCCGCCTGATGTCTTCGATGCCGGCGTCGGACATCTATTGTCGGCGCTTCCGAAGGGATGAGGGCTGAGGGAGGAGAGCTGCCATTTACGATTCATCCCTCATCCCTCATCCTTCATCCCTCATGAAAGAGCACTGGCTTCTCGATCCCTCCGTTACATTCCTCAATCACGGCTCGTTCGGCGCGACGCCCAAGGCCGTCCTCGCCAAGCAGCACGAGTTCCGCCGGCGCATGGAATTGGAGCCGGTGCGTTTTCTGGTGCGGGAGCTCGAGCCGCTGTTAGACCAGGTTCGCGCCGATCTCGCCAATTTCATCGGGGCCGCTCCCGACGATCTGGCGTTCGTTCCAAACGCGACATCGGGCGTCAATGCCGTTCTTCGCTCGCTCGAGTTCTCTTCCAGCGATGAGCTGCTGGTCACGAACCAGGAGTACAACGCCTGCCGCAACACGATCGATTACGTCGCAGCGCGCAGTGGCGCGCGGGTGCGGGTGGTCGAGATCCCTTTTCCGCTGCCGGTGACCGGTGACGTGTTCGATTGCGTGATCGGCAGCGTGACCGGTGCGACTCGGCTGCTGCTCATCGATCACATCACGAGTCAGACCGCGATCATCATGCCCGTAGAGCGCATCGTGGCGGAGCTGCATGCGCGCGGCATCGACACGCTCATCGACGGCGCGCACGTCGCGGGCCAACTGCCGCTCGATATCCGCGCCATCGGAGCTGCGTACTACACCGGCAATCTGCACAAATGGGTGTGCGCACCCAAAGGCGCGGCATTTCTCTACGTCCGCAGCGATCGGCGTGAGGGCATGCATCCGATCGTGATCAGCCACGGCCTAAACTCGACTCGCACCGACCGATCGCGATTCCATCTCGAATTCGATTGGCCGGGAACCTTCGACCCCACCGCCTGGCTTGCCGCCGGCGAGGCGCTTCGCTTCATCCCCTCACTGGTCGAGGGTGGGTGGCCGGAGGTGATGCGGCGCAACCATACTCTGGCTCTGCGCGCACGCGACATTCTCTGCCACGCGCTGCATCTCGACCGTCCCGCCCCCGACGATCTCCTCGGATCC
>Ga0137388_10000007_pt1 | contig 166801 bp, 129 predicted proteins | sample 15con2h14AmetaG_FD_104644 | JGI IMG/M metagenome (GOLD analysis project Ga0137388, IMG submission 104644) | Vadose zone soil microbial communities from Angelo Coast Range Reserve, California, USA - 15con2h1.4A metaG | ecosystem: Environmental > Terrestrial > Soil > Vadose zone > Saprolite...
CGAGCGGCACCACATAGACCGTGTCGGCATCGTGTGGATGCACGACGACCGGGAACCCGAAATCGGACGGCAGCCCTTTGGCGATCGAGTACCACGTGTGTCCGTAGTCGTCGCTTCGCAGCACTCCGATGTCCGGACGCGGGCCTCCCGGGCCTTCCCATTCACCCCAGCCGCCGTGGTTCTGCATATAAAGCCGGCCCGGAGCGTCGTCGTGGCGCGCGATCTTGTGCACGCACTGGCCGAACTCGGGGTACGGATCGGGCTGGAAACCGGCGCCGATGCCTTTGTTGGACGCCGTGAAGGTCTTGCCTCCGTCCTCGCTGAGGTAATGCCCGCCGGTGGAGATGCCGAGGTGCACGCGCTTGCCGTCGCGGATGATGGTGTGCATACAGAGACCGCCCGCTCCTGGGTGCCACTTCCTGGCGTGCTCGTGGTTGCTGATGCCCGGAACCATCTCCCACGAATCGCCGCCGTCGCTGCTCCGGAACATAGCCGCCGGCTCGACACCGCAAAAGAGATCCTTCTTCCCGTCGCCGGGGACGAGCGACCAGATGTTTGCCAGCGCGCGGCCGTCGTCCTTCGGGAAGGCAGGAGCCGATTTGGTCTCCTTGAACGTCTTTCCGAGATCGGTGGAGAGAAGAACCTTCATCCCGAAGAAGGGGTTGCAGCTGGAGGCGTAGATCCGCGGCTTGCCGCGCGTATCGATCAGGGCCGAGTAGACACCGACCCCGGGAAAGAACGGTCCGCGCAGCTGGAATTTGCGCCGGCTCTTCGACGATTCCGCGACGAAGAGGCCCTTCCGGGTTCCGACGCAGAGGATCAGCCGCTCGAACATGTCAGCCTCCTGAGACTGCGGGCAAAATCGTGATGACGTCTCCTGCGAGGAGCTCGGTATCGAGTCCACTCCCGTCGCGTGTATTGAACGCATTCACGAAGATGTTCACGTGCCGGCGCTGGGCGCCGGTCTCATCGCACACGCAGCGATAGAGCGACGGATAGCGCCGCTCCAGCTGCTCGAAGGCGGCGCGCACGCTCATGGCAGCCATGCTCAGCTCCGGCGCCCCGCCACAGCAATGTCGAAGCAGTCCTGGGACGAAGATGGTGACGGTCGTGGCCTGGGCCGAGGCTGATGAACGTGTCGCGTTCTGCATGATCATCGGTGCGGCGCCGACAAGGTAACTTTCCGGAGCGGTCGAGTCAACGGGTGAGGATATTGAGATCCGCGGGCTGGGAGGTGCGCTGAGGCGGGGTGCAACGCCTATGGCAAGTGAAAGAACATTCCATCCCGGGTTGTGGTCGGCGAGTCCCGCGTTTGAGATATGGGCAACGCGAACGCCGAAAAAGAGCGGAAACGCCTCGCGTGCCAGGACAACGCCGGCTCCTGCCTGAGTAAGGAAGTTGAGGCGAGAAGTTGCAGCCGGCACTTGGCGCTCGGTCCACATCGGCCCACTCGAGAAATCGACGTAAGGTTGCAACGCGCGGTGGCCCGCGAACTCACGCCGAACCAGCAGCGACAGAGAAATTCCGTCCACCCGGTCAGACGGCTCTCCGCGGACGCGAAAGAAGCTCCTCGGCTGCTCGATTCGATGGCAACTGATGATTGTTCCTGCTTCGGTCCGTCCGAGCGGGTGAGTGAGTTCCACATTCAGCGATTGAACGATCGCCCGGCCGTGCCGGTTCGACTTGCCCTCGCCTTCCGACGCGAAAACTTTTAGGGCGAAATCTTCGCCGCGCATAGGCGCTACTGCCATGAGCATGGCAACCACGAGCGTGATCGTTGTTTCGCACCGTCGATGATTTGTGCGTGGCACGGAGCAGTCCTTCTACTCATGAGAATGCGTTCGAACTCGCCGAGGATCTTGATGGGACGTGCGGCGGCAGGAATCAGCGTGCGATCGGGCGAACGAACCGCTGGACGAACGCGAGCGCTTTGTGGGCGACCTCTCGCCATCCGTTATCGATCGTGAGCGCATGGCCGCGGTTCGGAATCTCAACGAACTCCGTCACACCGCTGTTGCGCCGCTGGATTTTGAACGATGCCTTGGATATCTCCGGCGGAACGGTGTTGTCCTTCTCGCCGGAGATGATCAGGAGCGGACCGCGCTTCGGGTTCTCAGTATCGACTTTCGCTTCCGTCCACGGATTCACATTGGCAGCAGCTGCCTGAAAGATCGGCCGGCCGGAACCAGGCACCGCAAAGGTCTCATAGAGCTCCTTCGCTTCCAGCTCGCTGACCGCGTTCGCGAACCCGAATCGGAACTGTTCGAACGTGAGCGGAACGGCACCGTCGCGGTTGGCCGGATTGCCCAGAATCGGCCACGCGGACTTGAGCGAGGAAAGTGGCAACGGCAGCACACCACGGAATGGCGCGGCGTCGATGGCTACAGTTACTGACGCCAGGCCACGGCCGGCGAGGATCTGCGCCAGCAGGCCGCCGAACGAATGGCCGATGATCGCCGGTTTCTTTTTCAGCCTGCTGACGATTTTTTCGAAGTGATCTGCGATCTGACCGATCGTCTTGTGTGCGAAGGTCTCCGGATTCGCGTTTGCCTCGACCACGGTTTCGGGGTCATCCGGCCAGCCTGGCGTCAGCGCTGTGTAGCCGGCATCTTCAAACGTTTTCGCCCAACGGTCCCAGCTGCTCGGCAGCAGCCAGAGACCGTGCACGAACACGACTGGCTGTGCGCTCGTGGCGTTCGCACGCTCGAGCTGTTGCGCCTCATGTTCCATGATCATGAAATGAGCTCCTCGCCGGCGGAGAATGTCCCGACAACTTCGTACAAGCCGGGTTCAAATTTTGCGAACGCAAGCGCCTGTGCGAGATAAGGCTGCGGCCCCGGATTCTTGCGCATCGTTTCGTAATCTTCGGCACTGCGCCATTGTGCGTAAGTACATTCTTGTTCTTCGCAATGATGGTCACGCTTGGTCTCTCAGCTGCGGTGCGCCGGGAAGAGAAACTGGATTTGAAACTGCGCCGTCCATCCGGCGTTGAAATCGGGTCGCTTAACGTTGCGGAAGACCTGCATTCGCGCGTTCGTGGGAAGCCGGTCGATCCTGAAAAGCCGGCCGAAGCCTCCTCCGAGCGGTACCGTCCAACGATTGTCCGACTTGGCAGCCCATTGTGCCGTCATGACGGGACTGGAGAGGAGATACCACCCCTTGCGAAAGTTGTAATAGACGAACGGATTCAAGGTCAGTTGATTGACGCGGCGCGGCCCGGTGCCAGCCCAAACATTGTTGACGAGCGCGCCGGCGATCCAGGGACCTTGTGTAGTGAGCGCTGCCAGCGCGGGTCCGCCGCCCCACTTATTGACGCCCAACGTCTTACCGCCGGCCGTCGGCAGAAAGAATTGCGGGCCAGCGCCCCATATGAATTTTCCGGCATAAGCCGGTGTGAAATAGAACTGTGGCTGCAGGTTGCCAAGACCAGTCGCCGAATCGATCCCAGGCGCCAGGCGAGGCTGAACGATGACCGGCGTGATCCATCGGGTGACCAGGTCCCAGTTCTTGCTGATTCTGAACGGTATGACCGGCTGGAGAATGAGGACATTCTGGGCTTTGTCATCCGTCCCAACGCCGAAGTTGACGTTGTTCTGGAACGGAACGCTGACGATCTTGGCGATTGGATTCAACGCTGTATGCGGATCGACGTTCTGAGCAAATGAAGGTTGCCCGACTGCGATGCCAATGGCCAGGATGGATAGGTAAGTACTTGTTTTTGTCACGTCAATAGCTCCTATTAGTAATGGATGCGATCGTCACTAGAAGCTCTTGCCGATCGCAACGTAGAACCGTTGATTGGAACGGTCGGCGCGAGCGACCGCGAGGAAAACCGGACCGATGATCGTGTCGGCGGCTGCCATGAGAGTGATGGAGCGATGAAGGTCGCGTTTTGTCTCCCATGCGTCGCCGACTTCGCCAAAGATGCCGGCATACAGACCGCTTCCCACTTCGGCAGGCAGTTTCCTGATGCGTGTGTAAGTTCCGACGCGTGCGAGCGCGAAGCGTTGACCGCGAATCTGCCCTGCCGCGAAACCACCCAGACTGAGCAGACCTCCGAGCGGAAATCCGTCGTAAGCCGGAATTGCGCTGCCGAGGTTCGTTCCGCCTGAGACGCCGACGAACACTGACTGGCTGCGGAAGCTATAGACGGTGTATCCCGCGGCTTGAAGCTTCGTGTGTGGATCCGTAGCGCCGAAACCACGCTCCAGCCGGTCGAATTGGACAGACAGGTTCGATCCCTGGCGTGGGATGGTCGGACTATCGGTGCGCGTGATGGTGAGCGAGCTGCGCACTCCGCCGACCCCAATCGATCTGCCCTCGATGTCGATCGCGCCGGCACCGACTCCGGCACTGACACGGCCGCGGAAGACGCCTGCGCGTAACTCTCCCCAATCCTCGAACTGCATTCCGAGGTCGAGGGCCACGCCCCGCTGACTGAGATTGAAGAGAGCGACGCGACGTCCGTCTTCGAAAAACGAAAAGGTATTGCGAAGAATCTGCGCGCTCGGGGCGACGAAAAAATGTCCGCGAAAATCGAGGGGCTGGTAAAACTCGGAGACCACGCCCAGATTTCTTCCGAAGCGAACGTCAGTGCGCCACTCGCCCCCCAGTCTGTTCAAGCGTGTCCGGTTGGCGTTGAGGATCAGTTCATAGCTGCTGTTTCCTTTCAGATCGTCCTCGAGATGGATGCCGAGGCGAACGTAGGTCGGTCCCCATGGCTTGTCCTGCATCTTCAACACGAGTTGGTGTTGACTCTCAACGTCGCGGATCGCAAACGTGACGCTCTGAAAATCGTCGAGGCCGTAGACACGATCGACGTCGCGGCGCAATTCTTCGCGATCGAGTGACGTGCCGGGACGCGTTTCAACTTTCGCGCGAATGATCCGGTCGTCAACGCGACGGCTTCCTTCGATCACCAGCCCGTCGATCTCGGGTTCGATGCGCTCGCGCCGCGCACGTGCGGCGTTCAAGGTCGCGTAGATCTGAGGCGCAACTGCGAGATGCGCGAGCAGCGGCGCCTGCTGGCGTCCGTACTGCGTGCCGGCATCGATGATGTTCCTGGCATCCTCGAAATCCATCGTGCCGTAATCTGAAACCGGCGGCGTCAGGACGACGTCGGCGCCTCGGATTTGCCTCCGCACGTTCTGGCGAGTCAGGATCGTCAATACCTGTCCGGTCACGTCGAGCAGCGATTTGAGCTGCTCGCGCTTCAGCAGTGGAGATCCAACGTCGACCGCGATGACGATGTCGGCGCCCATCGCTCGTACGACGTCGACCGGAACATTGTCGGCAATCCCGCCGTCGACGAGAAGCTTGCCGTCGATCTCCATCGGCGAGAAAACTCCCGGCACCGCCATGCTGGCGCGGATCGCTTCCGCGAGATCGCCGTGGTCCAGCACGACCGCATCGCCCGTTTCGATATCGGCGGCCACGGCCTTGAACGGGACCGCAAGCCTCGCGAAATCGTGAACGTCAGCAACGGGGATCAGATACCACTGCAACAGAAATCGAAGCTTTTGCCCCGATCGCAATCCACCCGGAAGAACCAGGTGCCCGCGTTGGAGCCCCACCTCGAACACGGTCGGATAGCGGTTGTCGTCTTCCTTCCGGCGGTACGCGAGATCCTTGTAGCGCGTGCGATCCGCGAACGCGTCGCGCCAATCCGTCGTCGAGAGCGCGCGGTCGATTTCGTCGGGCGTCATTCCCGACGCGTACATGCCTCCGACGATCGCACCGGCACTGGTGCCTGCGATGTAATCGATCGGGATGTGAAGCTCCTCGAGCACGCGAAGAATGCCGACGTGAGCACAACCGCGGGCGCCACCGCCTCCTAGCGCCAATCCAATCTTCGGCCGCTCGGTAGCCAGCGCGCCGCTGGCTACCAGCAGCATCGCGTAGCAGACTAGTTTCATGGCGTCTCGAGCAGGCCGGCCTTCGGCTTCACACAATCGTGGCCGCCACGATCGACGCACAACCTGTAAGCAGCAAAGTCGCTCCACAGTGAGACGATGTTCTTCACATCGCCCCAGGTCGTGAACGTCGCCTTTCCGATTTGATCTCCCCCGACGCGGCGATCTGCGCCGGCAGCGAGCAGTTCGCCCGTCGCAGAGTCGCTGATCATGTATTCGATGGAGACTTCGCCCCCAAATGCCGGCTTACCGGTGATGAATGTCCACGCGGTGTCAGCAACGGCGACGCCGGTGTAGGGCGCGACGTCCTTCGCGACCTTGAACGTCGCGCGCGCCGGCTTGGCATCGATCATTGCGAGTCGGATGCGCATCGCACCGCGCTGCGATGTCTCGACAATCTGATACGACCTGGCAAGCCTCTCCGTCAGCGTTTGATGGAAGTCGCCCGCCAGTTTCTGTATATCCGACCACTGTTCGGACGAGCTCGAGGAGTTCGTCGTCCAGATCTCGATCGGATCGACGATGATCTTGTCGTAGGACGTCCATGCGGCTCCCGGCCGGCGATAGACGAGCAAAGGGTCATCGTGTCTCTTTCCCTTTTCGAGGAGAGACGCAGACGGACCAAGGAAGCTGGTCGGCGTAACGTGCCTGGCCTGATAGCTATAGGCGCATCCGGCGAGCAGCAACGCCGCCGCGAATCGGATTGCAGCAGAGGTGTTGGGAAGCATTCGATCACATCATTAATAGATAGGAAGCCTCAGAGGCGCGTGTCCAGCCAGTCGAACATCGTTTGGTGGGCCCGGCCCAGGCCACCTGCGTGAGTGTGCTCGCCGGCGCCCTCACTTTCGGTCAGCGTAACCAAAGTGGTCGACGCGCCGGTCATTGCTCTCTTGACCATTTCCGGCTGGCCCTTCAGATACTGGTCGTTCTCGGGATCCAGAATCAGGGTGGCAGCCACGATCTGATGGGCGATGCCTTCCAGCGTGTAATGCCTGACCGTGCGGATCAGATCGGCGAAGGACTCGGCTCCGAAAACCCACATCCCGTTGCGCAGCCCCCACCGAACCTGAGTGCTGACCGTTGTGAGCATCGTCAACACCGGAACCGCAAGGTCGTCGCGACGTTCCTCGATCCAGGATGCGAGAAAAGGTGGCAGGTTGGCTGCGAACGCTGCGTAGAAGTCGTAGATGCCGTTGTCGAGAATGAGCGCGGCGACGCGGTGCTCGAATGCGGCGGCTCGCGCGACGAGATAACCGCCCAGGCTGTAGCCAAAAAGAACGATCTTGTCGGGCGCGATCTCACGGCGGGTCAGCGCGTAGTCGACGACCGGAGTGATCACGGCTTCCCAGTCGGGGCGCATCGTCAGTTTCTGTTCGCGCAACGCGGCGCCTTGTCCGGGACCGTCAAAGGCCAGGACGTTGTAACCGCGGCGGAGCGCCGCGGCAGCGATGACGTAGTACGACTCTTCGCGTGTGGAGTCGTATCCACTGTTGTAGACGATCGTTGGTCGTGCGACTCCTGAGTCGTCGACGAGGAAAAGATAGGCTGGCAGTGTGGTGTCCTCGTAGGGGATCAAGACGGTCTCTACGGGGTTGTCGAACAGGGCAGCCGCAGCGGCAAAGGTGTCGTGTTGGCCGGCGGACAACAACGACATCTCAGGGTCGGTAGCTGGATTGTCGAGCAGAAAGTCCCCTGCGGTGCGATAGTAGTTCGCTGCCCTCAAGAAGGCTTCGCGCGCAGTGACGCGGTGTCCGGAGGCGAGGGCCTGCTCACCGATCTTGGCGACCCGCTGTGCGGTGGCCTTCCACGCCTGGTGCCAGACCGCTTCATCACCTTCTCCGATTTTGCTGGCAGTCGCGAGAACCTCGCCGAGGTCCGCCCCGCCGTAAGCGGCAAATCCGGTCGTGCGCAGGGCCTCGAAGGAGAAAGAATCGTCGTCGAACAAAAACTTCATAGGAAACTACTCCATCGCTTCATATGCAACACAATCGGCCCGACTCGTTCCGAACGCTTGAATGAAGTTGCGCTCGATGGAACAGGCGTGCCTGCTTCTAATGACTACATGCCTCTTTGGAGATCTCGCAGCTCGCGACGACATGCAATGCTGAAATCTTTGAGAGGATCGCTCTTACTCTCGAGTGCATTCGTACGCAGTTGCTCAGCAGAGATTTTTTCATCTCCATATCGCTCGAGCATGCGCTCGACGACCTTTTCGGCCTGGTGAATGACGTGATCAGACGCAAACAGCCGAATGCGGCTCGACACGGCGTATAGAGAGACCAAACCCACGACCTCTCCGTCGTCATCGTCGATACGGTGTGTCGCTGACTCCGCGTAGAGCCGGGAAGCTTTTTCAATGAAGTCAGAATACGTGCTCTGTCGCCTGACGATCTCACCCTGCAGCATGTCGCGCCTGTTCCGATTGCGCTCACCGATCCAGGTGCTCGCCAATGACGCGAGACCTCCCACAGAAGCGCCCATGACGGCAGCCAAAGCGCTCGTCACTTCCGCGTCCATGAGCTACCTGTTAAACGCCATCAACGACGGCAATTGCATCAAGCTGCTTGTTCCGGCTGTACGGCGGATAGCGGACATCGGGATCCATCTTCGTGCTGTGATTGAGGACGCCGCGCGCGTTCGTGTAGGCGCGGAATCCCCACTCGCCGTGGTACTTGCCCATCCCGGAGTTGCCGACACCACCGAACGGCAGATCGGGGATCAATGGATGGATGGTGCAGTCGTTGACCACTGCATCACCAGATGTGGTCTTGCTCAGAATCTGCTCCGTCACGCTCTGATCTTCGGCGAACAAATACAGACCCAATGGGCTCGGCCGCGCGTTGACGAAGTCGATGACCTGTTCGACGCTATCGACTTCCAGGACCGGGAGGATCGGGCCGAAGATTTCGTCCTGCATCACCGGCGAGTCCGCCGACACGTTCACCAGCACCGTCGGCGCGATGAACTTGTCTGACCGATCAGTCTGACCGCCCTGGTAAACCTTCCCGCTGGCCAGCAGCGCCGTCAACCGGTCGAAGTGACGCTCGCTGATGATTCGGCCGTAGTCCGGGCTTTTCTGGGCATCGCGGCCGTAGAACTGAACCATCGTTTCCTTGAGTTGTTGCAGAAACGGTGCGGCGACGTTTTTGAATACCAGGACGTAGTCCGGCGCGGTGCAGGTCTGGCCGGCGTTGTTCCAGCGGCCCTGCGTAATGCGGCGAGCAGCAACCCGTAGATCGGCAGAGGAGTGAACGATGGTCGGGCTTTTGCCGCCGAGCTCGAGGACCACCGGCGTCACCTGTGCTGCCGCGGCGGTCATGATCACTTTGGCAACTGTGGTTCCGCCGGTGAAGAAGATGTGATCCCATTGCTGCTGCAGGAGCGCAGTGGTCTCGGGCACACCGCCAAGGACAACAGAGAATGCGTCGCGGTCCAGGTACTGCGGCACCAGGCGCGCAAGAGCGTCGGCGGTGGCCACGGACATGTCCGAAGGTTTGATGACGGCGGTGTTCCCTCCCGAAATCGCGGCGATCAGCGGTGACAATGTCAGCATCACCGGATAGTTCCAGGTCCCGATGATCAAACCGACACCAAGCGGATCGAAGCGCACTTGCCCCTCGGACGGCGAGAACATGGGGGGAATGCTGATCGGAGTGGGCTTCATCCAATCGCGCAGATTCGCAAGAGCATGGGCGGCCTCGCCGACCAGGAACTTCACGTCGGTCAAATCCGCGTCGGTGCGGTTGCGGCGCAGATCCGTCCACAGTGCGGCGTAAAAATCCTCAGCACGATCCGTCATCATCGCGCGTAGAGCGTTCAACTGCCGCTCACGCCACTCCACAGAGCGGGTGGTGCCGCTGCGGAAATACTTGCGGTGACGCGCGACAAGGGCGGGGTAATCAGTAGTCTTCATACGCAACCAAAGTAAGTGCGTCGTGTTTTTCGCAACACCCCACAAACAACAGAATTCAGCCTAGATTTTTCTGCAGGTCAGATCCCCAGGAATCCGACGAACGCGCCACCCCGCGTGCGCCAACAGAGCATAGGCACGCGGCGTCTTGCGAACTTCGACGTTCATTCTTGCCAACCGGAGCGCCTTCTCCGGATCGGCGCCCGCTGCCAGCCAGAATTCGGCTGCATGATCGGCAAAGGCCTCGGGGTGACTCGTGACCAATGCGTCGTAGCGCGCCGCAGCCAGTCGGCGCCAATGGCGGGATTCATCATCCCGGCCGGCATCTCCGAGAATGCGCGCGAGCTGTGCAGCGTAATCAGGATCATCCGAGGAGGTTGCCAATGCACGCAGTCGCGCAATTGCCGATTCGATTTCACCCAATTCTGCTTCGACCTCGGCCAGATGACCCTGCGCCGGCGCGTAGGCCGGAACACGACGTCGCGCTGCATCGAATGCCGTGCGGGCGTAGTCCAGGCGGTCCTCGTTCATCCACATGAAACCCAACTGGAAGTCGAGGAGCGCCACCGGAAATGGCGAGACACCGCGGTAGCGAAACCGGCTTTCGAGATACAGCCGTTCCGCGACATCGATCTTGCCGCGCTCGGCATAGAGTCCGAACAAGGCCGCCACATTTTCAAAATTCTCGCGGCGGTCTTCGGCTTCCTCGAGGATGGCGAGCGCTTCATCGTAGCGACCGAGGGCCTGGAGGATTGGCGCACGCTCGCGATTTGCGGTTTCGACATCCACGGAGAGTCGCTCGGCACGATCGAGGTCGTCTAGAGCATCAGTAAACCGATGGAAGGTGGCCCGGGTCCGCGCACGTGCGATAAAGCACCTTCCGTCGGTATCCGCGTCACGCACGAGTTGCTCTGCGATCTCCCCCGCCCGCTCATAATCGGCAATGCGGCCAAGAAGGAGCCCGCGAAGCGTGATCAGCTCGATGCGACAAACGCGGCTCTCGATCATGTCGTCCGCCTCGAGACCGTCGATTTGCGCCTGGAGATTCAGCAGCGCGATCGTCCCGTCTGTAGTCATGAAGCAGCCTGTGGCTGATTCGGGGGCGCCATGTACGGAAAAGTCTTAGATGACCAGGTGATCGGTCCATCGACGCCGTCTCTAATGCGCGGACCCTTTCCGGCATTGACGTATAGCGTGAGAATTGAGTCGACCACGTCCTCATTGAGCCATCGTCCCCCACATGTGGCATGCGTGCGACCCTCGAGCACGGCCCGCTCGATTTCAAAGTAGCTCATCTCATCGAAGGGTTTCGAGGCATCGACGATCAGGTGATCCGCGAGCAGGAGCTCCGTCAGCGGATGATTTCCATGCGCATCGAGCGGCCAATCCGTTTTTCCATCGAGACCGTCGTAGAACGCGAGATTGGCGTTCAGGCGTGCGCGGTACGCGCCTACGTAATCCTCGGAGAGGCGGAAAGCGTCTTCGTTGTTGTACATGTCGCGAATCTCGAGATCGCGATTGACCTGATCGAATATTTTGGCGCCGAGGCTGATGTTCTTGATTTCCGGCCGGCCGACGCGTTCCAACCGCGTCGGGCGCTTGCCGGACGTCAGAGTCTCGCCGACGACTGCGAACATCGGCCCGCCCTTCAGCAGAGTTGCCCACTCGATTCTGAGGACAATTCCGAGGACATTCTTTCCGTACAGTCTGTCGGAACCGACCGGCTTGAACGCCAGTTGTCTTGTCGCGATGGTCTTTCCCGCCATCGGACCGTCAAGGAAGAACGGATCCGACCTTTGTCCCGCAAAGACATGCAGTCCTTCCGCTTTGCCGCCGTTTTCATCATTGACACGAAACGGAACGGCTTCGCCGTTCGGCATTGTGCAGCGGCCCTGCTGGAGACCTTGAGCCGGTACATCAAACGTGCAATCGAAGGTGAACTCTTCGGCCCCCACTGCGAACGCGCGTTTGTCAGGCGCAATCGATGCGGATCGCACACGCAATCGGTATGTGACCGCATCAGAAAAAAGGGCGGACGGACCAGCGTACGGAAATACATTCAGGATCAAGACGAGATGCCGCGGACTCTCAGGACTGGGAAAAGCGTAGACGTCGGTGATGTCAGTGACCGGGTCGGCGATCGCGCGAGGCCCGGAGATGTGGTCAGACATGTGCTGAATTCCTCTCGCGTAGAATTGTTTCTGCCACCTGGAAGCAGTCCGCGCCGACCGGGATGCCACAGTAGACCGCGATCTGGACGAGAATCGCACGCAGTTCGTTCGGCGTTAGGCCGTTATTGCGTGCGCCGCGGACATGGTTTGCAAACTCGCCCATCTTGCCGATCGCAGCGACCATGCCGAGGGTGAGAATGCTGCGCTCGCGTGGCGACAAGACCTCGTCGCCCCACACCTCGCCCCAGCAGTATTCGATTACCAGCCGCTGGAAATCGCGGTTGAAGTCATCGAGGTTCGCGAGCGCGCGGTCCACATAGGCATCGCCTAGCACCTGCCGGCGCTTCGCGAGGCCTCGGTCGTACAGTTTCTTATCCATGGCCGGCCAACCAGCGAAGCGCGGACAGGCTCGGCACAAAAAGGTACTCGCCGCCGCGAAGCACATTGAACGTTTGAATGTCGTGGATGCGGCGCCTCACCGGCTCTTTCGGAATCGTGAATGTGTTCCTCTCCTCCTGCAGACCGACGAGTGGGTCGCGCTCGTTGCCCAAATCCATGAAGGTGCCGTCATTGATCCATTCCTGTTGGAGGAATTCGAGGGTCCCCATCGCCTTGGCGCTGATGAACAAGAAATAGATGCCGTGCGCTGATGCATCATCCTGTTCGGAAATTGCGTTCGCGTCGTAGGGCGCTCCGTAGGTGGTGCTGCGCCGGATGATGCGATGGATGTTCACGTCCGTGAGCACGGACATCTTCGTGTCGCGCGGATTCATGCGACGCATGTGGCAACCCAATGGCACCTGGTCGCCGCGTGGGTCGTTGGCGTAGATGAAATCGTTATTGCGTTGCGGATCCTCGCCGAGCGACGGATCGTCCTTTGTCGGCGCGAGCGTCAATGGCGCGCCACTGCGCCAGCGCCCGACGAGCTTCGCCGCCAGCAGCTCGCGCTCCGCGTCGGTCTGACCGTTCTCTCGCAGGAAGCGATTGAACGCTCCGACGCGCGATTGGTATTTTCGCAGGCCGACGTAGGTGCCGTTGCGGCCTAACGCGTCGGGCTGTGGCATCGCGAGCGGTACGCCGGCCTCACCTGGATAGCCGAGGATGAACTCGCCCGCTTTGATCGGCCGTCCCTGACCGGGAAGCGGCTCGACGCCGCTACCCTCGATGGCAGGCTGACCGATGCCATCTTTGTAGCCAAGCGAATTGAGACTGCCAGGCTGCGCGCCGAAATCCTGAATCAGCAGGACGCTGACGCCCGAAAACCCTTGATATTGCCGCTGCGCCGTCTCCATGGTGCGGCGCCACTTCGCTTCCGTGGGACTGACGACGCTCACCTGGATGTGAATCTGCCCGCTACCGAACGGCGGTTCCCAGGTTTTCGGATCGTTTGGGCCATAGTCACGAAGCCTCTCCGCGCGCGCAGCCATTCCCATCTGAAATGCTTCGGGAAAACTCTGCAGCGAGTCTTCCGCCACGCCGAGCGCCACCAAACCGGGACAACTGATCGCGACCGCGATCCAGGCGTCATCCGCCTTCCACCAATCGGCGGCCGAGCCGATATGCGGCGCGAGTCTCCGCAGAAACTCGCGACCGCTCTGCGCATCGTCGATGTGTAGGAAAACATGCGTGCCGAAATACGGCTCCGGACGATGGCGCAGAACGGTCGCTTGAATGTCGTGGAGGTCGACCATCAACTGATCTTGTCGAGGAATTCGTCCGTGGCGCTGCCGATGCGCTCGAGCCGTCTGGTCTCGACCACGGTCAGATTCGGATTCGCGACGTACCAGAAGTCCGCCGTGATCTGGTGCTTCACGATGTGGTCTTTCACCTTCGGGCTACGCACTCCAGGCCAACCCTCGGTGTCGCCAAACTGCAGGTCGAGGATGTCGGGAATCTTCGTTGCGAAGTCCTCGATGTAGGCGTCCCAGTCGCCGTCGTATGCCGTGCAGAACAGCAGCTTCGAGTCGTTATCCAGAAACACGAAGCGCATGTCGTGAACGGTGCCGACTCGGTCCACGAGCTCATTGCCGATGCTGCCGTGCAGAGCGGTGAGAAAACCGCGCAGCCGATTGGCTCCTCCTGGCGCCATTGGAACGATCACTGTCAGCTCCGAGACTTTGCCCTGACGGCGGCCGATCCGGCCTGCGGTTTCGGGCCGTGCTGCCGGTTCAGTTGCGGACGTGCTGGACTTTACAAGGCGTATCACGTTCTCCAGAGCTTTTTTTCCGATGTCTGAAGCGTCGGCGTAAAGCTCCCGCAGCTTCTGCACCTTCTGCTCGATGTTCGAGGATTGTTCCGATTCTGTCTTTTTTGTTTGAGTGGCCATGTTAGGCCTCCTTTCTTGTCCATTGTTGGATTGGCTTCAGACGCTCTTTTGTGTACCGTCCCTTTTCGAAAGAAAGTCACCGAGGACGGTCAACGCGTTGATGGCGGTGGGAAAACCCGCAAAGATGAGCGTATGGAGGATGATCTCGTACAGTTCGTCGGGGGTCAGGCCAGCGTTGAGCGCCGAATTCATGTGGACCCGAAGCTGGGGTTCCCGGCCGCCCAGAGCCGTGAGCATGGCGATGGTGGCGATCTCGCGGTCGCGTACGGCCAGGCCGTCGCGGCTGTAGATGTCACCGTAAGGGAATTCGACCATGTAGCGCCCGAGATCACGCAGCGGCGCGATGAACTGCTCGACGGGCACACCGTAGACTTCGGTCATCTTTTTCAGACCGCGCTCGTAACGGGTCTCCTGTGCCTGTCCTTGAGTCTGCTGCTCCGACCCTGTCTTCCTTTGCGTTTGTGCGGCCATGTTTAGGCCTCCTTGCCTGGTTTGTAATGGACTCTGCTCTGTAGCGTGCAAGGCAGAGGGACCGTTCACTTTGTCGCTCCTGCTTCGATTTGAATATCAGTCACGCGTGGCTGCACGCGTGGTGTTTTCACTGGCGGAGGTTCAGCGGCCGCGTCCCACTTGATCCACTTGAGATCGAGCACAAAGATCGAATAGAAGACCGGGACCAGAAGAAGAGTGATGAAGGTCGCCACTGCGAGTCCGCCGATCTGTGCATAACAGAGAGGTTTCCAGAGCGGTCCACCCTCGATCGCGAGAGGGAGCAAAGCCAGGATCGTTGCGCCTACCGTGATCATCACAGGTCGAATGCGCTCGATTCCGGCGTCGGGGAGAGCACGCTCCAACGGTTCTCCCTTTTCATGCATCTCCTCGATGAAGTCGAAGAGCACGATGACGTGGCTCACGATGACCCCAATGAGGCTGGCCACGCCAAGAAAAGCCATGAAGCCAAAAGGAGTGCCCATGATCCACAGAGCGATAAGTGCTCCGATGGCTCCATAAGGGGCGGCCGCGAAGACCAGCAACGGTTTGACGGCATTGTTGAACTGCACGAGCAACGCGAGATAGATGCCGACGAGCGAGATCAAAAGCACAACGGCGAGATTCTTGAATCCATCGACCTGTTTTGCCTTTTCACCACCGATCTGCAATTGATAGCCGGGCGGAAGACTCTTCTCGAGAGCAATCAGTTTCGGCTCGATTGGCGCCAGTACTTCCGACGCCAGGACACCCGGTGCCGGAAAGCACAAGATCGACAAAGTGCGAAAATGCTCGCGACGCCGAATGCGTGCCGTCTCGAGAATGTTCTTCAAGCTCGCTACCGAAAGCAGCGGCACTTTGACGTTCTCTTGTGATGAGCTGACGTAGAGATTCTCGATCTGCGACAGCCGCGCGCGATCCTGCGGCCGGAGACGGACGACAATCGGGATATTCTTGTTTCCTTCCTTGTAAATTCCCACCGCGTCTCCACTGATCGCCGCGGCGGTGGACCTTGCGACGTCGGCGTTCGTGATGCCGACCAGGTTGGCGCGATCGGGATCGATCTCGATCTTGATCTGTGGGCTGTCGGGACCCCAATCGTCTCGCAAAACGGAAATCCCGGGCGCTTGGCGAACGATATCCATCGCTTGTGACGCGATGCGCCGAAGCGTCACGATGTCGTTCCTCTCCGTTTGCGGGTCTGTATCTGCCTGACCTGAAATCAGGACCTCGACCGGCGTTTCGACTGGATTGGTTTGTAACTGCCGGACGATGATCCACGCTCCAGGAACCCGCTGATTGAGTGCGGCCTGAATCGGTCCGATCAGCTTCGGAGTGGCCTCCTTGTCGCGCACCTGCACGATGACCTGCGCATAGTTGGTCTGCGTCGCTTCAGGAGCGGCGGAAAACCAGAAGCGAGGTCCGCCACCGCCGATGAAACTCGTCATGGAGGTCAGCAGGTTTTCTTCACGAGCGCCCTCAATGACATCGTGGACGACCTGCTCTGCCCTCGCCGCAGTGTCGTTTGATGCACTCAAAGGCACGTCATTCGGCAACCAGATGTCGAGGTAGAACCAATACTGAATATCCTCAGGGAAGAATTGGGACTTGAGGCGTGAGCCGGCAAAGCCGCCGATCAGCAAAAACACCAGGGAACCCAGCAGAACCTTCCAACGGTGTTGAATCGCCTGCCCGACCAGCCGGCTGTAGAAACCATAAAAGCCCCTCTGGCGCTTCTCTTCTATGGAAATCTCTTTCCTTGCCGGCGGCCGCTGGATGTAATAGCCCAGAAGCGGAACGAACGTCATGGCAACGACCAACGCACAGAGCAGCGCCGTCGTCATGACGATCGGGAGGCTTTTGAGAAACGCGCCGGTATTGCCGTTGAGCATGAGAAACGGCAGGTACGCGATGATGTTTGTCAGTGTTGCGTAAAAGATGGCCGTGGCCAGTTTGGTCGGACCCAGCCAGGCTGCGATGCGGCGCGGCAGTCCCGCCGCGAGACCGCGCTTGATACCGTCTCCGGCCACGACGGGAACATCGACCAGCAGACCGAGCGCAATGATGAGTGTCGCCACAGAAACCTGCTGCAGGTCGATGCCCAACATGTAGATGACGCCGAAGGTCATGGCGAGAGTGATCGGAATCGCCAGAGCCATGATGAGCGCGAGGCGCCACTCCCAGAATCCAACCAGCGACACTGCCACTACGAGGAGGATCGCCTCCAGCAGAGCGCGTAAGAAGAGGTGAATATTTTCTTTCACCTGCAGGGGCTGATCGGAGGTGTGCGCGATGATGAGATCTGCCGGAAGAATCTGCTTGAGCTGTGCGAGTTTCTGATCGACCGAACGGCCAAATTCCGCGATCTGCTGCTGATCGCGCATGTAGATTGCCAGTGTGACTGCACGGCTGCGCTGCCACTGTCCATCGGCGTTACGCCACGTGTAGTAGTTCAGATACCGCGCGGGGCTCTGGTAGCCGGGAATGATCTTGACAAGGTCCCTGAGATAAACCGGAGCACCGGACGAAGTCCTGGATACGGCAACATTCCCAATGGCTTCTCGGCTTTCGAATTGACCTGATGGATTGATGATGATTTGTCGCTGGCCGGCTTCAAATGCGCCACCCGGTGCGATGATGTTGCGAGCGCGCAATATCTCTGCGAGCGCTGCCGGCTGCAGTCCATACTCGGCTAAACGCTCCTGCGAATATTCGAGGTAGACGACTTGAGGCAGCAGACCTCTCCTCTCTACTTTTGAGGTCTCCCGCGCCCCTTGAACCGTTCTCGCGATCAAGTCAGAAAAGTTGTCCAGATCGGCGTAACTGTATCTGTCTCCCGCGACGCTGGTCAGTTTGGCGCGGGCGTCATGAGGATCACGAATGATGATTGGCGTCCAGCCGTCCGGATGCAGATCGGATCGCTGCAGTTGCTTCTGAAAAAACTCTTCCACGAAGCGATGGATACTCGCGTCATCTTTTTCGGAGACGCCATCCAGGGCGACGAAGCCGCTGCCTGAAATGACCTGCGGGCGGAGGAGGACGTCCGCTTCTGTTGCCTGTTGCCAGAAAAGCTGTACGGCATCGAGCATCGTTGCCGGGGAGATGGATCGCGGAAATGAATAGACGATCGTGACGGGCACACCGCGTTCCGCGCGCTGCGTACGCGATCGAACGGACCGCACGGCAGACTCGATAGCCTGCGCGCGAATATTGATTTCCAGCGGGTCTGCCTTCGGGCTGGCGATGGTCAGCATCACTGCCGCCGTGTCTCCGAAGTCGCTCTGAAAAAGAATCGGCCCTGCGCCTTGTGGCAGTTGGCTGTTCAGCGCATCGAGCTTGAGATTGATGTCGCTGAATTGCCTCTTGACGTCCGAGACGTTTTCGGCGAGCTGAATGTAGACGTATCCCGCTCCAGGGAACGTTACAGAGCGAACTCCGAAGTCTGACGCGGTAGCGGGGAAGATTGTCTTGTTCTCAGCGACCGCATCTTCGATCGGGCGAGTCACAAACTGCTCGACTTGCCGTGCAGTGGCTCCCGGCCAGGGACAAAAGGCCACCGCGACCCTGACCGGAATGTCGGGGTCCTTCCGCTGCGGCATGCTGCGGTAGCCGAACCAACCCCATGCGAGGACTCCGATGAGGAGAACCCAGGAGACCTGCGGGTGCTCCACGAAAAACCTCGAGACGTTGTTCGTCTTGTCGATCCGATCCTGGTCGCTTTTGTATTTCATCGGATCACTTGGATGGGGTCACCATCTCTCAAGAGTTGGGCGCCGACGGAGACAATGCGTTCGCCGGGTACGACTCCCTCGACAGCGACGGAACTGTCATGGGTCGCACCCAACTGAACGTTGCGCACGTTCGCGACGAGCGAGCTCCCGCGCTGTTGCGCGACCATCACCGCAAATTGATCGGGTTCTGAAGGCGACGCCACGATGGCGCTCAATGGGACCGTAACGGTCGCATGCGGAACTTCACCGAGACTGACCGTCGCGATCATGCCCGGCTTCAAACGGCGGTCGCGATTACTGACCGTCACCTCAATGGCAAAGATTCGGTTTCGTGTATCGGCGGCCGGAGAGATGCTTGTCACCTGTCCCTTCAGCGGAGAGGTGTCATTCCTCGTCTGAATCGGCAGCTCCTGACCTAAATGCACGCGATTGAGGACATAGTCGGGTGCGCCGAAGGTCACCTTGACACGATCGATATCGGCAATCGTAAAAGCAGCTGTGGCGGGAGAGACGAAGCTGCCTTGATCGATGTTTCGGCTGAGAATGTAGCCAGAGAAAGGAGCCTTCAGGTCGGCATCGCCAAGAAGCAACTCGGTCTGGCGGACCGCTGCCTTTGCATTGATCATGGCAGCGCGCGTCGCATCGAAAGCCGCCTGAGATTGTTCGAAGTCCGGCTTGGTAATACTTTGCGTCGAATAAAGCGCCTTCGCTCGCTGAAGGTCCTGATCGGCCTTGGTGTGTTGCGCGACAGCCTGATCGACCTGGGCTTGCGCCTGCGCGACCTGGTTCTGCAGATCTTCCCGGCGAATGTGAGCAAGCGTGAGATTTTTGGCGACGTAATCTCCCGTTCCAATGTCGCGACCTCTTACCTGCCTGACGTTGGTCACATAGCCGGAAGAGTGGAACATCAGATCCACCTGCGCGTAAGGAAAGATCGATGCCGAGTAGCGCAGTGACTCGCCGCTCACCTGCGAGCCTGTAGCGGTCGTTAGTTGAACAGCCTTTGGTTGCTGTGAGGGAATCGGAGGCGCGTGATGACATCCGATCAACGCAACCACGACCGATAAGAAGACGATAAAAGGCTTCACGGCTCTACTCCTTACCCAGCGTTTTCTGAAAATCAGCCCGAGCGCTCCAATAAGCGAGCACGGCCTGATCCCATTGGCTCTCTGCATCGACGAGAGAAGTCGTTTGCTTCAGCAAGTCGCTGAGCAAGATGGATTGCTGCGAATACGCCTCCTTCTGATTCCGCATCTTCTCCGCCTCGGCATCGCGGATAGCTTCTGTGACCGCAAGATGTGCACGCGCTTCGCGGAGACGTCTGAAGTTCGAATTCACCTCGAGAAGAATCTCCTCGCGCGTATCTTCGAAGGAGAGTCCCGCCTGCTTTTCTGCGATGGCGGCCTGTTGAACCCTGCGGCGCTTCGCTCCCCAATCCCACGGCTGCCACGTGAGCAAGGCGCCGACGGAGGCCACGTTCTGCGGCAGAAAATCTATGTTCCTCGGGCTCAGGTAGCTCGCCTGGATGGAGACATCGGGGATGTAATGGGTCTTCTCGCTTCGGGTCGCCAACTCCGCTTGACGCATCCTGTTTGCCGCCAGCGTCACTTCCGGACGATGTTCGAGCGCGGTCGCGCCGGCGGCAGCAAGGTCTTCCTGTTCGAACAATGGAGGGGCAACCTCTTCTACCGAAAACTCCGTCTGTATGCTACGTCCTAACAGGAGATTGAGGGCCTCTCTATGATTCGCGAGGCCGTCTTCAATCGTGTCGAGTTGATAAATCGCCCTGGCAACTTCTGCCTTGACAGTCAGACTGTCGGCTCTGAGAGCCGCTTGCCGGTTGACACGCCGATCGGTCAACCGCAGCAGCTCCTCGAGATACTTCACCGTCGATTGTTGTGACGTGTACTGGATCTGCGACTGGAGAACCTGATAATACGATTGGCGCACATCATCGATCAGCTTCTGTTCCCGCTCCTCCAGGGACAACTGTGCCGCATCGACCTTGAGTCGCTGGTCGGCGATTGACAGGCGAATGCGAATCAATTGCGTAAGCGGCTGGGTGGCGGTGACTGAGAAAATGGCTATCGGACGAGCCGGCGTGCGAAGGTTGGTGTCGGATCCGGGAATCGGGCCGGTGTCCGGGAAAGTGCCGAGCTGCCCCTTCTTGATTGTGAAATCGATTGGCGAGAGCAACTCGCTCGCGAGCACGGAGGTATCGAAGCGAGGGTATAGGAGCGTCTTGACCTCACCCACAGCTTCGCGCTGCTTAGTGAGCTCGAGCCCCGACCACCTCAGCTCTCGATTATTGGACCTGGCGATGACGATCGCTTCTTCGAGTGTGAGCACTTGAGCGCTCGCAGGCGGCGGCGCGCAAATCGCTGCGAGCAGTACGCAGGCGATCGCTGATATGCGTACTTCATTCGACGGACCTGCCACGCAGACAAAGGTAAGCGCGGTGCGATTCTGTCAACACCCCAGAAACCACAGAAGGCGGCCTAGATTTTTCTGCAGGTCAGGAAGCGAAAGTTGTCTTCCGGTAGATGATGCCACCAGGCACGACAAGTTTGATCTCGGTTCCGGAATCTGCTGAACTGACGACCGTGAGCTTGCCGCCGATGCGGTCGGCACGCTCCCGCATTCCTTGCAGTCCGAAATGTCCCGTCTTGCCTCTCTCCGCGACAGCGGGGTCGATGCCGATCCCATTGTCAGCGACACGCAGGGCAAGGTCCTTCGCGTATCTGAGCTCGATTTCCAATCGACTCGCCCCCGAATGCGTAGATGCGTTGCGGATGGCTTCATAGCCGATGCGGTAGATTTCATCCCGGACGATGGGATGCATCTCTCTGGCGCTGCCAATGACGGAAAATGTGACCGCCGTGGAGTTCGGGATGAGGTCATCTTCGGTTATGCGCCGGAGAGCTTCGGAGAGGTCGTTTGTTCGCGTCGTCGACGTGCGCAGAGAGTTGAGCGCCGCCCTTCCCTCCTGCATGGCCGTCGCAAGCCAGGCTGACAACTGTTCCATCGCTCGGCGCATTCGGATGGGATCGGTGGACGGCTCCAGCGCATCATCCGCAACCAGCTTGCTGCCTTGTATGGTTTGCAGGAAGGTGTCATGGAGGTCACGCGCCATGCGAGTGCGTTCTGCCAGTCGCTCATCGAAGCGGGCGCTGATGGCTCTTGCAACTTGCCGCACACGCAGCCGATAAAGGGACCACACGACGAAGAGCCCCGCAGTAATGCACAGAAGGAGAAACAGATTCGTCTGGTACCAGGCAAAGGCAACGCTGAAGGGAAGAATGGCGCCCTGCTCGTTCCAGACACCGTCGTTATTACACGCGATTACATGGAACGTATATCGGCCCGGACCCAAGCTCGTGTAGAAAGCCTGCCTGCGGGCACCGACCTTCTGCCAGTCTTTGTCCACTCCCTCCAGCTTGTAACGAAACGCAACGCGCTCCGGGATGGAAAGGCTCAACGCGGTGTAGTCAATCTCGACGCTGTGCGTGCCAGCGGGAAACTTGACCGCACTCGACATCGGCTGACGTCCCTTTTCGCTGCCGATCGAGAGAATCGAAACGGGCGGTGGCAGGTCGTTCCTGACGATGTGTGCCGGATCGATCCACGCCAATCCATTGTTAGTGGCAAACCATAAGCGTTCGTCGCTCGCCTCCACGGCAGTCGAATTTGTGAAGCTCATCTGCGGCGCGCCCGGCAACCCATCCAGATGGTCGAATCGCCGGTACTTCACGAGATGATTTGGATCGGCGATAAATCGTCGGACCTCGTCCGGAGGAATCTGCACGATTCCCCGCATCTCGTTCAACCACAAGCCGTCATCAGCCGTATCAATGATTCCGGAGATCGTACCGAGCTGCTCGCCTCCCGCGACTCTCACTCTCCGGAAGTGTTCCTCGATGAAAGATGTCAACCCAAGCTCACCGCCTACCCAGATGCGCTGCCCAAGGCCGCGAATGACCGCGATTCGACCCACGTCGAGCCCGTTGTTCCGTGAGTATGCGGTAGCCTTTTCGCCATCGAGTACATAGACCTGGCCGGCAGTGAAACCCAGCCAGACTCGCCCGGACGCGTCTTGATAACTGGCGCTGGGTCCCCTGCCTGGAACTGCTTTGTGCCTGTCACTAAGGTTCCAGACACCTTCCTTGAAGTGAACAGTTCCAAAATCCCCGAGTCTGAGCCACAGCCCTCCATCTTCTCTGCTCGGGAAGATCTCGTATATCCAGTTCGGCGGTTCAGCGCCCTTGGGCATGGGAAAGTACTTGAATTGCGTTCCGCGCTGACGCCAAATTCCGTAAGCGCAGCCCCACCACACGTCACCGTTTGCGTCGCGAAAAACGCTGGATGCCCCTTCACCCAGTTGTTCAAAAAGCACGTTTTCACCGCGAATGTGCAGCAACGGTTTGCTCTCAATGGTCCCAATCGAGACCTCGCCGTCTTCTCCCGCGCTCAACACCAGCTTTTGATAGCGCGACGGTAGACGAACCGGAACCACATGATTGTGGCGGAATTGAACCAGTCCTTTGGAACAGCCGACCCAGATGTTGCCCTCACGATCCTCGAGTAGCTTATAGGCGAACCCTCCCGTGAAGCCGTCCCTTTCATTGAACGACTCCAATTCGGGGTCATGAGGACCGAGCTTCCGATTTCCCAGTCTCTCCGGATACCGGATGCGTACTAATCCGGAGTCATGACGCGTGATCCACAAGGCGCCTTCGCGATCAATGAGCAACTCGAACAATCCATCTTCGACGATCGCTGGATCTTCCTTATCGTTGTGTCCCGCAATCGGAACCGGTCGTACCTCACCGCCCCTGCTGTCGTCCGCAAACCACACTCGCCCGTCTTTGGCCTGCGCCAATGTTGTGATACCCCGCCCGACCGCGCCGGCGAGCTCGAATGCCTTAGAGCCTCGCCTCAGGAAGAGAATGGTCCTCACGGTCGCTACCCAGAGCGTGCCCTCACGATCGACGAAGAGGTCCCTGATCACCTCAGGAGAAAAGTTCCAGTCGTGCCCGATCGGGATCCATCGCGTGCCCTCGCGCAGGACCAACCCGGTTTCGGTGCCAGCCCAGATTCTTCCGTCATGATCGCGAGCGAAGCTATGAATTTGAGAATCGGGTAATTCTTCCGGCCGGGTAAATATCTTCAAAGAGCCGTCCCTCAAGAAACCTACTCCGGTTGGCGCAAAGGCGATCCACAGCCCTCCATCGGGTGTTGCCAATAGATAATAGATACCGTGCGAGGGCAGCTCGACTCCGGGTTGCGGCTTGTATTCCTCGAACTTAACGCCGTCGAAGCGGAACAGGCCGCGTGGCGAACCAATCCACAAGTAGCCATCTGTGGTTTGGGCAAGCGCGCTGATTTCGCCCGGCGCACCCTCGCTCACGCTCCAGGCCGTATGGTGGAATTGCGCAATGCTTCGGTCTCTGTCGAGCGCGAGTGCCGGCACACAGCGCAAAACGATCAGCAGGCAACAGGCAGTTGTTCGCGGGTTTTTCACATTCTCCGAGATCAAATTTGCAGCAGGCCGCGCCGAAGCGCGATGGCGACTGCATGGGTCCGATCGTTGGCCTGAAGTTTATCCACCAGATTCTTGATGTGGAAGTTCACCGTGGACTCCGCGATCAGGAGCTGACCGGCAATCTGTTTGTTCCGATGGCCATCGCGAATGAGTCGAAGGACCTGCAACTCTCGCCTCGTAAGGTCGTCGTCACTCAGGTGTTCAGCAAGTCGAGCCGCCACCTCGGGCGGAACATGCCGCTTGCCCGCATGCACGGAGCGGATCACGGCCAGCAATTCGTTCTTCGGCATGCTCTTCAGCATGTAAGCGAAGGCTCCCGCTCGAAGCGCACGCTGGATGTCGCCATCGCTGCCCGAGGTTGTCAGCATGACGATACGAGCCTGTGGAAACTCGCCGCGAATTGCGATCAGCGTATCGGTGCCGTCGCTGCCGGGGAGCCGAAGATCCATCAGAGTGACGTCCGGTCGGTGGCGGCGAAACTCATCGATGGCACCCACGGCATCCGACGCCTGAGCGACGAGAAGCATGTCGTCCTGAGAGCTGATGATCGTAGCGAGTCCCTCGCGGAAGACCGGATGATCCTCTACGCTCAGGATACGAATTGTCTTGGCTTGAACCATCGCAATAGCCTCGACAGGTGGAACATCCAGGTTTTTCATCGCGATCACGAACACCCGCACAGATAATGTTGCGCGCGTTCATGCATTCGCAAAACATCAAGATGCGCAGCCGGCATCCTGAAGTTTTCTACAGGTCTCGGAATGCGATTAGATATGCAGCAGGCCGCGCTGGAACGCGATGGTGACTGCGTGGGTCCGATCGTTGGCCCGAAGTTTATTCACCAGATTCTTGATGTGGAAGTTGACCGTGGACTCCGCGATCAAGAGTTGACTGGCAATCTGTTTGTTTCGATTGCCGTCTCGAATGAGTCCAAGGACTTGCATCTCTCGCGTCGTAAGATCGTCGTCACTCAGATGTTCGGCGAGGCGGGCTGCCACTTCCGGTGGAATATGCCGTCTGCCGGCATGGACCGAACGAATCGCGGCCAGCAATTCATTTTTCGGCATGCTCTTGAGAACGTAACCCGAGGCGCCGGCGCGTAACGCGCGCTGGATTTCGGTGTCGGCGTCCGAGGTAGTCAGCATGATGATGCGGGCCTCAGGAGACTCACTGCGAAAGGCGATGAGAGTGTCAGAGCCATTTGCGCCACGGAGCCGGCAATCCATCAGCGTTACGTCGGGCCGATGACGACGAAATTCCGCGAGTGCCTCGGTCGCGTCGACGGCTTGTGCAACGAGAAGCATGTCCGGCTGCGACGCGATGATCGTGCGGAGTCCTTCACGGAAGACCGGATGGCCGTCAACGCTCAGGATGCGAATGGGTCTCGCCTGCACGGCTGATCTCCTTCCTTTCGCATCGCCGTTACTCTTTTTCGATCCCGCGGATGATGGCATCGACCATCAGATGGATGCGCTTCTTCAGTGGCGCCCACTTGATGAAGGGATCGTTCTGTTTCGCAATGTGCAGCGAAATCACGCCGTGGACGCCCGCCCAAACCGTTTGAGCCACCAGATCGGGGTCTTTCAACTCCGGGCGCATGCGCCCCTTGTCTATGGCCTCGATGACGATCTGCCTCACAAATGCTTGAGCATCTTCTTGAGGGTTGCCGCGCTGGAGGCGCGAATCGGCCGTCGCATTGGCCGGCTGCGGCGTCATGAACAGCAGGCGGTACTGGTTGGGATTGCGAAGCCCGAATTCAGCGTAAACGTGGCACACGCGCCCTAGACGTTCGATCGGATCGGCAATTTTCGCGATGGGCCCGAACGCGTGAGAGAACTTGCTGAAGTCGGTGTCACAAAGCTCATGAATCAACGCGTCTTTGTCTTTGAAGTGGAAGTAAATCGCGGTCGGGGAGTACTCGATTTTCTCCGCGATCCGCCGCATGGTGACAGCCTCGTAGCCTTCGGCCACGAACATCTCGCGGGCGGCGTCGAGGATCAGCGTACGGATTTCCTCGCGTTCGCGTTCTCTTCTTTCGCGCGTTCCCATACTTAACACTGTTAACCTAATGCCCATGGTTCAATAAAGCAACGGGCACTTTTGGAAAGGATCACATTGGAAGCAGCCCGCGACGGAGGGCAATGGTCACCGCGTGGGTTCGGTCGTTGGCGCCCAGTTTGTCGACCAGGTTCTTGATGTGAAAATTGACGGTGGTCTCTGAAATCGCCAGTTGATCCGCGATTTGCTTGTTGCGATAGCCGTCGCGAATGAGCCGAAGGACATCCAGCTCTCGAGGGGTGAGCTCGTCCTCCCCCAGATGTTCGGCGAGGCGGGCTGCCACTTCCGGCGGAACATGCCGGCGGCCGCCGTGCACCGAGCGAATGACCGCCAGCAATTCGTTTTTCGGCATGCTCTTGAGAACATAACCCGAGGCGCCGGCGCGCAACGCGTGTTGGATTTCGGCATCAGCGTCCGAGGTCGTCAGCATGATGATGCGGGCATCGGGAAACTCACCGCGAATGGCGATCAGCGTGTCGGTGCCGTTTGTGCCAGGCAGGCGAAGATCCATCAGTGTGATGTCGGGCCGATGACGACGAAATTCCGCGATCGCCTCGGTCGCATCGGCGGCTTGCGCAACAAGGAGCATATCCGGCTGCGACGCGATGATGGTGTTGAGTCCTTCACGGAAAACCGGATGGTCCTCAACGCTCAGGATGCGAATGGGTTTCCCCTGCAAGCCCGACCCCTCTTTTCGCATCTTATCCCCCAGCGCGAAGCCTAGAGAAAAATGTGGTGCTAAAACTCCCCATCCTGGGGGCGCGGCTGGTCTTGCGGCGATTCATCCTTAATCATGCTCAACACGGCCGCCGCGCCACATCGCCGGCTTGCCTCACCAGAGGAAACGATTACATGGATTCGCAACACAGGCGGCTCGCGAATCCATCTCTTCTCTCGATGCTGGCGAGATGTTCAGTTGATCTCCATCACGTTCCGCGGTCTGGCAAGAATCGAAGTGCCACCCGTTACTGCTTACGGCATCGTCGAATGCCGTGCTGGTGGCCAGAGGGTCATCCTTCCCGGGAATACGTTGGCGCTCAGCGGCCAGAACGGCGACGAAGCGCAGATCGTGTGGGTCGATGCCGCGATTGTGCGCGAGTTGGCGCTGGATACCGGAATCGATCTCGGTGACGCAGTCGAGATTCGCAATGTACCGGACGAACAGGACGCTGCGTGTGAGCATCTCATGCGCGTCCTCGCTCTGATGGCGAAGCTTCGGTCGTCAGCAACGCAGGAACCATTCGCTCAATCCGTCGCAAGAGCACTGGCGGCCTGGGTCCTCGAGAAGCTCGGTCACTGCGACAAGGCAGCTTCTCCTCGCGGCGCGCTCAACGTGCGAGCCTTCACCCGGGTTCGCGAATATATGGACGCCAATCTCAGCGAGCGCATCACGCTCAAAGACCTCGCGCGCATCGCCGAGGCCAGTCGATTTCATTTCGCAAGGCAGTTCCGGATTCGAACGGGCGAGAGCCCGATGGGATATCTGCTCCGCGCGCGAATCGAGCGCGCGAAAGACGTGCTGCGGAAAGACGACAGCGCGACGGTCGCCGACATCGCTGCCATGCTCGGATTCGCGGATCAAAGCCACTTCACGCGGACGTTCCGGCGGTTGGTGGGCACCTCACCCACGGATTACAGACGGCCGGGATCTTAGGGTGATTGTTCAAGTGGTGGAGCTGAACGGGCTCGAACCGTCGACCTCCTGAGTGCGATTCAGGCGTTTGTCTCGAGACATCTGCGGATACCTCCGGATTCAACATTTTACGGGCGTCCGGATTCGTCTGGACTCGTCCGGCAATTACGAACTAGACGCAAATTAGACACTTCCTTGCAAGCGTTCCCTCTTGATAAGGCCCTCGCCTCAACCGCCAGCTTTCTTAGGAGATCGGCGACTTCTTCACAAGAGTCGGCGCCATCCTCGAGTTGATCGAGAAACTCGTTCCACTGAAGTACCGTTCAGTCTCGGTCGGTTTCCTCCGTTCTTCAGCAACCCATCGACCTAACAACTATTTTCCTTTCTACCGCGGCCCCACCGGCGAGTCTTAGAGAATGTTTCCTTGGCCAGCGACTAGTCGCGAATGATCCGATTCCGCGATCGCGCGAGCGCCGCGTTCCGCGCTTTCATCAATTTTTGATGCTCTGATCGAGGCTTCGTCGCGATGGGATAAACATCGACCACAGGATCGACGCGCATCAGCGCGGTCCGCAAACCTTCGAGTCTTGATTTGTCGGCGACGGTAGGGAAACCTCCGTTAGCATCACTCCTAATACAGACGGGCGACGCGATTATCGGCGAGGGTTTGACTCTCGCGTGCGGGCTTCACTGGCGCTGAGTGTCTCTCTCAACTACAAGAAATCTCTTCGCGTGAGACGCCAGGCGGCGACGGTTGTTGTCCGCCGGTCGGCTCACCTTAAAGGTGCAAATGCCGCAAGGCAGGGTGCCAGACTCGACCGCGGAAGACCAGAAGGCGTTCTCCCCGCCGTCGGTATCTCTCCCGAAGGGCGGTGGAGCTATCCGAGGCATTGGCGAAAAGTTCGGCGCCAACGCCGTTACCGGCACCGGCTCGATGACCATACCGGTCGCAACGAGTCCAGGTCGATCAGGTTTCGGGCCTCAGCTCTCGCTCTCATATGACTCCGGTTCGGGGAACGGACCTTTTGGCTTCGGATGGAGCCTTTTCATTCCCTCCATCTCGCGGAAGACTGACAAGGGCTTGCCGCAATATCGCGACGCCGAGGAGTCGGACGTTTACATCCTCACAGGCGCCGAGGACTTGGTGCCGATCCTCGAGCCGAACGGGACAGCGCCGGGTTTCACTATCGAGCGCTATTGCCCACGGATCGAGGGGCTGTTTGCTCGTATCGAACGCTGGACGAGCGACACAGGAGAAACCCACTGGCGTTCCATCACGCGCGACAACGTCACAACTCATTACGGCAAGACAGAAAACAGCCGAGTCTTCGACCCCGGCGATCCGAAGCATGTCTTCACCTGGCTGATCTGCGAGAGCTACGACGACAAGGGCAACGCCATCGTCTACGACTATTCAGTGGAGAATCAAGATAACGTCGATCTCTCTCAGGCCAACGAGCGCAACCGCGTTCGCAAAGCCAATCGGTATCTTAAGCGTATCAGGTACGGGAACCGGGTTTCGCGACTGATCCAGCCGGATCTAACACAAACAGAGTGGTTGTTCGAGGTGGTCTTCGACTATGACGAGGGCCACTACGACGAGCTTGACCTCGACCCGGACCGGCCAGAAGCCGAGCAGCACAGACTTGTTCGCGCTTCAGCGTCGACCGCGCTTCCCTGGGCTGTCCGTCCGGATCCGTTCTCCTCTCATCGGTCCGGCTTCGAGGTGCGCACCTATCGCCGCTGTCGACGAGTGTTGATGTTCCACCGCTTCCCCGAGCTTGGCGATGAGCCTTACCTCGTGCGTTCCACCGAATTCCACTACTTCGACCTTGATTACTCGAAGCCTGTCACGATCGACGATGAGCTCGCCCATCAGGGCAGCACCCGCATCGCCTCGTTCATTCATGCCGTTACTCAGTCAGGCTACTTCCGTGACGACAAACAGCCAGTGCTGATGCGCAACGCCGTCAGCTATGTCACTTACCTCAAGACGTCCTTGCCGCCACTCGAGTTCGAGTACAGCAAGGCGAAAATTCACGACGACATCCAACTTCTGGATCCACTCACTCTCGAGAACCTGCCAGTTGGCCTCGACGGCGCGACCTACCAGTGGATAGACCTCGACGGCGAGGGCGTCTCCGGCATTTTGACGGAGCAGGCCGACGCATGGTTCTACAAACCGAACCTGGGAGGAGGCCGCTTCGGTCCGCTTGAAACAGTCACCGCCAAGCCTTCGCTAGCGGCGATAAGTAGTGGACGACAACAACTCCTCGATCTCGCTGGCGACGGCCAACTCGACGTCGTGGCGCTAGCCGGTCCGACCCCCGGGTTCTACGAGCGCACAGACGACGATGACTGGGAACCGTTTCAGGTGTTCCGACAGTTGCCTAATATCCGTTGGGACGAACCGAACCTGCGTTTCGTCGACTTGGACGGAGACGGCCACGCCGACGTGCTGATCACTGAGCAAGATGTTTTCACTTGGCACCCGTCGCTGGCGGAAGCGGGCTTCGGTCCCGCCCGACAGGTTCGCCAGCCGTCGGACGAGGAACACGGCCCGCGGTTGGTCCTGGCGGACGGCACGCAGTCCATTTATCTCGCCGACATGTGCGGCGACGGCCTGACCGCCCTCGTGCGCATTCGAAATGGCGAGGTCTGTTACTGGCCGAACCTGGGCTACGGTCGCTTTGGGGCCAAGGTCGCCATGGACAATGCTCCATGGTTCGACAACCCCGACCAGTTCGAGCAACGGCGCGTCCGCCTGGCCGACATCGACGGCTCGGGTACGAACGACATCATTTACTTGGGCGGCGATGGGGTGCGTCTGTACTTTAATCAGTCCGGGAACCGGTGGAGTGAAACCCGTCGCCTGAATCAGTTCCCGCGCGTGGACAACCTCTCGTCCATCATGACGGCCGATCTGCTGGGCGACGGCACGGCTTGTCTGGTTTGGTCTTCGCCCCTGGCTGGTAATGCGCGCCGGCCGATGCTTTACATCGACCTGATGGGTGGGCAGAAGCCGCACCTGCTGATCAAGTCGGTCAACAACCTCGGCGCCGAAACCCACGTCCAGTACGTGTCATCCACAAAGTTCTACCTCGCCGACAAAGGCGCCGGAAAACCGTGGATCACCAGGATTCCGTTTCCGATCCACGTCGTGGAACGCGTCGAAACCTATGACCGCATCAGCCGCAACTTTTTCGTCACCCGCTACGCTTACCACCACGGCTACTTCGACGGCGTCGAGCGCGAGTTCCGCGGCTTCGGCCTGGTGGAGCGATGCGACACGGAAGAACTCGCGGCACTGAGTGAAAGCGAGAACTTTCCGGCCGGCGACAACATCGACGCCACATCCTACGTTCCACCGGTCCTGACGAAGACCTGGTTCCACACCGGCGTCTATTTCGGCCGTGATCACGTTTCTGATTTTTTTGCCGGGCTACTGGACAGCGAAGGCGTCGGCGAGTACTACCGCGAACCGGGTTTGACCGATGTGGAAGCGCGAGCGCTCCTGATCGACGACACGGTACTTCCTGCCGGATTGACCGCGGACGAAGAGCGCGAAGCCTGTCGCGCCCTCAAGAATTCGATGCTGCGCGAGGAAGTCTACGCATTGGACGGCACGGACAAGGAGAAGCATCCCTACACGGTCACAGAGCAGAACTTCACCATCGAGGTGCTGCAGCGGCGCGGTGACAATCGCCACGCGGTATTCTTCACACACGCCCGTGAGTCCATCAGGTATCACTATGAGCGAACGCTCGTCCCCGTCCTCAACGGGCAGATCGTCGATGAGGTTACGGCCGGTACTAATCCCAGCGTCGAGCGGCTGCCCGATCCAAGAGTTGCGCACACGCTCACGCTCGAAGTCGATCACTTCGGCAACGTTCTGAAGTCTGCCGCGGTTGGTTATGGCCGCCGCTTCTCCTACACGCGCCTTCCGTCGCAGCCGGACCGCGATAAGCAGACACAAATACTCGTCACTTACACCGAGAACTCCGTCACCAATCCCTTTGATGTCGACGACGACTACCGCACGCCACTGCCTTCTGAGACGCGCACTTATGAGTTAACCGGTTACCCGCAAACCGGGAGCGGCGGTCGCTTCCAGATCTCCGACTTCGTGGAGCCCGACCCGAATGATCCCAATCATCTCAAGCTCATCCACATTTTCGACAGTGAGATTGGCTATCAGGAATCGCCGAGCAACGGCAAACAATGGCGTCTGATCGAGCAGGTTCGCACCTATTACCGGCCCGACGATCTTGGGGTGGCCCAAAACGATCCACTTGCGCTGCTGCAGTTCGGAACGCTGGAACCACTTGCATTACCGGGCGAGACGTACAGACTGGCCTTCACGGTGCCGCTGGCGAAACAGGTCTTCGTCGACAGCGGCAAGGTTACCCAGGCCGATCTGAATTCGGCGCTCGCTAACGAAAGCAAGTATGTACATAGCGAGGGCGACGCCAACTGGTGGATCCCCTCCGGTCGCGTCTTCTACTCGCCAATCGCGGCCGATACGCCGCCTAAAGAATCGGCATACGCGCTGACGCACTTCTTCCTGCCGCAGCGCTATCGCGACCCGTTGCACACCAATGCAGTCAGTACCGAGACCTTCGTCACCTATGATGCCTACGACCAGTTAGTGCAGGAGACTCGCGACGCCCTGGGCAATCGCGTCACCGTGGGAGAACGCGACGTCGATTCGACACAGCCACTGGTTCGTCCCGGTCAAGACTATCGGGTCCTCCAACCAGCGCTGGTCATGGATCCCAATCGCAACCGTTCCGCCGTCGCCTTCGACGCCCTCGGCATGGTCGTTGGTACTGCTGTGATGGGAAAGCCGGAGGAATCTCCGGTTCCCGGCGACCGGCTGGCTGCAACATTCCTCGCCAACCTGACCCAGGCGGAAATCGATCAGTTCTTCGCGAATCCGAAGGGGCCGATGGCGGCTACTCTGCTCGACGATGCCACCACGCGCATCATCTACGATCTGACGGCCTACTGGCGTGAGCCCGATCCGCAGAAGAAGCCACCGGCGTTTGCCGCCACGCTGGCCCGCGAGACACACACCAGTGATCCAGTGGCCGGCGGTCTCAGAATTCAGGTCAGTTTCTCCTACTCCGATGGCTTCGGCCGCGAGATCCAGAAGAAAATCCAGGCTGAGCGTGGACCGGTTCCCGAGCGTGATACCGCCGGGAAAATCATCGTGGGCGCCGACGGTCAGCCGGTGATGACACCGAACGATGTCAGCCCACGCTGGGTCGGCAGCGGCTGGACGGTGTTCAACAACAAGGGCAAGCCGGTCCGCCAGTACGAGCAGTTCTTTACCGACACGCACACCTTCGAGTTCGACGTGGTCATCGGCGTCAGTCCGGTGCTCTTCTACGACCCTGTCGAACGCGTGATCACGACGCTACATCCCAACCACACCTGGGAGAAGGTGGTCTTCGACCCATGGCAGCAGAAAACCTGGGATGTCAGCGACACCGTCACCGTCGAACCGCAGAGCGACGACGACGCGAAGAGTTTCTTTGTCCATCCCGACGGCACGCCTCGTTTGCCACTGGCTGAGTACCTGCCGACATGGTATGCGTTGAGGACGGATCCAACGTACGCGGCAGAGGCGAACCAGCGATGGCCCGATCCGAAGATGCTGGCTGCCGAGAAAGCCGCTGCGGAGAAGTCGGCAGTCCACGCGGAAACACCCACCGTCGCCCACGCCGACTCGCTCGGGCGCACCTTCCTTACGGTCGCTCACAACAAATTCAAGTACGGCGACACCCCCCCGGGCGACCCGCCCATCGAGGAGTTTCACAACGCGCGCGTTTTTTTCGACATCGAAGGTAACCAGCGCGAAGTTGTCGACGCGAAAGATCGCATCGTGATGCGCTACGAGTACGACATGCTCAGCAACCGCATCCACCAGGCCAGCATGGAGGCGGGCGAGCGCTGGATGCTCAACGACGTAGCCGGCAAACCAGTCCGCGCCTGGGACAGCCGGGCCCATGCCTCTCGCACCGAATACGACCCGCTGCGCCGCCCGGTGCGTTCCTTTGTCACTGGTGCCGACCCCACCAGGCCCAACAAGGAATTCCTGACCGACCGTCTCGTGTATGGCGAGCAGCACCCGGAAGATGAATTGCGCAACCTGCGCGGGAAGGTGTATCTGCATCTTGACCAGGCAGGTGCGTCGGCCAACGAGGCTCACGATTTCAAAGGCAATCCACTGCGCGTTTCGCGTCGGCTGGCGAGCGAACCCGAAATGGCGGTGGATTGGAACAACGTTGACGCGGTACTGCCGATCGACTCCGCCGTGAAGCTCGACCCCGCCTCACTTGAAGCGGCTCTCATCCTCGTGCTGGAAGATGAAACATTCGCCGGTCGCACCGCATTCGACGCTCTTAATCGCGCGGTTCAGATTATCGCACCTCGCAGCAATCGGCCCGGAGCGAAACGCAACGTCATACAGCCGAGTTATAACGAGGCGAAACTGCTGGAGCGTGTGGACGTCTGGCTGGATCATCCGTCCGAGCCCGTCGGACTGTTGGACGCGGGATCTGAGTCCCCATCGCCGGTCGGTGTCGACAATCTTGACTATGACGCCAAGGGTCAGCGCATACGCATCGACTACAAGAACAGCGCAACGACCCTATATGACTACGACCGGGAGACGTTCCGGCTGATTGGCCTGACCACAACACGACCGCCAAATCTGAACGGCCTTGCCACTCAGCTATTCAAGCAGCCCGATACCGTGCAGGACCTTCATTACACCTACGACCCTGTCGGAAACATTACCGAGATCGCCGATGACGCTCTGCCGGCGATCTTTCACAACAACGAGCAGGTGGATCCAGTTTGCAGCTTCACCTACGACGCGCTTTATCGCCTGATCGAAGCTACAGGGCGCGAACACATCGACCAGTCGACGTTTCTCCTCAATCCGCCGAATGGCAACTACCGCGATTACCCCTTCGCCGGCGCCACACAGTTCAACGACTCGCAGGCGGTGCGCAACTATACCGAACAGTACGTATATGACGCGGTTGGTAACTTCGATCCGATGATCCATCACGCGGCCAATGGCAACTGGACTCGCACCTACGCCTATGGCGAAGACAGCCAGCTGGAGCCGGGGAAGAAGAGCAACCGGTTGACGAGCACGACGGCCGGGATGACAACACCGGAGACGTACAGCACAAACGGCGATGGCTACGATCCCCACGGCAATATGCTCCACATGCCTCATCTGCCGCTGATGCAGTGGGACTACCGCGACCAGCTCCAGGCTACAGCGCAACAAGTGGTCAACAGCGGTGCACCGGAGACGACCTGGTACGTCTATGACGCCGGAGGCCAGCGGGTACGCAAAGTGACAGACGACCATGCCCCCGCTGGACAAAAGCCGACCCGCAAGGCGGAACGAATCTATCTAGGCGGCTTCGAGATCTACCGCGTGTACGAGACCGACGGCACCACGACGAAACTCGAACGCGAGACGCTGCATATTATGGATGACAAGCAGCGCATCGCTCTGGTGGAGACACGGACTGACACGCCAGCACCAGCGCAATTCATCCGCTATCAATTTGGTAACCACCTCGGCTCGGCTAGCCTGGAATTTAACGATCAGGCGCAGATCGTGTCTTACGAGGAGTACACCCCCTACGGCAGCACCTCATATCAGGCGGTGCGCAGCCAGACGGAGACGCCGAAGCGCTACCGCTATACGGGCAAGGAACGGGATGAGGAGAGTGGGTTGTACTACCACGGCGCAAGGTATTGCGTGCCCTGGTTAGGAAGGTGGGCTGCGCCCGACCAAGCGGGCATGGTCGACGGCACAAACCTGTACGCATATGCCCGCAACAATCCTTTGATGTACCTCGACCCAACTGGCACGCAGTGCGACCCGACGATGGAGAGCTGCGTTGACCCGACGGCACCTACGCAACGTGAATGGACGGAGCGGCGGAGCCTTCAGACAGAACACCGAGCAGTTGAAAACAGCAGTCCTCCCCCGACTTCAGCGCTTGAAGAGCCTGGCGTGCTTAAGCAGGCGAGCAACATCCTTAACACTTCTCCGACGGCGCAGCTGGTGGCTGGAACGATTGTGGGAGGTGTTGCAGGTGCAACACCAGGCGGATTCTTGGTGGCTCCGATTGTGTCCGCTTCCGGCCAAACATTCCCCGCTCCGTTCAGAGCTGGCTATGGATTCGGAGAGGCTGCCGCGGGTATTGCGCAGATGGTCTTCGGAGGGGCTGGCGAGGTGGTCGGCGGTATTTTTGATATCACAGGAATCGGCGCTCTAATCGGTGTTCCTATTAACGTTGCATCCGGGGTGGTAGCTGCTGTGGGAGTGGCGAACGCAGGCGTCGGCTTGGCTGTATTTATGAAAGCCGTAGATGAACTTCCTGAGGGTACCCATCAGGTAGTCGATGACCCAAATGTCGATCAGACGCGGAGCGTAAGTCATGCCGACGCACTGGCAGAAAGTTTAGAAAAAGAGGGCATGCCACGACCTCCCGGTCATGAACCTCATCATATTGTTCCCGCGAACGATCCTCGTGGTGCTAGAGCGGTTGAAATACTGGAGGAGGCAGGTGTCAAGGTTGATGACGCGGCCAATGGCGTGTGGTTACCTCGCACTTCCGCTGGCTCACAAACGGCGAAAGGAATTCAAGCTGAAGCGGCTACCAGCCATGATGCCATTCATACAACAAGATATTTTGCGGAGTTGACTGAGAGGCTGGAACAGGCAAGAGAAGCTGACCGGGTTGTGGAAGAGCTCGAGATAATACGCCTTGAATTGCAGCTTGGGACTTTCCCTTGGTAGCCGCGAGTGGTAGCCGCGAGTAATTGACATAAACGAGCGAAATTTATCGGCCTGTGCCTGTGGGGGAGCGCGCTGCGGCGGCCGCTGGACACTTTCCTTGGCCAAGGTGCCCGCTGGACCTTTAGAACGGCGACCGTGCGTTACCTGAACCGCTGTCATTAGCCAGCATCGCCACCGGCGTATTAGTAAACGAGTTCGGCATTAAACGGAAAGCTCTGGGTGATTTAGGAGGCATCGTCCCAATGAAATCGCTCGTAAGACCCATCGCTTCCAACGAGACATCGTATAACGTCGTGCTGCTCCACAAGGCTCTGGAAGTTCTCGGACTGCCAGTATCGAAAAAAGAAGTGGATCGAAACAGAGCGGGGCCCGACACGCGCAAGAAGGTCCGCGCGTTGCAGAAGCAACTGAACGTAGCCGCGGACGAATCCGGCCTGGTGAACAACGCCACGATAGTGGCCATCGAAGAAGCGCTAGATCGAAGAAGGCTCACGGCGGCGAGCCGCTCGTTCACCGTAACCGGCACGGTCAGGCTTCAAGACGGTTCCGCGAAAAAGCAGCAGCGACTACTAGCCTTCGACCTCGATCTCCGCGGCGTTGCGGTGTACCGCACCGTAAAGACGACCACAGAAATCGACAAAAACGGCGGCTTTGAATTCCTTGGTCAGGCCGTATCCGATGGTCGCGGAAACTACAGTCTAACTTTTTACGACTGGCAATACCTTCGGGCCGAACGCAAGAAAGCCGACGTGGTGGTGTACGCCGTCGAGGAAGGCGAAGGCAGCGCGCGAATCGTCGGCCACTCCCGCGTGATCAATTCGGACGACTATTCCGACAAAGGGCTGGTGAAGGGCCTCGACATTACCATCGCGCAAACAGATGGGCGAACCGAATACGAGGTCTTGATGAGCATTCTGACTGCTTTCCTCCAGGAGAGCGAGGTCGCGCTGGGTGAAATCGCTTTAGTGGACGAGCAGTTGGCCTTCACGGCCGGTGAACTGGACCTCGACTTGGCGCGCCTCACCATTGCTGCCGCCGCCGAATTGCTGGCGCAGAAGAAGGGGAAACCGCTTTTGCACGAACTGCTCTACGGCCTCGGGCGGCAGAACATTCGGCTTTCGTGGTCGGTGTTGTACAAAGAGTCGGAAGAAGAGCTACGCGCGGCCATTGCAAAGTCAGTCGACGAACGCATTATCCGCGCATCTTCAGAAAAAGAAGTCACGGCATTTCTTCGCGCCCTCCTCGCAAGCGCAGCCAAGGAAGTGCTCGATGACACAAATGCGAACACGAAAGACACTTTGAATGCGATGCTCTCCAGCGCTCTACCCAAGGAGACACAGCGCGTCACTTTCTTGAACGCGCTGGGCGGCTTTAAGGGCACCGACTTCAGCGAGTTCTGGAGTAAGCATCTGCCTGCGCAGCCGGAATTTAAGGACAACCCACAGCTTATTTCCAATCTGCTGTTTACCCAACAGCTCACGCTGGTGGCGGGCAATCATCAGGCGCTGGTGAAAGAGTTACAGGTAAATCGAAAGGTCACTTCGATGAATCAGTTGGTCGCTCTCGAGAAGAGCAACTGGCTCGAAATCATCAAGAAAACCGGCGTGCCCGATTTCATCCTGGGGAATAGTGAAGAGGAGAGGGCGGAAGCGTACGCCGATCAGATACAAACTTTACTCAACGCGGCTTTTCCGACGCGGCGCATCGCATCCATGGTGGAAAAGAGTCAACTGCCCATCGAGAAAACGAGGGTGTCAAAAGCCATCTCGGGTTTTCTTTCGGTGAACGCCAACTTCGATTTCGCGTCTTCGCGTATTTACGAGTTCGACAAGCAGATCAAGGCCGCGGCGGGAGACGATTTTGACGAAGTAAAAAACGAGCTGATGAGAATTCAGCGCGTGTTCCAGGTCAGCACGACGCCCGAAGCCATGATCGGGCTGATGGATAACAACCTGAATTCCGCCTACTCCATCGCTGGTATTCCGCGTAAGAGTTTTATCAAGACGTACGCCGACGCCGTGGGCGGCGAGCCTGCGGCATTTGCCATTCACCAACGGGCCTCGCACATCGCCACAAAGTCGGAACTTGCCGCCATGCACATGATGGAGTACTCGCGAGGCGACGCTCCGGAGTACGCCATGGGCCCTTCCCAACAGGCTGAGGCCATGGCTGCGCTGCAAAAGGAGGTGCCCAATTACACGGAACTCTTCGGCAGTCCGGACCTATGCGAATGCGAACATTGCCGTTCGGTGTATAGCGCCGCCGCGTATTTCGTCGACCTGCTTCGCTTCCTCTGGCGCGGCCAACCCAACCCCGACGGCAAGACGCCGCTCGACCTGCTGAAGGCGCGCCGGCCCGACCTTGTTTACTTGCCGCTCACGTGCGAGAACACCAACACCATCATTCCTTATATCGACCTGGCGAACGAAGTGATGGAGTACTACACCACCAACGACTCGCTGGCGAGCTTCAAGGGTTATGACACCGGAGAAGCCACGGCCGACGAGTTGCGCGCGAATCCGCAGAACTTCAATCTTGAAGCCTACCGCAAAATCAAGAGTGCGAAGTACCCGTTCACGCTCCCTTACCATCAGCCGCTGGATGTGATCCGCATCTACAGCGACCACCTCACGGTGAGTCGCTACGACGCGCTGACGGTAATGAACCCCGCGCCGGATGCCACCACGGCTAAGGCCATCGCAGCGGAGTCGCTACGCATTTCGGATGAGGAGTACACGATTCTGACCGACGAGGCCTTCGACGGCACCGCCGACACGACGCCACTTCATGAGTATTTCGGCTACACCGCCGCAGGTCAGTTGGAGAACTTGAGCGCGGTGCCGGAATTCCTGCGCCGATCGGGTGTGGCATATACGGATCTGGTGGAGCTCGTGAAAACCCGATTCATCAATCCTTTCCAGAGCACGCTCGCTTTTCTCGGGCGAATTCTTGCCTACGCCACGATTGACGCGGCCGCGATCTATGCAAAGCTCACAAAAATTGAGGCTGGTACGCTCGATCCTGCCACCGATGCCGACATCATGGCGACTTTGAATGCGTACAACACCGCCCAGGGAACCAGCATCACAGCAAGCGATTTTGGCCAATGGGTAGTCAACCATCTCGGCGAATTCCAGCAGGTCATTACGCTACACGAGCCCGACTCGAAATGCGATTTGGAGACCACTAAGCTCTGGACCATTCAGAGCATCTACGAAGGCTCGACGACTTCAGGCATCTCGAATGACACGTGGTCGAAGATGCACCGCTTCATCCGCTTGTGGAGAGAGGTGGGATGGACCGTTCACGAAATCGATTTGATGCTGGCCGCGCTGGGCGACGCCGACATCACGAACGACACGATCAACAAGCTCCAATCGGTTTTGCTGTTAAGCGCCGATACTAAGCAGCCACTGAATCAATTGGCGGTGCTTTGGGGAAACATTGACACTTACGGAAACGCGTCACTCTACGGGAAACTCTTCCTGAACAAGGCAGTTCAACAGATTGACGAAGCGTTCAAGGCGGACGCCTGGGGCAGCTATCTGCAGAACAGCACGGAAGTTCTTGCCGATCATCAATCGGCGATGCTTGCGGCATTCCGAATCCGCGAAGGAGACCTCGCCGCCATTCTCGGCGTAGCTGAGGTGGTTGATCGCGGCGCCGCACGGCCGATCGATATGACAAAGGACGTTTTGAATCTTGCGAACCTCAGTACGCTGTACCGGCATATCGTGCTGGCCAAAGCATTGAAAATGCGGGTGACTGATCTATGTATGCTGATCACCCTGTTCAGCGGTCCGCCTTTCAGCATATGGGATATTCAACAAGAGCAGTTTACCAATGTTGCGCCTGGTAATACATACGACTTTTACAAGCTGGCAGATTCAACCAAACGAGCCGGCTTCAAGACGTCGATACTGGAGTATGTCCTGCAAGGGACGCTGCCTGCGGAGTCTGCGATTGGTCTGGACCCGAGCAAGACGCTCCAGGTTGCGAAGGCCATCCGCGATGCGTTCTCAGTCATTGAGCTAAACCACCCGGAAACGCCACCCTCGCCATTGACGCTGGAAATCATTACCGCGAAGTTGGCGTTGACTTTCCAGCCTGAGATCGTCAGTCGCTTCAGTGGAATACTGGACGGCAGCGCGTCCTTCGAGACAGTTACCGACAAAAACCTCAATGTCACAGTTCCCGACGGGCTGTCTGGCAAATACAGCTATGAGAATGGCAGCGGGAGGCTCACCTGTGTAGGTGTCATGACCGGCACCGAGCAACTCACGCTGAATGGCCTCACCAACGCCCCGAATTTCAAGTCAGCTGTCGCGGAACTGTACGCGGCCCCGGAGACTCTCGTCAGCATCAATTTCAATGGCATCTTCAGCAACCTTGCTGACGCTAATGCGATGCTGCTTGATCATCCTGCCAGGGTCCCGCCCGCAACTCTCGAGGGAAAGCTCGCCTACGTTTACAGCCTTTTTATTCCGATCTTGAAAAGCAAGTTGCAGCGAGATGTGATTACCCAGCACATCGCCGCTCTAATACGTTTGAGCGACGAAGCGACCGCTCTGCTCATCGCCTCGAATATCGGGGCTCTGATCACCGACCTTTCCACGAAAGGCTTTTCGGCCACGTATTTCAAAGACGCGACCTGGACCACGGCTGCTCTCCAAAGAACGGATGGCACGGTTGATTTCGACTGGGGCATAGGAGCGCCCGACGCATCACTACCTGCAGACAACTTCAGTGTGAGATGGGAGACTTATGTCGCCGCACCCGCGAGCGGCGAATACACGTTCGTTGTCGACGTGGAAGAAGCGGACGAACTCTTCAAGCTCTACCTGGACGACACGCTGATTCTCGAGAAAACCGCCGCCGACGCAAACATCTCCTGGGAAGTGGTAGCTGCCCTCAACGCGGCGCAGATGTACTTACTTAGGTTGGAATACGCCGAGATAACGCAGAACGCGGGCGCCCACCTGCGATGGAAGACTGCGACGACGGCGCCTGAGGTTGTTCCGGCATCGGTCGCCTACCCGGCTGCCATTCTCGACGCATTTGCGGCTCGCGCGACCGTCTTGAACCGGGCCGCGAAATTCGTTTCGGGGTTTCAAATCAGCGAAACCGAGCTCAATCATTTGATTGCCTTTAAAGAGGACTTCAATAACATCGATTTCACAGCACTGACGGCGGACCACTGGATACGCGTCCGCGACTACACCACTCTAAGAAACGCGGTGCCCCAGGCACAGGCGCTGCTCACGGATGTTTTTGTGCTGGCGAATACGCTAAATCCTGCGCCCACGGTTGCAGACCTCAGAGAGGTGCTTTATCGTGCAACTGCCTGGGATAAGGCCAATCTCGAGTATCTCGTCGACACTCGGTTCGCGTTGAGCGTCGACGACTTCAAGAACGAGATAGCGCTCAACCGGCTCCGTGACGTGATGCAAATCGTCGCAAAGACGGGCATGTCAGCGCAAACGATCGCCAATTGGGGCACCGCGGAAACGGACTTCGCCAAGCTGGCCGACACCGCTCAGCGAATCAAGAATGCCGTGAAGGCGAAGTACGAAGAAGGAGACTGGCTGGATGTCGCCGGCCACCTCAGTGACAAAATCCGCGAAAGGCAAAAGCAGGCGCTGATCGGTTATCTGCTGACGCGGCCGGCTATTCAAACGTGGGGTGCACAAGACGCCGACTCCCTCTTCGAGTATTTCCTCATCGATGTGCAGATGGGTGCGTGCATGGATACTTCGCGAATCGTGCAGGCCAATTCGTCGGTCCAGATGTTCGTGAACCGCTGCCTGCTCAATCTCGAGAGCGACACGTCAAGCGGTTCTGAGAAAGGAGTCTCGCCAGGCGCCATCGACAAAGATCGCTGGGAGTGGATGAAGCACTACCGCCTGTGGGAGGACAACCGGCAGGTGTTTCTCTATCCGGAAAATTGGCTGGAGCCCGAGTGGCGCAGAGACCGCAGCGAGTTTTTCAAGGATCTCGAATCTTATCTGGTTCAAAACGATATCACCGAACGCAGCGTGGAGCAGGCGTTCCGCAATTACCTCGCCCACCTTAACGTGGTCGCGAACCTCGAAGTGTGCGGTATCCACCAAGAGTACCAGGACGGGAAGGCTAAGTATCTGCACGTGTTTGCGCGCACACACAACGCGCCGTACAAATTCTTCTACCGGCGATGGAACGAATATCAAAAATGGAGCACCTGGGAAAGGGTCGCGTTGGACATCCGTTCCGTGGAAAACGGAGCCGACAGCGGCGTGCATCTGATTCCCGTCGTGTGGAAGAAAAGGCTGATCCTGTTTTGGCCGGAGTTCAATGAAGTGCAGAAATCTCTTGCACCAACAGACCAGTCTGCAAAGCAACTCGGGGAGGACAACACGATTGCATTGCTGGAGCCAAACAAACACTGGGAAATACGGCTCGCGTGGAGCGAATACGTGGACGGAAGATGGACGCCGAAACAAGTATCGAAGGAATCGGCTACGAAATATCCGGACGCATACGATATCTCATTGTCATTAGAAAAGGACTTTTTGTTCACGGCGGCCATTCCGGCCAAACAATCGACGACCCAACAATTGCGTATCAACATCACGGACGCTGACGCCTATAGGGCCGAGCTAATCCCTGGATTCACCCTGCAGGATATTCAATCGCCCGTGGATGCTGATAATGAGAATGGTCCATTGGGACTAAAAGCCTCCGGCACCTATTCGTACCTGTTTGACAAGCGAAAAGGTACCGGCGTTCTCAAGCTAATGGACGACGTGTATTTACAAACCGCGACCGAACACAAGCTGCTGCCTGTCGATACCATGACGGGTTTGGATATCACCCTCGACACGCCGCTCTTTTTCAGCGACGCCCAGCGGACCTATTTTGTGCGGCCGGTGGAAATCTACGTCATCTTGAAGCTCAGGTCCCCCGCCAACTACATGCTCTACATACCAGGGCGCGTTAAGAACGGCACGTACCAGATACCGCCCCCCATCGGGCCGGACGATTCCATTCCCGTGGCCGGCGCAATGCGGGAATTCAATCGACACCTGATGTCGAAACGTTACGGGATGGAAGTGGCGCAAATCGCCAGCGCGTTCGGCGGTGACACCAGCACGGCGCCGGTCATCTCGGATGTTTTGGCCCGCACGCTCGACACGGGTCTGGAGTTCCACACCTTCTACCATCCCTTCTCGGGCGCATATGTCACAAACCTCAACGAAGGCGGCTTGCCCGGTCTGATGGAGAGCGACACGGCCATTTCTTCCGACGATGGCGCTACGTTCGAGGGAGCATACAACCCGTATTTCACGCAAGGTTATGTTCAAAAGCCCTCGGATTTCGCTGATCACACCTATTACAAGGAAAATATCTGTTTCGACCCTAAAGGGGCGAACAGCTTGTACAACTGGGAGCTCTTCTTCCATGCGCCTCTCTATATCGCCACTCGGCTGAGCAGAAACGGAAAGTTCCAAGAGGCGATGAAGTGGTTTCACTACATCTTCGATCCCACAACCGATCAAATGCCCGGCCCAGGGGAGTCGGAAGAGTCGCGCTATTGGAAAGTGCTTCCCTTCAAAACGCTCCCTCCGGGAAAAAGCCTAGAAGATTGGTTCCGGACCTTGTCGCCCAACACCGACCCCATCAATCCCGAGAACGCCATCGTCGGTGAGTGGCGCGACAACCCGTTCGATCCACACCTGATCGCCGCCAACCGCCCGCTCGCGTACATGAAGCACGTGGTCGTCAAGTACGTGCAGAACTTGATCGCCTGGGGCGATTTCCTGTTCAGCCAAGACACGATGGAAAGCGTGAACGAAGCGCTTCAGATCTACGTGATTGCGAACCATATTCTGGGACCTCGCGCAGGATTCGTGCCGAAGCGCGGGGAAGTCAAAGCCGAGTCCTACGAGAGTCTGAAAGACAAGTGGGACGACTTCTCCAACGCCTTGGTCGCACTCGAAAACCTTTTTCCGTACAGCAGCGAGGCCAGCGTAAGCAATTCATCCTCGGGCCCCAGTCTGCTTGGTGTCGGATCGGCGTTGTACTTCTGCATCCCGCCGAACGACAAATTACTGGAATACTGGGATACGGTGGCCGATCGGTTGTTCAAAATCCGCCACTGCCAGAACATCGACGGTGTGGAGCGTAGGCTCGCGCTCTTTGCGCCGCCGATCGACCCTGCCGCGCTCATCCGGGCTACTTCGCAGGGCTTGAGCCTCGGCAGCATTCTGGCCGATCTAAGCAGCCCGCCGCCGATCCACCGATTCTCATTCCTTATTGAGAAGGCCAACGAGTTCTGCGGCGACGTGAAAGCACTGGGCACGGCACTCCTTGCCGCACTCGAGAAAAAGGACGCCGAGGAGCTCGGCCGTCTGCGCGCATCGCACGAAACGCAGATGCTCGAGCTGATGACAGCCGTCCGGGAGCGCCAGGTACTCGACGCCAGAGCCAATAGGGAGAATTTCGAGAAAGCCAGGGAAACGGCGTCCTTCCGCCTGCAGCACTACATTGACCTGCTCGGGAACGATTCCGTAGCGGTTCCAGCCGCGCCGACGATAAGCGCGACGCTTTCGGCCGACAGTCAGTTGCCGTCCGACACCGCGATAGCGACGGTCGAAACCGACGTGGATGTCTCGCTCGTGGACAGCCAGGAGAGGGGCGTGAAGCTGATCCCTAGGGAAGCTAGCCAAATGCGCTCTACTGACCAGGCCTCTGCGGACTTGCAGTCCAATTTTTCGGCAGAAGTATTTGCCGGGTTTATGGGGCTTATACCGCAGTTTACCGGCGCTCTCGAACCGATAGGTGTCGGCGCTGCGACGGGATTTGGGGGGCGTCAGCTGAGCTGGTTTGCCGGGTCAATGGCCAAAGGCTTTGCGACCTCTAGTCAACAAAACTCGTTGGCTGCGGCAAAATCGGCAACGATGGCTTCCTATATTCGCCGCGAGCAGGACTGGACACTGCAGGCCAACCTCGCGGAAAAAGAAATCATCCAACTCGACAAACAAATCACGTCGGCAGACATTCGGATACAGGTGGCCGAAAAGGAGTTGGCCAACCACACCCAGCAGATCGAAAATACCAAAGCCGTGGAACTGTTCCTCAAGGACAAGTTCACGAACCAGGAGTTGTACCAGTGGATGAAGGAACAGCTCTTTGCAGTGTACAGGCAGAGCTACAACCTCGCGTACGACATGGCCAAGAAAGCAGAGAAGGCCTGCCAGTACGAGACGGGAACGGAAACGGCGAGTTTCATTCAGTATGGATATTGGGATAATTCGAAGCAGGGACTGGTCGGCGGCGAAAACCTGCAACTGGCGCTGCGGCAACTTGAACAGTGCTATCTCGAAGAAGACCGCAGAGAGCTCGAACTTACCAAGAGCGTTTCACTCGCAAGACTCGATCCTCTGGCGCTTATCGAGCTGCGCGAGACCGGCAAATGCTATTTGTCCATACCAGAAGAACTGTTCGACCTCGATTTTCGCGGCCATTATTTTCGGCGCATAAAGGCGGTACGCCTCTCGATCCCCGCTGTTGTGGGCCCTTACACTTCCATTAGCTGTTCACTTCGGATGTTGAATAATTCCATTCGCATCAACACCTCGATGAATAGCGACGGTGATTACGAGCATGAAAACGACAACGGCCTGTTGATCGACGACGATCGCTTCCATACTAATCATGCTCCGGTAACCGCCATCGCCACCAGCCTGGCGCAAAACGATTCCGGCATGTTCGAGTTCAACTTTAACGACAGGCGTTATCTGCCTTTTGAACGAGCCGGCGCCATCAGCAAGTGGCAAGTCGAGATGTCAACGGACAAGGAATTAAGACAATTCGACTACTCGACGATTTCGGACGTCATTCTGCATCTCGACTACACGGCCAGAGACGACGCCGGGCTGTTCAAAGACAAAGCAGCTATCTACGTAAAAGACTTCCTCATGAATACCGCCGACGCGGCCGAGCAACCAATAGTGCAAATGTTCAGCATGAAGCACGAGTTCCCGACGGAGTGGTATAGGTTCTTGCATCCCGATACCGAAGGCGCAGAGCAAATCCTGAATTTCACAGTCGGCAAAGACCGGCTGCCCTTCGTCGTGCACGACCGGAATATCGTCGTGGAGACGATCGACGTGTTCGCCAAGTGCACCAAGACCCTCAGTTATGACATGTTCATGTCCTATGTCAACCTCACTGGGGACATGGTCACCTCTACTGAGATCAGTATGCCGCAAAGCGACGCTTACGGCGGATTGAACAAGAAGACCATCGATGTGAACGATGCTGGGCTCAGCCTCGACGAACTGGATATCGCCAAACCAATGAGCGTTAAAGTGAAGCGCAGCACGGCCTCGGATTACACAAGTCTGGCCACGGAGCCCGATGAGATTGAAGACATGTTCCTAGTATTTCATTACAAGCTCTCCCTGACGTAGCCTTGAAGGCAACTCCCCAGCAACCCCAGCTGTGAAGCGGCAGCGAGATTCATAGTTAATCTGGTCGATCCCTCAAGTCACGAAATTTGAGGAAGGAGCCGACACATAGCTCAGCTTCACGGCGAGTCCGATTGGTTCGGCGGGCAGGGTAAACAACTGGCGCTTCCATCCTCATGCACTCGGCGGCCTCCGCCGAGCAAGAACAATTCCTCCAAAGGCCGTCCGCTTTGAGCACTCGGTTATGCGAACTCCAGGGTTGTTAATTGTGTAGCGGTAATCGCGCGCACATCGCTGCTAACTTGCTTGGCAACGTCATCGAAGTACTCAGCGATGTACTCGCTTGAAAAAAGGCGCGACGGCCGGGGGAAGGTTGCGGTTCTTGACCCGCTCGCGAAAAAGCAGTCCAAAGCCAGACAGCATCATCGTAGGTTGCCGCGAAAACGGTCTTGCGTTTTCGTTCGCGACCGCTGCGCCGGGCACGGATGCGGAGAGGCCGGCGACCTGCGTCTTTGGGTCGCACGAGAAGCCGACGAGCCGCCGCCGACTTCGATACGGCTTGACGGCCTCTGGTACGGTCACGTCGTGCGCGGCGGGATCCGCTTCAACCTAGGGGCCAAGCGGCTCTCGATCGCCATGCGAACTTCGTCGCGGTCGTAGAGAATCACTCGGTCGCAGACGTGCCTTTGCGGGAGGAACCGTCCCCATCCGCTTCGACTTCACGATCGTCTACGTCTGGACGCCGAGTTGCTCGGGGATCTCGCTGCGCGAGATTCGGTTCGTAAGATCCATCGTCGGCCTCTGGACGAAGTTTCTCCGCATCGCGGAGTGCCGAATGTGTCCGAGGGCGAAATGCCGGGGGTCGGGCCGGCTGGGCTAAATTGTCGTTGCTGAAATCGTTGAATTGGTGGAGCTGAACGGGCTCGAACCGTCGACCTCCTGAGTGCGATTCAGGCGCTCTCCCAAGCTGAGCTACAGCCCCACATTTCGGGAAGGCATGCCTGCTAACGGCAGCCCCCCTCCCACAATTCCAGTATAAATGGAGGTGCATGGCTGTCGAAGTGGGCGACCTGGCCCCCGATTTCTCACTCCCCGCAACCTGGGGCGAGCAACTCTCTGCCGACAACAAGAAGGACCTGCTCCTCAAAGATCACCAGGTCATCTCGCTCTCCAAATACCGCGATGACAAGAATGTGCTCCTGATGTTTTACCCGCTGGACTGGTCGCCGGTGTGCTCGGCCGAGCACACCAAGTGCACCAGCATGTTTCCGGCCGTGTCGAAGAACGTCCAGATCCTCGGCGTGTCGGTCGACTCGATCTGGAGCCATAACGCCTACGCCAAAGCCTACGGGATCCGCTATCCGCTGCTGGCCGACTTTCAGCCGCGCGGCGCGGTGGCCGAACAGTATGGCGTCTACCTTCGCGATCTGGGAATCGCGGCACGAACGGCTTTCCTGATCGACCGCAAAGGCCGCGTGAAGCTGGTGGTCAGAGCCGCCATCCCTGATGAGCGAAAAATCGCGGCGCTCATCGAAGAGGCGGACGCGTTGTGAACTAGAATCGCAAGTCGAGGCCAGCCGAAACCTTGAACGTCGGGTCATACGGGGCGCTCGTTCCAATGCGCTGCTTCCCGTCGACCGTGACTCCAATGGATGGCGTAATCAGGAACTCGGCACCCCCGACAATTTGTGGGTCGAGGTGATTCGAATAGTCACCGCGGTTCGCAGCGCGCACTTCTGATGTGAGACGGGGTGCCCTCACATATCGCAGGCCGCCGCCCAGGTAGGGCTTCCAGCGCGTGTCGTTGACGAAGTGGTAGCGCCCCGCCAGGTCGATCGGATGCGTCGTCAGGTTGACCGGCGTACACGGAATGTTCAGAAAGGATCCGCCGAGGCATACCTCAGGCTTTTCAAATCCGACGGCGATTTGCGTTGAAAAGCGAGGAGTCCACGATTCGTTGAAGGCCGCGCCATAACCTCGCACTGCGCGGTATGACCCTTCTCCATGCGTAAGAAAGACCGACACCTCGTGCCTCCGTTGCCCGAACGCAATGGGGCAACCAAGAATGACGATCAAGGCAGCGACTTTCAACAGACTCAGGCTATAACATCGTTCGCCAATGGGCTGTGAACTTCGACGACCCCTTCTCGTCATCGCGATGCTCGTCATCGCCTGCCGCGCACATCCCAAGATCAAGCCCAGCCGCCCGGCGCGACTCATGGACGGCATCATGCGGGTGGTCGTCATCGGCGACTCGCTGGCGCACGGCACCGGCGACGAAAGCGGAAAAGGCATCCCCGGCGACCTGGAAGACGAGTTCAAACAACGCGGCATCACTTCGGAGGTCAGGAATTACGGCGTGCCCGGCGCGACGACCGACGACGTCGGAAACAAACTCCACGATGACGCCATCCACAACGACCTCGCCAGCGCCGACGCGATCGTCCTCTCGATCGGCGCGAACAATGTCTTCCAGGATCCCGAAAATCGCGCGCGGGCGATCCGCGACCGCGACGCCTACGCGCAGGAGATTCTGGAGCGGGTGGCGGGAGTGGTCTCGCAGATCCGCGCGATCAATCCGGATGCCGAGCTGATTCTGTTAGGCGGATACAACCCCCTCCCCGATCATCCCCTGGCCGGCGGCATCAGCCGCTACATCAAGAACTGGGACAAGCTGCTCAACAAGCGATTCGAGCCCGACGCGCTGGTGGACGTCGTGAAGACTTCCGACATCATCGACGGCGCAGACAAACTCAGCTCCGCCGATCATTTCCACCCCGGCGCGGCAGCCTATCGCGGCGTGGCCAAACGGATCGCGGACATGCTGACCGATCAGATCAAGACACCATGAAAGAGCAACTCCAGAGGGGCCAACTCAAGGGCGGGATTCCCCGCGCGCATCTCGACTGGGTCCGGCATGAGCGCGGTGAGCGCGGCGTGGAAGAGGTCCTGTCACGCCTGCCGAAGGAAGCTGCCGCCGAGATGCGTCAGGCGCTGGTGACGACATGGTGCGCGTTCGGCTCGGTCATTCTTCTCGACCGCGCTATCGGAGAGCTCCACGGACCGGACGCGATCCGTGAGTTGGGACGATGGCCGGCACAACAGAATTTGTCGACCGTCTATCGCATGTTCCGGCGACAGGACATCCACGATTTCTTCGAGCGCTCTGCCGCGCTGCACTCACAGTTTCAGGATTTCGGCGTGGAAGTCTACGAGCGCGTCGGCGACGCTGCAGGACGAATCACGCATCGTCAGTACACCACCTTCAGCCCGACCTTCTGCGAGAGCGCCTGCGGCTACTATGAAAAGGTGATGCAGATGCACGGAGCCACCCGCGCCGTCGTCGATCATCCTCATTGCCTCGGCCGCGACGCGAAGGAGTGTGTGTTCGAGCTGCGGTGGTCGTGAGTCAGGACGACGCTGCCGCGTCGGTGATCTCGAGCGCCTTGTCGACGATCGCGAACGACTCGCGAAGCTGCGGCTCGGTGATGCACAGCGGCGGGTTGGTGAAGAGATTGTTCCAGTTGATGAAGACGTACATCCCCTGCTCGCGCAGATAGGCGCCCAGCTTCTGCATCTCCACGCTCGTTCCGTTGAAGGGCGCCATCGGCTCTTTGGTCCGGCGATTGCGCACCAGCTCCAGCACTCCGAAAAGTCCGATCGACCGCGCGTCGCCGACTGACGGATGCTTGCGTTTCATCTCGGCGTGAAGATCGGAGAGCACTCGGCCCATGCGTTGGGTGTGGGCCATGGTGTCGTCTTCCTGCATCACCTGGATGCAGGCCTCGGCGGCGGCCAGACTCATCGGATGGGCGTTGTAGGTCAGGCCGCCATAGAAAACATTCTTGTCGAAATACGCTGCGATGCGATCGCTGATCGCAACGGCGCCTAACGGGAGGTAGGCGGATGTCAGGCCCTTGGCCATCGTGATCATGTCGGGGACGACGTTCCAGTGATCGACCGCGAACCATTTTGCGGTGCGGCCGAGGCCGCACATGACTTCGTCGCAGATGAGGAAAATACCGTGACGCGTGCAGATCTCGCGAAGACCCTGCAGATATCCGTCGGGCGGGACGATCAGGCCATTCGTGCCGGTGACGGTCTCGATGAACATGGCTGCGATGGTGTGGGGGCCCTCGTAGGCGATGATCTCCTCGATCTCCTCCAGGCAATGCGCCGTGAACACGGCGTCGCTATCGCCTTCGCGATAGAGATGGCTTCGATATTTATATGGATCGAAGAACCGCACCACGCCCGGAATCCCCGGCTCGTTGGCCCAGCGCCGAGGATCGCCGGTCAGCGAGATCGCGCCGGCGGTTGCGCCGTGATACGAGCGGTAGCGCACCATGATCTTCTGCCGGCCGGTGACCATCCGCGCGATGCGCAAGGCGTTCTCGTTCGCTTCCGCGCCACCCAGCGTGAAGAAAAATCGATTGAGATCGCCTGGAGTGAGATCCGCCAGAATTTTCCCGATGCGCGCGCGGACCGGACTCGCCATTCCCGGGCCGGCGTAAACGAGCTCGTCGGCCTGACGCTTGATGGCTTCGATGACGCGGCGATCGCCGTGGCCGATGTTCACGCACATCAGCTGCGAGTTCATGTCCATATAGCGCTTGCCGTTGGCATCCCAGAAGTAGATGCCTTCGCCGCGCACCATCGGAATCGGATTGAGGCTGCCTTGCGCCGACCACGAAAAAATCGTGTGCCGCTTGGTCAGCGAGACGATTTCCTCGGCGGTCATCGGGGCGCTGACTTCGGTGGTCGTCATTTGGGCTTTAACGTTATCACCACAGAGGCACAGAGATCACAGAGAAGTCTCATTTGCCTTTCGTGGTCGGCGCGAGTCCGAGCCGCCGCCGGTGTGCCGACTCATCGATGAGCGTGGCCAGACGCCGCGCGCGCGTCTCCTCCTTTTTTGCGCTGATCACGTAATGCATCGCCAGGCGGCGATACCCGGGCGGCTGCTCGCTGAAAAACTTCCAGGCTTTCCTGTTGTCGCGGAATTGTTTCTCCTGCTGCGGGTTGAAGGCCGCGGTCTCGCGTTCATAGGAGTAGATGCGCGACTTTTTCTCATCGCGCTTTTCGAACGCGCTCGCGCCGGATGGATGCATCAGTCCCTGTTTCTGTAGCTCGGTCGCGCGGCGAATGTTCACCGCGCTCCAGATGCTTCCTTTTCTTCGCGGCGTGAAGCGGATCGTGTAGCACTCGGCGTCGATCCGCCTCCGGATGCCGTCGATCCAGCCGAAGCAGAGCGCCTGGTCGACCGACTCCGGCCACGTGATCGACGGGCGTCCCGATCCTCGCTTGTAGAAGCCGACCAGGAGCTCCTCGGCCGAGTCATGATTCTTCACGAGCCACTTTCGAAATACGTCCGGCGACTCGAATAAGGTCGGCTTCACGGCCGTACGACTCTTCGCCTCGGGCCTGCCGCGGTTGCTGACTTCGTGGCACTGAACGTTGCCACATCTCCGAATGCGTCGGTCAACGTCCCCTGGATCGTGGTCGCGTCAAAAGTGACCGTAATCGATGCGGCGATGCCGCTGCTGAGAGGAACGGTCGCTGTCAACGTGCTGCCGGAGAGTGTGCCGTACAAAGGAACAACTTCATCGGGCGCATCGATCACAGCGCAGCTGCCGAAGCCATTGGAGGCGATGGTGAGCTCGTTCTCGAGGATCAGTACCCCGGCCATGGCGTTCCCGCCCTGCGCGATCGAAACGGAAGCGGGACCGCTGAACTTCAGACTCCCGATGTTGAGACAAAACGGAGCCTCGTTATCGTTCTCGTTGTAAGTGCCTTCGTAACTTCCCGCGAAGTCGGCAGCCGGCTGCTGCGTGCTGCTGCGGTTGAGCGTAAACGAACCGGTGGTGGACGTCTGACTGTTGCCGGAGGCCGTTCCGTTCATGGAGGCCCCGTCGATCGTGGCCGTGATCGGAAATTCGAATGACCCGGAAGGATCGAATACACAGGCGTTGAAGGTCGCACCGGAAACTGCCCCGGCCACCGACATGGCCACGTTCAGCGAAGTGATCTTCTTGCAGTTCCGGTCGTAAAGCGGAACGTTGGCCATCGTGACAACGCCCGCGGTCTGACTGCCCGATTGCGTGAAACCGACGGTGAACGCCCCGGTGTAGCTCAGCGTTCGGCCGTTCGCGCAGCGATCGGTGAAGCTGTAATTTCCCGACCAGGTGCCGGTGAGGTCGATCGACGACGGAGTCGCGGGCGTTCGGTTGGCGATGAGAGATCCGGTCCCGCCGGTTGCGTCCGAGATCTGCGCCGACATGGTGTCGCTGCCGGCCGGTCCGCTGAGTCGCGTGACGGTCGAGTCATTCGGAAAAGCCAGCACAACGTTCGCGCCGTCGAAGGTCCCGACCATCACGCTGATCGCGTCACCTTTGGTCGGATTGCAGTTGCCGCTGAAGATCAGGAAATCGCTGAAATCGGCCCGGCCCTGAATCGAACGGCCGCTCTGCAGCAGCGTGAGCGTCACGCTGCCGCTGGAGGTGAAGGTCTTGTTCTGGCAGGCGCTCAACTGAACGCTGTAGGTGTAGTTGCCGCTCCAGTTTCCGGTCAGAGTGGTCTCGGCCGTCACTGGAACGGCAACCGCAATCAGTGAGCAAACAGCCGCTATTGCCGCTGCCCGCGCTCTTTCATACGCGCTTCGCGCTCTTCCTTGATCTTTTTCCACTGCGCCTTCTGGTCGTCGTTGAACGTCTCAGCGATCTTGTCTTCCTGCGCGCCGCGCAGCTTCATCATCTCGGCCCGCTGCGATTCGACTTTCGGGCGCAGCTCCTCCAGCTTGGCGGTGTCGTTGGCCTGACGCGCATCGCGGTAGGCGCTCATGGTCTTGTGATAGTCGTCGAGAAAAGCGGCGTTGTCGGCATCGAACTTCTTCTCGAGATCGTCGATGGTCTTCCTTTGCGCGTCGGTCAGATTGAGTTGCTGTCCATAGCGCTCCGTGAAGGTCTGCGGTTTGCGTTGCTCCTGCCCCACGGCCGCCATCGCGATGACTAAGCTCGCGGCGAGGGCGAGAATTGACACACGTTTGCTCATTTTTGCTCTCCTTGCGCTTTTCTACGATCGGCCGGCGGCGGCGTTGAATTCGCGTTCTACGGGCACGGATTCTTGCTCACGCTTGCGCCCGACGGCTTTTTCATCTGAAGATTGGTCGTGGCGCGGACGGGCGTTCCATCCGCCAGGAACATCGTGTATTTAGTCGACACCGAGCTGATCACGCCGCTAAATCCCGACGCGGCGTTCGGCGGGTCGAAGGTCACCTTCACCATGGGCGGTCGATTCAAAGAAGGGTCGACGGCCGCCAGGCTCTCCAGGGGTGCGACGTCCTTCTGGTAGACGTTGTCCCGCGTCTCGAAGCCATCGAAAACCAAATCGAAGGAGAGCGTTGCCGGATCGCCTGACGTGAACTCGAGAACCGGAGCATCGTCGCCATTTTTCGACTGATTGTCGGCAGACTTTTTCCAGGTAACGGTCTTGGCAATCGTAAATTCGCTCGGAGAGACGACGATCTCGTTGGCCGGCTTCCCTTCCATGCGAATCAGATGGATCGCAATGTCTGCGGTTTTCTTGTCGGCAAACACGACCACCGCGATGCCGCAGATCAACAGGAAATGCACAATGTACTTTTTCATCTATCGCTCGTCCTGACCGAATTTCTTGATGTCCTCCGCGACGTTTGCCGAAGTCTCCACCGGTCCCGCCCCCTGCACCATCACGCGGATCTGCTCGACCACTTCCGGATTGGCGAGGGTGGTGACGTCGCCGACCGGCATCCGGTTCGAGATGGCCGCCAGGACGCGCCGCATGATTTTTCCCGAGCGCGTCTTGGGCATGTCGGGGACGATACGGACGCTCTTGGGCCGCGCGATCTTTCCGATCAGCCTCTCGATCTCCTTCACGACTTCTTTTTCGATCCGCTCGCTGGGCTGGACGCCCGGCTTGAGCGCGACGTAGACCTCCGGGACGCGTCCGCGCGATTCGTCCGCCACCGGCACAACGGCGGCCTCCGCGATTTCCGGACAGACCAGGCACGCTGACTCGAGCTCCTTCGTGCCCAGGCGATGTCCGGCCACGTTGATGACGTCGTCGACGCGCCCGAGGATTCGGAAGTAACCATCCTTGGCCTGGACCGCGCCGTCGCCCGCGAAGTACGGCCAGTCGCGCCAATTCTTGCTCTTGCGATCCTTGTTGTACTTGGCGTAGTAAGTCTGGATGAAGCGATCGGGATCTCTCCAGATCGTCTGCATGATTCCGGGCCACGGATTGCGAATGCAGATGTTGCCCGCTTGTCCGCCCGGCGGAATCTCTTTTCCTTCTTCATCGAAGATCACGGGATGAATTCCCGGAACGCCCGGACCGGCGCTGCCCGGCTTCATCGGATCGAGCGCCGGTTTGGTGCTGCACAGGAAGCCGCCGTTCTCGGTCTGCCACCACGTGTCGACGATGACCGCTTCCTTCTTGCCGACGGCGTCGTAGTACCAGCGCCAGACTTCCGGCTCGATGGGCTCGCCGACCGTCACCATCAATTTGAACTTGTAGTCGTACTTCGACGGCTCATTCGGCCCAACTTTCCGCAGCATCCGGATGGCCGTCGGCGCGGTGTGAAAGATGTTGACGCCGAGGCGCTGCGCGATGCGCCAGGGGCGGCCGGCGTCGGGATAGGTCGGGACGCCTTCGTAGAGCACGCTGCTGGTCCCGAGTGACAGAGGACCATAGACGATGTAGCTGTGGCCGGTGATCCAGCCGATGTCGGCCATGCACCAATAGATGTCTTCCTGATGAATATCGAGGATGTACTTGGACGTGCCGGTGACGTACGCCATGTATCCGCCGGTTCCGTGCTGAATCCCTTTCGGTTTGGCGGTCGTGCCGCTGGTGTACATGATGAAGAGCGGTGCGGTGGCGTCCATCGGCACCGGCTCGACTTTCTGGTTGGCGTAATTCTTCAGGATCTCGTCGACGTAGAAGTCGCGGTTGCCGACCATGGGCGTCTTGGAATGGTATTGGCCGGCGTGCCGGCGCCACACCAGCACTTTGTCAACCTGTTGACCATCTTTTTTGGCGGCTTCGACGGCCTGATCGACTTTCTCCTTATGGTCAATGAGTTGACCACTTCGGTAATAGCTGTCCATGGAGATCAGCACCCGGCTGCCGGAATCGGCGATGCGCTGCCCGCAGGCGGCGCCGCTGAATCCTCCGAAGACGACCGAATGGATGACGCCCAGCCGTGCGCAGGCGAGCATGGTGATCGGAAGCTCGGGAACGAGCGGCATGTGGATGGTCACGCGATCGCCGCTCTTGAGTCCGCAGAAGTCGCGAAGCAATGCCGCGAATTCGTTGACGTGGTTGTACAGCTCGTAGTACGTGATGACCTGCAGCGGCTCGTTCTCCGGCTCGGGAACGAAGATGTAGGCGGCTTTCCCCTTATGGGTGGCGAGGTGTCGATCGAGGCAATTGAAGCTGGCGTTGATCTTCCCGCCCACGAACCATTTCCAGAACGGCGGATTGCTCGAGTCGAGGGTCTGGTCCCATTTCTTGTACCAGGTCAGAAGCTCGCCGTATTCGTTGAAACACTGCGGAAAGTTCTCGAGCGCGAACCGTTTGTTGACGTCCGGGTCCTTCAAATTCGCCTGCTTCTTGAAGGATTCGGGCGGATAGAGGTACCCCTCTTCCTTCCAATGGACCGCAATCTGGGCTTCAGTGAGGTCGAGACTGCTCATGAAAGGCTCCTTTCATGCTGCGGCGCGTGCCGGGGCTGAGAGGATACCCCAAGACAACCGGGGCCGGCTCGGCGCCGGCCCCATGTGGAGTTCGCTAAGCCTCCGCCGGCCGCGCTTCCTCCGCTTCCTTCCAGATCTCGGTGCGATGGCTCTCACTGAGAACGAACGTGCCGACGAAGAATGTCATCAGCGCGACAGCGGTGACCCAATACAGTCCCGCGTATTTGTTTCCGGTCTCGGCGGCGAGGAACGAGGCGATCAGCGGCAGCGTGCCGCCGAACCAGCCGTTGCCGATGTGATAAGGCAGCGAGAACGAGGTGTACCGAATCTTGGCGGGGAATGATTCAATCAGGAACGCCGCGATCGGCCCATAGACCATCGTGACATAAATGACCTGAATGAAGACGAGCAGAGTGAGCAGGGCCATTGGCGGGTGCTTCGGATCAGGTGTGATCCTCACCATCGTCGGATAGATCCACCAGTACGTCGCCGCCGCTATGAGGTTACCGGCCATCATGATTTTCAAACGCCCGATCTTGTCCGAGAGCGCGCCGAACACCGTGAAAAACGGCATGCCGAACAGAATCGCGATCGCCACGATCGTGCTCGCCTTCACAATGTCGACTTTCATGACGCTCTGCAGGAACGACAGCGCGTAGAACTGACCCGTGTACCACACGATCCCCTGACCCGCCGTTGCGCCGAGGAGGACAAGAAGCACGATCTTGAAGTTGGCCCAGTTGCCAAAGCTTTCCTTCAGCGGGGCTATTGAGGTCTTGCCCTGGCTCTTGAGGGATGCGTACAGCGGCGATTCTTTCAGCTTCAACCGGATGTACAACGACATCGCCACAAGGATGATCGAGAGCAGGAACGGAATGCGCCAGCCCCAGGCCTTCCAGCTTGCGTCGCTCATCAGCTCCTTCGTGCCGAGGACGACAGCCAGAGAGACGAACAGACCGAGCGTTGCTGTGATCTGGATGAAGCTGGTGTAGAAGCCGCGCTTGTTGTCAGGCACGTGCTCCGCGACATACACAGCCGCGCCGCCGTACTCGCCGCCTAATGCGAGACCCTGCAGCAGACGCAGGAGTAGAAGAATGATGGGTGCAAGAACACCGATTTGCGCATACGTTGGGAGCAATCCGATCAAGAAGGTCGACAGACCCATGACGGTCAGCGTCACCAGGAAGGCGTACTTGCGGCCGATGAGATCCCCGATGCGGCCGAAGACGAGCGCGCCGAACGGCCGAACCAGGAAGCCGGTGGCGAAGAGCGCCCAGGTCTTGATCAGATCCCACGTCGGATCTTTCCCGGGGAATAGAAGGGCGGACATGACCGCCGCAAGACTTCCGAAGATGTAGAAGTCGTACCACTCGATCATCGTGCCGAGTCCGGAAGCGAAGATGATCTTCTTGATCGGATACTCCACTCCCTTGGATGTTGTTGGCACACCCATTTGTCCGGCAGTTATGTCGGTCATTGCACTCTCCTTTTTTCCTCGACTAGTAGTAGAAGAACTGCATCTGAACCGTGTATTGGTTTGTCTTTTTTCCGGCACGCGGATCTACGCGGGTGTAGGCCGTTTTGACATTGAAATTGTTTCCGTTGGGATACCACGCCAGACCAAGCTGCTCACGGTTGTTGTTGTTGGGCTTGCTCGCCGACGCTTTGAAGCTTTGCCGCTCATACCGCACGAAGGGCATGACCTTGGTCGGTGCGAGGTAAAAGCCGGCTTGCAGCGCGGCATCCTTTTGCTCGGGAATGGTGGTGAACGTTTTTCCTCCATCAAAGGAGTACAGCGTCAGGATTCCGTTGAAAGCGTTCTTCGCCACCGGAACCGACAACTGCCCATCGACGGTGTAGGCCTTGAAGTCCTGCTGACGGTCCAGACCGCCGCCGATCGCGAGGATCCTCTTGTTGCCGAAGTAAACCTCCGGGTAGACATAGCCGGTCTCGGTGTCCCAGACGTTGTACTGACCGCGGGCGACAATGCGGAAGGCATTGCGCGCGAGGCTCGATGTCGTGTTGGCCGGCACGCGAACACCCTGTAACAGCGCGACGCGATATTCGAAATGGTCCTTCGCCAGGAAGCCTTTCGCTTGAAAGCCTGTGTCGCGTCCCACCGATGACTGCGTGGGCGCGCTGGCAAGGAAGGACCAGGAGTTGTAGTCGAGCGACAGCAGCGCCCCTGCGCTTCCCAGGCAGTCGCGGCAGAACGGCGGGAGCATCAAGCCCGCATCCACCATGAAGGCGTTGCTCCTCGGCTTCCACTCCAGGTAGGCATCCTGAGTGATGAACCCGCCGCCCAGATTCTTTGGCGCCTTACCGAGGTTCGGATTGTCGGTCTGGAAGAAGAACGAGATCGTCGGCGTCAACGTGCCGCTGACCAGGAATCGCATGCGGCGCAGAAACAAATTCTGCGCGTAGCCTTTCGTGGCCGGGTTCTGCGCCGCGTCGGCCCAGGCCTGAATGAGCGCTCCAAATCGAACACTGATGTTGTCGTTGACCTTGATGACAGCCTGACCGTAGGAGAGCACCGGGAACAGAAGAGCGAGGGCAAAGATGAGGAAGATTCGGAAACTGAAAACGGAGTCATCCTTCACACGCATCTCAAATCTCCTTTATCTGTGAAATTGAGAGGGGTCTGCCTGGCGAGGGACGTGGCGCCCGAATTCAACAAGAATCATCTTGTCTCCCGACACGTCAACAGCAGGAAAAGGGGCTAAAACGGCCGTACAGTATTCGAGTTGCCTGTCAAAAGCCAGCGAGACTAAAGGACAGCGATCAGGTCGATTTCGACCGCTGCCCCCCGTGGGAGCTGCGCGACCCCGATGGTCGACCGCGCCGGCTTGCTTTCGCCAAAGTACTCGGCGTAAATGGAGTTCATCGTCTGAAAGTTGGCGACGTCGGTCAGGTAAACCGTGGATTTGACGACATTTCGAAACTCGCCTCCGGCCTCCAGCAGCACCGCCTTGAGGTTGTCGAGGACCCGACGGACCTGCGCGGCGAAGTCGCCCTGGACCAGATTGCCGGTTACCGGATCGAGCGCGACCTGTCCGGACAGGTAAACGCTGTTTCCCGCTCTGACCGCGTGGGAGTACGGTCCAATGGCCTTCGGCGCCGCGGAGCTGACGATGTATTGCAGCTTGGGCGTGCCTCTCGCGTACATCGGTGTCGAGGTTGCGGAAGCGACCAGTGCCGTTGTCGTGACGCCCAGAAAATCCCTTCGAGTCGACATGCTTCGCTCCTTTCGTTACTTGACCGCGCCGACCGTGAAGCCTTCGATGAAGCGATCGAGGAAGATGTTGTAGAGGATGCCGATCGGGACGCTGGTGATCAGGCAGCCGGCCATGAGCGATCCCCAGTAAAAAACATCGCCGCGTACGAGGAAGGTCGCGACTCCGACGCCGACCGTCTGATGCGCAGCGGTGGAGATGAAGGTCAAGGCGTACACGAACTCCTGCGTCACCAGCGTGAACGTGAAAATCACGACAGTGAGGATTCCCGATGTCGACATCGGAATCATGAGCTTGAGGAACGCTCCCCAGCGCGAGAGACCATCGACCATCGCAGCATCCTCGAGGTCGCGCGGAATCGATTTAAAAAATCCCATCAGCAGCCACGTCGAGAACGGAATGGTGAAGCTCGGGTACACCAGGATGATCGACCAGAGCGAGTCCTGCAGGCCGAGCATTGCCACGACTTTCGAAAGCGGAATGAACAGCAGTGTCGGCGGAACAAGGTAGGTCAGAAAAACGCCGATGCCCAATTGCGCCCCCCACCCGCCCGTCAGCCGCGCCAGCGCGTAGGCGGCCGGGACGGCCAGCACCAGCGTGATGATCACGACGACCGCGCCGGCAAAAGCGGTATTGCCGATCCAGCGCAGAAACAACGTCTCGTTGAACAGTAGGCGGAGATGCTCCAGCGTCGGCGGTTCGTTGAACAGAAACGGATTGTTCTTGAGGTTGTACAGATCGGGAGAACGCTTGAAGGTCGTGATCAGCATCCAGTAGAACGGGAACGCCAGCATGAGCGCGAAGAAGATGCGCACGAGCCAGAGCACAACCTTTCGAACCGCGCGCGCGGGTCGAGCCATCAGCCCTCACCCCTCTGACGTCCTTCTCCCCGCGTGCGGGGAGAAGGTGCCGCGAAGCGGCGGATGAGGGGCGGCGACACTAAGTGACCTCCGCGCGATGGGCCGTCCGCAAGACGAAATACGACACGATCACCAGCAACGGCACCATGAAAATCGAGATGGCCGCCCCCTCGGCCAGGTCTGACCCGAGGATGCCGGTGAAAAATGCGAGCGAAGGAATCACCTGCGTGCTGTCGAATGGTCCGCCGCGGGTCAGGATATAGATCACGGTCATGTCCGTGAACGTGAAGATCACGCCGAACAGCATCGCAACATTGATGATGGGCAGCATCATCGGAATGGTGATCTGAAACAGCGTGCGAAAGAATCCAGCGCCATCCACCGCCGCCGCCTCGGGGATGTCGCGCGGGATTGCCGTCAGGCCGGCCAGGATGATCACGGTTGCGAACGGCAACATGTGCCAGGTGTGAACCAGAATCACTGAAATCATGGCCAGCTTCGGAATGCCCAGCCACACCGGCGCTTCGAACTGCTTCACGAAGTGCATCCGCACCAGCACCCAGTTCACCACGCTGTAGACGGAGTCGAGAATCCACTTCCAGCCGATCGACCCGACCGATACCGGCGCGACCCAAGGCAAAAGAATCAGGAATCGCATGAATCGCCGCCCGGGAAAAGCCTCTTTCAGCGCCAGCGCCAGAATGTTCGCGCCGATCAAAACGAGAATCTGGGAGCTGATCGTGAAAATGACCGAGTTCTTGACGGCTTGCGAAAAGCTCGGACTCTTGAGAACGCTGATGAAGTTATGCAGCCCGACGAAGTGGTATCCCTCGCTGCCGATCTTGACGTCGCCGACGCTGTAAATGAACGCCATCACAAAGGGCACGCCCACCAACGCCACGATGTAAAAAATGGCGGGCATGAACATCGCCGGCCCAAGCCACCGCTGTCCCTTCATGACGGCAGCCTCCTGGCGGTCGTCCGCTTTTCCGTTTGCGGATCGAAGAACTTGAGATCGCGATTCGCGACCGCGAAGGCGTAGACCGAGCCGTCCGTCAGGCCGGCGCCATGGGTGGCGGGGATGCGCGAGATGACTTTGCGTCCCGCGAACGGGCCTTCCTTCAGAGTCCCGTAGAGGATGCGCTCCGCGCCGAGATACTCGCTGTGGGTGATGTTGAATTGATATGCGACATGCTCTCCCATCCGCTCCGCTACGCCGGGAGGGAGAAAGTGCTCGGGCCGGAATCCGAGAATGACGCCATCGCCGGGTAGCAGGTTCATCGGCGGCGATCCGAGGAATGTCGCGACGAAGGTGTCGGCGGGCTGGTCGTAGACATCCGCCGGCGTCCCGATCTGACGGACCGATCCTTGAGACATCACCACCACGCGATCTCCCATGGCCATGGCCTCCACCTGATCGTGGGTGACGTAGATGGCAGTGGTCCCGATGCGTTTTTGAAATTGCTCCAGCTCCTCGCGCGCCGAGGCGCGGAGCTTGGCGTCGAGATTGGAGAGCGGCTCGTCGAGCAGAAAGACCGACGGTTCCCGCACAATGGCGCGCGCGAGCGCCACGCGCTGACGCTCGCCGCCCGAAAGCTCGCGCGGCTTGCGCCCAAAAAGATGGCTGATGCCGAGGAGCGAGGCCGCCCAATCGGCCTGCTGCTGCCGCTTCTCCTTTGCAACCCCTTGCGCCTTGAGAGGAAAAACGATGTTGTTGAAAACGCTGAGGTGTGGATAGAGCGCGTAGCTTTGAAACACCATCGCGATGCCGCGCTCCCGCGGTGTGAGGTCGTTGACGACGCGTCCTCCGATGAGAATTTCTCCGGATGTGGGCTCCTCGAGCCCGGCGATCATGCGGAGAAGCGTGGTCTTCCCCGATCCGGAGGGACCGAGGAGGACGAGGAACTCGCCCTCCTTGCTCTCCAGATCGACATTGACGACTGCGCCGACGTTTCCACGCTTGAAAACCTTGGTGAGTTTGCGGGTTTCTACGATCGCCATGCGTTTGTCATCCTGAGCCGCGCAGACGGCGAAGGATCCCGCGGAGCGGGACCCTTCCTCCGCTCCGCGGGGCCAGGGTGACCGTATCCGGTCACTTCCACTTATCGAAGATGCGCCGCAACTCCGTATCGGCTGCCTTCACGGCTGCTTCCGGCGACATCTCATCGCGGGCCGCTTTTGCGAACATGGTCGGGATGACGAAGGTGTTGAACGCTTCGTCGATGGCCGCGGTGGCGTAACCGGGATATCCGACGTTGGTCGCCCAGGTGAGGACGTCGCCCAGAACGGCGTACTTGTCCTTCGGCACCGCTTTCGGATCGTTGGCCAGTCGCGCCTTGATGTCCGGAACGGTGGTCGGGAAGCAGGGGAAGTTGTAGAACTCGCTGGCGTTGAAAGCGGTCGAGAATCCGTTGATCAGATCGACCAGGAACTGCCTGGCACTTTCCTTGTTCTCGGCGAATTCCCAGATCACGTAACACGACATGACGTGTTCGGCCGCAATGCGCCGCACCGGACCCTTGAGCGCCGGACGGAGCTGGATCTGCTTCGACATCTCGGGATTGTCTTTCTCCGCCGAGCGCGTCACCGAAATCGCGTTCTGCACGAAGGAGAGTTTTCCCGACAGGATGCCGCGGTTGTTCGATGACGGATCCCAGGAGAACACTTCCGGCGTCTCGGTCTGGCGATACAGCTCGCGCACGAACTTCACGGCCTCGATAGTGTTCTTCGAGTTGAGAACGACCTGACCGGCTTCGTTCTGCTCTGCGCCGCCGAACGACCACAGCACCGCGCGCATGGCCATGTTGGTGTCGAGCTCCTGCGAGAGTCCGACGCCGCATGGATTGCCGAACTTGTCCTTGATTTTCTTGGCGCCGACCAGCAGATCGTTGTAGGTGTCCGGACCGTGCGGGAAGCCGACCTGCGACCAGAGATCCTGCCGGTAGTTGCCCGGATCGGGGACGTACGAATCCGAGAACGCGAAGAATTTTTTCGTCTTCGGATTGAGCGTCGACTTTTCCGCGAGCGGGATTTTCTTTCCGTGCTTGCGCTCGACTTCCTGGTAGATCTCCTTGTGATCGATGACCTGTTTTTCGTAGGCCGCTGGAGGCGAAAGGAACATCACCAGGTCGTGGCCTTTTTTCGCGGAGACCTCCGCGGCCGCGCGGGCATTGATCTCGGCGATGGCGATGTGATCGACGACCACATTGGTGTTGTTTTTTGCTCCCCACTCCTTGGTGAAGGTGTTGTCAAACCACTTGTCATACCCGGGGACGAAATGACTCCACTGGAGGATCTTCAGGGTTTTTTGCTGTGCCAGGGCACGCGTCGGGAAGAGAAAGGCCGAGGTCATTCCCGCCGCTGCCACGGCACCGCCCGAAAGCTTGACGAACTTACGGCGACTGATTTTTCTGCCTGGTTGCTTCGACATGAGCGCCCTCCTTCCTTTGATGAGGCGACATCATACAATCACGGCATGCCGGAGGAACGGATCGCCCCGGTCGACGTGAAACGCGTGACACACGGCTCGGTGACGCACCATGAGGACGTCCTGGTGGTCGAGGAGCCGCTGGAGATTCGGGTCGGCGACAAGCCGATTTCGGTTACCATGCGTACCCCCGGCGACGACTACGACCTGGCCGCCGGCTTTCTGCTCACCGAAGGCGTCATCCGCTCGGCCGGCGAGATCGAGTCGATCCGCCACTGGGGCTCGCCCAACGTCGTCCGGGCGGCGCTGCGCGAGGGGGCGTCGATCGATATGAGCCGCCTCGATCGCCACTTCTACACCGCATCGAGCTGCGGCGTGTGCGGAAAAACATCGATCGATGCCGTTCGTGTCGTTTCGGAGCCTCTTCCAAAGAGCGCCCCCATCGATGCCAGCCTCGTCTACCGCCTTCCGGAGGTGCTCGAACAAAACCAGTCCGCATTTCGGGCGACGGGCGGTCTGCACGGAGCCGCGATTTTCGACGCCACGGGCAATGTCATGGCCGTCCGGGAAGACATCGGACGGCACAACGCGGTCGACAAAGTCATCGGATTCTTTCTTCGTGCAGGACACCCTCCGCCGGCCGTCCTGATGGTCAGCAGCCGCGCCGGATTCGAAGTCGTGCAAAAGGCCATCGTGGCGCGCATCCCGGTCCTGGCCACGGTGGGCGCTCCATCGACGCTGGCGGTCGACCTCTCCCGCCAGTTCGGCCTCACCCTCCTCGGCTTCGTCCGCGATGGGCGATTCAATATTTACTCAGGCGAGGTCACATGACCAGCTTCGATTTCCTGCTCGACACTTACGACACCGAACGGCTGAAAACACTCTCGACCTGGGCGGGATTCGCAGACTCCGACATCGAGTTTCGTCCGGCTGCGCGCATTCGCACACCGCACGAGCACATGGTGCATCAGTGCGTCAGCGAAGACAGCTGGATGAAGAACATGCTGGGAATCGACACCGGAAAACCGGCGCTGCCTCAAAACGAAACGCGTGCCGATTTCGTCCGGCATTACGCCACACTCTCCGAGGAGAGGCTGGCGCGACTTCGCGAGAAGCCCGAGGAGTGGTGGCGCGAGCCCACCAAATTCTTCGAGGTCGAGCGGCCGAAAAGCTGGATCATGCTGCGCCGGCTCACCCACTCCGCGCATCACCGCGCCCAGCTCATCGTCTATCTCCGACTCCTCGGCCGCCCCGTCTACTCGACCTACGGTCCGACCGCCGACACGGGCGGACTTCCGGTCAACAAAGCGCCGACGATCTATCGGCATTACCAGAACGAAACGGGACCTGATCTTCCCGGACCGGTTGGAAACGCCACCGAACGGCCAGGTAGTTTCGCCATGCGCTCGCTGCAGCGAACGCCCGTTCGCGTGCGGGAGATGGGAGCGACGGTGTCGGCGTGGCAAATGATTGTCGACAGCGAGCGCGGAGCAGGAACGATCACGCTGCTGGACGTCGCGGGCAAGCCTCTCTATCGCGGCGATGGATCGTACTTCGGCTGGACGCAGGAACAACTCGGTGCGGAGTACCAGCGATTAAACAAGCCGCCCGACGAACCGACGTTCGAGCTGGCGCAGCTCGGCTGACTACTTCACCAGGCGCAGATCGAGCACAAAAGGCTCGGGAGTGTGAATCTTGATCCGTCGAAAATCGCGATGCTCGGGATTGAGAAGGTAGTTGCTCTCCTTCTCCACGATGGCGCTCGGGACGCGCAACACCGCCGATGATTCTTTTTTTATCCAGCTGTCGCCGATGGCCTGCAATTCCGGCGATGCGGGATAGCGGCGCCACTCATCCGGCAGCTTCGCGACGTCGTCGACGAGGGCATCATCGAATTCGCAAGCGATGAGAGCGTAGGCGGGCAATGTTTCCGCGCGACGCAGATACGCAAGCATCTCGAGGACTGCCAGCGAGACCGTCCCGGCGACGTAGACGATCTGCGTTCCGGAGGAGCTCCAGCGGCCGCCGAAGATGCGGGCGCCCTCGCCGTCGAATGCGGTGGCGGTATATTTCGATTCGACGATACGCCACGCGCGAATCACTACGAGAACACGCCGTGCGCGAGGCGGCCAAGCACGTTTTCCACTTCGCGAGCGCCGAGCTCCGTCTTGGCGACGTTGAGCGGGACTCCGCCGCCGAGTGCCAGCTGCGGGCTGGAAAGCCACGCGCGCGCGGACTCGGTGTCGCCTTGGAAGAGCTCGATCGCTTTTGCGAGCAAGCGCGAGGCGCGAACGAGACGGTCGGATTCCTCGGGCAGGAAACGTCCTTCCTTGCGACGACGCGTCAAGGTGCGCTGCGAAATCTGAACGAGATCGGTCAGATCATCGATGTCGATCGCGACATTGCGATGCAGCCGTTCGAGAACGCCGAACGCGAATCCTCGCTGCACGCTGCGGAGCAGGTCGGGAAGGTCATACGTGTGCAGGCCGAGCAGAACGACGTAGTAGTGCGGCCCGGGCGTGCCGCGCGAGAAGAAGCCTCGCAAAATCTCCAAGTCTTGCGCCATATGGCCTTATTTTATATGCCATTTGGCCACAACGCAAGTCATTCTTCCGGCCGCGCTTGCTCCAATATCTGCCACTCATCGGCCGTCAAAAGTGGTGCCGCGGCCGGATAGTAGACCTGCCCCATCTCTTTCTCGTGCGCGTGGAGGCGGCGGTCGAGATTCTCGACGAAACCGAGCAGCGTCTGCGGCTGAATGCCTTCAGCGATCTGCTGCATGAGGTACCGCGTCAGCTCGCGAATCTGGACGTACTCGAGCCGCAATTCACGACGGGCATCGCGTCCCGGAATCTCGGCACGGACGACCGCCGGCACGAGCGCCTTCTCCTCCGCTTCTGTCCACCGCCGCAGATGCTGTTCGAAATCGGCCAGCGCGACTTCGATGGCGGGACGATTGTCGTTGTGCAGCGCGCGCTGAAAGTCGTCGAAGCGAACGCGAAGAGCGCGTTGCGCAGAGAGGAGGGTCTCCAGGCGGGTGATCATGGCGAATCAAGGCAAGAAATTTCAAATTTCAAATTTCAAATGAAAAATTAAGAAAACCGGAGTATTGCTTTTTTCATTTTTCATTTTTAATTCGAAATTCTTAATTTCGGTTTTCACATCCCCGCCATCCCCGGTTCGATGCGGACGAAGCCTTCCTCGACTGCCCACAGGTCCATGGAAAGAGAGAGGAGATCGTCGATGGGCGGGACCGGGCGCGCGTCGAGGGTCAGGTCGATCGACTTGACGTATCGGCGGCAGGTTTCGCACGACTCGATGCGCACGGCGGGGTGGGCATCGCTGGTGAAGTTCGGCAGTTTGTGCGGATCTCCCTCGTCGCAGGCGGGACATGCGATGCGATTGAAATTCCATTCCAGCCCGCACAGCGAACAGCCGAGGTAGCGGAATCCGCTTTCGGCATCGGGAGCCGATTTGCGAGAGCTGATCCACGCCGCGCCGCCGCAGAACGGACAATGGCCTGGCGAATGGACGCGATCGGGGGTGATGTTTTTCTCGCGAAGCATGGCAGCGTACGGCTGCAGGAGCGCGCGCGAAATGTAGTCGTGGTGGTTCTCGCTCCAGAAAACCTGCAAACGCGTTTTCGCGACTGACGCGTCATCCTTCAAACGTTGCCTGGCATCGTCGGAACGCTGCGCAATCACCTCGAGAATAGGGCTAATTAACGTTAGTATTTTATCTACATCGTTTTCCAGATGACCCGAAAGCGCGACGGACTGAAGTCCGTCCGCACATGACGCCTGAGCTTTACAGAGGGCGGCCGCGAAGTGCAGCGCTTCCCGCGCGGCGTCCGATTTGCCGGCGAGCAGCGCGGCGCGCGTGCTGCGCTGCTCGAACATTTCCGAAGCTATTTCTTCTCCCCGGTCACTTGCTTGTACCAGCCGGGATGATGGAATTTCGCCCACTTGCGCGTCACCGTGCCCTGGGTCATGGCGCGAAACGTTCCCGGCTCCGCGGCAGTGCCGAGGTAGATGTGGGCGATGACGCCGACCAGGAATCCGATGAACGTCAGGTCGTGGATCAGAATGCAGATCTGGCGGAGCCAGCTGGGAAATGCGAGCGGGAACCACATCGGGATGCCGGAGAGGAGAAATCCGAGCGCTCCGAGACAGACGGCCCAGAAGAAAAGGATCTGTCCACCGTTGTATTTTCCGTTCTCCTCGACACGCTCCCATCGCATGTAGGTGAGCGCCTTCCCGCTCAGCCAACCCTTCTGATCTTCGCCGAAGTGCATGTCGGGCAGCCAATGGAAGAACTGGAACACCGAGGCGATGACGAATGCCACGCCGGCGTAGGGATGAATCACGCGCGCCGCTTCGAGTCCGCCGACGAATGTCGCCATCCAACCGAAGAGCGGAGTCCAGATCGGCATCCCGCTGAAGAGCGCGATAAAGAACGTGAGGGCCACCGACCAGTGAATCAGCCGCGTGGCTCGACGATGGCGGACGATCTCATCGCCCACGACAACATTGTCTCGGTCGCGGGCGACGATGACGGGAGTCTCAATGTGCTGGACTGTCATGGCCGTCTCCTATGCCGCGGGCGGCTCTTTCGGGCCGTACTTGGTGTAGTGCATGAAGAATCCGAAGACGGTCGCGAAGGCCGCGATGACGCCGATCGGACGCACGATCTGTTTCCACAGGCGCACGCCCCACGGCACGTTCGGATCGACCGGCAGGTCGTACCACTCCGGATGCCCGTGCCCGAGGATTGTCACGACGCCGGTGCCCTTGACGCCGGGAGGATCGTAGAGCATGGCGTCCTTGAATCCGTTCGCTTTCAGTTGCGTGACGCGGGCGTTGCCCAGCCGCACCATCTCTTCTTTGGTTCCGAACTGCAGGCATCCGGTGGGACACGCTTTGATGCACGCCGGCTCGAGTCCGTCTTCGACCCGATCGATGCACAGCGTGCACTTCGACATCTTGCCGGTCTGCTTGTGGAACTTCGGTACGTCGAAGGGACAGCCCGTCGCGCAATAGCCGCAGCCGATGCACTTGGCAGGATCGACGTCGACGATTCCGTTCGCGTACTGCACGATCGCGCCCGGTGCCGGACATGCCGCCAGGCAGCCCGGCTCGGCGCAGTGCATGCACTGGTCCTTGCGCATCAGCCACATCGGGCCGCCGTCATCGGTTGTGCGCTCGTTGAAGCGGATGAGGTTCCAGAACTGCGCATCGAGCTCCGGCAGCGTCTGATACGAACCTTCCTGATGGGTGGCCACGGTCTTCAGATCATTCCACTCCACGCAGGCGGCTTCGCACGCCTTGCAGCCGATGCAGGTGGTGGTGTCGATGTACTTCGAGACCGTTTCCTTCGTGCGGAGGCCGGTCCTCGTTCCCCACATCGCGGCGGAGGAGCGCGTGATTTCGAGTGCTTGTTCGCTCATCGTCTCCTCCTCACGCTTTCTCGAGCTGGACAAGGAATGCTTTGTATTCCGGCGTCCAGGTGTTGGGGTCGCCCGCCGATGGCGTCAGGAAATTCGCCAGCGGTCCTTCATGACCTTTCGCGGCGGCGTAACCCCAGTGAATCGGGAAGCCGATGTGCCAGAGCTGCTTGCCGTCGACTTTCATGCTCGGCAGGCGATTGGTGACCATGGCGGTGCCTTCGATCGAACCGCGCGCCGACGAAACTTTGACCTTCGATCCGTTCGCGATTCCTTTTTCTTTGGCGAGGGATTCCGGAATCTCCACGAAGAATCCCGGCTGCAGCTCGTTCAGAACTCCCGCCGCCTGATGCTTGGTCCAGTAGTGGAAGTGCTCGGTGAGCCGGTAAGTGGTGCAGACGTAAGGGAACTTGTCGACTGTGCCGAAGACATCCTTGTCGGATTTGAACGTCAGCGCGACAGGATTGGAGGTGACCTTCGGATGCAATGGATTCTGAATCGGTGCTTCGACCGCTTCGTAGTGCTCGGGGAAGGGACCGTCGTTGAGCGCCGGCGCGAACAAGCGGCCGACGCCCTCGGGGAGCATGATGAATGCGCCGAAAGTTCCGGGCGCCGCATCGGGCTTCATGTCCGGAACGTCCCCCACCCACTTCGTCCCGTCCCACTTGATGCCGACGCGCTGCGGATCCCACGGCTGGCCGTTTGCATCGGCCGATGCGCGGTTGTACATGATGCGGCGGTTGGCCGGCCACGAGAATCCCCAGTTGTGAAACATGCCGAGTCCGGTCGGATCGGCATTGCTGCGCCGCTGCGCGTTGTTGCCGGCCTCGGTGAACACGCCGGAATGCAGCCAGTTGCCGCACATGGTGGTGCCGTCATCCTGCAGCTGACCGAATCCGTCGATCTGCTGGCCGGCAGTCCTCAGGATCTTGGTCGGATCTTTCGGATCCTTGATGTCGCCAAGCGCCTTGCCGCTCATTTCCTTCAGGACTTCTCCGAGGTCGGGGTTGATCGGATTGCCGTACGCCCACTGCACGTTCAGCACAGCCTCCGGGATGACACCGCCTTCCTTGCGATAGAGGTTCTGCACTTCGAGAAAGATTCGCGACACGATCTCCTGATCGCTTTTGGCGTTGCCGGGTGGATCGAGCGCCTTCCACTTCCACTGCAGCCATCGCGCGGAATTCGTGAACGTCCCGTCTTTTTCCGCGAAGTTGGCCGCCGGCAGCATGAAGACTTCCGTCTGAATCTGCGAGGCCGGAGGCCCGCCGTATTCCGGCGGCGCTTTCCAGAATGTCGCCGTCTCGGTTTCGGCGTTTTCGACGACCACCATCCATTTCAATTTGGCCAGGGCGGCGATCATCTTCTTGGAGTTCGGCCCCAGGCCGACCGGGTTCATTCCGAATGTGAGGAAGCCTTCCGGACCGGGCTCCTTGCCGCCGACGCGCATCGATGAGCCGCGGTACATGTCGTCGAAGATGTACATCCAGGAATAGTTGCCGTCGATCTTCGGCAGCCAGCCGTAGCCCCAATCGTTGTCCTTTGTGGAATTGGGTCCGTAAGTCGCTTTCAGCAGCGAGACCATGAACTTCGGGTAATTGACCCAGTAGTTCATCGTCGGCCACGCCTGCTTGTTCAGCGTGAGCGGAACCGCGGCAGTGTAGTAATCGGCGAGCGTCTGGAACTGTCCTGCCGGCGTTTTCAGATAGCCGGGAAGAATCTCGGTATTGCCGGCCGTATCGGTCGCTCCCTGAATATTCGAGTGTCCTCGGAAGGCATCGACTCCGCCGCCGGGCATGCCGACGTTGCCGAGGAGAAGCTGGAGCATCGCGGCGGTGCGGATGATCTGCACGGCGGTCGAGTGCTGCGTCCAGCCGAGCGCGTAGGTGATCGTACCGACGCGATTCGGCGTGTACGTCGACGTCACCATCTCCGCGACTTTGAGGAACTTGTCTTTGGGCGTGCCGCAGATGCGTTCGACCATCTCCGGCGTGTAGCGATCGACGTGCTGCTTGAGGAGCTGCAGCACGCAGCGCGGGTTCTGCATGGTCGGGTCCACGCCGTAGGCCTGCGACTTCGGATCGGCGGCGTATCCCCAACTATCCTTCACGTACTGCTTGGTGGCCGGATCCCATCCCGAGAAGAGACCGTCGGTGAACGCAAACTCGTTCTTGATGATGAAGGGTGCGTTGGTGTGAATCGCGACGTAGTCCTTCTGATAGCGATCGGCATTCAACGCGTATCGAATCAGGCCTAACAGAAATGCGATGTCAGTTCCGGGACGCAGCGGCGCGTAGTAGTCGGCCACCGCGGCCGTGCGCGTGAAGCGCGGATCGACCACCACCAGCTTCGCGCCGCGGGTTTTTCGCGCTTCCATGAACCACTTGAAACCGACCGGATGATTCTCGGCGGGGTTCCCGCCCATGGCCAGGATGATGTCGGCGTTCTTGATGTCGACCCATCCATTGGTCATTGCACCGCGACCGAAGCAGGCGGCCAAACTGGCCACCGTGGGGCCGTGTCAAACCCGGGCCTGGGAATCTCGGTATGGCACTCCGAAGGCGGTGATGGCCTTCCACTGAAGGAAGTTGAATTCGTTGGTGTCGGTGCAGCCGCCGATCCAGGCCATGCCCGGGCAGCGGTTGACGACCTGACCTTTTGCGTTGCGCGCGACAAAAGTTCTGTCGCGGGTCGTCTTGATGTGCCGTGCGATCTGGCTGATGGCGTCGGGCCACGCGATGTCTTCCCAATGATCCGAGCCGGCGCGCCGGACTTTCGGCGTCACCAGGCGACCCTTATGCGTGATGTCGTCTTTTAAGGTGATGCCCTTGGGGCACAGGCTGCCGCGGCTGATGGGATGATCGGGGTCGCCCTCGACGTGCACGACGGAGGGAACGGCGTTCTTCGATTTATCACCCAGAGTATGGATGATGACGCCGCAGGAGACGGCGCAGTAAGGACAGATGCTGCGCGTCTCCGTGGTCCTCGAGATTTTGAAGGCGCGCATCTCGGCCTTCGCTTTGGTGAGGTCGAAGCCGAGCGCAATGGCGCCGCCGACAGTCGTAGCTTTCAAAAAACCACGGCGAGAAAGTTCCACGAGGCACCTCCCTACCGATTGTCCGGCGGAACGATGCTACTCAACGCTTGCAAAAGTCAAGCACAGTTTGATCACCGAAAAATCATCGAGAAACAACGAAGCGGCAATGGAAGGAAGACTGGTTCGCGAACACCTTGATGTCTGAAAGGAGGCGAACCGTGAAGAAACTCTTCATTCTTGCCGGCGCACTCTTGTTGAGCTTGCCGGCCATGGCTCAGGAGATCGCCGCCGCTCCCCTGGTCAGCGTGGTCATGAACGGCCTCGACAATCCCCGCGGTCTGGCGTTTGGGCCGGAAGGTGCGCTTTACGTCGTGGAGGCCGGACGCGGTGGAACCGGACCGTGCCGCGTGCAGCTCGGCCAGACGTTCTGTTATGGACCCAGCGGTGCCGTCCGCCGTCTGTGGAAAGGAAAGGTTGAGGTTGTAGCGAGCGGGCTTCCGTCGATGGCCCGCCCCCTTACCAACAAGAATCCCGGCTCGAGAGCGCAGGGGGCCGACGGGATCTCCTTTCACGGACGCGGCGGGATGTATGTCTCGATCGGCTGGGAGGATGACCCCCGCAAGCGATCACAGCTCGGGGAGGTGGGAGCGCAATTCGGTCGATTGATTCGCATCACGCCCGATGGCGAAACGGAAACTGTTGCGGACATCGGCGACTACCAGGCGAAAGTCAATCTGATCAACCCCGATACCGATCCATTCAACGTTCGCGCGGAGCCCAACGGCCAACTGGTCGTCGACTCGGGAGCGAATCAATTGCTCCGCGTGCGGACGAATGGCGAGATCTCGATGGTCGCCAGCTTCCCATCCCGCAAGGATGGACGCAGTACCGATTCAGTACCGACCTCGGTCGAGCAGGGCCCGGACGGCGCGTATTACGTCTCCGAGTTGACCGGCGTTCCATTCACCGACGGCGCAGCGAACATCTATCGCTTCGATGAAGGTGAAACGCCGCAGGTGTTCCTCTCCGGATTCAAGACCGTCATCGACATCGCATTCGACAGCCTGGGCAATCTGTACGTCCTGGAACATTCGTCCGGAGCAACCGGGATCGCCGGCCTTGGGAAGCTGAAGCGGGTCGAGCTTCACGGCTGCATGGTCGACGCGAATCTCTGCCCACGAACAACGCTGCTGACCGGCCTCAATCAACCGACCGCGATCGTCGTGGGACCCAACGATGAGGTCTACGTGTCCGTCCGCGGGATCTCGGCAGGAATTGGCGAGGTCTGGAAAGTCGAACCGTAAAAGGAGAATTTTCAATGAGAAAGAATCTTGTTTTCCTCGTGATTGCTTTGATCGCAGCGCCTTCGATGATGGCCGCGGTTCAGCCTCAGATCATCATCGTTAACAACCTTCCGGGACCGGGCTTCGCGCCGTTCTCCGTCGTCAACAGCCAGACGGCGCGCATCAATGCTGTGATGGGCGCGGAGCCGCATCTCAATCAACCATGCGAGGGCGTGATTCAACTTCGCTTCTTCGATTCGACAGGAAACGTTTTGGCGCAACGCACGGCACGCTTTTCGCCGACGGCGGTCGAGTCTCTCGAATTCATGCCCGCTCGCGAAGCGATCGGCCGCATGCAGATTCGCGCTGACATTTCATGGGTCAATCGGCCTCCCGGCACGTGCCGCGGCGACGTCATCGGCAACGTGGAGGTCTACAGCAACGTGACCGGCCAGACGCAGTTCGTCCTGCCCGGAATGATCCAGGGTTTCCAGGAAGTCGACAACGGGAAGTAAGGCGAGTCTTCACGCTTCCGGGAGCCCGATCTTTCGCATCAGCTCCCGGAAGCGCGGTTCGGAACGCAACGGTTTGAAAGAGCTGCCGCTCATGAGCGTGACGAGGTCGAAGTCGCGCTCCCGATACGCCTGCTCCAGAAAGTCGAGAGCAGCCGCATTCTCGCGAAGGCCAATGTGCACCATCGCGATGGCCACCGGTGAGACGTACGCATGAGCAGAATGCTTCTTCAAATCCGCGAGAATCGCGCGCGCTTTCTCCACCTCACCGGCCAACGCATATGCCCATGCCAGGCGGGCCTGGAATCTGAGGTTGGTCGGCGAGAGTTGAACCGACTTTTCGAGCTCGCTGATGCCGTCGGGTAATTGTCCCGCTTCGGCCAGCGTCCATCCCAACTGGAAATGTCCACGGGGCAGCGAAGGGTCCATCTGCACTCCCGTGCGCATCTCCGCGATTGCCTTCGGGTAGTCGCCGGCCGTGCGATAGCGGCTTCCCCATGCCAGGAAGCCTTCAGCGCTCTTCGCGACATAGGGAGTGAGGTCGTGCCATCGCTCCGATTCTGCTTTTGCCTCCGGCAGCCGGCGCGTCATCCGCAGCAAGGTCGCATAGGCGTTGTGAGTCGACGCGTCGCTCGGATTGAGCAGAAGAGCGCGGCGGATTTCCTTCTCACTCTCCGTCCAGTTCCAGTCGTACCGAAGGTAGACCAGTCCGAGCTCGGCGTGCGCTTGTGCCAGTTGCGGGTCGAGAGCGACGGCCTTCATCGCCGCCTGCTTCGCTCGCGACATCGACTCGCGTGGCGCCACCGCCCCGCCGAATGCCAGTTGCGAGTAAGCGCGCGCCAACAAGGCGTATCCGGGCGCAAAATCAGGTTGAATCGCGACGGCCTTTTCGAAATACACGATTGCGTCCTTCACGCCCTGGGCGCTTTCTTTCCCGAGCGCGGACATGCCTCTGAGGAAAAACTCGTACGCATCCGGATTGACTCGTTGCGCCGTCTCCATGCGCGCGCGCGTGCCGGGCGTCAGCTGGGCATGAATGGCCTGGCTGATTGCGGACGACAACTCGCGCTCCAATGTGACGACATCGCCGAGATCGCGCTCGTAGCTTCGGGCCCACAGATGCTGGTCCGTGGCAGCCTGAATCAACTGTGCCGTGACCCGCACCCGCCCGCCTGAACGCACCACGCCACCCTCGACCACTCCATCGACGTGCAGTTGCCGGGCAATTTCCGGAAGACTCTGCTTCGACTGTTTGTAAGGCATGACCGAAGTGCGCGAGATGACGCGTACTTCCTGCAGTTGCGCGAGATCGGTGATCAGTGCTTCTGTCATTCCGTCGGCGAAGTACTCCTGACTCGGATCCCCGCTCAGATTCGCGAGCGGGAGAACAGCGATGGCACGGATTTGGGGCCGGCTTGTTTGCCGGAAGCGCAGCAGTGCGATCCCCGCCAATGCGATAACGATGAGTATCGCCAGAACCCATGCCCAGCGGACGTGAGGTCTCGCTGAAACGGTCGCGATCGTCGGAGATGGTTCCTCTCGGACCGGCGCGATGAGCCGATACCCACGCCGTGGCAGCGTTTCGATGTAAGTCGGTTGATCGGCAGAATCTCCGAGCGCGTCGCGGAGCTTCTTCATCGCGCTGTTGAGGCCTCTGTCGAAGTCGACGAAAGTGTCCGCCCGCCAGAGTTGCTGTCGAAGGTCTTCGCGCGTGATGACCTCTTCGCGTCGCGCCAGCAACAGCCGAAGGATCTGGAACGGCTGGTCGGCAAGCCGAATGGTCTCTCCGTTGTTGCGCAACTCACCCGATTGCAAATCGAGATCGAAGTCGCCTACACGGACGATGCGCTTAGAGATGGAGGAGGATTCCAAGGAATACCTGTGGCAGAAAGTCTACCCCGAGACGCGCAATGGGAAGGGATGTTCGATGATTCCCCCCTGCTCGAGATGGGAGTCGATGATGATCTTCCAGGCGACCTCGTCCGCCGGCGGCGACTTGGGCAAGTGCATCTGCACAATCAGTGGTTCAGCAGAGGGCTTGACGCGCAGGAGCTCTTGCTCGTAGCAACGCATATGTGTCACTACTGTTTCACGGTGCCCCGTGAACTCGCGCACCGCTCGGGCATCGCACTCCCCCACCAGGGTCACGCCCATTTCGGCGATGGACTCCGGATGTTCTTCCACGATTCGGACCTGGACGGAATCGCCGTACGCCGGCGAGTCGCGGTCGACTTCGACGATCGGCTCGCGATGATTTTTCGTTCGCCGGAATCGAACGACCATGTCCCACAGGAGGCCGATTGCGAGCAAATCGAAGAGTCCCAGAATGATGAGCGCCAGAGTCGGCATTCCGAATCGATGGCGCCACGCCCAATACGAGCCAATCGCGCATGCGCCGGCCCACACCATGGTGAAAGTGAGCCGGCCGAAAAAATTCAGCCAAAGCGAGGGCTTGCGCGCTAATCGAATCATGTCAATGTGGGACGGTCCCGCACTGCGGGACCGCTCCGGTCGGGCTAAAGCCCGACCCACATCAGGCGTTCGCCGTCAGTGATCCGACAAGATTAGCCACTTCCGCGTCTCCTGTCCTGAGCTGCTCCTGCGGATGCGCGAGATAGTAGCCCTGCAGAAGATCGATCCCCAGTTCGCGGCAGGTCTCGTACTCCTCGGGCGTCTCGATTCCCTCGGCGATGGTCCTGGCGTTGATCTTCGCGGCCAGCTCGACCAGCATCTTGACGAGGTCCTGCTTGATCGGCTCGCTCGCCAGCGTCGAGACCAGGCCTTTGGTGATCTTCAAATAGTCCGGCGCCAGGGCCGCGATCGCTTCCAGCGACGCGTAACCCGATCCGGCATCGTCGATCGCGACTTCGATTCCTTTCGATCGAAATTCATCGAGAAGATTCCGGAAGGCCTGGTAATCCTCGATGGCGGCTCGCTCGGTGAGCTCGAAGACAAAGTGGCCGCGATGCTCCGAGAAGAACGACACGACCTCGTGGATCCGAAACTCGGATTCCGAGAACATCTCGGCTTCGAGATTGAGGAGAAACTTGCGTCCGGTCAGATCGAAGGACCGCAAACGGCGCAACGCGCATTCGAGCGACACGGCCTCCAGGCCCCAGGCGAGTTTGGTCTCGCGTGCGAACGAGAAGAGCATGTCGGAATTGAGAAATGACGAATGCGCCGGACCGCGGGTGAGGATCTCGTAGCCGAAGACGGTGAGATCTTTCGCGCGCACGATGGGCTGGAACATGGTCGTGATGCGCTTGCGGCGGATGATGTCGCGCAGCTCGCGCGCGAGTTGCTTCTTGCGCTGCTGTTCGGCGTCGCGGACAGCGTCCGAGGCCGTCTGCATTCCCTGATAAATCTGCCGTTCCAGGCGGATCTGGGGCCGGTAATCGATGCGCGCCACGCCGACGAAGAATCCGATCTGACCCTCCTGCATATTCGGAAATTGGGACCGCATGTTGTCGATCAACTTCTGCCGCAGATCGTTGGCCATCGTGTCAAAGGCCGATTCCTGCCGCACGTCAGTCCCGCGCGTCTCGAAAAAGATGAAAAAGCTCGACCCACCGGCGAGATTGGCAGCCACCATGGCCTGCGGAAATCGCGAGCGCGCTTCCTGGCCGATGACCTCGCTGGCGCGCCGGACGAATTCGTCGAAGAACGCCCAACCGTACTCCGCCTCGATCGCTTCGAATTGCTCGATATCGACATAGACGATCCCGATCTCGCTCTGCTCGATGAGAATCTCTTTGAGCCTGTCCAGGACCACCGGCACCGTCGGCAGCCCGGTGGCACGATCGACGAGCAACGCTTCCGCCGGCCGCGCCGGCACTTCGGTCTCTGGAACAACGATCTCCGTTCGCCGTGCAAGGAGTCGTGCCACGCGCTTCACGACCTGATCGGGATTGAACGGCTTGACGAGATAGTCGTCGGCGCCGAGCTGCAGTCCTGTCAGACGATCTTTGACATCGCCGCGACCGGTGATCAGCACGACCGCAATTTTCGATGTGCGCTGCACAGCCTTCAGCGCCTGGCAGACTTCCCAGCCGCTGCGCTTCGGCATCATGACGTCGAGGAGCACCACCGCCGGCATGCGCGCCTGCGCGATCGCCAGCGCTTCTTCGCCGTCCTTCGCTTCCAAAAAGTCGCAATTCAGCGACCTGAGGTACAGCTTCAGCAGCTTGACGACACTCTGGTCATCGTCGGCGATCAGCACGAGTGGACGATCGCTCATGGCCTGATCATATTCGTTGCGGGAAACAGGCCAAGCCGCCCCTCACCCCGTCCCTCTCCCCGCACGCGGGGAGAGGGTGGCGCGAAGCGCCGGGTGAGGGGCCCTCGCCCCGCACGCGGGGAGAGGGTGGCGCGAAGCGCCGGGTGAGGGGCCTACGCTGTCACGCCACTAAGCGTCTGCTGCACCACCCGATCGACCTCGGACGGATCGAGCGGTTTGTAAATGAGACCGGACACCAGCTCGCGGTCGGCCACGCTGAGCGTCTGGTCCTTGACGCCGGTGATCACGACGATCCGCGGAGGCTTGGTCTTGGAGCGCCGGAGAAAGTCGATGACGCCCCATCCGTCGACGCGCGGCATCATGAGGTCGAGAAAAACGAGCGTGTATTCGTGGGCTTTGAGCGCCTTGACCGCGTCGGCGCCGTTGGCTGCCTCATCGAACGCGATCCGACGTTGTCCCAGAATGTTGGCAATGAGGTAACGCGTGACGGGATCGTCGTCGGCGATCAGCGCGCGCTGACCGGGAATCGGCGTCTGGGTCGGCTGCGGCGCGCTCGGCAGTGCGACGGTCGGCGCATCGATCTTGGGCGGTTTCGCGGGCGCCTTGGCGGCGGGAGTCCTGAAATCGACGCGCGACAAGGCGTCGACCATTTCGCCGGCGCTGCCGAATCGGCGTTCCGGTTTTTTCTGCAGCGCGCGATTGACGATCTCGACGAGACTGGGCGGCAGAGACTGGGCCACCGTCGAGAGGTCGAGCGCTTCCTGCATGATGATGTTCATCATCGTCTCGGTGACCGACTCGCCTTCGAACGGTCTCCTGCCGGTAAGCGCTTCGTACAGGACGACCCCCAGCGAGAAGAGATCGCTGCGCGCGTCGACAGGCTTCCCGAGGGCTTGCTCGGGCGACATGTAGAAGGGTGTGCCGACGATCAGGCCGGCCTGCGTCAGCGTCGGGGTCTGACTGGTCGAGACGAGCTGCTTGGCGATTCCGAAGTCGAGGACCTTCACACTTCGCTTCCCGACGATGATGTTGTCGGGTTTGACGTCGCGGTGAACGATGCCTTTCTCGTGCGCTTCCGCCAGCGCTTCCGCAACCTGCTGGATCATGCGGACAGCCTCCTGCGGCGGAAGCGGCCCTTTGGCGAGGACCGTCCCGAGGGACTCTCCCTCGACCAGCTCCATGACGATGAAGAGCTTCTCGGCTTCCTGCTCGATGGAGTAGATGGTGGCGATGTTGGGATGATTCATCTGCGCGATGGTGCGGGCCTCGCGAAGGAATCGCGCCTTCCATTCCGGATCGTTGGCGATGCGTTCGGAGAGAATCTTGATGGCCACCGACCGCAGCAGTCGCGTGTCCTCGGCACGCCACACCTCCCCCATGCCACCCGCGCCGAGGCGATCGATCAGGCGATACGAGCCGAGAGTTTCGCTGGACATTAGGTTTCGAAGCGCGAGGATAGCAAAAGCATCCTCGATCTCCGGGCGTTACTGATTACTTATGGACTATGCACCTGTCGAATTGGTCGATTGAGCCAACGCCGCCAAGGCGCGTTCGAGCTCGGTCCCCAACTGCTCCACCATTTCGCCGATTCCGTCGAGATTCCCCTGTTTCGCGTTTGACTCGATCGTTGCACAGATTGAGTACATCCGCGACGCTCCGATATTCCCGGAGCTGCTCTTGAGCGAGTGCGCCGCACGCGACACACGCTCGGAGTTCGCTTCGTTGAGTGCATCGCGCAATTCATGCAGGCGCACCAAAGCGTCCTCGCGAAAGAGCGCGGTGATGTCGCGCATGAACGAAGGATTCGCTTTGGCGAGCTGCTGCAGGCCGGCCATTTTGTCCATGTCCACCACGTCAGCGCGTGCTCCGATCCAACGCACCAGCACACTGCCGAGTCGCTGCATGCTCACCGGCTTGGTCAGATAGTCGTCCATTCCAGCGGCGATGCACTTCTCGCGCTCTCCCTCCAGGGCGTGAGCCGTCATCGCCACGATCGGGACGCGCCGGCCACCTTTTTCCATGCTGCGGATTGTGCGCGCGACATCGTAGCCGTCGATGTCGGGCATCTGGCAGTCGAGAAAAATCAGGTCATACGACTGATTGCGGACGGCCTCCACCGCTTCGTTGCCGCTGCCGACGACGTCGGCGTCGTAACCGAGATTGCTCAATTGGCCAACTGCGACCTTCTGATTGACGACGTTGTCTTCGACGATCAGGATTTCCTTCTTCGCCTCTGATGGACCCCCGGCTTCAGCGGGGTGGAGACCGGCCGAAGCCGCTGCTCCGCTGTCCTCCACCGGAATGTCAGGGACGACCTTGGCGATGGCGGATGCGAGCTGCGCCCGCCGCACAGGTTTCATGACGAAGGCATCGATCCCTTCGGATTTGAAGAATTCCACATCGCTCTTGCGGCGGCCGATCGCGGTCACCAGGACGATGGGTGTATCGCCAATCGACGCGTCTGCGTGAATGGTTCGAGCTACCGAGATCCCATCCGTTGCGCCGAGCTGCATTTCGAGAACAATGACGTCGAACGGCCGGCCATCCGTCTTTGCTTTGCGCACAGCCTCGATGGCGGCATCACCGGACGCGGCTTCCTGGACGCTCACGGATGACGAATGGAGATGCCGCCGGAGCACGAGACGATTCAGCTCGTTGGAATCGAGCAGCAGGGCGCGGACGCCGGCCAGTGCGGCCCGACGCGACGTGACCTCCGGTCGGACGTCCTTTTTGAATCGTCCCGTGAACCAGAATGTCGAGCCCTCGCCGGGGACGCTCGCGACTCCGATCCGCCCGCCCATCATGTCGACCAGCTGTTTCGAGATCGCGAGTCCCAGCCCCGTTCCCCCGAATCGGCGGGTCGTCGATCCGTCCGCCTGCGTGAATGGCGTGAAAAGCCGGTCCTGATCCGCCTGCGCGATTCCGATCCCGGTGTCGTTGACGAGAAACCACAGATCCATTGCTCCTTCGCTCTCGGCGTCGCGCATCACGGACAGGCTGACCTCTCCCGATTCGGTGAACTTCACGGCGTTGCCGACGAGATTCAAAAGGACTTGCCGGAGACGGAGTGCGTCGCCGTGAAGGTGGCGATGCACGTCGGGGTAGATCACTGGGCGAAATTTCAATCCCTTGGCGGCCACGCGTTCGGCGAAGACGTCGGTGATGTTGTCGATGAGCTCGTCGAGATCGAAGTCGGTGCTCTTGATCTCTAGCTTTCCCGCCTCGATCTTCGAAAGATCGAGGACGTCGTCGACCAGCGACAGCAGCGCTTCGGCGCTGTGTCGGATTGTGATCGCGGATTCCTTTTGCTCCGGAGTCAGCCGCGTGCCCAGGAGAATGTCGGCCATTCCGATCACGCCGTTCATGGGCGTTCGGATTTCGTGACTCATGTTGGCGAGAAATTCGGATTTCATGCGCGCCGACTCGAGCGCTTCGTCGCGCGCCTTGGCCAGCTCGCCTTCCATTCGCTTGCGCTCCGAAATGTCGCGCGAAACCGACTGAAAGCCGAGGATCCACTGTCCGGTGACGATGGTCTGGACGTTCTGTCCCATCCAAACCGTCTCGCCGTTTTTCGCGATCACCGGAAACTCGAAGTAGGTGTTGGGCGTCTTGGTCTCGAACTGCACCCGATAGAATGCCTGCGCCAGATCACGGTGGGCGGGCGCGATCAGTTCCAGGAAATGCTTCCCGATCAATTCCTCTTCGGTGTAGCCGAGAATTTTCCGAACGGTCGGATTCACATAGGTGAACTTTCCGTAGGCATCGCAGCGATAGATGATGTCGTTGGCGTTCTCGACCAGCTGCCGATACCGCTCGCGCGTCTCGCGCACTTCTTCCTGCGCCCGCTTGCGATCGGTGATGTCCTCCACCGTTCCTTCGTAAGAAACGATGGTGTCGTTCTCGTCGCGCGATGAGGTTGCACTCAGGCTCACCTGCAAAGGACTGCCGTCGCGACGCCGCCAGGTCGTCTCGAAACCCCGCACCTCGCCGTGTTCCTCCAGAAGGTGGCCAAAGACCATGTGCTCCTGGCGTTTGACGTGATCGTTTTCGAGGTTTCCAAGCTCTTCGTCCGATCGATATCCGAGCATGACGCGAAGTGCAGGGTTGGCGAGGAGAAATGTTCCGTCCCGCGTCACGCTGTAAAAACCGACCGGAACATTGTTGACGAGCATGCGATAGGCACGCTCGACGCGCGCGACCTCGGTGACATCATTGAAGGTCGCCACCGCTCCCACGATCTTTCCATCCGGCGTCTGGATGGGTGCGGCGGCGCAATCGACCACGATCAAGCGATCGGCACGGCGCAGCTCCATGTCCATTACGCGCACGTGTTCGCCGCGCAGAGCGCGCATGCTCGGAAGTTGATCGGGAGGATAGGCTTTGCCGGTGCCGGCCACATGCACGTGGAAGACGGAAGCGCGCTCCTCGGCCGTCGCCCCCGGCTTGATGTCGCGCCCCAGGATCTCCTGAGCGGCGCGATTCGTATACAGCTGCCCTCCATCGGCCGCCACCACGAAGATCCCCACCGGAATGGCGTCGAGCAGAGCGAACGAGCTTGGATCCGCCGGAAGCGTACGGACGAGTTCCACGAGTTTCATGCTTATTGGCTGGACGGTAGTGGCATTTTACTCGCTTGCGACGGCCCTCACCCGCGAGAACCCTCGCCCCGCGCAGCGGGGAGAGGGTGGCCCGAAGGGCCGGGTGAGGGGTTGTGCTAACGTTCACAGCCCCACCGGAGGGATGGGCAGTTCGATGATCAAGTTCGGTACCTCGGGGTGGCGCGGCATCATCGGGGAAGACTTCACGTTCGAAAACGTCCGCGTCGCAAGCCAGGGCATAGCCAACTACCTCAAGAAATCACAACAAAAAGGGACGGGAGTGGTGGTGGCCTACGACACGCGATTCCTCTCGGAAAAGTTCGCTTCCGAGGCTGCCCGGATCCTGGCCTTCAACGACATCCACGCCTTTTTATGCACGCGTGACGCGCCGACCCCGTGCGTTTCTTACGAAACCGTGCGTCGCAAAGCCATGGGCGCCATCAATTTCACGGCCTCGCACAATCCGCCCGAGTACAACGGCCTGAAGTTTTCGACCTCGAACGGCGCGCCGGCGCTTCCCGAAGTGACCAGGGGGATCGAGCGCGAAATCCATGCCCTCCAGGAAAAAAACACGAAGATCGACGTTTACGCGAAGACGGAGCTGATCGAGAACATCGATCCCAAGGACCGCTACCTGGGCGAGCTGCGCAACAAGATCGATGTCGACGTGATCCGCAAGAGCGGCCTCCGCATCGCGATCGACTCGCTGTATGGCACCGCCCGCGACTACCTCGACTACTTCCTGCTCGAATCGGGAGTCGAGGTCAAAATCATCCATAATTATCGTGACCCTTATTTCGGAGGATTTTCGCCCGAGTGCAATGAGAAGAACCTGGGCGAGCTGCGCAAGATCGTCCTGGCCGAGAAGTTCGACCTCGGTCTGGCCACCGATGGCGATGCCGATCGCTTCGGAATCATTGACGAGCGCAATCGATTCGTCTCCCCCAACACGATCCTGGCGCTGCTTTCGGTCTATCTGAAACGCGAGCGAAAAATACCGGGCGGACTGGCGCGCTCGGTCGCGACCACCCATCTGATCGACGCCATCGCCCGCAAGCTCGACGTGCCGCTGTTCGAGACGCCGGTGGGATTCAAATACATCGGTGAGCTGATTCTGGCGGACAAGATCGCCTTGGGCGGCGAAGAGAGCGCCGGCATGTCGATGTACCGGCATCTTCCGGAGAAGGACGGCATCCTGGCCTGCCTTCTGGTGGCGGAGATGGTGGCGCGCACCGGCAAACGCCTGCACGATCTCACGCGCCAGATGCACGCCGAGTTCGGAACGTACTATTCGAAACGCTCCGACATGAAGCTCACGCCGCAGTTGAAGGAGACGCTGGCTTCCAAGCTCGCCCATCCGCCCGCGAAGCTGGACGGCCTGAAAGTGCGCAACGTCAACACCACCGACGGCGTGAAACTGATTTTCGACGATCAGACCTGGCTGTTGTTCCGGCTGTCAGGAACGGAGCCGGTGGCGCGCGTGTACGCCGAAGCCTGTTCGCCGAAGGATTTGAAAAATCTCCTGGACGCCGGAAAGAAGTTCGTGGCGCCCGCGTGACCCCATGAACCATGAGATATCCGCGAGAGAAGCTCTTCTTCGTCTGCACCGGGCCGCGCTGTAACAATCCCGATCGCGGCGAGGAGCGCGGCGAGGTGATCCGCGAAGACCTCAAAGCTCTCAATAAATCGCTGGGGCGTAAATCGGTGGCGCGCATCTGTATGACCTCATGCCTCGACCTCTGCGATTTCGGGCCGAACATGATCATCGATGATGTCGTCTATTCCCATCTGACCCGCGAGAAGGCCAAGTCCGTCTACCACGGCGAAATGGGCGACGAGCCGCGCCACGAAGAACAGGAACTGAAGGAAGAAGAATTGAGAGGATCGCGTCACGATCCCGATCGAACGTCATCCTGACCCCGCGGCTCAGGATGACGTGGATGCGTCTTCCTCCTCCTCTTCTTCCTCCTCGTCGTAGTCCTCACCCTCGAGGCGATCGAACTCTTCCCGATCGTACGGACGCGGACGGACCGTGAACGTTTTCGTCTCTTCCTCGTCGAACGCCAGACGAAGGTCGGCGGTCGCCACGACTTCCCACACCATGCTGAAGTACTTGCCCTGGTAAGTCAGCGGAGACAGCGGAATCTGAAAGTCGAATGGGACCGTGATCTGGTTGCGCGATGCGATGTTCTCCTCCACTGCGCGCTCGACCTCTTCGGTCAACGATCTTCCACGTCCGGTGACACGCCATTGGCAGACGACTGCAATCTTGCGCGGCTCCTTCCCGCTCGACATCCACTCCACGCGCCCGGCCAGCTTGTCGCCATTGAGGACAGAATCGCGTTCGAGCTCGATGCGAATCGTCATCGCTGCGCCACACCCGGTGCAACATCGATCTCGAACGACGAGGCGGTGTTCGGACAGCCCCGCATCTCGAGCTGCAGTCGCAGCCACCACTTCGTGCGCGCCACATCGCACCAGAACGATGCCGGACCGGTTGCCGGAATCCGCACCGGAATCCGCACTTCGATCCGCTGCATCATCGGCGTCACGACCGTCGTGAGGAGCTCGTCGTGCACGACCTTCCTGACTGTTCTTTTGTTTTTGGCGCTGCCTCGCACGAACTCCTCTTCGCACTGCAGCCGCGCCTCGATCGAGCGCATCTCCGCGTCGCGAAGCGGACGCGAATAGATTGCCGTCCCGCTGAAGCCGAGCGGGACCGGATCGTCCAGATTCAAAGCCGCTTTGCCGACCGCGCGGCGAAGGCGATAGAGGCGGAAGCCGGTGATGGCCCACGGAATCAGGCCGCCTGCCAGCACGAGGATGGCCAACGTGCGGAATTCCGGCAATTTCATCGTCCCGAAAAAGAAAATCACGCTGAGGATGGCCAGGAAAGTCGCCAGAGAATGGATCCATCCGGAGCCGAGGGGCGGGCCGTAGTCCATGCGGTCGTCCGTCAGGACAACTCCGCCACCGCCGCTCGGATGTCCTCGAGGCACATCTGCATTCGGTCCAGATGCGTGCGATGCGACACGACGCAAATCCGGATGATGAAATCGGTGCCGATGGTCGTGCCGGTCATCATCACGCGTTTGCGCGCGTTGATGCGCTCGATGAGCTTGTGATTGAGCTCGTTCGGGATTGTGTTAGGCCGCAGCAGCCGGAAGGCAACGATCGACAACTGCGGCTCCGCCACGATCTCGATTCCGTGCATCTTGCGCAGCTCTTCGGTGATCCAGCGGGTCAGATCGAGCTTTTCGTCGAGGAGTTGGCGAAACGGCTCGATGCCGAACATCTTGAGCGGCAGCCACACCCGCAGTCCGCGGAAGTCGCGCGACAGCTCGGGTGAGACTTCGCAGAAATCGACGAAGTCCTCCTCCTGCTGGAACTGGGGCAGATAGCTGGCGTGCATGGAGTGGGCCTCGCGCAATTGCGCGGCACTTTTCACCACCAGCGCGCCCACGCCGTAGGGCTGAAAGAGCGTCTTGTGCGGATCGAGCACGATCGAGTCGGCGTGGTGCATTCCCCGCATTGCGGTGCGACCGCGTTCGGTGAGCACGAAGAATGCGCCGTACGCGCCGTCGACGTGGAACCACATGTTCTCGCGCTCGGCCAGCCGGGAAAGCCCGTCGAGATCGTCGACCGCGCCGGTGCCGACCGTCCCGGCACTCCCGGCCATGAAAAATGGCGTGAAGCCGTCGGCGCGATCGCGCGCGATGGCCTCCTCCATCGCGTCGACGCGAACGCGAAACTTCTCATCGCTCTCGATCTCGCGAATGTTCGCCACTGGAAATCCGGCCAGATAGGCCGCTTTCTGAAAGGCGTGGTGGATCTGGTCGCCGGCATAGAGCGTGGCTTGCGACAGCGCATCGCCGAGGTGCGCTTTTCGCGCCGCCACCATCGCGATGAAGTTCGCCATCGACCCGCCGGTGGTGAGGACTCCGCCGCTTTTCCTGCCATAGCCGACGATTTCACAAAACCAGCGGACGACATTCGCTTCCAGCTGCGCCAGCGCAGGCGCTGCCGCGAAGACGCCGACATAGCGATTGGTGGCCGTCGCGATCAGATCGGCGACCGCCGCCGGGAAAATGCCGCCGCCCGGGATGAAGGCGAGGTATCCGGGCGATGCGGTGTTGAACGATCGCGGGATTGCCTCGCGAAAAAGAAAGTCGAGCAGCTTCTCGAACGACTCCCCATTTCGGGGCAGCGGCTCGATCAATCCGCGAGCGAATTCTTTCGCGTCGTCGACATTGCGAGTCGGTTGCGACGGCAGCGATTCGATGTGCTGGATGATGCGCTGCGCTGCCGCGTCGAGAAGGCGGCGCATCTCAGAAGCATCGGGTTCGAGGGGATAGCGCGTCACGGGCGCGAGTATAGCGACGCCCCTCACCCGGCGCTTCGCGCCACCCTCTCCCCGCTTCGCGGGGAGAGGGATCTCACGACGCCGAGTTGGCTAGGGTGAGGGGGGGTCACCAGATCGCGCAGCGCTTCGACTCCTGGCGCACCATCTTGTCGGCATCGGTGCAGTTCCACGCCTTCTTGAACTCCGGCATGTTCTGCACCGTTCCGTTGACGCGGAACGGACCTTGCGCGTGCGGATCCGTCAGCGCGCGGCGCGTCTGTTCCTGCGCCGCCATGTTTTCGCCCCACACCTGTGCGAATCCGAGGAAAAAGCGCTGCTCGGGAGTGAAGCCGTCGACCGTCTCGCGCTTTCTGCCCTGCAACGATTTCTGGTACGCCCGGAGCGCCAGCGTCGCGCCGCCAAGGTCCGCGGTCGCTTCGCCGGTCACGAGCTTGCCTTTGATGTTGATTCCCGGCGCCACGTTGAATTCGCTGTACTCGTTCGCAATGCAGTTCGTGCGCGCCTGGAAATTTTTCAGGTCCTGTTCCGTCCACCAGTTGCGTAGATTGCCTTCAGCGTCGAACTTCGCGCCCTGATCGTCGAAGCCGTGCGTCATCTCGTGCCCGATGACCGTGCCGATGCCGCCGTAGTTGTAAGCATCATCGGCGTTCGGATCGTAGAACGGCGGCTGCAGAATGCCGGCAGGGAACGTGATGTCGTTGCGCGACGCCATGTAGCTGGCGTTGACGGTCGGCGGCGTGAATCCGCCCCATTCGTTCGGATCGTCGGTTTTCCCGATGCGCGCCAGGTTGTAGTGATACGCGAATCGACGCGCGGCGAGGACATCCTGAGCATACGAATCGCGTGCGATGGCCAACGATGCGTAGTCCCGCCACTTGTCGGGATATCCGATCTTGCGTTGAAAGGCATTGAGCTTGACCAGCGCGGCTTGTTTCGTTTCGGGACTCATCCACGTCAGGGTGGGGATGTCTTCGCGAAGCGCGGCCACCAGATTGTCGATGAGCTGATTCATCTTCGCCTTGGCCTCGGGCGTGAAATTGCGGCGGACGTACTCCTGACCGAGAAGCTGGCCGAGGTTGGCATCGGTGGCGCGGACGCAGCGCTTCCAGCGCTCCTGCTGTTGCTGCTGACCGGAAAGAATCCGTCCGTTGAAATTGAATTCTTCCTGTTCGAAGGGCTTCGAGAGCGCCGGTGCGGAAGCGTTGACGACGTCCCAGCGTAGAAGTGTTTTCCAATCCTCGAGCGGCACATCGCTCAGCAGGCGATTCATGGTCTGGATGTATTGCGGCTCGATGACATTGATGCTGGGCTGATTGATGCCGAGGGCGTTCAGGTAGGCATTCCAGTCGACGATCGGGGCGGTCGACGCCAGCTGCGCCACCGGCATCATGTGATAGCGGTTCTCGGGATTGCGCATCTCCTCGCGCGGCATCTGCGCCTGCGCCAGCCTGGTCTCGAGCTGCAGGATGCGCTCGGCCTCGGACCGCGCCTGCGACGCGCTCTCGCCGGCCAGCGTCAGCATGTTGGCAATATGGTCAATATATTGACTACGTATGTTCTTGAAGCGCTCGTCGTCACGAAGGTAGTAATCGCGGTCCGGTAATCCGAGCTGCCCGGTTCCGACCGACGCGATGATCATCTTGCTGTTCTTGAAATCGTTTTGACCGCCGACGCGAAATAGCGGCGCGTATCCCATGTCGTGGAGTCGGGTCACCTCGGCCAGCAGCGTGTTGTGATCGCTGATGGCGTTGATCCGATCGAGCTCGGCCTGAATCGGCGTGACTCCTGCCTGATCGATGGCCGCTTCGTTCATGCAGGCAGCGTAGAAGTCTCCGATTTTCTGCTGCGCGCTTCCCTTTGGCGCGGTCGGCGCGGCGGCGGCAGCCTCCTCGAGGATCGCGTGCAACACGTCGCGATTGCGCTCCGACAGCTCTTCGAACCTTCCATAACGCGCATATTGCGCCGGCAGCGGATGCGTGTCGCGCCATTTGCCGACCGCGAAGCGATAGAAGTCATCGCAAGCCTTCACGGTCGAGTCGACTCCGTTCAGATCGAAGCCGTGCGGACCGAACAGTGGCTGCTTCGCAGCCGTTGTCGGTTGTCGGTTCTCAGTTGTCGGTGAAGTCGGGGTGGTCGTGCTGCACGCAACCGCGACCATTGCGATCGCGAGGGGGAGGATGCGGCGCATTCTGAAACCTCCAATGGGCAAAATTGGGAGCCGAATCATAGAGAATGTTCGTGAACGTCGCGTTAACGAACGGTTAAGGGTTGTCAGAGTTAAGAAGAGACATCGGCCTGTGGCGCGGGATCGCGCTGAACATGATCGACATGGTGGGGATCGGCCCGTTCATCACCATCCCATTCATTCTTCTGGCCATGGGCGGCGGGCGGGGGATGCTGGCGTGGCTTCTGGGCGGCCTGCTCGCGATTTCCGACGGCCTGGTCACGGCTGAGCTGGCAGCGGAGCTGCCGGCATCAGGCGGATCGTATGTTTTTCTGCGCGAAGCTTACGGTCGCGCCGGCCGGCTGATCTCTTTTCTTTTTCTATTTCAGATTCTCTTTTCCGCGCCGCTTTCGATGGCGTCCGGGTGCATCGGTTTCGCGAACTACCTGCCCGTGCTCGCGCCTGGAGCGAAGAATCACATCGTGCTGACGGCGACCATCGTGTGCATCCTCACCACGCTTCTGTTGCTGCGACGCATCGAAGCGGTCGGAAAATTTTCAGTGCTGCTGTGGATCGGCGTGCTGGCGACGCTGGCGATCGTGATCGCAGTCGGCCTTCCGCATCTACGATGGAGCGCGTTCGCATTCTGGAGCGCGCCGCGGCTCGACTCCCAGGTGGGATACGCGGGACTCGGCGTCGCGCTGATCTACGCCGTCTACGACTACCTCGGCTACTACAACATCTGCTACATCGGCGACGAGGTCCGCGATCCCGAGCGCACGATTCCGCGTGTGATCGTCATTTCGATTCTCGCAATCGGCGTTATCTACCTCGTCATGAACGCCTGCCTGATATCGGTGGTGCCGATGCAGAAGGCCATGGTGTCGACCTCCATCGTCAGCGACTACCTGGCCTTCCTCCTCGGTAAAGACGCCGCGCAGGTGATCTCGATTCTGATTCTGTGGACCGCGTTCGCGTCGATCTTCTCGCTGATGCTCGGCTATTCCCGGATCCTGTACGCCGCCGCGCGCGACGGAAATTTCTTTCGCATCTTCGCCGAGCTGCATGCCACCGAGGCCCATCCCTACGTCGCGACGATTTTTTTGGGCACGGTCGCCGCGATCTTCTGTCAGTTCAATTTGAAGCACGTTTTGCAGGCGATTCTGTCGATCCGCGCCATCATTCCGTTCATGGCACAAATCGCGGGCGCGGTGATCCTGCGTCAACGCGACCCCGACCGCCGCCGCCCCTTCCGCATGTGGCTGTACCCGCTCCCTGCCATCGTCGCGATGGGATTGTGGTCCTACATCGTCATCTCGCCGGAAAAGGGACTGAAAGTGGGAGGCCTGTACGTGATCGCGGCGGGGAGCGTTTTCTATTTTGCGCGCGCCTGGGTGGCGGCGGGTAAGAGGGATGAGGGATGAGGGCGGAGGGATGAATCTCGCGTCGTTCCCCTCAGCCCTCATCCCTCATCCCTCATCCCTCATCCCTTAATAGAATGGCGCCCATGCGCCGACTTCTCTTCGTCTTCCTGATCGCGGTTCCTGCACTGGCCCAGCAACCGTTCGACAAATTGGCGACCGACGCGATGAGCACCTGGAAGTTCCCGAGCCTGGCGGTCGCGGTCGTGCAGAACGATCGCGTGATTTACGCGAAAGGATTCGGCGTCAAGGAGCTCGGAAAATCGGATCGCGTCTCGGCCGACACGCTGTTTCAGATCGGATCGACCACCAAGGCCTTCACCACCACGGCCATGGCAATGCTGGCCGACGAGAAGAAGCTCGATTGGGATGATCCCGTCCGTCAACATATTGACTATTTTCACCTCGCCGATCCGTGCGCCGATTCGCTGGTGACGCTGCGCGACATCGTTTCGCATCGCACCGGACTGTCGCGTCACGACGAGCTGTGGGACGACTCGCCTTGGACGCGCGAGGAGATCCTCCATCGGGTCGCGTTCATCAAGCTGACCAAGCCCATCCGCTCGGCCTATCAGTACAACAACATCATGTTCATGGCCGCCGGCGATGTCGTGGCGTCGGCAGGCAAGACATCGTGGGACGACTTCGTTCGGGCACGCATCTTCCAGCCTCTGGGCATGACGCACACGCGGACGGCGTTCGGGGATTGGGCGCCGTCGGATCACGCCACCGGACATCGCTACGCCAACGAAACCATCACAGTGCAGTCCGCCAGCGACGACACCAACGTTGCCCCGGCCGGCTCGATCAAGTCATCGGCGCGCGACATGGCGCAGTGGATGCGCTTTCAGCTCACGGACGGCATGATCGACGGTAAGCGCCTCGTTTCCGAGGACGCGCTCAACGAGACCAGGAGTCCACAGATGCCCTTGCGGGTCGACAAGCTGTCGCGTGAAACGAATCCGTTCACGCACGTCCAGTCCTACGCCATGGGATGGGTTGTTCAGGACTACCGCGGCGAGTTGATGCTCGCGCACGCCGGCGCGCTCAATGGTTTCCGCACCCAGGTCGCGCTCCTTCCCGATCGGCACGCCGGCGTGGTGGTGATGACGAACATCGGCCGCGGCTTCGGCGTGGCCGCGCTGCGCAACGCCATCCTGGACGCGCTGCTGCAGGCGACGCCCGCACGCGACTGGAACGCCGCGTATCTGGCACTCGAGAAACGCGCGATCGAGAACGACGAAAAGGGGAAAAAGGATCGCGAGGCCAAACGCGTCGCGAATACGAAACCGTCGCGCGAGCTCGCCAGCTACGCCGGCACGTATCACGACCAGGCGTACGGCGACGTGACCATCACGCTCGAAAACGACGCGCTGGTCCTGCGATGGAGCCGCGTGACGATTCCGCTCGTTCACTATCACTTCGACACATTCACCGCGACCTCGGAAGCGGATTTCGTCGACGAGCTGGTGCAGTTCCAGCTCGGATCCGACGGTCAGGTGAAATCGATGACGCTCTTCGGAGAGGAGTTCGTGAAGCCGTCATCCTGAGCCGCACAGACGGCGAAGGATCTCCACTTGCGCTTCAGTACCGTGATCAGAGATTCTTCGCTTTGCTCAGAATGACGGAACTACATCGCGTCGTCATCGTCGGCAGCGGCTTCGGCGGACTTTATGCGGCGAAGGCATTGAGGAAAGCGCCGGCGCAGATCACCATCGTCGACCGCCGCAACTTCCACCTCTTCCAGCCGCTGCTCTATCAGGTCGCGACCGCTGCGCTCAATCCGAGCGACATCGCGTATCCGATTCGATCGGTGGTGGCGCATCAGCAAAACACGAACGTGATCCTCGCCGAAGCCACGGCCATCGATATGGAGCGGAAGATTGTGAAGCTCGTCGACGGCGAGATCGCATACGACTATCTCATCGTCGCTACCGGTGCGACGCATTCGTATTTCAAGCATCCGGAATGGATGCGATTCGCGCCCGGACTCAAGACGATCGAAGACGCACTGGAGATCCGCCGGCGCGTTCTGCTGGCCTTCGAATCGGCCGAGCGTGAGACCGACGTCGACAAGCAGAAGGCATGGATGACCTTCGTGATCGTCGGCGGAGGACCGACGGGCGTGGAGCTGGCCGGCGCGCTCTCGGAAATCGCGCGGCAGACGATGATCCGCGATTTTCGGCGGATCAATCCTTCCAGCGCGCGCGTGATTCTGATCGAAGGAACCGATCGCGTTCTCCCTCCCTATCCGCCCGATCTATCCAAGAAAGCCGCCGATCAGCTCCGCAACCTCGGCGTCGAGGTGATCACCGGCGGGATGGTGACCAATGTCGACGACCACAGCGTCAGCGTGGGCGAAATGAGAATTCCGACGCGCACTGTGCTTTGGGCGGCGGGCGTTCAAGCCTCGCCGCTGGCGCGGACGTTAGGCGCGCCGCTCGATCGCGCCGGCCGCGTCACGGTCAATCCCGACTTGACCGTGCCCGGGCATCCCGAAGTTTTTGTGATCGGCGATCTGGCGGCCGTCGACAAAGTCCCCGGCGTCGCCCCTGCGGCCATTCAGGAGGGAAAGCACGCCGCGAAGAACATCGTGCTGGCGATGGCGGGAAAACCGATGCGCCCTTTTCACTACTGGGACAAAGGGTCACTGGCCACCATCGGCCGCGCGGCGGCCGTCGCGGACCTCGGCCGTTTTCACATCAGCGGATTTGCGGCCTGGTTTTCGTGGCTGGCAATCCACATTTTTTTCCTGATCGGCTTCCGCAACCGCGTGCTCGTGATCCTGCAGTGGGCGTGGGCGTATTTGACGTATCAGCGCGGCGCGCGGCTGATCACAGGATCCGACTCGCAGCGATGACCACGCCTTTTCGCATCTTCGGTTCGACCAGGTTGTCGACTTGCGCGTCGGGCCTCAATGTGCCGCGCGCCACATTGACATCGACGATGCGTTCCTCACCATCGGCTCTGATGGCCACCTGGGCCGTCTCCCAACCGATCGACCGCATCTTGAAGCTCGCCGAATAGGTCAGCCCCTTGACCGTACCTCGAAAAACTCTTCCCTGCTCTGCAAGTTTGATGATGTATCGCCTTCGGAACCAATAAAGCACGCCCAGCGCGAGAAGCGGCCACGAAATCGCGAACAACATGAAGTCCCGATAGGTGCGAAGAAAATTGTGGGGATCCTTGAAGGCGATGATGATGGGCGTGACCACGATGAAAACGATGACGAGGATTTTGTACGTCGACAGCTTTTCGTCTGCGCCGATCAGGTCCTTCGCGTCGATCGCATGCGACATCAGTGATGGACGCCACGGCGGCGCGTCGGCACGGCCGGCGGCTGCTCGGTCACCACGGGGGTGGCGAAATTGATGTTCGGATTTCCTGATCCCACCACCGGCGCGAGGGCGGTCATCCTGGTAGCGCCGGTCTGATTGTCGATCGAGACCGCCGATGCGGCCACCTTCGCCGAGCCGGCGGTTGCCGTGACGACCAGCTCGACGTTGGTTCGATCTTTGCGGCGGTCCGGTGAGTCGAGTCCGAGTTCTCTGAAGACGGTGTCGAGTTTGATCTGCTGGTTCGGCGCGATGGCCAGGTCCTTCTCTGCGATCGGACGGCTGCGATTCCCTGCCTCGTACAGCCTGACATTGATGAATCCGGTCGCGCCGCCGACTTCGTTGAGAAGCAGGATCCATCGCGTGCCGCGCGAGTCATCGACCGATTGCTCGAGTCCGTCCAGGAAGAGCGGCCGCCGCGCCGACGCGGCGGCGCTGGTCAGCGCTTCCGACAATGTCGTCGGAAGCGGCAGCGCGCTGGCGGGCGTGGTCGTGCCGGAAGACGATGTGCTCTGCAGAACGGCGAAGACTTTTCCGTTCGACGGACCGACCAGGAACAGATTTCCGTCGGAGGGGCTGGAAACGGCAAAAAGATCCTTCATCACATCGCTGAAGACCGTGGTCTGGCCGGCGGCGACCATGACGGAGCGAACCAGCGCCGCGCCGCCGCTCGATGGATAGAACGAGGCGTTGAAGGTCACCTGCGAAGACTGCGCGACCAGGCCGATCGATGTCTTGAATGACGGAGTGCTGCCCGCTGATGTGCTTCCGCTGATCACGGGCACAACCGTGGTGACGCTCGGTATGGCCTCAGGTTTGATCTTCGCGAAGGCGCGCGCGAGCGCTGTGGCAGTCACTCGCTCGTTGAGCGGCCGGCTGAGAATGGTGGCGTTGCCCAGCGACGCCAAACCGATGATCGATCCTCCGCCGGAGTCGACATTGATATCGAACCGCGTGGCGCTGTTCACGCTGAAGCGCTTCATGCCGTAGCGCGGAATGTCCTGAGTGACGGTCTGGCCGCTATCGCTCACGACGCGCACGGTTGCTCTGTCGAGTCCGCTGGTCTCGGCGAGTGTGAGACTGAGCGCCGCGCCGGGCGATGGAGGGAGATAGATGACGTGGGGCGTCGCGACGCGCGCGCCGTCGCTGCGCGTGACGACCGGAATGCCGGCCGTGACGGTAATGAGCCCGAGGCGCTCGCGTGGAATGCGAACCTCGATTTGCCCCAGCGTGCCCGCGGCCGCGCCGAAGACCTGAACGACCGGATCGGTCAGCGTGACCACGTCGTTCGGTGGAACGACGACCACCGCGCGCTTGACGGCATTGACGTCGAATCCATCGGCGCCGCTGGGGGTGAAGATCAGTTCCGCTTGCACGGAATCACCACCATTGTTCGTCAGCCGCAGTCGATTGGCGGCATCGGGAACGATGAACGAGCGCGCCGAGACATCGAGCGCCGTCGCGCGCCCGCTGCTCACCGCGATGAGATCGTTGTCCTGAACGAGCAATCGCGACGATGCGCCGTCCTTCGTGCGCACGGTGAAATAGGTGTAGCGCGGGAGCGGCGAACCGCTCGGTGCGAATGGCCGGCGCGTAAACAATTTGAAGGTTCGGCTGGCGCCGGCGGCCAGCGGGGGCGAGTTCCAGCTGTTTTCCGGAATCAGCCAGACGTCGGGCCCGACTTCGGCCGCCAGCTCCATTGCCGCCGTGCCGGAATTGCGAATCGTGACATCCAGTCCCGGGCGATTGTCATCATCGCCACTGAAGCCCGGGAATGCGATGTAGTCGGTGCGGATGCCGTTGTTGATGAATTCCGGCGGGACCGTCGGTCCGCCTCCGATCTTGAGGTTCACGAATGCGTACGGCGTCACCGGAAGCGCCGTCGTCCCGCCGACCGCCGTCGCGAAGATCACCCCTTGAAATGAGCCTGCGACGTTGTTAGGCGGACCGCTGTACTGAATCGTGAACGTGCGTGGAACCCGCGGCTTCAGCGTCACGAAGGCACCCCCCTCCGCGATGCTGAAGAATGGACGCGAGCCGGGCCCAGGCAGCTCCGATTGCCCCACGATGATCTGGGCGGGCGTGAGGCCGATGTTCTCGAGCGTAAAGGTCGCGCGGCGATCTTCGATCTTCTCGCCCAGTGACACAACCGCCGCCTGCGGTTGCACCGTGAAGATGATGTTCGACGGCGCGCTGGTGATCGCAACGCTTTTCACATCCGATACCGCTCCGCTCCTGGTCGGATCGCAAGCTGGGAGCGCACGAACGCGGTGATAGATAGTTCCTGGCGATCCAGCTACGAACGAGGCAGCGGTCGAGCTGGTCACTTGCGAATCGAGAAGCGAGGCGAACGCCAAGGACGTCGAACGCTCGACGAGGTAACCGCCGTCGACGTCGAGGCCGGATGCCACGGACCAGACGATGGTGTAGGTCGCGCCAGTCGAAACTGCGCTCGGTACGAAGATGATCTGCGTGCCGCTCGGCGCGGTACAGGCCGTCCGGGTGGTGAAGCTGGCCACCGGCGTGCTGACCGCGGTCGTGCATGCTGCCACAACACGCCAGTAGTACGTGACGCCCGGATCGAGCGGCGGCAAGGTGAGCGACGTCGTGGTCGCCGGAATTCCGCTGCGCAGCAGCGGCGGAGTGGCGGTCGTCCCAAAGTAAACGTCGACGGTGCTGTTGACCTGCGACACCGACCAGGTGAGATCAGTGCTCGTCGCCACATTGGTCGCGCCATTCAGGGGTGCTGTTTGCGTCACCGATGGACTCGCGCCGCAAGGCGGAGCGGACGACGTGGTGAACGAGCGAATGGAGGTGCTGGCGGTCCTGGTCGGATCGCACGCTGCATGCGCGACCACGAACCAGAAGATTTGCCCCGGTATGTTCGGCACGGAATGCGTGGTGGCGGTGAGACCCGACTCCAAAAGCGGCGGCGGATTGGTTGTGCCGAGGTACAGATCGTAGGTGGCGGCACCGGAGGCCGGCTGCCAACTGAGACTGGCGATCGCTCCGGTGGCGTTGTTCGGTGGCGCCACGAGGTCGAACGCACCCACGCCGCAGCCGGCGGCAGTCGTGAATGACGCGACTGTGGATGTCGCGCTCGATGTCGTCGGGCAGAACGGATCGCCTTTGGCGGTCACAGTCCAGAAGTACTTAGTGTTCGGCGCAAGATTCGAAGGCGTGAATGTTGTCTCCGTCAGATCCGACGCGATGATGCGGACGGGCGGATTGTTGGTGTCGAGGCGCACGTCGTAGCGGAACGCGCCGCTCACACTGCTCCAGCTCAGCGACGGTGCGGTCCCTGGATTCGCAGGATTCGTGAGCTGCGGTGCGGACACCGCCACGCATGCGAAGACCGCGCGCACGCGATTGTTGTTCGAATCGGAGATGAAGAGATTTCCGGTGCGATCGACGGCGACACCGCTGTCGTTGAACGGGAAATTCAGCTTGGCATCCTTCGCTGGGCCATTGTCGCCCGCGAAATCTGCGTCGACATAGGAGTACGTTCCGCTGCCGGCGACCGTGTCGATGGTCGACGTCGCGAGATCGATCACACGCAGTCGCGACGCGCTGGTGTCCACGAAATAGAGCTTGCCCCGCCCGCGATCGATTGCCATGTGTCCGGGCGTGAAGTACGCCTGCGATGCCGGCCCGCCGTCGCCGAACGGAGGCTGATCGTTGCCGCCGCCGGCGAAGGTCGAAATCGTCCCGGCCGGGGTGACTTTTCGAATGCGATTGTTGCCGCTGTCGGAGATGTAGGCGTTGCCGCTGCCATCGAAGACGACCTGCGACGGACTCCAGATCGCGGCTTCCTTGGCCGCTCCGCCATCGCCGGTGAAATCCTCTTTGCCGTTTCCGGCGAACAGGTTGACGGTTTTCGTCGACCCGGAGATCTTCCAGATTCGGTTCGCGCCCGTTTCGGCCAGGTAGAGATTTCCATTCGCGTCGAATGCGATGCCCCCCAGCCGCGCGAACGTCGCCTGCAGTGCCGGTACGCCTTCGTTGTTGGTGTTGGCATCCGGCGATGCACCGCTGCCCGCGAAGAACGTCACGATTCCGGTCTTGCTGTCGAGTTTCTTGATGCGACCATTTCCGGCGTCGGCGATGAAGAGATCGCCGTTGGCATCGAAGGCGATGTCAACCGGATAAAGGGAGCTGCTGGTTGCCGGCTTGCCATCCTCGTTGTTGTCGTAGAAAAAGCCGTTCCCGGCGGCTGTCGAGATGAGATTAGTCACGGCATCGACGCGCCGAACGAGCAGGTTCGCGCTGTCGGCGATGAAGAGATTTCCGGCGGCGTCGGCGGCCAGTCCTTGCGGCGATCGTACGATGGCGGCGGTCGCCGGCAACCCATCGCCGACGTAAGTTCCCTCTCCCGCGATAACCGTGAAGTCCATCGTCGATGCGGAGGTGAATTTCAAAATGGCGGCATATCCGTCGGAGCTCACCAGCACATTCCCCGACGGGTCGACGGCCAGCCCGTAACTGATGCCGAAGTCAACGGCCAGCGTGCTGATGACGCGGGTCGACTTATCCACGCGACGGATGCCGCTCAGCGAATCGATCAGAAGATTTCCGTTGCGATCGAAGGCGAACACGGTCGTGTAATCGAGATCGACACTATTGGCCGGTACGCCGTCCGCCTTGGCGGTACCGCCGCCGGCATAGGTCTCGATGTTGCCGGTCACGGCATCGATGCGCCGCACGCGATGGCTGTCGGAGTCGGCGACGAAGATGTTTCCTCCGCTGTCGGCGATGATGCCGAGCGGATTCGAAAATTTGGCATTGCTCGCTGGACCGCCATCGCCCTCGAAGCCTTCCGATCCGTCGACCGGCCCCGCGACGGTCGAGATGATTCCGGTCGAAAGCACGACTTTTCGGACGCGCTGCCCTTGGAATCCCGACTCGGTGATGTAGAGATTGCCGCGATCGATCCAGATGCCCCACGGCCCGCGTAAGACAGCTTCGGTGGCCGGTCCGTTATCGCCGAGGGTGTTATCGGAACGTTCCGAACCGCGGCCGGCGACGGTAGTCATGATTCCCGTCTTGGCGTCGATCTTTCGCACCCGGCCGTTGCCGGAATCGCTGATGTAGATGTTGTCGCTCGCGTCGATGAAGATCGTTCGCGGTTCTTTGAGTGTTGCTTTGCGCGCTGGTCCGCCGTCGCCGCCAAACCCCGCCGCCCCTCTTCCTGCGATTGTTTCGACCTTTCCGCTCTGCAGATCGATGCGCCGGATGATGCCCTGGAATCGTTCCACCACGTACAGCCGGCCGGCGGAATCGAAGGCCAGGCCGCGCGGACCGAACAGAGAAATGTCAGTCGCGAGCTGGCCGTCATCGCTTCCGCCACCCGCGACGGTGATGATCGACTGCGCGCGCGCATTGAGCGCGATGATGAGAAGCGCGGCGGTGACCGCGGCGCGGAAGTTCTTGATCATGTTGGAGAGCTCGGCCCGGCATTCTACACTCAGCTCCCATGCGATCCGCCGCCGTGTGCGCCGTCACATTCCTGCTCGCCTGTAGCTCCACCGTACCCGATCGGACATTCGATCGTGACGTCCTGGCTCGGATCGACGCCCGCATCGAGCGGGCGATCGCTGAAAAGAGAATCCCCGGAGGCGCGTATCACCTCGAACGCAACGGCTCGGTCTACGAAAAAGCGTTCGGCAAGCGGGCCCTGGTCCCTGAAGTGGAGCCGATGAGCGTCGACACGATCTTCGACGCCGCCTCGATCACCAAGGTCGTCGCGACCACGCCGGCCATCTGGCTGCTGATCCAGCGCGGCAAAATCGGTCTCGACGATCCGGCCCAGAAATTTGTGCCGGAGTTTCCACGCGGCGACATCACCATCCGGCATCTACTCACGCACACGTCGGGGCTGCGCCCCGATCTCGATCTGAAGGACCCGTGGAGCGGCTACGACACCGCCATGCGGCTGATCATGAAAGAGGAGCCGATCAACAATCCCGGCTACGTCTTTCGCTACTCCGACATCAACTTCGAGCTCCTCGGCGAAATCGTGCAGCGCGTCTCGGGGCAGACGCTCGCTGTTTTCTGCAAGAAAGAAATCTTCGAACCGCTGGGAATGACGGACACCGGTTTTCGGCCCCTCACCCCGGCCCGCTCGGTGGCGCAAGACCCCTCGCCCCGCGAAGCGGGGAGAGGGTGGTCCCGCGGAGCGGGACCGGGTGAGGGGCGTATCGCCCCCACCGAATTCGCCGACGGCGTCATGCTTCGCGGCGTCGTTCACGACCCCACCGCCCGCCGCATGGGTGGGGTGGCGGGGCACGCGGGAGTGTTCATCACGATCCACGATCTCGCCAAGTACTGCCGCATGCTGCTTCGGGGTGGCCATCCGATCTTCCGCGCCGATATAGTCAATATGTTGACTAGTGTGCAGTCGCCGCCCAACGTCGCGGTGCGGCGGGCGGGCGGATTCGATTACGACTCAGGCTACAGCCGTCCACGCGGCGAATTCTTTCCGATCGGCTCCTACGGTCACACCGGATTCACGGGTGGATTTTTCTGGATCGACCCGACCTCGAAAACCTTCTACATTTTTCTTTCGAATCGCGTACATCCGGAGGGCAAAGGCAACGTCCTGGCGCTTCAACGCGACCTCGGCACGCTCTCGGCCCGCGCCATCGGGCTATCGACGCCCGTCGCTCCGCGCGTGCGCTGGGTCGTCGACGGCGCAGACGCCGCCAACGGAATCGATGTCGTGATTTCGCGCCGCTTTGAGCCGCTGCGCGGAATGCGCCTCGGATTGATCACCAATCAGACCGGCATCGATCGCGCCGGCAATCCGACCATCGATCTTCTGCGGAGCGCACCCGGCGTCACGGTGGTGGCGCTGTTCAGTCCGGAGCACGGAATTCGCGGCCTGGCCGATGCGAAAGTGTCCGACACCATCGATGCCGCAAGCGGACTGCCCATCTACAGCCTCTACGGAGACACGCGGAAGCCGAAACCGGAGCAGCTCGCGAATCTCGATGCGCTGGTGTTTGACATCCAGGACATCGGCACGCGCTTTTACACCTACATTTCCACGCTGGGACTGGCCATGGAAGCAGCGGCGGAGGCAAAGAAGAAATTCATCGTCCTCGATCGCGTCAATCCGATCGGCGGCGAGGCGTTCGAAGGACCGCTCCTCAAAGGCGAAACCGATTTTGTGGGGTGGCATCCGCTGGTGATTCGGCACGGAATGACGGTCGGCGAGCTGGCGAAGATGTTCCAGGACGAGCGGCACATGGCCATCGACCTGACGGTCATCCCGTTACGCGGCTGGTCGCGCGCGATGTGGCAGGACCAGGCCGGCCTGCCGTGGATCAACACCTCGCCTAACATGCGCAGCCTCACCGAAGCGGCGCTTTATCCCGGAATCGGAATTCTCGAGAGCGCGATTTCGGTCGGCCGCGGCACGCCGGCGCCGTTCGAAGTCATCGGGGCTCCGTACATCGACGAGCAACGCTTGGCGAAAGAATTGAGCGCGCCCGGCGTGACATTCACCCCCATTCGCTTCACTCCTGACGCCAGCGTCTTCGCGGGAAAGGAATGCGGGGGCGTGCGGATGGCGATCACCGATCGCACGGTGCTGCGGCCGGTGGCGACCGGCGTCGCGATCGCGACGACGCTTCGCCGGTTGTATCCGAATGATTTCGCGATCGACAAGCTGCAGCGACTTCTGCGCGACCCGGCAACGCTGGAGGCAATCCGAAACGGCACGGCGATCGATTGGCGCGACGACGAAGCGGCCTTCAACGGACGGCGGTCGAAGTACCTGTTGTATCAGTGACCAACGGCGGCAAACCGAGCTTTCGCCGGGCGGACAGAAAACGAGGATCGGTGCGCAGCTTCTGCAATGCGGGATGCGGTGGGATGTCGATGGCGATTCGGCCGTAGTCCGGCGTCTCCGCAACCATACGATCAGCCCAACGGACCGCTTCGTCCACATTCCCTGCCGCCGCCCATGCGCGCATCATGAATGGTCCGGCCTGGGGTAGCGCCGTTCGATCAACCCTGCGAAGCAGTTGCGCCGCTTCTGCCGTGCGCCCAGCGAGCGCCCATACCAGGGCCTGAGTGGGCTCGAGCGTGGAAGTCCGAAGCTCCTCCGCGCGCCGCAGAGCAGCCTCGGCTTCACGAAACTCTCCGTTCAAGGCATAGGCCCGTGCCAGATTCGCATGGAGCTCGCCATATCGCGGTTCGATCTCGATGCCGCGAAGCAATACCCGGATCGCCACCGTGTAATCGCCCATGGTCGTCAAAGTCGTGGACATGATCGTGGTCACAAAAGCCGAGCGAGGATCGAGCTGCTCAGCGCGTTCTAAATCTGCGCGGGCCTCTGCATAGTGGCCGAGCGTGCGCATCAATACCGCTCGCCAGAGGTGAGCGTTCGACAGATTCGGATTGATCTGCACGGCGCGATCCAGATGCGCGCGCGCCTCGTCGAATCGTCCCAGGTGCATGTCGATGTGCCCGATGGCAGCGTGCGCTTCTGCGGAATCAGGATCAATGCTCAGCGCCCGGCTCGCCGTTTCGGTGGCCAGTCGATAGGTTTCCTTCGGAGGAAGTGTGGTCATGCCCGGCCGATGATCCATGAGCGAATAGGTCTCGGCCAGGCCGGCGTATGCCTCGGCAAATGACGGGTCGCGTTGGATCGCCGCTCGGTAATACGCCACTGCATTGTCGAAGTTCGTGGGCGTTTGGATTGACTCTTCGTGCCGCGCCTTCAGGTAAAGATCGTAGGCTGCGACGTCGCGCGTACTCGGTCCGGCAGCTTGACGTCCCATGGTTCGCTGCAGCGCCTGGGCGACTGCTCGCGCGATCTGGTCCTCGATCGAAAAGACATCGTCCACACCGCCGCTGTAGGTCTGCGACCACAGGTGATAGCCGTCGTGCGCGTTGATCAGCTGCGCCGTCACGCGGAGCCGGCTTCCAGAACGCTGCACGCTTCCTTCGACCAGCGCATCGACGCCGAGCGACTTTCCGAGCTCACGGACATCGGCGCGGGTTCCCTTGAATGCGAAGGACGACGTACGCGAGACGACCTTCAAGCCGGACAGTTGCGCCAGACCGTTGATGACTTCTTCGCTGATGCCGTCGCCAATGAATTCGTTTTCGCGCTGGGGCGAAAAGTTCGCGAAGGGGAGGACCGCGACGGAATCGATTTTCGCCCGGCTTGCCCTGGCAGCCTGGCGCGGCGGGCGCTCGAACAACCAAAGGCCCGCTGTCGCCACCAGCAGGACCATGACAACCAGCACGATCCTGCGGTCACTGCGTCGGAGGGGCTTTTCGGCGATGTGCGCCAGATCGATCACGATGTCGCGGGCGGTCTGATAACGGCGCTCAGGGTCTTTCTCCAGACATCGCGCGACGATCTTCTTCAGTTCGGGCGGACAGTCGCTGCGCGTAATGGGCGTCGTGACGGAATTGGATCCCGTCAGCATCTCGTGCATGACGACGCCGAAGCTGAAAATGTCGCTCCGGCGGTCGACCACCCCCCCGCTCGCCTGCTCCGGGCTGACGTACTGCAGGGTCCCGACGAACATCCCCGCTGCTGTATCCGCGACGGCCGTCGGCTCATGCGTGTTCGCCACATCGATCGTTTTCGCTATGCCGAAGTCGAGCACCTTGGCGTGACCGCGGCCGTCGATCATGATGTTTCCCGGCTTGATATCGCGATGTACGATGCCGCGACGATGCGCTTCATCGAGCGCGTCGGCCACCTCGCTGGACAGGCGGACGATCGCGTCGATCGGCATCGGCCCGCGGTGCAAACGGTCGCGCAGCGTCTCTCCCTCCACATACTGCATCGCGATGAAGGCTGTTCCGTCATCGCTCTCCCCCGCTTCGTAAACGACAGCCACGTTCGGATGCGAGAGCTGCGACGCCGTGATCGCCTCGCGCACGAACCGCCGTTTCGCTTTCTCGTCCGGATCGGACAGGAGCTTCAGCGCCACATTCCGCTGCAGCTTCGGATCCTCGGCCAGATACACCTCCCCCATCCCGCCGCTCCCGATCTGGCGGAGGATCCGGTAGCGACCGATGGAATCCGCGATCACTCGATCCTGAAGATTTCTCGATGGCCGGTCTCGACGTGGTCCATGTAGCCCTCCATCGGTTTGCGCAGATCGGCGCGCGCGCTCATCCGCTCGAACTCCTGTTCCCAGGCGCCGAGCGACTCGGTCTCGACTTCGAAGACCACGGTCCAGAACGTCGACGCCACGTCGGTCAGGACCCGGGCGCGCGTCATCTCCGCTTTGGCCATCGTCTCTTTGAACATCTTGACTAGCGTTTTGGCCTGACCAGGCTTACATTGAAAAACATTCCGGATCAGCAGCATTGGCAGAGCTCCTTTGATGGATTGGGGAGGACACCATGTCGACCATTCGACGCAGCTATGCGATTTTCAAAGAGTCGCTTCAAGTACTAGCGAAGGATAAAGAAATCCTGCTTTTTCCGCTGCTCTCGGGCATCGTGACCATGGTGGCGTTCCTCTCCATCGTCTCTGCCGGCGTTGCCAGCGGAGTGTTCGAGCATTTCGACAAGCACGACCCGCTCAATTACGCCGTGGCGTTCGTGTGGTACTTCATCAGCTGGTTCATCGTCCTGTTCTTCAATGTGGCGGTGATTCACTGCGCGGCCATTCGCCTTCGCGGCGGCGATCCGACCGTGGCCGACGGCTTCCGCGCCTCCATGCAACACATCGGGCGCATCGCGGCCTGGGCGCTGGTTTCCGCAACGGTCGGCGTGATCCTGCGCTTCCTGGCCGATCGCGCCAGCTTCATCGGCAAGATCATCGTCGGTCTCCTGGGCGCCGCCTGGTCGATCGCGACCTACTTCATCGTGCCGGTCATGATCTTCGAGAAACGGACGCTGCGCGATTCGGTCGCGCAGTCGACCCAGCTCATCGCGAAGACGTGGGGGGAATCGCTGATCGCGGCCGGCGGCATCGGGGCCTTCATCATGCTGCTGGCGGTCGGGGGGTTGATCGTCCCGATGGTGGCGCTGCTCATCAATCCGATGGCGGCCCTGATCGCGCTGGGGGTGGTGGTCGTTTATTGGCTCGCTCTTTCGATCATGTCGGCGGCGCTCACGGGAATCTTCCGGACGGCGCTTTATCTCTACGCCACCGAAGGGCGCACGCCGGCGGGGTTCAGTCCCGAGTACGTGCAGAACGCGTTCGTCGCGAAGAAGTCGCGCGGCCTTTTCGCTGCTTCGCGAGCGTGAAGCGATAGGCATCGTTCACGATCGACGCAACGGTCTGCCACGCCACGCCGCGGTCGAGGCGCACTCCCACCCAGCCCGCCACTCCGACGTAGGGCGGAATGTAAAAATGATCGGGATCGGATTTGGTGAGGATTTCCTGGGCGCCTTCGGGCACGTTGCAGACGATGGCGTAGTTGCCGTCGCCGTGATGGTTGGTCGAGAACATCACGAAGGTCCGCTTCTTCACGAAGAAGGTCGGCTCGCCGTGCGAGAGTTTCTCGAACGTCTCGGGAAGCGACAGACAGAGTTGGCGGACGCGGTCGAACAGCGGCTTCTTCATACGGCCGTCGCCGTGGTGCGTCCGACACGTCCTGCCAGCAGCGCCTCGATGTCGGCGAGATGTCCGGCGTCGTGCTCGACCCATCGTTCGAGCAGCGAGCGAAGAGTGACGGTGCCCACGCCTTCGAGCTCCGCCGTTCGATCGAGATCAGCTCCGATGAGTCGCTCCATCGAGCGAGCGCGCGACTGCGCGAATGCCTGCAGCGCCGGCGCGAGCGGCTGGTTGTTGTAATCGCGCTCGATGGCCAGCTTCGCACCGTCAACGTCGGCGAGGAATGGATGGTCTTCATCGAGGATGTGCGCGATCCGCTCTTCGTAGCCTTCGATGTCGATGTCGCGGAGATGCAGAACGTTTTCCCGCAGCGAGAAAACATCGGGCGCAGGTTTTCGCGAAAGCTCGCCCTGGCACACGCCGTCGAGGAGAGCGTGAACGCGGTCAGGTGTCCTTGCCAAAGTCTCGATCATCCTCGATCCACCTCGCCAATCAACCGCTCCATCAGGCGGCGAAGCGGCCTTCGATGTAGACCGATCAGAATCCACGGCCAAACAAAAAACCAAAAGAATCCCATCCCCCACGCCACTGCGACGTTCTGGCTGGTCGACAAGCCCGGAAGGCGGGACATCGAATGTTGCTCGATGTAGTGGGGCAGGTCGATCGCCAGCAGCACGGCCATGAAGATGACGCCCAAAACGGCACCGGCGATGATCACGTAAGCCGACCACCGTGGATAACGAATGTTGTACCGCACCGCGCCGCCCGGATCTGCTGTCAGTTGTACATCGTTGAGTCCCACAGCAATGGCAGTCCACCAATTCACGGCGCGAAAAGAAAGAGCGTCCCCACTTTGCTGCGTGACCTGATAGCGATTTCTGGAGCGTGATCCGGGAAACAAGCCCTTCTCGATGCGCTGAACGAAGGTGTCGATGAAGGAGCGCGGCTGCGCCTTGATGGTCGCCGACCCTTCGACCTGCCAAAGGCTCACGGCTTCTTCTTGGCGGCCGGCTTCGGCGGTGGCGGCGGAGGCGGAAGCGGCGCCGAGAAATGGTCGTGCACGATCAGCCAGTTGTTGCCGCGCTTTTCCCAGATGCTCGTCCAGCGCGCATCGATTTTGTCGTGCTTGCCGTCTTTATCGACGACTTCGGTATCGACCAACGCCGACGCCCAGGCCGTATTTCCGACATTGTGCACGGATGCATCGTGCATCTTGAAGGCAATCGATTTCATGGTCTTGAACACGTCGCGCGTTCCCTTTTCGTATTCCGCCCAACCCTTGTAGGCCCGCGGCGCCACGTCGTAGAAAACCAGGCCGGGATCCTTCGCGTAGAACGCCCCAGGTTTTGCGGGATCGAGGGCCGCCCAGGCGTCCAGAACCTGTTGGAGCCGCGCTGTTGTCAGTTGCGCAATCAGCGGCGCCGTAAAAAGGAGCAGAACGAACGACAGGAACAAGGCACGTCGGTTCATGACAACCTCCTGGTCGTGCCGTGAATTAAATCACTTCTTGGCTTCCTTCGCCTTCGCGTCTTCCACGATTTTGGCGACGTCGCGCAGGAGCTTCCTGGCATCGTAAAGGATGCCGTCCTTCATCACGTACTTGACTCCGCCCACGCGCTCGGCCGCGCCGGTGGCGTCGTTCACGCGGATCCATCCCGTTCCGTACAACACTTTCAGATTGGCGATGGGATTCTGATCGACCATCACCACATCTGCCAGCATACCGGCGCGCACCATGCCGAATTCCGGCCTAACGCCCTTCGGCGCCGCAATGGCCTCGGCGCCCCACATGGTCGCCGAGCGAATGACCTCCAGGGGATGAAAGCCCGCCTCCTGCAGCAGCTCCAGCTCGCGGATGTAATCGAATCCGTAGAGCTTGAAGATGAATCCCGAATCCGAACCGGTGGTGACATGACCGCCGCGATTCTTGTAGTCGTTGAGAAACTGCATCCAGATTCGATAGTTGTTTCTCCACTCCACCTCGTCGGCCGTCGTCCAGTCGAACCAGTACGATCCGTGGGCGGCACGGCTGGGCTGATAGAACCGCCATAGCGACGGCAGCGTGTACTGGTCGTGCCACTCCGCACGCATCGCGCGCATCAGGTCGCGGCTGGCCTCGTAGATCGTCAGCGTCGGATCGATGTTGAAGTGCAGCTTGATCAGCTCATCGAGCGTGGCGTTCCACTTTTCGCTTCCCGGGGCCGCGGCCTGCTTCCACAGACGTCCCGCCTGGCCGAAGCGATGTTGCTCGTCGTTGTAGTTATATTCACTGGGGTAGTTTTGAATGGTGCGATCGGTGAACATCGATTCGGGCAGACCGTACCAATGTTCCATCCCGCGCAGACCCATGCGGGCAGCCTGGATGATGTTGGTCTGCGCCACGCCCAACTGCGCCAGGTGGGTGGTCGAGCCCAGATGCAATTTGTTGGCTTCGTCCAGCATCGCGCCTAACACATCGGGCTGGAAGACCGAGGGAGGCCCGAGGATCTTGAGGCCGTCGCAACCCTTCCTGGCGACCCACTGTGAGAACTTGCGTCCCTGCTCGGGCGTGTCGATCGCACCGCCGTCCCACGATCGCTCGCCGGTGAAGACATAGGGGACGATGCGCGGCGCGACGATCTCGTTTTTCGCGCTGCGGTCGCGCTCGTGCAGACACCAGTCCACGCCGTTGCCGCATCCCGGCTCCCGTACGGTCGTGATGCCGTGCGCCATCCACAATTTGAAGACGTACTCCGCCGGCGTTCCCTGCTCCACACCGCCGCAGTGGCCGTGCATGTCCACGAATCCGGGAAGGACCCACAGATTCGTGCCGTCGATTTCACGCGTCGCGTTCTTCGGCCGCCCCTCGCTCTTGATGGGAAGTTTGGGAAATCCGACGCTCTTCACCTCGCGAATCCGATTCCCCTCGATGACGATGTCAACCGGTCCCATCGGCGGCGCTCCGGTGCCGTCGACCACCGTCGCGCCGCGAATGATCAGCCGCGCGAACGGACCTTCGCCTTCGTCGATCCGCCGGTCGGGAGCATAGGGAACCTGTTGCGCGAAGGCGGTCGCGGTAAACAGCAACACTGCAAAAGTGTGTTTCATGTGTGCAAAGGTTAACAGTTAACGGTGAACCGGCGGCGCGATAATCTCTCTCCATCAAGAAGGAGAAATCCATGCGCAACAAACTTTCGGCGTCAGCCCTATGCCTGCTGCTTGTCGCTCCCACACTGTTTGCTTCCAGCGTCCCTTCGATGCCACAGCCATCGACGGCGATGAATCCGCAGGACAACGCCATTCGCTCTTTCAACGACGGCCTGCGCTACCGCGACCGCGCGTGGAAGGCCGAAAAGGAGCTGGCCACGACGCAGGATCCGGCGCGACGGCAAAAGCTGTCGGAGATCATCCAGAAATCGTATGCCGCCGATGTCCGATCGCAGCGTGCGGCCATCAGCGACAATCCGAAGATGTTCCAGGCGCACACCGAGCTCGCTTATGCGCTCCGCAAGACAGGCAATTACGATGAGGCGCTCAAGTCCTACGACACGGCGCTGCAGATCATGCCGAACTACGGCGAGGCCATCGAATACCGCGCCGAGGCCTATTTAGGGCTGAATCGACTCGATGACACCAAGAATTCTTACCTGATGCTCTACAACGGCGGCGCAAAGGATCTGTCGAAGCAGCTCGGCGAAGCGATGCAGAAATGGGTCGCCGATCGCAAGGCCGATCCGGGAACTGTCGCGGCCACCACCATCGACGACTTTGCGAAATGGGTCTCGCAGCGCTCCGAAATCGCGGGCACTGCCGGCAGCGGGAGCTCGTGGCGTTGATCTTTCGGCGCGCATCGCTGGTGTTGGTGCTGACCCTGGCGGTCGCATGCGCGCGCGCTCCGCGCCACCAGCCCCATTTTCTTCCGATCATCGAATCGCCGATCCCGCTTCCGCCCGGCTTCGCGGCGCCGCCGACGCCGTCCGATAATCCGCTGACGATGGCCAAGGCGGAATTGGGCCGCCACCTCTTTTACGATCGCCGCCTCTCGCTCAATCAGACCCAAAGCTGCGCCTCATGCCATCAGCAGCATCTCGGATTCTGCGATGGTCGCGCGCGCGCGGTCGGATCGACCGGCGAAGAGCACAGCCTCAACACCATGAGTCTGGCCAACGTCGGGTATCGGCGACCGCTGACATGGTCGAATCCGAAGATCACGACGCTCGAGCAGCAGGTATTCGTTCCACTCACGAACCGCGATCCGATCGAGCTCGGGATGGATGGCCATTTCGACGAGCTGGTCGCGCGGGTCCGCTCCGACTCTCGCTACCTTCCCCTTTTCGCTGCCGCATTTACTGGACAGCACGAGCCGATCACGATCGACAACATCGCGCGTGCGCTGGCCTCCTTCGAACGAACGCTGATCTCGGCCCGATCGCCGTACGACCGGCTGGTGCTGTACGGCGATTCGAGTGCTTTGAGCGCAGCAGCGTGGCGCGGCCGCCGTCTTTTTTTCTCGGACCGCCTCGGATGCGGATCGTGTCATGGACGATCGGACGTCGTGAGCCTGCGGAACATTGCGATTACGGCCCCCTACATGCGAGACGGAAGTGCGCCAACGCTGAGCGATGCAATCGATCACTCGCGAAAGAAAATCACAGCCGATGAAAAGCGCGACCTCATCGCGTTTCTGGAGAGCCTGACTGACGAGAGCTTCCTCAGCGATCCGCGCTATTCCAATCCGTGGTAAGACGTCCACGACAAACATGGACATTCGGGTCAAGAGCTGGCTCGAGCTCCAGGAAGCGGTCTTCACCGATGCCTGGCGCCCGCGGATCCAGCGGCATCGATCCTCGTTCGTCTTCCGCGGGGTCCCCCGCGTTTCTCACACGCTCGATACCAGCCTGCAGACGGGCGGATTCGTCGCGCACGAGAAGCATCTGCTCACCAGCTTCCGCAAGTACGCTGTCGAGAGCGCCGTGCACGGCGACTGGGTGTGGAACTGGCTCTCGCTGGCCAAGCACCATGGTTTGCCGACGCGAATTCTCGACTGGAGTTACTCGCCTTATGTGGCGATGCATTTCGCCACCGCCAACGTCAACGAGTTCGATCACGACGGTGCGATCTGGTGCGTCGACTATCAGAAGATGAACGCGCTGCTGCCCCCCACGCTGCAAAAAATCCTCAAGGACGAGAACGCGAACATCTTCACGACCGAGATGCTCAACGGCGTCGCCACCTCGCTCGCCGACTTCGACGCCCTCGGCGGCGACTTCGTGCTGTTCTTCGAGCCGCCATCGCTCGATGAGCGGATCGTCAATCAGTTCGCGCTCTTCTCGCTGCCCTCCAGCGCCAAGTTGTCGCTCGAAGATTTTCTCAAGCATGGCGAGTCGATGTATCGCCGGATCATCATTCCGGCCGAGCTAAAGTGGGAAGCGCGCGACAAGCTCGATCAGGCCAACATCACCGAGCGCGTGCTCTTCCCCGGACTCGATGGCCTGTCGCAGTGGCTCAAACGCTACTTCACGACGAGGAAATGACATGACGCATCTGCTATTCGCAATCCTGCTCGTCCTCAACAAAGCCGACGCAACCCTTGCGTTCGTCGATCCTGTGTCGCTTCAGGTGACTTCGAAGATCCCGACCGGAAATGGCCCGCACGAAGTCGCGGTGTCAACGGACAACAAAATCGCGCTGGTCGCGAACTACGGAACCGGACCTGATCCCGGAAGCTCGGTATCGATCGTCGATCTTGCCGCGCGCAAGGAGCTCAAGCGTCTGGCGCTGCCGCTCTTGCGACCGCACGGCGTCTTCGCAATCGGATCGCACATCTACTTCACGGCTGAAGGCAGCCGCGTGGTGGCACGGTACGACGTCGCCGGCGGCGCGATCGACTGGATCTCGGGCAGCGGCGCCAACGTCACGCACATGGTGGTGGTCATGCCGGGCGAGAAAAAGATCTACACCGCGAACATCGGATCCGATTCGGTCAGCGTCTTCGATCTGGCCAACGCCCCGCGTGCGGTGGCCTTGAAGCAGATCGCGGTGGGCAAGGGACCGGAGGGAATCGATTTTTCACCCAACGCGAAAGAGATCTGGGTCTCGCATCGCGGCGACGCCGCCCTCTCGATCATCGACACATCGACCGACGCCGTGACGCAGACGGTGACGACCGGCACCAAGATGGCCAACCGCGTGAAATTCACGCTCGACGGCAAGCGCGTGTTGATCTCCGATCCGCCGTCGAATCAAGTGCTGGTGTACGACGCGACGACGCGTCAGCTCGTGAAGAAGCTCGATGTCGAAAAAGGTCCGTCAGGAATTCTGATTGCGCCCGACGGCAAGCGCGCATTCGTCGCCTGCAGCGAGGCTGGAAAGGTGATCGTGCTCGATCTCAATTCGCTGACTGTGACGGGCTCGGTCGCGACGGGAAACCAGCCCGACGGCATGGCGTGGGCGGCCGACCGATGATGATCGTCCGATTTTTCCTCGCTACGGCGTCAATTTTTGTCGGTATTGCGGGTCTGCTGCTGCCGATCTTGCCGGGTTGGCTGTTCTTCGGCGTTGCGGCACTTCTGCTCTTCCCCGAGACGCGTCTGGCGCAAAAATTCTTGACCAGGATCGAGCATCGCTTTCCATCGATCGGAAGAGTGATGCGAAGGTTGATGGAAGGCTGATCGCTACGACCTCAGCTCCTCGAAAGCGGCGGTGGTGTCGAGGCGGAAACGCTCCAGCTTTTCATCGACCAGAAACACGGACTCCGCGATCCTCCTGGTTTCATCGCGAAGACCCTCGAGTTGAACGTGCCACTGGCGAACTTCGGTCTCCACGTTCCCAAGGCGGTTTTCGATGCGTTCAAAACGGGAGTCGACCTGCTCGAAACGACGGTCAATCTGCTCGAAACGACGGTCAATCTGCTCGAAACGACGGTCAATCTGCTCGAAACGACGGTCGAGCTGTTCAGTCAGCGCTTCAAACCGCGCGTCAACCGCTGCGAATCGCCCGTCGAGCACAGCGAATCGCCCGTCGAGCACAGCGAATCGCGAGTCGAGAGCTGCGATCAGCTCCTGATCCGTCACACGATTACCGTACCTCGGCAGAATTCCGTGGTCAAGAAACTCTTGCCCGTGTAGATTTTCGGCTGTGATGAATCGCCGTCAGTTCGCTGTCGGAGTCTCATCGGCGATCGCCGGGTGGGCGTTGCGACCACTGTTGGCAGAACCTCCGTCGCTGCGAGTCAACGGCGCGCGGCTTCTCGAGCATTTGCAGAAGCTCGCCGAATTCGGAAAGAACCCACAGGGCGGCGTCACCCGGCTGGCGTACAGCGATGCCGATCGACTCGGACGCGAGTATGCCCTCGAGCTGATGCGCGCCGCCAAGCTTGATCCGACGATCGATGCAGCCGGCAACCTGGTGGGAAGGCGTTACGGAAACATGCGCGCGACGCAGCTCCCTCCCCTGGTGATCGGTTCCCACATTGACTCAGTCCCCGAAGGTGGAAATTACGATGGCGATGTCGGTTCCTTCGGCGCCATCGAAGTGGCGCAGACGCTGGCGGAGTCAAGAATCGCCTTTCGCCATCCGATCGAGGTCATCGTCTTCCAGAACGAGGAGGGAGGGCTGATCGGCAGTCGCGCCTTGAACGGAGAATTGACGGCGCGAGAGCTCGACCTGGTCAGCCGCAGCGGAAAGACGATCCGCGAGGGAATCCGATTCATCGGAGGCAATCCCGACCGTTTGGAAGACGTCCGGCGCAAGCCGGGAGATATCGCGGCGTACGTCGAACTGCACATCGAGCAGGGAGGAACGCTCGACCGGGAGAAGATCGACATCGGAGTAGTCACTGGAATCGTCGGCATCAACTGGTGGGATGTGACGATCGAGGGCTTCGCGAACCATGCCGGCACCACCCCGATGGACCAGCGGCACGATGCGATGCTGGCCGCGGCTCGCTTCATCGACATGGTCAATCGTGTCGTGACCGGCGTACCGGGCCGTCAAGTCGGCACAGTCGGCCGCATCCAGGCGTTTCCGGGGGCGCCCAATGTCATCCCCGGCCGGGTGGTCCTCAGCCTCGAACTGCGCGATCTCGATGCCGGGAAAATCGCGATGCTCTACGAGAAGATTCACGCCGAGGCGGAGGCCATCGGGAGGGCGACCGGGACACAGTTCAGCTTCAAGGAGATCAACGTCAACATTCCGGCGCCGACCGATCCAGCCGTCCGCGACGTCATCACTCAATCCGCGCGCGACCTCGGCTTGACCAGCAAATTGATGCCGAGCGGCGCGGGGCATGATGCGCAGGACATGGCGCGGCTGGGGCCTATCGGAATGATTTTCATCCCGAGCGTGGGCGGAATCAGCCACTCGCCGAATGAATTCTCCCGCCCCCGCGACATCGTCAACGGAGCGAATGTCCTTCTTCAGACGCTCATGAAGCTCGACTCGCGTGCCGCGGAATCGCCCACGAAATGAGCAGCCAGATCACGCCCAAGGTGATCGCCATGTCGCCGATGTTGAAGACTCCGGTGTGCAGCGGACCGGCCGCGAGATAGAGAAAATCTGTCACGCGGCCGCTGAATCGCAGTCGATCGATGAGATTTCCGACGCCGCCACCGATGATCGCCGCCAGCGCGATGTCGTCGCCGCGTTGCCACTTTCCGCGGAATAGAGCAATCGTTGCGGCCGCTAGGCCGATGGCGACCACGATGTCGAACACAGCTGTTCTCACGCCTTCCGGGAAATTCGAGCCGAGGGACAGGAAGGCACCGCGGTTTTCGGTGTAGAGCAGCGTAAGGATGCCGTAGTGTCGCGGCGGCACGTGTGCCAGCGATGTGCGCGCGACGAACTTGGTAGCCTGATCGGCGATCAGCACGAACAACAGCACCGCGAGCAATGCCAGGCGCTTCACATCACCAGCTCGGCGATCACTTGAATCGACGACACATTCTGGAATCCGCGCGGGAGTTTGAGTCCGCGCTGCGCCCGCTTGCCGACGTAGGACTCGAGGTCTGACGGCTTCAGATTCGTGTAGCGCTTTCCGGCGTGCACGACCAGAGTGCCATTGGGCGGAATCACTGCCGTGCTGACGACTTTCTCCGGCGCGATGGGCGTGCGGTGAATCTTGATCGTTTGCACGCCTTTGCCGCGAGTGAGCTGCGGCAGCTCCTTGGTGCCAAACAGCAGCAACTTTCCTTCGGTCGTCGCGGCAGCCACGTAGTCTTTGTCTACATTGTGCACGCGCTGGGGCTTGAGCGTGGTTGCACCTTCGTTCACGTTCACGATGGTCTTCCCTGCTTTGCGATCGGTCACGAATTCTTCGAATCGCGCGATGAAGCCGTATCCGTCATCGGTGGTGAGGAGCCACAGATCATCCGGATCACCCATCATGACGCCGGTGAAGGTCGCGCCCGGCGGCGGAGCGAGAAAGGCGGTCAGCGGCTCGCCGTGGCCCTTGGCCGACGGAAGCTCGTGGGCGGAAAACGCATAAGTGCGGCCGGTCGAATCGAGAAAAACGGCAAGCTGGTTGCTGCGGCCGTGCGTCGAATGTGAGAACGCATCGCCGGCCTTGTACTGCAATGAGCTCGGATCGATCTCGTGTCCTTTGCCGGCGCGTACCCAACCTCTTTCCGAGAGGACGACCGTGACGGGCTCGGACGGAATCAAAGCGGTCGCATCGAGGGCCCTGGCCGCCTCGCGCTCCACGATCGGCGAATGCCGGCGATCGCCGAATTCCTCCGCGTCGCGCACCAGCTCCTCGCGCACCTGCTTTTTGAGCCGGACTTTCGACCCCAGGATTTTCTCGAGATTGGTCCGCTCCTCGGCCAGCGTCGATTGCTCGCCGCGGATGTGTATCTCCTCGAGTTTGTTCAAGTAGCGCAGCTTCAATTCCAGGATCGCTTCCGCTTGCGGATCGGAAAGCTTGAAGCGCTTCATCAAGACCGGCTTGGGCTCGTCTTCACGGCGGATGATCTTGATGACTTCGTCGATGTTCAGATACGCGATGAGGTAGCCGTCGAGGATGTGCAGGCGCGCGTTGACCTGATCGTAGCGGTGCTGCAGCCGTCGTCGGACCGTCTCGGTGCGGAACTCGAGCCACTCCAGCAGCAGATCCTTCAGCGCGTACAGACGCGGGCGGCCATCGAGGCCGATGATGTTCATGTTGACGCGGTAGGTGCGCTCGAGATCGGTGGTGGCGAAGAGATGCGCCATCAGCTCGTCGGCATCGACGCGATTGGATCGCGGCACGATCACCAGCCGGGTCGGGTTTTCGTGATCCGATTCGTCGCGGAGATCGTCGACCATGGGCAGCTTCTTGGCCTGCATCTGTTGCGCGATCTCCTGCAGGACTTTGCTGGGCGAGACCTGGAACGGCAGCGCGGTGAGGACGATGTCGCCGCCCTCGATCTCCCATTTCGCGCGCTGGCGGATGGAGCCGTTGCCGCTCTTGTACATGTCGCGGATCTCCGCCAGCGGCGTGATGATCTCGGCTGAGGTCGGAAAATCTGGACCTTTAATATGCTTGGTAATTTGTGCGATATTGGCGTCGGGGTGGTCGAGCAGCTCCAGGCAGGCATTCACGACTTCGCGCACGTTGTGCGAGGGAATGTCGGTGGCCATGCCCACCGCGATTCCGGACGCTCCGTTGAGAAGAACGTGTGGAAGTCGCGAGGACAGCAGCTTCGGCTCCCGCAGAGTCCCATCGAAGTTCTGGCCCCAGTCGGTCGTTCCCTGCTCCAGCTCGGAGAGCAGCGTCTGCGCGAACCTGGTCAACCGTGACTCGGTGTAGCGCATGGCCGCGAACGATTTCGGGTCGTCGGGCGAGCCCCAATTTCCCTGCCCTTCGATCAACGGATATCGCATTGAAAAAGCCTGCGCCATCAGGACCATCGCTTCGTAACAGGCCGTGTCGCCGTGCGGATGAAACTTGCCGATGACGTCGCCGACCGTGCGCGCGGACTTCTTGAACTTCGCGGTCGCGCTGAGGCCAAGCTCCGACATCGCATAGATGATGCGTCGCTGCACCGGCTTGAGCCCGTCCGCGATGTGCGGCAGCGCGCGATCGAGGATGACGTACATCGAATAGTCGAGGTAGGCCTTGCGCGCGAAGGTCGCGACAGGAGTGTGCTCGATGTCGGGGGGAGGCGGGGGCGGGGGGGCTTTGAGAGTTAGCTGCTCTTTGCTTTTGCGTGTGGCCATAGAAATTAAGAATTTCGAATTTCAAATGAAAAATGAAAAAGCATTCTTAATTTTTCATTTGAAATTTGAAATTTTTCATTCCAATATCTCCGCTTTGTTTCCTTCCTCCATCAACCACTCTTTCCGATCTCCCGCCCGCCCTTTGGCCAGCAGCATGTCGATGGTGGCGTCGGCGCCGTCTTTCGGATTGAGGGTCAGTTGAACGAGGCGGCGGGTGTCGCGATTCATGGTCGTCTCGCGCAGCTGCATCGGATTCATTTCGCCGAGGCCTTTGAAGCGCTGGATGTTGACACGCCCTTTGATGCCTTCGGCCTCGATGCGCTGCAGGATGCCGTCGCGTTCGTGTTCGTCGAGCGCGTAGTAGACGTTTTTCCCGATATCGATGCGAAAGAGCGGCGGCATGGCCACGTGCACCCGGCCATCGAGGACAAGCTTACGAAAATGTCTGACGAAGAGTGCACACAATAATGTTGCGATATGGGCGCCGTCGGAATCGGCATCGGCCAGGATGCACACTTTCCCGTAGCGCAGTCCTTTCAAATCCTCCGATCCTGGATCGACGCCCAGGGCCACCGCGATGTCGTGGACTTCCTGGGAGGAGAGCACCTCGTTGGGATCGACTTCCCAGGTGTTCAGGATTTTTCCGCGTAGCGGCATGATGGCCTGATACTCGCGATCGCGCGCCTGTTTCGCCGATCCGCCCGCCGAGTCGCCTTCGACCAGGAACAATTCCGTTTCGCCGAGGTCGCTGGAGGTGCAGTCGGCCAGCTTTCCGGGAAGCGCAGGACCGCTGGTCAATTTTTTTCGCTCGACTTTTTTTCCCTGACGCAGACGCGTCATGGCGGCCGAGATGGCCACCTGCGCGATCTGCTCGCCGGCGGCGACGTTGTTGTTGAGCCAGATCGAGAAGGCGTCCTGCGTCACGCCCGAGACGAACGCCGACGCTTCGCGCGATGACAATCGGTCCTTGGTCTGTCCCGTAAATTGCGGTTCGGTCATGCGCAACGAAAGGATGTAGCTGCAGCGCGACCAGACGTCTTCCGGCGTCAGCTTCACGCCGCGCGGAAGAAGGTTGCGCAGCTCGCAGAATTCGCGGATGGCATCGGTGAGGCCGGTGCGAAATCCGTTGACGTGCGTTCCCCCCTGCGTGGTCGGAATCAGATTGACGTAGCCCTCGGTGACAAGATCGCCCTCTTCGTTCAGCCACACCACCGCCCAGTCGGCTTCCTCGTTCGAGCCTTTGAAATGTCCGACGAAGGGGGGGTCGGGAACGACGCTCTGCCCTTGAAGCTCGGAAGTGAGGTACGCCGTCAGGCCGTCCTCGTAGTACCACTCCTCGTTCTCTTTCTTGTCGCCTTCGTTGATGAATTTGATGCGCAGACCGGGCGCGAGAACAGCCTTTGCGCGCATGACGTGCTTCAGCCGCGGAATGTTGAATTTCGTGGTCTCGAAGAATTTTTCGTCGGGCCAGAAGCGGATGGTGGTGCCGGTGTTGCGTTGCCCGACCTTGTCGATCGGCTTCAGCTCGGCCCGCTTCTTCCCATCCGCGAACCACATGAAGTATTCCTTGCCGTCGCGCCGCACCCACACCTGCAATTTCTTGGAGAGCGCATTGACGACCGAGACGCCCACGCCGTGCAGTCCGCCCGAGAACCGATAATTTTTCTCCGAGAACTTCGCGCCGGCATGAAGACGCGTGAGGATCACTTCAACGCCCGAGACGCCCTCCTTGGCATGCTTGTCCACCGGCATCCCGCGCCCGTTGTCGGACACCGACATCGATCCGTCGGTGTGCAGTGTCACGACGATCTCGTCGCAATATCCTGCGATGGCCTCGTCGGCCGAGTTGTCGATGACCTCCTGCGCCAGGTGATTCGGCCGCTCGGTGGCCGTGTACATTCCCGGCCGCTTGCGGACAGGTTCGAGGCCGGTGAGAACTTCGATGGCCGAGGAGTCGTAGTTGGACATCAGGGTCAGCGCCGTCCCGCCCGCCGCCCGGTGACCGGCTGGGCCAGGTCGAAGATCGCGACACGGCCGCCGGCGGTCGTTTCATCCGCATTCGCTGTTCGCGACGCGTGACTCTTGAGGATTTGTTCCAGCTCGACCGGCGTCAGGTCCGGGTTCTTTTCCAGGAGCAATGCCGCCAGCCCGGCGACGTACGGCGCGGCGTACGACGTCCCGGAGTTTCCGGGATACGCGCCCGCCGACGCGACGCCGCTTCGGTAGTGGTCGCGCGCGCTGATGGAAGCCACGAGCAGGTTTGAGGCCGGCGCGAGGATGTCCACCGCATCCCCTCTGCACGACCGATCCCAAACATGGTTCGTCTCGTCGATGCCGCCAACGGTGATCAATCCGTCGATCGATCGACCGAGCGTTCCCGGATAAATGTTGCTGTTCATGTTCTTGTCGCATTGATCGCCGAAGCCATCGATGTGATTTCCGGCGATCGTGACAAACAGAAACCGTTTACCTGACGGATCTGCATTCCCGCTTGCATCAACGCCGGAGATCATCTCCCGCATCTTTTTCTCGAATGCAGGAAACTTCGGATCGCCGACCGAGGCCAGGTTGGGAACGAAGCTCATGCTGATGATGCCCGTCTTGAACTGCGGCCTGGCCGGATCGAACGCATGCGCGATGATGGCATCGAAAGTCCGGATCCAGGAGTCGATGTCCTGTCCAACGCTCTCCATGTAAACGGACACCAGCCTGGCATCGGGCGCGACGCCGGTATTGCGACCGACAGCCACCGACGCGGTCGCGGTTCCGTGCGTCAGAATTCCGAGCAGCGCATCGCCGGTCCAGCAGGGATCGAGCGCTGGATTGCGGCCGGCCGGACAATCGCGACCGAGTCCGTTGACAGCGATGTAGCCGATCACGGCAGGCCCGTCGGCGCGCGCGAATTCGTCGTGATCGCGCATGACGCCGACATCGCACAGATACAACACTGCACCTTTGCCGGTGGCCTTGCGCGTGCTTTTGAAATCGAGCGATCCGTCGAGCGAATCCGCGCGATCGAGATGCCACAAGAGATTGTCCGGGAATCCCCCTCCGCATCCGACCAGGCGCAAATCGGTCGTGCCGCCGACACGCACCTGCTCCGCTCCACAACGCGTAGAGATCGTTTGCGCGTTGAGAACCGTCGTCAGCAGTGCGACTGTCAGAGTGCCAAGCGACCGCACGCTACCATTTTACGGCGCGACGCGTGCTGTCTGAACGGCCGGCGCATCCTGAACGAAAGCGACTTTGCCGTCGGCACGGGTCGGATCGGGATTGAAGATGCGCGAGGGCGTGCTCTCGATGATCGATTCGATCTCGGCCGGGCTGAGCAGGGGATTTTCGGAAAGCAGCCGGGCGGCGATGCCGGCGATGATCGGCGCGGCAAACGACGTTCCGGAGCGCAGATTCGGATAGCGGCCGCGATAGTGGTCGTTGGCTGTGATGGTGGCGCTGAAAATATCCTGCGACGGCGCGAGAATTTCGAGTCCACCCTTGCACGCGCCCGGCCACCAACTGTTTTCCTCGGTCATGCCGCCGACGGTGATCAAGCCCTCCAGTTCCTTTCCGAGGGTGGCGGGGAAGCGGTCCACGACGCCGGCGCGTCCACAGCCGTTGTCGATGTTGTTGCCTGCCACCACGAAGAGAAATTTCTTTCCGTTCGGATCGGGACGTCCATTGGCGTCGACGCCAACGATCATGTCGCGAATCTTTCGCTCCACAGTCGCAAAACTCACCGGGGACGGATCGGGCATCGACGCGAGTTTTTCGAGGACCCAGCCGCTGATGTTGACGACCGCGGTATGGAACTGGGGCGTGTTCGGATCCCAGGAGTGGCGGATGATGAAATTGAGACCGTCGAGATAGGTGCGAGTCGTGGCCAGCGCCGATTCGTTCATCACGCGCACGCTGACGATCATCGCTTCGGGCGCGACTCCGACTTTCTCACCCGCCACCAGCGACGCGACGCTGGTGCCGTGCGACGCGCCAACCAGCTCGCTCCAGTTCAGGTAACACGGCTCGATGGCCTTGTTGCGGCTGTTGCAGCTCGATGCGCCGGCGGTCAGCGCAGTTGCGGCATCGAAACCGGCGATCACCCGGTTTCCAAATTCCACGTGCGACGCCAGTACGCCGGTATCCATGACATACACAACGCTTCCTGCGCCGCTGTGACGCCGGTGATAGCGGCCATCGAGATTTCCGTCGGTCTGATCGATTCGGTCGAGATGCCAGAGCAGGTCGACATTTGCGTCGTCGCCGCAACCTGCCAGGCGGGCCGAAGAGTGCACGGAGTCGAGGGGAACTTCCGTCTCACGGCAATAGGTAGAGACGGAGTCCAGATCCGCCGCTCCCAATGGAAGAACCGCGGAAATTAGAACTGCGCAGACGAAGAGCGATCGCAAGCGGAGAACCTAGTTTTTGGACGACCGGAATAACTGTGAGACAAAGTCATCTAAATGGCAAGAAAATTCTGGGTCGCGGCGATCCTGGTGATCCCGATCACAGTGCGCTTCGGACTGCGATGAACTTTCTCGAAGAGTGGTTCGCCCCCGATTTCAACAAGCCGTCATTCCTGATCGGACGATGGATCTGGCTGCGCGCGCTGGGTGGAATCTTTTTCTCGGTGTTCTACTCGCTTTACTTTCAGATTCACGGCCTGATCGGACCGAATGGCCTTCTGCCCGCCGAGGCTTTCCTGGAGGCGGTGCGCCACGCGATTGGATGGAAGCGCTACTGGCTGATTCCGTCCCTGCTATGGATCCATGCCGGCGATCGCGCGCTCGACGTTCTGGTCTGGACAGGATTTGCAGCGTCGCTGGCGATCATCGTAAATCTCTGGCCGCGCGTCAGCATCGCGGTGGCCGGCATTTGCTTTTTGTCGTTCATCGCCGTGGCGCAGGATTTCGCGTCGTATCAGTCGGACGGCATGCTGCTGGAAGCAGCGCTGCTCTCGATTTTTTTGGCGCCGCGTGGACTTCGGCCGGGACTGGCCGCCGATCGGCCCCCTTCCAAAGCGAGTCTGTTCTTGCTGCGATGGGAATGGTTTCGCATCTACTTTGAATCCGGCGTCGTCAAGATCCTCAGTGGTGAGCCGCAGTGGCGCGATCTGACCGCCATGGACAAGTACTACGAGAATGGCCCGCTGCCGACGTGGATCGGATGGTACGTGCAGCACTGGCCGCATGCATTCCACGCCGGGTCGGCGGCCTTCACCCTGATCGCTGAGCTCCTCATCGCATGGCTGGCATTCTTTCCGAAGTGGTCGAAGCGGATCGCGTTCATCCTCACCACCCCCCTGCAAATCGGAATCATCCTCACGGCAAACTACGCCTTCCTCAACTACCTCGTGCTGTTCCTCGGATTTCTGCTGGTTGATGATGAATGGTTTCGCGGTCTCGAGGTCGCGAGGTCTCGCGGTAGTGACTCCGAGACCGCGCAACCGCGAGACCTCGCAACCTGGCCGGCGGCGGTGGTGCTGCCGATCATCTTCGTCACGACCGTCGCGTCGTTCTTCCTGCCGTACTTCCCCACAGTTGTCATGCTCGAGCCCTATCGCGTTGCGAACAGCTACGGTCTGTTCGCAATCATGACGCGCGCGCGATACGAAATCGAATTTCAGGGAACCGCCGATGGCAAAACCTGGATCGCGTATCCATTCCCATACAAACCGCAGGACGTTCGCAAGCCGCCCGGCATCTATGCGCCTTACCAGCCGCGCTTCGAATGGAACCTCTGGTTCGCATCCCTCGGAACGTGGGTCGCCAATCGCTGGGTTCTCAACACCGAGGTGCGCCTGCTGCAGAATCAGCCGGCGGTGCTGCAACTTTTTGCGGGCAATCCTTTCGCCAGCAAGCCGCCGCAGGCCGTTCGCGCGATGCAGTGGCAGTACTGGTTCACATCGGTCGAGGAGCGGAACAAAACCGGAGCGTGGTGGCGTCGCGAGTTGATCGGCCAATACGCCCCGACCGCGCGAAGAATGCCCGACGGCACAATCGAGATCGAGACTACTGAGACGCCGTGAAGCGCTGATTTTGCGGCCGGCGCGCGTTTCCAGGATGATACGATGCAATCCTTCATCAATTAAGGAGGAACGTACATGAGGCATCAGAAGACCATCGCTCTCGTGATGTCTAGTTTGGTTTTGCTCATCTGCGTCAACGCCTTCGCGCAAAAAACCAAGACATCCAAAGAACGAACTTACTTCATGTTCGTTCAGTCAGCCGACTCGGGATCGGTCGCACCGATTGAGGGAAAAAGCGGCGCGTTCCGTCTGTCGCTCACGGGCGTCGCTCCCACGACGGTGTACTTCTCGGACCGTCCCGCGCGGGTTTCGGGGCAGGCGCCGATGGACAAGTTTCTCAAAGGACTCGGCTTCTCGGCCAGCAATCCGCCGAATGCCGCCATCGATGCTGTCAGCACCGATGGAGAGTCGCGTGTGGTGGTCGTTACCCTCGAGTCACCCCACTACGATGCCACTGCCGCGACGTTGACCTATGACGTGCACCTTCTTCCGGGGGAGAAGCTGCCCAAGGGACTCGCGCACTTGAAGAAACGCCTCGGAGACCTTCCTCCGAGCTTCAAAAACGTCGCGCTCTTCATCGATGACTGCCCCGACTCGGGGCGGGTCTGCTACACGAAAAAGAGCGCCAAGACAGTGTTTAACGCCCAGGTGCAGTGCAGCCCGGATCAACTCTGCGGCACCGCGAGGGTGGGGACATGCTGGAGCTGGTTCCCCACCGGCTGTTTTTATTGTCACGCCCCCGAGTCGGATTGCAACGCTGCGTTTTTCAACTGTTGCAACGCTGCAACCGCCGCCGGATGCACGCCGGGATGCACCTCGACCAGCCGGGAATTCGCCCAGTGATTGGAGCCCTGATCTTTCTTCTGGCACTCCCCGTCGCGGCATCGCAAGTCGTGGCGACGGTCAACGGCAAAGCGATCACCGCCCGCGACATCGAGTCGCGCGTGGCCGCATCGCTGCTGCCGCTGCGCCAGCAGGAGTATGAGGTCAAGGCAGAGGCGGCAAGGGCGATCGCTTTCGAGCGACTCAAAGCAGCCGAAGCCGCGCGCCGCGGAATCTCGGTGGACGAGCTTTACCGCCTCGAAGTGACGTCGAAAGTGCCGGCGCCCACCGATGGCGAGATCAACACCATGCTGCGTTTTCTGCGCTCGCGCCTTCCGCAGGAGCCCGCCGAGGCCCGTGCGGCGGTCATCGAGTCGCTGAGGAATCAGAAGACGGAACAACGAGAGATGGATTTTCGCAAGGAGATCTTCGCGCGGGCAACGTTCGAGCTTCGCATCCAACCTCCTCGGGCCAAGATCGATGTGACCGGCAACGATCCGGTGCGCGGGAAGGCCGGCGCACCGGTCACCATCATCGAATTCTCCGACTTCCAGTGTCCGTACTGCGGCCAATCGCAGGAAACTCTACGGGAGATCGAGAAGGAGTATGCCGGCCGCGTTCGCCTGGTGTTCAAGCATTTCCCGCTGGAAGAGATTCATGAGAACGCGCGCCTGGCAGCCGAGGCGTCGCTGTGCGCGAACGATCAAAGAAAGTTCTGGGAGCTGCACGACTGGATGTTCAACAACGTTCAGAAGCTGTCGCGCGACCAAATCGTGGCCGCGGCGCCGGCGATGGAGATGGACGCCTCGGCGCTCGGGAAATGCATTGACGAGCATCGTCACGCCAAAGATATCGACGCCGACTTCGCCGACGGACAGGAGGCTGGAGTGCGCGGAACTCCGACCTTCTTCGTCAACGGCCGCCTGATTTCCGGCAAACCGACGTTCGAGAATTTTCACGACGTCATCGACCAGGAGCTGCGCAAGTAACGCCGGAGACCGTCACTGCGACGCCATGAAGCGCTCGACGTCGGCAGAAGTTCGAGGGGCGGCGCTGCTGAGAAGGCGCGCACCGTCATTCGTGATCAGGACTTCGTCCTCGATCCGCACGCCGATCCCGTTGTAGCGCTCGAGCGCCTTCGCGATCGAGGTCTGTTCCTCTTTGCTCAGCGCGCGGTATGTCTCGTTTTTCAAGATGTCGTCGCGACGCACATAAATCCCCGGTTCGTCGGTGAGAATCATTCCCGGCTCGAGCGGCCGCCCGCGGTCCCACACATCGTGCACGGCGAGACCGATGTGGTGACCTACCAAATACGGGAGGTACATCCGCACCTGTTTCGGATCATTCTTTGATACCAGTCCGAGTTTCACGAGCTCTTTGCCCATCGCGTCAACGGTCTTGCGATCGACGTCGACCCACAGAGTTCCGGGGCGCATCGCGGCCAGCGTCGCTTCCTGCACTGCGTAGACCGCGTCGTAAATCGCGCGCTGATCGGGAGAAAATTTTCCGCTGGCCGGATAAGTCCGCGTTGTATCGGCGGCGTATCCCTCCACCTCGGCGCCCACATCGGCGAGGAGAAGGCCATTGCGATCGATCGGCGCGTCATCTTCCTGGTAGTGCAAAGTCGTTGCGTTCGCTCCCGACGCGACGATCGAGGGATATGCCAGCGCGGAGGCACCCATCTCGCGGAATGTCGATTCGATCGCCGACTGTACGTCGCGCTCGTTGGTGGCAGTTTTCGCGCGCTTCATTCCCGCTTTTTGTCCGGCCAGGCTGATGTCGATCGCGCGCTGCATCAACGCGATCTCGGCGGCACTTTTGATCTCGCGCATACCGATGAGGATCGGCGTCGCGTTGCGAAAATGCACATCGGGATGCGTGTTTCGCAGCTCGTCGACAAACGCCTGCTGCGCGTTCTGCTCTTCTGTTCCGATGAGCAGCCAGATTTCGGCGTTGCCTGTGCGGACAGTGTTATAGAACGAGGGCATCGCGCGCGGGTAGAACAGCGGGTCCCACACCCCCCCTCCCAACGCTGCGTTGATGAACGGCCGGAAGCGGGCGGCCGATTCGACTTTGCTGATTCCGCTGCCCGCGGTGACTTCGTCATGCGTGACGATGTGACCGGTCCACATTTCCTGCCGCGGATTGCTGTCGCGAACGAAGAGCACTTCGCGCAGCTCGGTTTCGCCAGGCAGCATGACCAGCGTTGCGTCCGGTTGATCCATGCCGGTGAGATAGAGCATGGTGTCGCCCTGCCGGAAGGGGTACTCGATGTCCATATCGCGCGCTTTCGGCTTGCCCGAAAAGACGACCAGCATGGCGTCGGGCCCGATTTCTTTTGCGAGACGGGCGCGGCGGGCCTGATATTCGGAAGAGGGGATCGAAGCGGCGGCGGCGAGTTGCGCCGACAGGATCAGAAGAGCGGCAGATCGCATCATGGCGCGTATCTTATCGACTTACGTGAACCACCTCGCCCATCTCTTTCTCGCCGGCCCCACGGCCGAATCGCTGATCGGAAATCTTGCCGGCGATTTCGTGAAAGGCCCGCTTCGCGATCAATTCACGCCCGGCATCCGCGAGGGGATCCGTCAGCACCGCGCGATCGATGTGTTCACCGACACGCATCCGGCCGCCGGCGCTTTCCGGCGGGTTCTGATTCCCGAGCACGGCCACTACGCGCGCGTGATCGCCGACGTTTTCTTCGATCATTTCCTGGCGGCGGATTGGTCGCGATATTCAACCGAGGGGTTGAATGATTTTGTCGCTCGCGTCTTCGCCACGATGGATGGCCATCCGTTACCCGGCCGGCTTGCCCTGGTGTATCCGTACATCGGTTCCTGGCTGTTGTCCTACCGAGAAATCGACGGCATTCGTATCGCGCTGACGAATCTTTCGCGCCGCCTCTCGAGAAGGCCGCACCTGGAGCGTGCCACACATCATCTCGTCGACTCACGCCGCGAGCTCGAGAGGCGCTTCCACGACTTTTTCCTCGACGCGATTGCGTTCGCGAAGCATCATCACGAAAAGCAAGCCGAGTGACGCCACAGAAATCGCGCCGCCGTAGATGAAAAGCGGATTGCGATACGTCATCCGGATGGTGTGCCGTCCGGCCGGAACCATCACGCCCTGATATTGAATATTGATGGGGATGAGCTGTGCGTCGCGCCCATCGATGGTCGCCCGCCAGTATTTGTGACGCGTGATGCTGACGACCAGCAGTGCCTTACCGGTCGCATCGACATTCACTTCTGCAGAATGCGATCGCTGCCGCGTCGCAATCACGGTCGCCGCGGCCGGCGTAAATGGCGGGATATCGGCGAAAGCGGCGCGCATCGACACATTGGGAACGCCATCGATGAACTCTGCCAGCGAGCGGCAGGGAATCGGATCGGCAAAGTAGAAGACCGGATTCGTTCGCTGCGGAACGAAGATGATCGGATCGATAGTTTTCGGATCGCCGGTGCGGTGGAAGGGTAGATACATCGCGCGATAGCCGGCGCCCGACATCGCCATCAGGGGCTCGAACCATCGCGGCGCATTGCGGCGGCGCAGCTCGATGAGGGCAGCATTGAAATCGGTTGCGGGCGTGAGAAAGCTCTCGTCGATGTCGCGATTCATGGCCACCGGAACGTTCCACACCGCGCCGGCCATCGGATAGAGACCATTCCGCAAGACCCAGTACATCTCGGGCAGATCGAGGTAACGTCGCGCCGTGAACGTCGCGCCGTACCAATCGGCCTGATGGAAAACGCGAACGCGGCCATCGATCTTCTGCGCGGCGGCCGGCGCCGTTCGAAAAAAATCTCCACCGATCGTTTCTGCGATCGACAGGCGTTCGTACCCAAGGTCGAGGGCCACCACCAGGATCGCGATCGAAGGCCGTCGTCGCATCAGAAGCACAGCGGCCCCGGCGACAGCCGATCGAATGAGCGCCACCATCCAAACCGACCGTGAAGCGCGCACCATTTCCGCGGCCAGCGGATGGATGGCTATGCCCCACACCGCGACGAATCGCGAAGCGTAAGCAGGATGAAACGATGCGCCGAGAAGAAGCGCGCACGCGATGACCGTGACGACACAGATCACGAGTGCACGACGAACGATGCGGCCGTCGGCGCGATCGAAGGCGATGGCCGAGAAAAACATCAATGGAACGAGGACGAGGACGAGAAATTTTTCGGGATAGCGAAATGACGAGAAGAGCCTGACCGAGTACAGCAGCCGCAGGATCGGAGTATGGCTCCCCACAGAAAGTATGACGCCGGCGGTCATCGCGGCCGTCACCCACCGCCATCCCGGCAGGCGGACCGTCAATCCCGCAAGGGCCAGCGCGATCGGAATCAGTCCGAAGTAGATGCCGACGAAAAACGGATCGAGCCATCCATACTTCGCCGTCCCCCAATACAGTCGAAAATGTTCAGCAGCCGCGCCGCTGAATTGGGGGATGAAAAGATCGACGAAGCGTGCCGGCGGAGTGCTCCACTGCCCCACCAACCCGAACGGAAATCCTCGGCTTCTCACCGAGTCGCGAAGGAGATCGATGGCCGGGAGAAGTTGTACGCTCGCCGCCAGAGTCCCGAGAGCAACGACAAAGACGACGCGATGCCACGACACTTTGCGGATCAGCGCGAAGGCGCTGATGAGCACACAGACTTGCGCGATGGTCACGGGCTCCCCACCGACGATCGACAGTGCAAGAAGAAAAGCGGCCACCGCAAATCGCCGTCGCTCGATCGCCAACGCGATCCAGGGCAGCCAGGCCAGGCAATACAAGAAAGGCGGAAGGTTGATCAGCGAGAGCGTCAGGCCACCGAGGGCAAACACGATCGCGCCGAAAAGCGCGGCTTCGGTTCGCGTCCAGCAGCGGAGGAGAAGATACGCGCCGACAGCCGCGATTCCGACGTGCAGCACCATCAAAAATCGAAACCAGAAATCGAATCCAGGCAGAAAAATCAGCCATTGCGGCGGATAGAACACGCCGTAATTGGGATTCGCCGCCAGTGGCTGCCCGGCTGCCCAAAGCGGGTTCCACGACGGAAACTCGCCCGTGAGCACGATGGTGCTCAGCAGCTTTCGAAGCGGATAGTAGAAACGGGTGATGTCGCGAAAATAGAACGCACGGCCGAGGAAGAGAACGTCGCTGAAAACGACGGTCACGATCGCGACGAGCAGCCGCTTCATCGGACCGCTTGCATGAGATGGATCAGCGGCGTCAGCCACGCTTCATTCGTCCACGCCTGCAACACGAATCCTCCCGATAGAGTCGCGACCACGACTGTCGCGGCGTAGAAGGCGGGCGGACTTTTCCGTCGAACGATGTCGATGCTGAACAAAAGGCAGACCAACGGGATGAGGAACCACCACAGATAGGTCGCAATGAACGCGCGCGTGATCGGATTCGGCTGCATCCCGAGACCGATCATGAAGTTGTTCAGCGGAGGACCGAAGCGCATGGCGACGCTGATGGCGTAGGCCTGCCATGCAATCCCGATTGCCAGGATAATGGCGAGGAGCGATCGCGATGGCATCGGAAAATTATCGATGAAAAGCGTCCAGGAAACCTACGCGCCCAATAATCGCTGCTTCGGCTGCGGTCCCGCCAACGATGAAGGGCTCCGCATCCGAAGCTTTGCCGAGGGAGACGCGATGGTGTGCCAGTGGAGACCCCAGCCGCATCATCTCGCCTTCGAAGGCATCCTCAATGGCGGCATCTGCGGTGCAATCCTCGACTGTCACAGCAACTGGACGGCGGCCATGCACCTGATGGAGAAATCGGGTGCGACCACTCCGCCGTGCACCGTGACCGCCGATTTTCACGTCCATCTCAAACGTCCCACGCCGATGGACGTGCCGCTGCAATTGCGTGCGCACGTCGTCGAGTCGTCAGAGGATCGAGCGGTCATCGAGGCGACCCTGGAAGCCAACGGCAGCGTCACGGCTACGTGTCGGGGCACGTTCGTCGCCGTTCGTGAGGGGCACCCGGCGTATCACCGGTGGTAGGGATGGGGTCAGGTCTTTGATTCTCTCTTCGCTCTACGCGATGTAGAAGGGACGAAAAGGGAAGAAAAGACTCCAAAAGCCGGCACCTAACGTCCTTCGACTGTCGTTTTGGGCGTCGCGATCACCACAAGCGGCAACAACTTTTTCCTTTTTTGTCGTGTCTCCGCGATGTAGAGAGAAGCGAGAATCAAAGACCTGACCCCATTAGCCGTTCGCTTGCAACTCGAAGAGAATCTCGTCGATGGCGTCGGCCGCTTTTTCCAGCGGAAGCACGCACGTGCCTGCGCCCTGATGCCCTCCCCCGCCGTAGCGCGACATCAAATCGCCCACGGATGTCTTGCACGTCCGGTTGAAGATGCTGTGCCCGACGGCCGCGATCACGCTGGCGTGCGCCGGCCCCCAGTGCACGCGCAGCGAAACGTTGGTGTCGGGAAAGAGGGTGTAGATGAGGAATCGGTTGCCGGCGGGAAGGCGCTCGATTTCGCGCAGGTCGGTCACCACCACATTGTTCAGCTGGAAGCTGTTGCGCTGCAGCAACCTCTTGAACTCTTCCTGCTCGCGGCGGATGCGCTCGACGCGTTCCTTCACTTCCGGCTGCTTCAAGACCTCCTCGATCGACATCGTCTTCAGCCATTCGATCAGCCGGTTGAAATAGCCCTCGAACGGACCGAGCCCGGTGCGGCCGTCGATGGTGTATCCGAGGAGGATGTAGTCGCGCGGGTGCTCGACGTCGTCGCGAGTGAGTTGTGCGGCATCGAGGCGATCGGTCTCGTCGACCAGCGTCTCAAGGCGCAGAAGTTTGGGGTCCTTGGGATTCTTTTCGAGGTAGTACTCGTACACCAGCCGCGCTGCCGAAGGCGCGATGCGATATCGACCCTTGAAGCTCGCGGGCGGCTTCTCGTTGCTCTCGGTGAGCAGATGATGGTCGAACCACATGCCGCATCTGGGGTCATACGGAACGTTGGCGAGGATATCGTCGGGGCGGATGGGGACCTTCTTGTCGGTGATGTCCTGGGGATGGACGAGCAGGATCTCACCGATCGGTTCCATCAGGCTGATGATGACCGCGCTGGTCAACCCATCCATGTCGCCGCGCGTGACGAGCCGCATATATTGCCGTTTTTACCTTAACATTTGGCGTCGGTCCAGATGAACGCAGAAAAACAGCGCCTGTCCGGCGACGCGCACGAGCGAGCGCGCTGGCACAAGTGGGGTCCCTACCTCTCCGATCGCGCCTGGGCGACGGTCCGTGAGGACTATAGCGCCAACGGCGATGCATGGGCCTTTCTGCCGCACGATCTGGCGAGATCGAAGGCCTATCGCTGGGGCGAGGACGGCATCGCTGGATTTTGCGATCGCTACCAGATTCTGTGCTGGTCACTGGCATTGTGGAACGAACGCGATCCGATTCTGAAGGAGCGTTATTTCGGAGTCGTCCCCAGCGAAGGCAATCATGGCGAGGACGTGAAGGAGTGCTATTTCTACCTCGATGCCGTGCCGAGCCATGCCTATCAGCGCATGCTGTACAAATATCCGCAGCGCCCCTTTCCGTACACACAACTGGTCGAAGAAAACCGCCGGCGCAGTACGGTCGATCCGGAGTTCGAGCTCATCGATACCGGCGTCTTCGACGATGGCCGCTATTTCGACGTCTTCGTCGACATCGCGAAGGAGACAGAGGATGCCGTTCTCTTTCGCATCACGGCGCACAACCGCGGTCCCGAACGCGCGCCGCTGCACCTGATCCCGCATCTATGGTTTCGCAACACATGGGCGTGGAACGGCGCGAGGGTGGCCACGCCGGTGATCCGCGCGACGGATGGCGGACTTCTCGCTGACGACGCCCCCGCTCCGCCGCTGCCAGGTCTGCTGGCCGACACCCGACTCGGTCCCCACCGCCTGGAGCTGCCTCCGGAAGCGCAACTGCTTTTCACAGACAACGAGACCAATGCCCCGCGTGTATTCGGTCCGTGGAACACGTCGAAGAGCGCGTTCACCAAGGACGCCTTTCATCGCCATATCGTCAACGGCGAACGCGATGCCGTGAATCCGGAGAAATTCGGAACAAAGGCATGCGCATGGCTGCGCGTCGAGATCGATCCGGGACAGTCGCACGTGATGCACATGCGTTTGACGCCGGCCGCCGACCCCTCACCCGGCTCTTCGAGCCACCCTCTCCCCGCTAGCGGGGAGAGGGACGGGGTCTTTCTCGAGCGCCGCAAAGAAGCCGATGCGTTCTACGCCACCATCCATCCCGAAAAAGCGTCGGCCGAGGAGCGGAGGATCCAGCGCCAGGCGTTTGCGGGTCTGTTGTGGTCGAAGCAAAGCTATCTGTTCGACGTCGACCAGTGGCTGGAAGGCGACGATCCGCATCTGCCGCCGCCTAACAATCGGCAATTCGGCCGCAATCGACACTGGCGGCATCTCAACTCCATGCGCATTCTGTCGATGCCCGACAAATGGGAGTATCCGTGGTTCGCGGCCTGGGACCTCGCGTTCCAGGCGGTCGTCCTGGCGCTGATCGATGCGCGTTTCGCGAAAGACCAGCTCTGGCTGATGCTGTTCGAGCAGTTCCAGCATCCGAACGGCCAGATTCCGGCTTACGAATGGGAGTTTTCCGATCTCAATCCGCCCGTCCACGCCTGGGCGGTCTGGCGCGTCTACAACATGGACCGCATCCGGAACGGCGTGGCTGATCGCGATTTTCTCGAGAAGTGCTTTCACAAGCTGATGCTCAATTTCACGTGGTGGGTGAACAAAGTCGACAGCGAGGGCAACAACGTCTTCGAAGGCGGTTTCCTGGGACTCGACAACATCGCGGTCTTCGATCGCAGCGAGCGGCTCCCTGGCGGCGCCAGCCTCGAGCAGAGCGACGCCACCGGCTGGATGGGCATGTTCTGTCTGGTCATGATGCGCATCTCCCTCGAGCTGGCCAAAGAGAATGTGGTTTACGAAGGGCTGGCCACAAAATTTTTCGAGCACTACGTGTACATCGGCGCTGCCATGAAAATGATTCGCGGCGATCGCACGCTGTGGGACGAGCAGGACGGTTTCTTCTACGACCTTCTGCGTTTCCCCGACGGATCGGCTGTTCCATTTCGGGTTCGATCGCTGGTCGGACTGATTCCGCTGTACGCCATCGAAAGACTCGAGGAAAAGTGGATCAAGCCGTTCGCGACTTTTCGTGAAAATCTCGCCTGGTTTCTCAAGCATCGACGCGACATCGTCGACCGCTGCGTCACCACCGTCCACTGCGACGGCGACGACACGCACGTGCTGGCGGTCGTGGATCAACAACAGCTCAAATCGCTGCTGGCGCGCAGCGTCGACACCAACGAATTTCAATCGCCGTACGGAGTGCGCAGCCTGAGCAAATGGCATCAGGAGCATCCCTTTACCTTCGGCGATGCTTCGGTGCGCTACGAGCCGGCGGAAGCGATCGAGAGACTGAAGGGCGGCAACAGCAACTGGCGCGGCCCGGTCTGGTTCCCAACCAACTTTCTGATCATCGAGACGTTACGGAAACTCGAGAAGGCCTTCGGCCAAAGCGTGCACGTGACCACCCCCAGCGGAGATCGCGAAGTCGAGATGCTGACACTGAGCGGAGTCGCCCGGCACGTGGCGGAACACCTCATCAAACTCTTCGAACCCGATTCGGCCGGTTACCGTCCTATCTACGGGCCGCGCGGAACGCGCAAGTCGGAGCTCTTCGCACACGATCCGCATTGGAAGGACCTGATCCTTTACTACGAATACTTCAACGGCGACACCGGCGAAGGCCTGGGCGCTTCGCATCAGACGGGATGGACCGCGTTGGTGGCGAGCCTGATCGACGAGTGGCGGGATTGAAGTTGCGCGGTCTCGCGGTTGCGGGGTCTCGCGGTAGGGCGAAGCACCGCGAGACCTCGAGACCTAGAACCGCGCGTCCTCCTCGAGATCTGCCGCAAGGTGCGCCAACGTCAGCGCGTCTTTGTCACCTTTTCGCGCGGCTTCCTCGAACAGATGATGCGCACGGGCGTACTCCCGATCGCAAAGGGCTGCCGTCGCGAGCACATGCAGAACTTCTGCTGATCGATTGCCCCGTGCGTCGGCTTCTCTTGCCGCATTCTCGAGCCATGGATCGATGCCAAGCATGAGTCGGGGGAAAGTCCTGAGGCTGGTGGTAGCCAGAACCTGCCGCACGAAGTCGATGGACTGGGTCGTTTGCCCGCCCAACAAGACATGATCGATCACCTGCTGGACTGCGAATGCATCGTGAACCTGCAAGCGAAACTCGGCCGGAATCGAGCGCTCGACGAACCGGCTGGCCAGAAAGTTCCGTTCAGCGTCACGCCTCCACTGCGGCACATCGGCCGTCTGGCCCCGCGACTGCTCGGGCGAGAGTCGAGATGGGCGGTCATCGGTCACCGGCCGAGAGTTCCCGGCGAAGGCGAGCAGCATGTCGGCATCCGCCAAAAACGTTGCGAGTAATTGCCGCGGATTCTCAATTCCGACTGCGATCAACGACGGTGTCGTAGCAGGATCGCGCCACTGCCCGGCGAATGCATCCGCGGTGGGCCCGACAATTCCGCCACGACTCCCCATCAGGATCCAATTGGGACCGGAACCGTTCCACACACTACAGTCGTCGAACGCGCCGCAGAAGGCGGCAATCAGCGAGCGAGAATCCGCTACGGTGAGCTGGTCGACCGGAAGCCAGTAGCTGGCGATGCCGCCCTCCGTCAGGCGATCCCGCAAGAGCCTGAAGTACTCCAGCGTGTACAGACTCACGACGCCGGCGTTCTTCGGCGGTGGTGGTTCGGCGGTGATCAGATCGAAGCGTCTCGCGGTGGTGAGAAGAAAAAAGCGACCGTCCTCGACATGGACGTGAACGCGCGGATCGCGGAGCGGGTTGGCAGCTCCGGGCCAGATGATCTGGCTGGAGTCGAGGATGTCGCGCGATACGTCGACCACGTCGATCGAAGTGAGCTGCTGCGAGCGGGTCAAGGCCTTCCCGGTCACACCGACGCCGTAGCTGATCAGCAACGCGCTGCGCGCGGATGGCCGGAACGCAAGTGGCAGCGTTGCGAAGAGAGTCATGTAGCGGCGGGAAAGAAAGGTCGTCGCCGACATTGAAAAGCCGTTCGTAAATAGCCGGTAGACATAAGGCTCGCGCGCAAAATCGGTCTGCAGGTAGACCGAGGTCTCGACAGATCCTTCACGAATCATTCGAATGCTTGTCGTGTCGGTTCGAAACGCAGTCGTCGCGAGCGGGATGAACTTCTCTCGCATCACTCCAAACGGAAAAAGGAGTAAGGCAGCTGTCAGCGCCGCCGGGCCGGACAGCAAAGCGAGGGAAAGGCTCCGAATCGTCAAGAGGCTCGCAACGCCATAGAGAACGGCGATGCAAAACAACGAACGCTCGACGCCAAGCCAGGGGATCAGAAGAAATCCAGCAGCGACCGCGCCCACCGCCGCGCCGGCCGTATTCGCGAAAGTCAGGAGCGAAGTCGCGCGCGGCGTTTCGTTCACGTCGCGCTCGATCGATCGGCCGATGGCCGTAAACAGGAATCCTGAGCCGATGCAGACCGGCAGCATGAGCCGCAGCGAATCGACGATCACTGCCACGATTTCTCTGCGCAGCCAATAATCGGGACCCGCCGGCATCATGGGACCGAACGCCCGGTACGCAACGATCAGAACGATGCCGCACAATGCCGCCGCGCCAGGCGCGAATCGGTCAATGGGCGCCTTCCCACCGAGCCACGAGGCCGCCATTGCGCCGAGGCCGATGCCGCACAGCACGACAGCGAGCATCACCGCGAAGGCGAGCGCATTGGCGAGCAGGAAGAGAATCAGGAAGCGGAACCAGAGGACTTCCAGCGCCAGCAAGGCAAAGCCGCAGAGTGCTGCCGCGATGAGCCGTCGCACCACACCCGACGACCACGCGTTCGAGCGTGACACACCGTTGCGATGTATCGCGGCCGGCAGCATCAGGACGATCGCGCCGGCAAGAAGATCGAGCGCTCCCGCGACCATGCCCGTGCCAAGAATGCCCAGACGCCGGATGAGGAGGAACTCTCCAAGGAGCGCTCCCGACATTGCGCCGAGAGTGTTCCAGCCGTACAAAATTCCGAGAGTGCCGGCGTAATCGTCGCTGGAGGGCCGAAGCGCACGAATGCCGGTTGGCAATGTGGCGCCCATCAGCGTCGCTGGGATGACGAGCAGCGCAAACGCGAAGACGAGTCGAAAGAGGTTGAGCGCCAAGGGACGGTCCAGCACTCCCCCTCCCCCCAGCAGGGGCGCGAGCAGATGCGGCATCTTCGGCAGCAGCAGCACCAGCGCGATGCCAGAGAGCATGATTCCCACCTCCAGCATGGCGAACAGACGGAGCGGATCCCGCTCAGGCCAGGCCCGCGCAGCCGCCAGGTTTCCCATCGCGATCCCGGTCATGAAACTCGACAACACAATGGCTGCCGCCCAGGCGGTGTTGCCGAATGCCAAGCCCGCGAGACGGAACCACAGGGTCTCGAACAGCAGCCCGGCCGCTCCCGAGAGAAAGAAGGCGCAGGAGAAGCTCAGTCGTCGTTTCAGAACAACCTCGCCACCAGCGCCGCCACTGCCGTCTCAACTCTCAAAATTCTCGGACCGAAACTCACGGCGCGAAATCCGATCTTCTGGAGTGACGCAATTTCTTCAGCGATGAATCCACCCTCCGGCCCGACGACCAGAGTTACCGCCTGCTTCACATCGCGCGGGCATTGGCTCGATGCGCCGGGATGTGCGACGAGCGCCATGGAGTTTTTCGCGATCGCGGGAAGCTCGTCCTCGACGAACGGACGGAAAAGGCGCCGTCGCTCGACGACCGGCATCACGGTGTCGCGCGCCTGCTCGAGACCGAGAATGCACTGCGCGCGGATGTTGTCATCGGAAAGGCGCGGCGATTCCCAGTAGCTCTTCTCGACGCGCCAGGCGTTGATGAGGAAGATTCGCTTGATGCCCATCGACGTCGTACCTGCGATCACGCGGTTGAGGACTTTGGGACGCGGCAAGGCCAGAACCAGCGTCAGCGCCAGTGGCGGCGGCGGATCGCTGTCGAGAAGAAGCTCGAACTCTCCGGGCGCGACGACCTTTCCGGTTCCGCAGCGGCCGTTCACCACCCCGACGCGCACCGCGTCGCTGCCGATGCGCGCGATCTCTTCGAGTCTGCGTCCGCTCAATCGCACGCGTGTGGCGGTGATGAAGTCGTCCGGAAAAAGCAGCACCAGATTCATGCGGTATATGATTCTGACGTGAACATCGAAACGCGCAAGAAAGGCGACGTCGTCATCGTCGACTTCCAGGGCCGGCTTGCGATCGGAGTCGGCGACGAGCTGCTGCCGGCCCTCGTCGAGCAGCTTCTGAGCGAGGGAAATCGCAAGATTCTGCTCAACCTCTCCGACATGGACTACATCGACAGCAACGGTCTGGGCGAGCTCGTTCAGAGTCTGAAAACGTCCAAGCGATTTGGCGCGTCACTGCGCCTGCTCAAGCCGCAGGACCGCGTCCGCAAGACGCTGCGGCTGACAAATCTCCTTCCCATGTTCAGCGTTTACGAGAGCGAAGCGGACGCGCTGAAGGGATTCGCGAGCGAGGCGTGAGTCCCGCAATGCATCGGTCTGTAAACGAAGCGTGACAGACGTTAAACGCGCTCCACGTCCTGCTAGCCTGCTGCGTAGAAAAACGTGAAGTAAGGAGGTGCGTCGGTGCCACGACGCCTCACGCTGGTGCTCTCTGCCCTCATTCTCATCGGAGCGCGACCCGATCTTCCGGTTACCGATGTCGTCGACTACTCCGGCTGGTGGACGCAATTCGGCGGAGGTGTCGGGGGGCGGAAACCTCGCAGCGTCATCACGCAGCAGAACGTCCATGAGCTGAATATTGCGTGGCAGACCGCGCTTCCCGAACCATCCGACGGTTCGCCGGTCTACGTCAGTGGAGTGGAGACGCGTCGCGGGACTCTCGATCTGCTCGTCGTCAACACCACGACCGGCCGTCTGGTCGCGTTCAACGCCAACAACGGTGCGCTTGTGTGGCAGACAACTCCGCCCGAAGGTCCGCGCTGGACGACGTCCTCTCCAGCCGTCGATCCGACTGGAACGTTCGTTTTTGGCTACTCGCTCGATGGGTACGTCCACCGATACGAGCTGGCAACCGGGCAGGAAGCTGTCGGAAACGGCTTTCCGGCGCTCATTACCCTGAAGGGCGACGTCGAAAAAGGATCGTCCAACATCACGATCGCAACCGCTCGCAATAGGCGAACTTTTCTCTACATGACCATCGCGGCTTATCCGGATCCCGGCGACGACGGCGACTATCAAGGCCACCTGGTGACCGTCGACATCAACAGCGGCGAGCATCATGTCTTCAACGCCCTCTGCAGCGACGCCGACATGCACTTCGCCCTCGGCGACTGCTACGCGCAGCAGGCCGGCATCTGGGCGCGTGCCGGCGCGGTCTACGATCCGGTCACCGATCGCGTGTTCGTGACGACTGGAAACGGTCCGAACACCGCACTCGATGGCGGCCACGATTGGGGCAGCAGCGTCGTCGCACTGCGACCGGATGGAACGACCGATCGTGGAGAGCCTCTGGACAGCTACACGCCGGAGAATTTTCAGGAGCTGACTGACGAAGATCTGGATCTCTCCTCAACCGGCATCGAACCTCTGCCCCACGTGCACAAAAACTGGCCGCGGCTGGGAGTTCAGAGCGGCAAGGATGGCCGTCTTCGCCTGTTGAATCTCGAGAATCTCAGCGGCGCCGGCGGTCCGGCTCACATCGGGGGAGAGCTTCAAATCCTCGACCTGCCTCAAGGCGACGAGGTGTTGACCCAGCCCCAGGCATGGCTCGACGGCAGGAAGACATGGGTGTTCATTGCCGACAACCGTGGCATCGCCGCCATCGAGCTGGTTGCCAGTGAAGACGGCGATCCCCAGCTCGTACTTCGGTGGAAGAGTGATCTTGGCGGCACGACTCCAGTCATCGTCAACTGCGTGCTCTACCTCGCTGCTCCGCATCGATTGGTCGCGCTCCGGCCGACGACCGGCGCCGTGCTCTGGAAGGACAACACCATCGGCGATATCCACTGGCAAAGCCCGATCATCGTCAACAACATGGTCTACCTCAGCGAGAACGCCGGCTACGTCACTGCGTACTCGCTGCCGCGCCAGTGACGCGCGGGGCGTGACGCGCTGGCATTCGAATTGCCGAGTGCGCCTGCAATGAAAATCTGGCCCGGGAACCCCTACCCCCTGGGCGCAACCCACGACGGAGCGGGGACGAACTTTTCGGTCTTCTCGGAAGTGGCGACTCGGGTCGAGCTGTGCCTGTTCGACGAAAAGGGAGCGCAGAGCTGCGGCGATCTGCCCGAGATGACCGGATTCATCTGGCACGGTTATCTTCCCAACATCAGTCCGGGACAACGCTACGGTTTTCGGGTCCACGGTCCGTGGGATCCGGCGCGAGGGCAGCGCTGCAATCCTTCGAAGCTTCTTCTCGATCCGTACGGCAAAGCCGTGGAAGGAGAAGTGAAGTGGAACGAAGCGGTTTTCCCGTATCACTTCAATCAGGGAGAGGATTCCAAGAACGATATCGACAGCGCGGGCTTCATACCGAAGTCGGTGGTGATCAATCCGTACTTCAACTGGGGAAACGATCGCTATCCTCGAACACCGTGGCACGAGACCGTGATCTACGAGGTGCACGTCAAAGGGTTCACCAGGCGCCACCCCAACATTCCCGAAAATCTGCGCGGCACATACGCCGGACTCTCGCATCCCGCCGCCATCAAGCATCTGCGCATGTTAGGCGTGACGGCGATCGAGCTGCTTCCGGTGCATCAGTTCGTGCATGACAAATTGCTGGTCGAGCGTGGATTGCGAAATTACTGGGGCTACAACTCCATCGGATATCTGGCGGCCCACAATGAGTATTCGTCGGGCGGCCAGCTCGGGCAGCAGGCGCAGGAATTCAAGCAGATGGTCAAGATCCTGCACGACGAAGGGATCGAGGTCATCCTCGACGTGGTCTACAACCACACCGCCGAGGGCAACCACCTCGGCCCGGTCCTGTCGATGAAGGGAATCGACAACGCCGCCTACTACCGTCTGGTCTCCGACAATCCGCGTTACTACCAGGATTACACCGGCACCGGAAACAGCCTGAACATGCGGCACCCCCACGTGCTGCAGTTGATCATGGACTCGCTGCGTTACTGGCATGTCGAGATGCACGTCGACGGCTTCCGCTTCGATCTGGCGTCCACGCTGGCGCGCGAACTACACGACGTCGATCGACTGTCGGCGTTCTTCGACATCATTCAGCAGGACCCGGTGATCAGTCAGGTCAAGCTGATCGCGGAGCCGTGGGATGTCGGTGAGGGTGGCTATCAAGTCGGCAACTTTCCACCGTTGTGGTCGGAGTGGAATGGCAAATATCGCGACACCGTCCGCGACTATTGGCGCGGCACCGATCAAACTCTGGGCGAGTATGGAAATCGTCTGACCGGCAGCTCCGATCTGTACGAGCTGAACGGGCGCCGTCCGTACGCCAGCATCAACTTCGTCACGGCACACGACGGTTTCACGCTTTGCGATCTGGTCTCCTACAACGACAAGCACAATGAAGCGAATCACGAGAACAACGCCGACGGCGCGAACGACAATCGCTCGTGGAACTGCGGCGCGGAAGGACCGACCGACGATCCGAAGATCAACGCCATACGATCGCGGCAGCAGAGAAATTTTCTCTCCACTCTGCTGCTGTCGATCGGCGTGCCGATGCTTTGCGGCGGAGACGAAATCGGCCGCACGCAAAAAGGGAACAACAACGCCTACTGCCAAGACAACGAGACCTCCTGGTTCGACTGGGAACACATGGACGACGAGCTGGCCGCGTTCGTCTCGCGCATGATCCACTTCCGGCACGAGCATCCTGTCTTTCAGCGACGGCGCTGGTTCGTCGGCCGCCAGCTCCGCGGAGCGGAAGTCAGCGACATTGGCTGGTTCAAGCCTGACGGTCAGGAGATGAGCGAAGACGATTGGAAGACCGGCTTCGCGAAAAGTCTGGGAATCTTCCTCAACGGCAAGTCGATCCCCACGCCCGACTCGCACGGTGAACCGATTGTCGACGACAGCTTCTACATTCTGTTCAACGCGCATTACGAGGCCATGACCTTCAAGCTGCCGACCGGTCAGTGGGGAGAGCGATGGGTCAAAATCGTCGACACCAACCGTCCCGTCCCCGACCTGCGCGAACACCATCAGATGCGCGCCGGCGAAGAGATCAAGCTCGAGTCGCACTCCATGATCGTGCTGCGGCGCGTCGATTGATGCCGTAACATTCGCGGCGTCATGGCCGTCTCACCGTCGATGAACTGGCGACGGTTTTTTCTGGAAGCCGCGACCCTGATTGCCGCCGCGATTCTTTGCGCGCTGGTCGCCAACGCGTTTGCATCGCGCGAGCGAAAGCTGGCGGTGGTGAGTCACGGTGTGGCGGCGGGCGCCTCGCCCGCCGCAGTGCAGCCGCGGGCGGCTGCACCCACACCGGTGACGCGAGTGCCTCTCCCACCGCCAACCGCGACAACCGTCAACCGGCCACCGGCAACCAAAAAACCGACAACCGACAACCGACAACCGACAACCCAATTCAACCCCCACCCCGACAAACCGTACATCGAGATTCACGGTGACGACGTCCACGATCTCCACACCAAAGGGGTCCTCTTTCTCGACGCGCGCCGCACTTCGGTCTACGAGCAGGGGCACATTCCGGGCGCGCGCCCGTTCTCGGTTTGGGAATCGGATGTCGACGAGAAAGTCAACAAACTCTACGCCGAGCGGAGCGATCCGAAGGACCAGAATCTGCCCATCGTCATCTACTGCTCCGGCGGCGATTGCGAAGACTCGCACATGCTGGCGCAGAAGTTGTGGGGCATTCAGTTCAACAACATCTACGTCTACAAGGATGGCTTCCCCGATTGGCAGAAAAGAGGACTGCCCATTCACACCGGAGCGAATCCTTGAAGTGGCTGGCCCACCCCTGGCTGGCCATTCGCGTCCAGATCGCGCTGGGCGTCATCTTCGTCGCGGCGGCGCTCCCCAAGATCGTCGACCCGCCGTCGTTCGCGCACATGATCTACAACTACAAGCTGATTCCGTGGGCGCTGGTCAATCCGATGGCGCTGGTGATGCCGTGGATCGAGCTCCTGTGCGGCCTGGCGCTGATTTTCGGAATCTGGAAGGAAACATCGCGGACGATCATCGCGGCGCTGCTGGCCATTTTCATCATCGCGATATCGATCAATCTCGGCCGCGGCAATGCCATCGACTGCGGATGTTTCGATGTCTCAGCGGCCGGCAAGACGACTGCCGAGCGCATCGCAGATATGCGATGGGCGATTCTGCGCGACCTGGGCATGCTGCTGATGGTCGCGCAGCTGTGGTATGCCGCGATGCAGGAGCGTGCTACAGGATCAAGTGCCTGATGCCGAGGGCCACCAGGAAACGGGTGTGACCTGGATGCGGCTGTTCCAGGATACGGATGACGTCGGATTGAAATGTCACGAGTGCGTTCGCATTGCCGCGCTGCGACCATTCATGAAGCTTTTTGAGCGGGTTGTTTGGAGTCCAGATGTATTCCGTTCCGTCCGCGAAACGTAAATATTTCCCGGGCAGCGCCACGCGGGCAACTTCCTGCTGTGTCGTCTCGTCAATGAGCGTCGTGTCCCAGCCGTCTACTTTGGTCGCGTTCCGGAGAAACGAGAAATATCGGCGGAAGAATGACGCCCGTGGATCGACGCCGGCATTCCGAACGGTGATTTCGCCGTCGGCATCGTGCAAGATGAGACTGAGGCCGGTGTAGCGTACTGTGGCGACGTTCTGGCCGGCGAAATCGACCGCAAAATCCCATCCAAAGAGATCCGACGAACCCAACATCGGCGACAACGATCGCCAGCGGAGATCAGATCCTGTGCAAGCAAGGAGCGGGATCATTCCAAGCCGCGCCGACGCGTTACTTAGCGGCGTCGCACTCGCCGAGGCGCTTGCCGCTGTGCTTGATGGTCATCTCGTGGTCCGGCGTTTTCATGTGCATTTCGCCGGAGTAGGCGTCGCCCTCGTACGTGATCTTGCCGTCGCCGGTGACCTTGCGCTCTTCACAATTCATCTTCCAGCCGACGGTGTTGCCGTCGACCGTGACGTCGCTCAGCTTGCATGAAGAATCATTCCGGCCGCGAGGAATCGCGGTTTCGACGTTGGCAGCATCCTCTGGCGTCACGCACTTTGTGAGGGTGCGCGGCGGCATCTGCATCCCGGGCATATCCATCTGCATTGTGATTTCCCACTTCCCGGGCTTCATCGGGTTCCTGGGAGCATCGGCGGCGGCCGCGACGCTACACACGAACACACAGATCGCGATCAAAACGAATGCATTTTTCATAGGCCGGCCAGTATAGCCCGCTAGCGGCGGACCACTCGTGTACGTTGTGGATTGGTAACACGAAGCGCGCCGGTGAGCGCGGCCATCTCGTTCCCGTTTTTCACGAGGACCGAGACGGATCCCGGCGTCACATCAGGCGCAATGGTGAAAGTGGCGTAGACGTAATTGCCGGCGTAAGAAAAATCGGAAACGCGGCGAAAACTCTGGTTGGGGATCTCGAAGGTCGTTACACCGCCCAGGAAGCCATCGCCGGCGACCGCGATCGCGATCGTTTGTCCGGCCGTCAGGATCAGCGGGGTCGCGTCCAGCGACAGATTGTTTGTCCCCGGCGCCATGGCGCCGATGAACTTCGGATTCAGCTTGATGGAGCCAGCGCTGTTGAGAACGAGATTTCCGTACACGCGGCCGGTCTGAATGCGAAGCGGCCCGCCGCCGAAGAACTCCGTTGGAAACGAATATGTTTTTGCGGTCTGCCAGGAGCCGGAGAGGTTTCGCACTTCGACCGGGCCATCGAGCGGTTCGGCATACAAGCGATACGTTCCGGGCGGAACTCCATCGATCTCGAAGTCGCCCCGCTGGTCGGTCAACGCAGTCGCGACCGGCTCGCCGTCGTCGTTGAGCGCGACGACTTGCGCCGCGTAGATGCCGCCGTTATCGCCGGTCACACGCCCGGACAGTGTCGCCCCCGTCGACATCGGATCGGTTTTCGGATAGAGACTCGCGATCGCGACGATGTCATCGCTGTCGAGCGACGCGCTGCCGCCGCGTCCAACAAATGGATACATCACCGACGACAAGACCGCTGAATGATCGAGGCCGAGGAGATGGCCGACTTCGTGTTCGACGAGCAGCTGCAGATTGAAACGGTTCGGCACGACTGACGGATCGATCTGGATGTCGCCCTCGATGATGTGACCGGAATCGTCGTACCAGTTCGTCGTCAATGCCAGGAAATTCTGCCCCTTGAAAAGATCATCGACGAAAGTGACGCTGTTCTGGCCATCCTTGCCGGGCTGCGTATTGATCACGCCCAGCGGTTGAAAGGTGACGCGCGCATCGTCGACGTCCGTCCACTCTTTGAATGCGCGATCGATCAGCCCTGCTGGAAACGCGTTGGCGACTTTGCGATCGACCGCATAACGCAGCGGAAAAGCGCCGTTCGGCCATGCCACCGGCACCGGATTTCCGTTGACCTGATAGGTCAGGCGCACGCCCGCAAACGCCGGCACGGCAGCGAGTGCCAGGACCGCCAGGATGCCTGTTCGAGAAGCGGACATTTGCCGAGCTAATCTGCAACCGAAGTGCCACTCAAATAACTGCGATCAGGTCGATCTCAAGCGCCGCCCCACGTGGGAGTTGCGCGACGCCGACCGTCGACCGCGCCGGCTTATGATCGCCGAAGTACTGGGCGTAGATCGAATTCAGAGTCTGAAAATTGCCGAGGTCGGTAAGGTAAACCGTGGCGCGGGTGACGTTGCGAAAGTCCGCCCCCGCTGCGCGCAGGACGGCGCGGAGATTATCGAAAACCCGTCGCGATTGCGCCGCGAAATCGCCTTCGATCAGATTGCCGCTGACGGGGTCGAGTGGAATCTGGCCTGAAAGATAAAGCGTGTTGCCGCTCCGCACGGCCTGCGAATACGGCCCGATCGCGTGCGGCGCCTCTTTGGTGGCAATGAAATCCATCTCGTTCTCCAAACTGGACGGGCTAAAGCCCGTCCTGCCTGTCGGCGTGACAGTATAATCGCTGGACTGATGGCGGTTTATCCCGGAAACAGTGCCCTGTCCACTGCGGTCAAAGACCGCGTCATCTCGACCTTCCAGCAGACCGTGACTCTCTACAAGCAGGGCCGCACCGAGGAGGTCGTCCAGGGCTGCGGGCTGATTCTGCGCATGGATCCGCTGTTCGATCCGGCCAAGAAGCTGATGGAGAAGGCGCGCAATCCGGCCGCCCCCATCGACGTCGACGCGCTGATCGCCTCCGATCCGATCGCGGAGGCCCGATCGGCCATGCAGGCGCGCAATTTCCAGAAGGTCGTCGACATCACCACAGAGATTCTCACCAACGATCTGACCAACGATGAGGCGCGCATTCTCAACGAGCAGGCGCGCGAGAAGATGGAGGCGGCGCCGTTCGTCGATCAGTTCATCAAGAAAGCAGAACAGGCAATCGCGAAGGGCGACGCCGAGACCGCCAGAGCGAGTCTGGAGAAAATCCGCACGCTCGATGGCGACGACACCGCCATTGCGCGCATCGAAGGCGGCATCAAGGGTATGAAACCTCCCGCCACCGCCAGTCCATCGTTTGTTGTCGACACTCCTGCGGCAGGCGGAAGCCGAGCGTCGACGCAGGCGAGCGATTTCGGATTCACGTTCGAAGAAGAAAAGGCAGCCGCACCAACGCCGCCGCCCTCATTCTCGTTCGACTCACCTTTCTCGTCGACTCCACCGCCGTCGGCGCCGGCCGCGCCGGCGAGCAACTTCTCTTTCGATACGCCACCGCCTTCACCGGCCTTCGCTTTTGACACTCCGCAGAAGACGGCATCGGGCGAATTCGATTTCGCAACCGCGTCGATCGAGACGACTCCCGACGACCAGGCCAAGGTGCAGCAGTATCTCGCCGACGGCGATCGCGCCTTCGAAGGCGGCGACTACCAGACGGCCATCGACGTCTGGTCGCGCATTTTTCTGATCGATGTCACCAACGAGCAGGCCTCAGAACGGATCGAACGCGCGAAAGCAAAGCGCCGCGATATCGATCAGAAGGTGGAGACGCTGCTCGCGACGGGCATTCAGGCCTTCGATCGGGGCGATCGAGATGCTGCCCGCGACACCTTCTCGAAATTGCTGCAGCTCGATCCACACAACCCCTCCGCCCAGGAATACATGGACAAGCTGAGCGAGGTCGGCGTCGAAGGAGGCGCAGCCGGTTTTGCCTCTGCCTACACCACACCGAAAGCAGCAGCGCCGCCGCCACCGACGGATGTTTGGGGAGAGGAGAAGGAACCGCTATCGGACGTGTTGGTTCCCCCGCCGCCCGCGCCCGCCGCTGCCACCCCCACCGCCCGCAAGCCCGCGGCTGCCAAGGCGGCGCCGAAAGCCGCTCCGGCAGCGGCTCCGAGCTCCGGTTCGGCCATGCGCGCGATTCTGGTGGTGGTGGTCCTGGCGATCCTGGCGGCAGGCGGATGGTTCGCGTACACAAAGTTCATGGCGAAGCCGGCCGTCGACACGACCGCGGCCTCATCGATCTTCGAACACGCCAACTCGCTTGCCCAAAAGGGGCAATACGACGCCGCCATCGCGCTGCTGCAGGACGTCAAGCCGAATGATCCGCAGCACGACAAGGCGCTCACCATGATCGCCGACTTGCAGGCGAAAAAGTCGAAAGCGTCCACCATGGTCAATGGCCGGCCGGCCGATGACGTCTATCAGGAAGCAATCACCAATGCCAAGGCGGCCTTCGAGGCTCGTGATTACGACGCGGCCAAGAAAGCACTCGACTCTGCCGCGCGCATCAAGCCCCTTCCTCCCGACATGAAGGCGATGTACGACAACGTCGCAGGGCAGGTCGGCAAGCTCGAGGGAGCGAAAGCGCTCTTCGACAGTCAGAAGTATCAGGAAGCGCTCACGAATCTGCAGGGCCTCGCTCAGCAGGATCCGCAGAATCAGAGCATCCGCCGGATGATCACCGACTCCCACTTCAACCTCGGAGCCATCGCGCTGCAGGAGGAGCGGACCGACGACGCGGCGCGCGAGTTTGATCAGGTCCTGAGAACCGAGCCGAATGACGAGCTCGCGAAACGCTCCAAGCTCCTTGCCGACCGCTACAATGGACAACCTAAAGATTTATTGTATAAAATTTACGTGAAATATTTACCGATGCGTAAAGCATCGTAGGGGTGCGCAGCGCGCGCCCGGGAGGGTGGGTGCAGCGATTTGACGAGGTCGAGCTCGAACCGGTGGTCTTCGAGCCGTCTCCAGCGACGACGGACCTGACGCACGCTTCGCGTTTTCGCCGCCTCCTCGCGCTGCTGACCGATCTCTCTCTTTTCGCCGCCCTCGCATTGGCGCTTTCGCCGCTGCTGCCGGCATCGCGCAACTGGACCGCGCTCGCGGGCCTGGCGGGATTCGTCGTCATCGTGTCGTATTACTACTTCGTCGGCACGTGGCTTCTGTGGGGCAAAACGATCGGCGGGACAATTTTCGACGTGAAGGTGATCTCGGCCGGCAACGACGCGATGGCGCTCAGGCGTACGTCGCTGCGCTGGTTGGGCGTGCTGCTTTCTTTGATGAGCGGCGGAATCGGCTTCGCACTGGCACTGCTTCCGTCGCGAAAGTCACTCCCCGATCTGATCTCGGGGACCCGATGCGTGTCGGCCGTCTAACGCGAGCGGCACGCGTAGGTCGCGCGATGACGCCTTCCCCGCCTCCACCCACGCCATCCTCGTGATCAGCGATCCGAGCAGCGAGGACGCTGCCGCCGCTTTTCGAAAGCGCGCCATGCGCAAGAGCAGCGGCAGCGGACCGGAAAAGAATCCGCCGATGCGCGTGGTGATCCCGGTGGCGCCGCGGCGCAGCGGATCGGAGGCTTCGGCACGATCGGTCTCGATCCGATAACCGAAGTACGTCTCCAGCGCTGCCGCCGCCAGTCCGAGGACGTTGAGCGCTTGCTCGTTGTGACCGGCCAGCTCCAGCATCGATACTGCCGACGCCAGCGCGGAAGCGCCGAAGTGGATCGGCAGAAGCGAAACGTGTTGCGACCACACCGGAATCGCGGTTGCACCGATCAGCACGCCGGTGTACGTCGCCATGACCAGCCCTGTCGCAGCCGAGAGAATCGCGGAGGCGTCGCCGATGAGCTCGACCGGCAAGCGCGTTCGCTTTCGCATTTCGTCGGCGAAAAGTGCTGCCGACGCGAACGTGCCGAACGCGGTCAGCGTCCACGCGCCGACCGACATCGGACTCTTAACTTTGAATACCCGGAGCATGTTGAGGAAACGCTCGGGACGTCCGAGGTCCGCGACCAGGAGCGGGCCGGAGAGGAGGGCGCCCGCGCCGGCGATCCATCGCGCGTCGCTGACGAGATCGCGGTCGGCGCCCGCAACTTGCGCCGCCGCCCCCACCACCGCCGCCGCCCCTGCCGCCCCGCCCACGAAAAAGTAGGCCGGCACTTCCCACGTCCACACCGGCTCCTTGAGCAGCGGCATGCCGTAGTAGCCGCCGTCCGGTTTGATCGGCACGGCGTTGCGGCGCAGCTCTTCGAGACGCGATTCGGTGATCATGCTCCCCTCACCCGGCCCTTCGGGCGCTCGCGCGAGAGTCCCTCTCCCGCTTGCGGGAGAGGGTGCCGCGAAGCGGCGGGTGAGGGCCGGCCACATAACGCGAACGCCAGCAGCGATCCGATTGCCATCGCCGCCGCGCCGACCGCGACGGCATTCCACCCCGGTTTCAGCAGAGTCGTGGGCACGACCGGGTCGGGGGGGAGGTTGTAGGTTTTCGGATCGCCGCGCACGAGAAAGAATGCGTGCGTGCCACCGACGCTCGACGACTTCGGATTGTAGATTGTGGCGTCCGCCATGCCGGCGGCGTGCAATTGCGCGATGCGGTGATCGGCGGCCTTCTCCAATGCGTCGAGATCGCCGAAGAGGATCGATCCGGTCGGACACGCTTTCGCGCACGCCGGTTCGAGTCCCACTTTTTGTCGGTCGTAGCAGAACGTGCACTTGAACGCGCGACCGTCGTCAGGGCGACGATCGATGACGCCGAACGGACAGGTGACCACGCAGTAGCCGCATCCGTTGCAGATGTCCGGCTGCACGTAGACGCTGCCGAACTCCGTGCGCACGATCGATCCGGTCGGACACGCTTCGAGGCATCCGGCATTTTCGCAGTGCTTGCAGACATCGGATGAGAATTGCCACGTCATCAGATCGGGCGCGTTGCCTCCCGAGCCGATCGATGCGTCGTGCTCGACGAACTTCACATGGCGCCAGGTCGAGTGACCTAACGCAAGAGTGTTGTCGTACGAGAGACCCGACCATCGAAAGCCGTCGTCGGGGACGTCGTTCCATTCCTTGCACGCGACTTCGCACGCTTTGCATCCGATGCACAGCGTCGAGTCGGTGAAGAATCCGGTTACGGCCATGTCTCCTCACCCGGCCTTCGGCCGGCGAGGGCCATCGATATCCTTCGCCCCGCTTGCGGGGAGAAGGTACCGCGAATCGGCGGATGAGGGGCTCTTGCGGATGCTGCAGCTCAGACCCTTCGTCTCCATGATCCGGACATTCGGCTCTTCCGAGATCGCGACGAGGTCGTTGACGATGTCGCCCTTGACCAGGCCGCGATATCCCCAGTGATATGGAAGGCCAACGTGATGCACGCGGCGGCCATCGAGCTGCAGCGATGGCATGCGACCGGTCACCAATGCGCGCGCCTGAATCGATCCGCGGGCCGTGCTGATGGTGATCCACTCCCCATTCGTCACTTCCACCTCCTCGGCCAGCTCCGGAGAAATCTCGGCGAAAAGTTCCGGCTGCAGCTCCGCCAGATGCGTGAGCGTGCGCGACATTCCGCCGGCGGTGTGGTGCTCGGTCAACCGATAGGTCGTGAGGATGTACGGGAATCGTTTGTCGGGAGACTTCGCGTACGGATTGTCGGGGCGCTCTTTCCGATCGGCGGCCGGATTTTTCGCCTGCTTCGGATAGAGAGTGTTCTTGATGTTCGATTCCAACGGCTCGTAATGTGTTGGCAGCGGACCATCCTTCAATCCCGAGGCCACCCAGATCCATCCGACGCCGTCGGGATGCATGATGAATGGCAGGTCGTCTTTTGAGCCCGGTCGATTCTTCCCGGTGAAGTCGGGAACGTCGTCGCCAGTCCACTCGCCTTTTGCGTCATCCCACCAAACTAATTTTTTGCGATCGCTCCACGGTTTGCCGTCCGGCGCCGCTGAGCAGCGGTTGTAGAGGATGCGGCGGTCGAGCGGCCACGCAAATCCCCAGCCGTGACCATAGCGACCGCGCGGTTCGCGTTTGTTCGCTTTGTTCTCACCATCGAACACGCCGGAGTAGATCCAGCAGCCGCAGGCGGTGGAACCATCGTTTGTTAATTCGGAGAAGTTCTTGACGGGTGATCTCGAGGGATGAGGGCGGAGGGATGAGGGATGATCGGAGGCTGTTGTCTCATCCCTCAGCCCTCCGCCCTCATCCCTCATCCCTCCGTCTTCATCCCTCATCCCTCCACCCTCATCCCTCATCCCTCCGCCCTCATCCCTCCATCCGTGGATCTCGCGCAGCACCTCCTCGGCATCGTCGTCGTGATAGCTCCATGTCAAGGCGCGAAGGCCGGCGTCGCGAGGACGATCCGTCGCGCGCGCTTTCAAGCGACGCCCGAGCTGCACCATGAAATCGAGATCGCTGCGCGCGTCGCCCGGCGGTTCGATGGCCTTCTGCCGGAACTGCAGCGTCCGCTGCGTGTTGGTGAACGTCCCCGCCTTCTCCACATGCGACGCCGCGGGAAAGAAGAAGATTTCGGTCGCGATGTCGTCGGGATTCAGCTCGCCACTTGCCACTTCGGGCGAATCGCGCCAGAAAGTCGCCGTCTCGGTCTCGACGAAATCGCGCACGACGAGCCATTTGAGATTTCGCAGTGCCGTGCGCTCGAGCTTCGCGTTAGGCGCACCGACGGCCGGATTCTGCCCCATCACAAACAGACCCTCGAGTTTTCCGTCGGCCATGTCGAGCCAGTAACCGAAATGGGAATGATCGCCGGTCAGCTTGGGCAGCCATCCGAATCCAAAATCATTGGCGGATATCGCGGCATCGCCGTAGTACGCCTTCAGCAGGCTGATGATGTACTTGTCGAGGTTGTACCACCAGCCCTTCGACGACCGATGGCTCTGGATGTAAGTCGCAAGAGTGGTTTCGTCCTGCACGGGCATGGGGAGATATCCGGGAAGAAGATCAAAGAGCGTGGGAATGTCCGTCGATCCCTGAATGGATGCGTGACCGCGCAACGCGAGAATGCCGCCGCCCGGCCGCCCGATGTTGCCGAGCAGCAGTTGGAGGATCGAAGCGGCGCGGATGATCTGCACACCCGTGGAGTGCTGCGTCCATCCGACGGCGTAGCAGATCGCTGCCGTTTTCTCACGGCCCGACGCGCTGGTGAAGACGTCGGCGACCTCGAGAAATTCTTTTTTCGGAATTCCGCACATCTGCTCGACGAGCTCCGGCGTGTAGCGTGCGAAGTGGCGCTTCAGAACCTGGAAGACGCATCGCGGATGCTGGAGCGTTCGATCCTGCTGTGTTTCTTCGTACTGCCACGACTCAGGATCGTATTTCCTCCCATCCCAGCCGGAGAAGAGTCCGCCCAGATCTTCGGTGTCCTTGAAATCGGATCGAAGAATTGCCGGCGCGTTGGTGTAATGGATGACGTAATCGCCAAAGTAACGGTCGTTCGCAATGGTGTAGTGGATCAGCGCGCCCAGGAAAACGATGTCGCTGCCGGCGCGCAGCGGCAGCCAGTAATCGGCCATCGCGGAAGTGCGAGTGAAGCGCGGATCGACGTGGATGATCTTCGCTCCATTCTTCTCGCGCGCTTCGATGACCCACTGGAAGCCGACGGGGTGATTCTCGGCCATGGACGATCCCATGATCAGGATGGCGTCAGCGCTGGCGAGATCCTGTTGCGCGGTCGTGGCGCCGCCGCGCCCGAATGATGTGCCCAGACCGGGCACGGTGGAGCTGTGTCATATCCGCGCCTGATTGCTCAGGCACACCATTCCCAGCCCGGCCGTGAAGAGCTTCTTGATGAGGTAGTTTTCTTCGATGTCGAGCGTCGCGCCGCCGAGGTGCGCCATGCCGGTGGTATGCATGACGTCGTCGCGATACGTCCGCTCGCGCGTCTGCCACACGCGGTCGGCGACCATGTCGAGCGCTTCGTCGAGATCGATGTCGAACCAATCGCGCCCGTAAGGCGGCCGATATTTCACTCTTGCGGCGCGCCCAGGATGTGTGACCAACTCGAAAGAGGCCGCCCCTTTGGGGCAGAGATGGCCGCGCGAGATCGGCGACTCGGGATCACCCTCGATCGAGATCAGCTTTCCGTCACGATGGTAAACAAGTTGACCACATCCGACACCGCAGTAGGGACAGATGGATCGCGCGACTTCGGCGCCGTCGTGTTTGGGCCGCAGCGACCGCGTGGCATCGCTCATCGACTCGACGCCTGTTCCGTCGGCGCCGCTTTGCAGTTGTCGGATGAGCGGCCACTTAAGAAGAAGCTCGGCGAGCATATGCAACTTGGGAGATGAAGCTGTCGTAGGGCAACCTACTTCGGCAACAAGGCACAGGGGACGACGTTGAACCCACTCCAGACCGTGTTTGTGGCCGCGACGATGGGCTGATCCGAGGTTACTCGCAGCGTGATTGCGACGTTCGTATCCGTGGCGAGATTACCCTGTGCCGTGAACCACGACAGCATCATCGTGTTGGCCGGAGCAAGCGTCACCGTCGAAGTGCCGGTCTGGCCGGGATAAAGCGGAGCGGGATCGCCGGGAGGAATCGTCCCTGGGCTGATGGCGATCGGCGCACCGGAGAGATTCGTTCCGTTCTTGTTGAGGAAGTTAGCGCTGACGTTCGCTGTGGAACCACTGCCGTTGTAGACGAAGAGGAACTCCGTCGTGGTTCCGGCGTTGTTGTAATTGATCGGTGTGCAGACGTACACAAAGGGAGGTCCGCCCCCGGAAGTAGGCCCCGGAGGACCGGCAGGTCCAGTAGCGCCGGTGGGCCCGGGAGGCCCTTGAGGTCCGACCTGGTTCCACTGCACACGCGTTTCGTTGGTGTGGCATGCAGTGCTCGCGTCGACAAGACGCATCATGCCGTTGCCGCTGTTGACGCATGCTTCGAAAACCGTGGCGTCGGCCTGCGCTGGCGCGAAGACAACCAGGAAAAGAGGAACTGCGAACGAACCCAAGCCAGCTAGACGCATCGAACGCTCCTTTACGGGCAGAGAGTGCGTTCTAATCTATCCCAAAACTCGAGCCGCGTTCCCTTGTCCAGCCTCATTTCGCCGTCAGCCCGTGCCCGATCGGATACAACCCCGGCAAACTGATCGGCAGCTTGCCTTTGAATTCGATCTCGCCGGTGATCGCGCGGACCATGGCCATCTCCGCCAGCGGTGAAGTGTCGTACGTGACGATGTAGCTCGGCATCTCAGGGATGTGCGTTAGAACATACGGGCTTCCGAACACGGTCAACACAAACGGCTTCTTCATGGCGGCCAGGTCGCGCAACAGCGCGATTTCAGCCGGTGTCAGCGCAATGGATCCCTTATAGGCGGCGACGCGAATGTAGCCGTTGACGACAATCGCATCGCCGGTCTGCGCCAGCTTGCGAACCAGATCGAGCTCGGTGGGCGTGCTCTGATCGTCGACCTGGACGGTCACTGCGCGGGGGAAACGCTTCGGCAACTCGGCGGCGGCCAGGCGTCCAGACACGCCTTCGCGCCAGCCCGTGCGCGTGTCGAGCAGATTGATCTGCACCACGCGCAGATCGGGCGACGGTCTGAGCGGCAACACCTGCCGTTCATCGCGCACCAGAGTGATGGCGTTGTCGGCGATGCGCTGCGCGAAGTCGCGATTCTCGCGCGTGCCCAGCACGGTCATGAGTCGGTAGACATCAACGAAGCGATTTTTGGGATTGGCAAGGTCGAAGCGCGCTTTGGCTCGCAGAATCCGGCGCACCGAGACGTCGATCCGCGACTCGGTTAGGCGCCCGCTTTCCAGCGCGGACTTGATGGCCCGGAAGGAATCTTCCACGCTCGGAGGAATCAGGATGATGTCGGCGCCCGCTTCCACCGCTCGCAAGGTCGCGTCGTCGTTCTTGAAGTTCGCCGAAACGCCCCGCATGGTCATGGCATCGGTAAACACGATCCCGTCGTAGTGCAGCTCGTCCCGCAGGATGCCGGTCATCACGTTCTTCGAGAGTGTCGACGGCAACCCTTTCTCCGGCTCGATCTGCGGCAACCAGATGTGCGCCGACATGAACGCCGCCACTCCCTGATCGACCGCCGCCCGGAACGGCGGAAGCTCGACCGATTCGAGGCGCTGCGCGGGCACGTTGAGCACCGGCATCTCCAGGTGGGAGTCGCTGGCGACATCGCCATGCCCCGGAAAGTGTTTGGCGGTGGCCATCTGGCCGTTCTCCTGGGCACCGCGAATATAGGCCCTCACGAATCGCGACACCGTGGCCGGATCTTCGCCGAATGCCCGGATGTTGATGATCGGATTCTCGGGATTGTTTTGAACGTCAGCGACGGGATAGAAATTGACGTTGACGCCGATGGCCCGGCCTTCCTGAGCCGTGACTTTCGCCGCCTCGTAGGCCAGGCGCTCGTCGCCGGTCGCTCCGATGGCCATCGCCAGCGGAAGGCGCGTCGCTCCGAACAGCACGTAACCGACGCCGCCCTCGAAGTTGTCTGAGATCAGCAGCGGCACCTTGGCCAGCTTTTGCATCTCATTGATCGCCAGCGCGACGGGCGTGGGATCGCCGCCGTATACGTGCACGCCGCCGACGTGGAATTCCACGATGTTGCGGCGCACCTTGACAAATTCATCGCTGTCGACGTTTCGAAAAGAGCCGACTTCGTACCCAGGCATGATCATCTGCCCGATCTTTTCGTCGAGCGACATGGAGCGGAGCGTTTTCTCGACCCAGCGCGGTGGAGCGCCGGTGACCTCACCGGCGCGCGCCGCCGAGGTCGGCGGCGCTCCACCGAAAAATAGAAGACAAATTGCCAGGAAGCGCTTCACAACCGCGGAGCATACCTTCGCGGATCGGATTCGTGCATCAGGTCGTACACGCCGCGGAAGATGGTCTCGCGATTCGGCTTCGACCAGTAGTCCCCGTCCGAGCCGTACGCCGGGCGGTGCTCCTTGCCCGAGATCGCGCGCGGCTCGGAGTCGAGCCATTCGTAACCATGATCGCGCTCGATCACTTGCTGCATCATGTAAGCGGTCGCGCCGCCGGGGACATCTTCGTCGATGAACGCGATCCGGTTCGTCTTCTTGAGCGAGCTCGAGATCACGCCGCGCACATCGAAGGGCAGCAGCGTCTGCACGTCGATGATTGCAGCGCTGACTCCGACCGTGGCGAGAAGATCGGCCGCCTCCATGACGATGCGCGTCGTCGCTCCATAGGTCACGAGTGTGACATCCGATCCCTCTCGCAGCACCTCCGGGACGCCCAGCGGGACGGTGAATTCCGAGATGTTCGACGGGAGTTTTTCTTTGACGCGATAGCCGTTCAGCACTTCGACCAGCAGCGCCGGATCGTCCGATCGCAGCAGCGTGTTGTACATGCCGGCCGCCTGGGTCATGTTGCGGGGGACGCAGACGCGCATTCCGCGGACCAGATTGATGATGCCCGCCATCGGCGATCCGGAATGCCAGATGCCTTCCAGCCGATGTCCGCGCGTGCGAATGATGGCCGGACATTTCTGCCCGCCGCGCGTGCGCCATCGCATGGTGGCCAGGTCGTCCGACAAAATCTGAATCGCGTACAGCAGGTAATCGAGATACTGCACCTCGGCGATCGGACGCAGACCGCGAAGTGCGGCGCCGATGGCCTGGCCGACGATCGTGCATTCGCGGATGCCGGTGTCGGAAACGCGCAGCGGGCCGTATTTTTCCTGCAGGCCGGCGCAGCCCTGGTTCACGTCCCCGAGTTTGCCGACGTCCTCGCCGAAGATGATCACCCGCGGATCGCGGCGCAGCGCGTGATCGAAGCAGTGATTGATGATCTCGAATCCGTTGAGCACCGGCGCATCGTCGGCGTAAGTCGCCGGCACTTCCGGAACGTCCGACCTTCCGTACAGCGCGTCATCGTAGCGCTGGTCGTTGATCCGCTCCTGCTCGCGATACCAGTCCACGATCTCTTCGTGGCCTGGATTCTCGATCAGCGCGCCCGCCAGCGCGCGCATGGCGTCGCGTCGGAAGGGCGCCTGAATTTTCTGGAGCTCCTCTTTCGCCGATTGCGCGCCTAACCGATCGAGGAAATCGATGACCGTTCTTACATCGGCGTCGATCGGCGCGCGATACGCTTCCCAGGCGCGGCGCTGTGCTTCCCGTACCAGGCGGATGTCGTCGCGTTCGTAGCGATCGAGCTCGTCGGTGCTGGCGATGCCCTGCGCGATCATCCATTCGCGCATCTTGCGGATGCAATCGAATTCCGTCTCCCACTCCAGCCGTTCTTTCGATTTGTATCGCTCGTGACTGCCGGAGGTGGAGTGTCCCTGCGGCTGCGTCATCTCGATGACGTGGATGATCGCCGGCACATGTTCCATCCGCACGATCGCGGCGGCGTGGATGTACGTCTCGCACAGCGCGGGATAGTCCCACCCCTTGACGGTGTAGATGTCGTAACCCTGCTTCTGTTTCGGCTCGCGCTGAAATCCCTTCAGCAGCTCCGACAGATCCCCTTTGGTGATCTGAAACTCGTTCGAGACCGAGATGCCGTAGTTATCGTCCCAGATCGAGACCAGCATCGGCGCCTGCAGAACGCCGCCGGCGTTGATGGTCTCCCAGAACATTCCCTCGGCGCAGCTGGCGTTGCCGATCGTTCCCCAGGCCACCTCGTCGCCGTCGTGCGAGAACTGCGTCATCGACTTCAGCACGTCGACTTCGCGATAGAGCTTCGAGGCCCACGCCAGACCCAGGAGTCTGGGCATCTGCGAGCCGGTGGGAGAGACGTCGGCCGAGGAGTTGTACGCGTCGCTCTGATTTTTCCAGGAGCCGTCGGGATTGAGCAGCCGCGACGCAAAGTGAGCGTTCATCGAGCGCCCGGCCGACCATGGGTCATGCTCGATATCGGGGTTGGCGTAGAGCTGGCCGAAGAGCTCGTCGAGCGTTCCCATTCCCGCGGCCAGCATGAAGGTCTGGTCGCGGTAGTAGCCCGATCGCCAGTCGCCCTTGCGGAACGCGCGCGCCATGGCCAGCTGCGCGACTTCCTTGCCGTCGCCGAAGATGCCGAACTTCGCTTTGCCGGTGAGGACTTCTCTGCGGCCGATCAGGCTGGCCTGACGGCTGCGAAATGCGACGCGATAGTCCTCGACGATGCTCTCGCGAGTGAACTCCGTGCGGATTTGCTGCGACTGCTCAGGTGTCGACATGTTTCTTCGTGCATAAGTCGCCGCCCTGATGGGGTCGCCGCTTCGGAAGAATCGTAACACTGAAGGGATGAGGGATGAGGGCTGATATGTGACTTCATCCCTCAGCCCTCCGCCCTCATCCCTCACGAGTTGTCCAGCTCCTCCACCGCCCGCCCCAGCATGGTCGCAACGCGGTCGGCGTCGGGGCTCTCGCAATAGACGCGGATCATCGGCTCGGTGCCCGATTTGCGGAACAAGATCCACGTTCCGTCGCCGAAGTTCATCTTCACGCCGTCCTTCTCTTCCAGATTGAGGAAGCGGATGCCGAACGCGGCGTTGAGTTTGCCGGCGCGGACGCGCGCGATGAGTCGCTCGCATTGCTCGATCGGGCGATGCACATCGCGCCGGTCGTAGTGCAGCGCGCCGAATTCGTTTTCCATCCGCGCCACGATCGTCGACAGCGGCAGGCCGAAGTGCGCCAGGCATTCAGCGACCAGCAGGCCGGAGAGCACGCCGTCGCGCTCGGGGATGAAGGATCCGAATCCGATCCCGCCGCTCTCTTCGCCGCCGATCAGAATGTTTCGCGTCAGCATCAGGTCGGCGACGTACTTGAAGCCGATCGGGGTTTCGTGGAGAGGAACGTCGAGTGCCTTGGCAATCCGTTCGATGAGGCGGGTGGTGGAGAACGTCTTCACGATCTCGCCGCTCATTTTTTTCTCGCGAACGAGGTAGAGCGTGAGGAGCGAGATGATCTTGTGCGGCGAAACGAAATCGCCGCGCTCGTCGAGGACGCCCAGGCGATCGGCGTCGCCGTCGTTGCACAGGGCCAGGTCGTATTCGCCGGTCAGCATCACATTGTGAGCGGCGTTGAGATTCTCAGGAATCGGCTCCGGATTTACGCCGCCAAAGGCAGGATTGATGTCGCCGCGCACGGTGTCGACGACCGTCGTCACGAGCTTCTCCAGGGTGCGCCGCAGAATTCGGGCGTTGCCGACGTAATCGATGCCCAGAACTCTCGATGGAACTTGTGCCGCCACGCCGTGGATCGGATCGTGAAGGATCGCCAGGCGGGCATCGAGAATCTTCTTGATGTCGGCACGCTGCCGCAGCGCAGCGACATAGTCATCGAGAACGTTTTCTTCGACCATCGACCCCCCCTCGCGCGCGTCGCGCTGTCCGAGAGAGTCGCCGATGGCGCGATACATCTCCGGCAGGGCCGAGCCGCCATACCACGCCTTGAATTTGATTCCGTTGTAGTTGGCGGGATTGTGACTGGCGGTGATCACGACACCGCCAAGAAGTCGTCGATGCTGGACCGCGAACGAGATCGTCTGCGACGGCGTCGGAGAATTCGAGAGCACCACGCTGTAGCCGGCCAATTTCAAGGCCTCGGCAGCGGCGACGGCGAACTCCCGCGACAGGAAACGGCGATCGTAGCCCACCACCAGCGTGTTGCGATCGATGTCGCGCGGCGGATCGAGCTTGCGCGCCGCGACAGCGATGGCATCGCTCACGCGGCGGACGTTGTCGAAGGTGAAGGTGTCGGCGATGACGGCACGCCAGCCGTCGGTGCCAAAGGCGATGTCGTTTGGAGAGGTCACCGGCCGGCTATTGTAGGTCACCGTAAAAAAATCAAATGCGCGTAGGATTCGTACATGCGGATTCGAGCCACGCTTATCGCGCTACTGTTGATCGCAAGCCTCAGCACCGCTCAGGTGCCTGGTCCGATGATCCCTCTCACGAACACGAGATATCGCGGCCCCGGAGTCCCTTCGATCGCGTCTCTCGCAACAAATGGCCAAACAACCATTGCAGCGTGGCGGACACCCACCGACATTCGCGTATCGCGTATCGATGGCCGCAGCGCTGGCGTTCCTGTTCTGCGCGACTCTTCGAGCGCCTCGGTCGGTCGGCCGGCACTGACTGCTGTGGGAATGTCATACCTCGTCGCGACGTCGGTCTATGGTGAGATCCACCTCGCATTTCTCGATTCCGAAGGACGACTTACAGGGACTCCGCCTGCTCTGCTCACAGACTCCTACGATGTCGTCGCGGCATCGACGGGGGACACGATTTTGCTCCTGTACAGTCGCGTTCTTTTTGGACATCCTGGACTTGAAGCAAGCATCCTCGATAGCGGCGGTCGCGTCATACGCGCAGGCATCAGTCTCGACTCTCGTCAATTGAACAGGAGTTTGCTGCGTTTCGCGATAGTTACAAACGGACGGTCCTATCTCGTAACTGAGTCGTACTTCGATGCCATTAAAGTCTTCGCAGTTGACAAAAACGGAACGGTCGCTCCGCCGTTCGTCTTGGAAGGACCTTCCACAGATGCGTATGGGCGGCACGTCGCTGCCGCATCAAATGGAAATGCATACTTTGTAGTTTGGTCATCGAGCGGCACTCTGCGTGGGCAGCCCTTCGACAGCGGTGGAAATGCGGCAGGCTATCCGACCCTCGTTGCGGAGGGGCCTTCGACCGTTCCAGGTCCATATGCGCCGCGCGTTGCGTGGGACGGCTCGCAATACGTGTGCATCTACCTGCTTGGATACGACGGTGCTTCTGGAACATCCGGCTCGATCCGAATCGCGCGAATCGATCCCGACTCTCGGCGTGTCGCCACAGAAGTTACTGACACCGTCCTTTCCACGTTTCCTGACATCGTCAGCGGCAGCCGAGGCACAGTTGCAGCGTGGAGTGCCCGTGAAACCTATCTAACGTGGGAAAGTGGCGAGCGCGGACCCGATTTGAACGGCGGCGCGGTCGTTGGCGCGTTCGTTACCGGCGCATTGATGAGCCAACCGTTCCCGATCTCCATCGGAGCGAATGATCAGGTCAATCCGGTAGGTATTTCCAACGGCACGGAGACATTGGTCGCCTGGGTCGAGCGAAGCGCTGACGGAGCTGCTCTGAGAACAGGAATCGTCACCGCTACCGGGAGTTGGAAAGAGGGGGCGGAATTCTCACTCTCCAGCTTCGCAACCATCAAGCCTGTAGTGGCAACGGACGGCCGCAATTTTCTTGTCGCTTGGGGCAATAGCGCGGTTCGCATCGATCCGAATGGAATGCCAATTGACCTGGTGCCGCTTACGCTCGACCAAAATTTGAGTGTAACGTCGGCCTCCTACGACAATTCCAATTACGCGCTCGTTGGCAATTATTCAGGACCGGGTCGAGGAATTGCAGGCACGCTCGTTTCGCCGACCGGCTCTATCGGTAGGTTGGTACTAATCCGACCCCAAACATCTTCCGATTACCCTCTTGATCCGCAGATCGCGTCGAGCGGCAGCGGATTTCTGATGACTTTCTCGAGGATCGAAAACTGTCCCTTTCCATGCATTGCAGGCCAATCCGGTAGTGCGATGCTTCTTCAATCAGACCTTACCCGCGCCGGCAAAAACGAAATCGTTTTGTATGACGACGCTGTGATTGGAACCGCAGTAGCCTGGAATGGTCTCGAATACCTTGCCGTAGTCAGAAATTACGGTGAGGTGCTCGGACGTCGAATTTCCCGCGAAGGAGTCAATCTCGATTCGACAGCGATTCCGATTGCCGCGCCGACCCCACTTTCCAGAATCAGCAAGCTTTCCCTCATCGCAACCGGGCCGCGTTTCTTCATTGCGTGGCGAAACGAGACCGGACCCGTGGAAATGACCCTGGCAGCCATCGAGAATGATGGGACAGTTTCCTCATTCGCCAAATTCAACACTGGAATCGATTCGTCGAGCGACCCAAAGCTCATCGCGCGGACGTCCAACGATGTGAACATCTTTGCGTCTGCGAATCTCGTCGAGACGCCATACTACGGTGCCGAGCGCATCGTGCGGCAGACTCTGTTCACTGCGGCGCCCAAGCCACCCGCACCTCGCCTGACTGCCGGCGTGTTGGATGGGGGCAGCACGACTCTGCAATGGACGGGAGTCGCAGATGCGATCGGCTATCGCGCCGAATACCAGGATGGCAACGACGGCTGGCTCGAAGCAGAAGGTTTTCTCGGGTCGGATCGCACGTCCGCAACCCTTCGGGGCCTGCGCGAAGGGGCCAACTACCAATTTCGAATTCGAGCATGGGGCTTGAACGGCGTCTCCTCGTATTCAAACGAAGTGTCTCCGACGAGACTCAGACGTCGAGCTTCGTAATCCGACTACTGACGAAAGATGCCGCCTGACAACGTCGGACGCGGAGTCGTGTTCGCCTGCGTGATGGTCACGCCTTCCGGTCCTCCCACAATCGTGACGTTATGTGGCGCCGGCTCTCCAGCCGGCGCGATCCGGCTGAGAGCCGGATCTACCTTCGTCACCGGCCGCGGCATATTGGTGCTGTCGATGCCGAGGTACTGTTCCCGCGCCGCCGGCGCGATGAGAAGTGCGTCGGCGGCGGTTTGATCGGGCACCGGCGCCTCGTGCACCACGTCGACCTTCTGCGGTACAACCGCGGGCTGGCCGGAGACCTGCTTGTCAAAGAGCCGGCCGTAGCCGTCGGCTTTGTGATGGCGAAGATCGGACTGGATCGTCAACGCCACGAACAACACCGCCATCGCGATGGCGACGTATCGAAAGTTTTTCAGTGTCAGGATGCGCTTCCGACGTCGCCGGTCGCGAATCGGAACGATGAGATCGGGCCTCTGTTTCATGCCCGAGACTAATTCAAATGATCTGCCAGTCGTGACATTTTGAGATGACCAGAGTTGCCATCATCGGCCGGGGATGGGGCGAGCGCTCGCAGGCGCCGAATTTCCGTGATGCCGGGCTCGAGGTTGTCGCGATCGGCGGACGCGACAATTGGCGCGACCTCGTGGATAGTAAACATGTTGACCTTATCAGCATCGTCATGCCGCCATCGCGGCATCTCGAGATAGCGACGGCAGCTTTGGAGAGCGGAAAGCACGTCCTGTGCGAGAAGCCGACCGCATTGAACGCCGGCGAGGCGGAAGAGCTCGTCGCGACCGCGCGCAAGCATCCGAATCAGATCGCAATCATCGATCACGAGCTGCGGTTTCTGCCGTCCTTCATCGCCGCGCGTCAGCGGATCGGCGAGATCGGCCCGATCCGCTATGCGGAGGTGCGCTACGCCAGTCCGGGGCGCGGCGACCGCAGCCGTCCCTGGAACTGGTGGAGTGACGCCAATGAGGGCGGGGGCGTGTGGGGGGCGGTCGGTTCCCACTTCGTCGACGCACTCCGCTACTTCGGCTGCGAAATCGAATCAGTGCAGGCGATGCTCGCCACGATCATCAAGGAGCGTTCGGGAAAAACTGTGACCTCCGATGATTTTGCAGCCGTGCATTTGCGGCTTCGCGGAGGCGCGCTCGCGATCATGACATTCAGCGCCGTCGCGGCAGGACCGGACGAGCCGGCGGCGATGACAATTCATGGAGAGAACGGAGCGTTCCGCCTGAGCGGCGAAGAACTTCTGTTCGCGAAACCGCGGGGATCCTTCGAACGGATCGCCGGCGGCGAGCTCGCGCAGCGGCCGGGAAACTCACCGGGCGGCGCTTTCGGCACCGGCACCTATCTCCTCGGCATCGCGCTTCGACGCGCCATCGATGACGGCCATCGCTACGCACTCGCCCCGGCGGCAACCTTCGAGGATGGACTCGCGCAACAGCGAGTGCTCGATGCGGGCCGCCGTTAGAAACTGAACGAATCCGACTCCGACCACCGGCCAGTATTTGTAATTCTTGATGTCGTTTTCGGTCTGGTGGGTGGGACGTGTGCCACCGGTTGAAAACGGATGCACTAAAGGAAGAGGCACTCACGAACGCTGTTACCATCGGCATCACGATTGGTCGCGGTCGATCATCGAGGAACATCGCGATGGATGACAATGAACGGCAGACGGCATTCATGTCGGCGCTGGTCACGGAACATTTCGTGCTCCAGACGGCGGCGAGCGCGACGGTCAGCGAGGCCGCGGCTCGGGCTTCCCTCTACGTCTTTTCGCTCTCGAGCTCCCTCGTCGCCATGGGATTTGCGTCGCGGTCCCCCGAAACCTTTCGGCTCTTTGCCGCCGCAGTCCTGCCTGCCCTGTTCGTGCTCGGTCTGTTCACCATCGTTCGTCTCGTCGACACCGGTATCGAGAACCAGCAATCCCTCAGAGGAATCGCACGCATTCGCGGCTACTATCGCACTCTCACGCCTGAGGCCGCCCGGTACTTCTCCGCCGAGAGCGGACGCTGGCCGGAAGGGCGCTCGGCGCCGCCGCTCTGGTCCGGCGCACTGGTCGCGTTTTTGACCACCGCCGCAAGCATGATCGCATTCATCAACAGCTTCGTCGCCGGCAGTGGCGTGACCTTGCTGGCGAACAGCCTTCTCGGCGGCGAGCAGATCAGTTTCGCAGTATGCCTCGGCGTCGCCGCCACCGTGGTTCTCATGGCCGTCTTCATCGCCTACCAGCGATGGCGGTACCGCAGTGCTGAAGCCGCCGCGCCGCGTGAGGAGTCAGAACCAAGGCCCTGATGCGGCCCGCCGTTAGAAACTGAACGAGAATCCGACTCCGACCACCGGCCAGTATTTATAATTTTTGATGTCGTTTTCGGTCTTTGCGCGTTCCGTTTCCAGGTTGGTGTAGAACGATGCCGGGACCAGCGCCGGATTTTTCGGATTCGCCTGCACCCTCAGCTTTGGCGAACCTTGATAGAGGACGCCAAGGTCGAAAGTGACTCCGAATCCATGTCCGCTCGGCTTGTTTCCCCAGCCGAAACCGAGGTACGGAGAGGTTCTGCTGAATTTGACGTCGCCGGTGACGTTTCCAATCGCGTCACTCGGATACGGGACGCCGTTGACGGTAATGGTCTGTCCCGGCTTGGAAGCGAGATCGATTTTGTTGTCGTTGCCGAAGATGCCGCCCGACAAACGGAAGCCGGAGGCCATCGGATAAATGTCGAGCAGACCTCCGTAGTTGTTGAACTTCAGCTTTCCGTTGTACGCGATGCTCTCCTTGTGCAGATCGCGCGAATAGCTGCCGGTGTGCCCGGCGACCCGAATTCCGAAGAGCGGCGTGACGCCGAATCCAGCGCTCACGCCGTAGCCGAGCGTGCTGACCTCCGGAGTGACGCTGACTGCGAACAGGGGCATTGCGAACAGAGCGACCACAAGGACGACCAGCTTTTTCATTCAATCCTCCGCGATGATTGTGCCAGCCACCAGCATGCAAAAACCATGGCGAACATGCCCACCAGCCGCCAAAAGAATTCGGTTCCGACCCACAAATTTTGCTCGATGGGCGAGTAATGCTGTGCGCTCCAGGTTCCGCTTCTGGTGGCGTAAGTCGATTCGATCGAGACCGCCAGCGACAGCACGTGTGTGATCCCAACGACGATGCATGACGCCAGAAACGCCAGGACGCTGCGGCCGCGCATCGCGAAGAGCGCTCCTAAAAGGATGATGTTGTAGGTGAGCTGATCCGCTGGAATCGTGGCCGTAGGCGTCACACATAGCCGCGGGCTGACAAACACATTTCTTTCGACGCTTTGTGCGCGAGGACCGCAGAGACGCTTGTCGAGTTGAAGAATCTGGGCGGCGGCTGCGGCCATCATGTCGTTGTAAATCGGCGCCGTGAACCACCAGAAAAGAAATCCGGCCAGAGCGCCGGCAATGAGTCTAAGCGCTCGCAACCACACGCCGGCTCCAGGCCGCAAAAAACAGCACGGCTGTCGCGAAGACGATCGTCTGCCAGATAGCGAGATGGAAGGATTCGAACCACTCGCGGCGATGACACCCGACCAGATAGAGGGTGGTCACGCGAATCAGATTGACGGCCTGGATCAGGAGGATGCCCAGGAGAGTGGCGATGAGGCGCTGGCGGGCGGTGGCCGGAAATGCCAGGACCGCTGCTACCAGGAACAGCATCGTCTCGATCCCGTTGCATCCATTCTGAATGTCGACCGCAAAGCATGGCGCAGCCATGATCGTCCCGGTGACGGCAACCTTTTCATGCATGACGCGCAAAACGGCGGCCGAAGTTGCCGCGATGCCCGCCGAAATCGGCCGGGCGACGTAGCGGTCGACCGGCGGGGTGAGTAGCGGCAATTCAAAAAGAGCGAGCAGCAGCGCGAATCGGAGGAGAAACTTCCAGCGATGGCTCATGGCTGAGATCCTTCGCCGTCTCCGCGGCTCAGGATGACCTTCGCGCCCGTCACTTGATCGCCGGCACGTTCTGATCGCGAATCAATTTGTTGAACGCGGGAAGATCGGTGTCGAAGATGGCCTTCAGCTTCGCGAGCTCGGCATCGATTTGCGCGACCAGCGCGTCGCGCACCGCGATCTGCTGTGCGGTGGGCGGAAATGCGCCCGCGCCTGCCGAGTCACCGACGCCGGCCAGCTTGTCGTTGAGCCGGATCGGAAAGTTGAGCGGATCCTCGGGGCTGTGATTCTTGGTCTGATAGAGCGCCTCTTCGACCGTCGTCATCTTCTTGTCGAGATCGTTGGCGGCGTTCACCACGGTTTTGTTGTCGCCGGCGCGCTTCTTGATGTCGGTGAGCGAGCGCCGCACGTCGCGAATGCGCGTGATCTGCTCGTTGACCTGCGAGAGCTTGTCGTGGACGTTCATCACGAAGTCGTATTGCGCTTTCAAATCGGCTGCTGACACCGATGCGCGCGGATCCGGACGGAGATCGAAGGCAGCGGTCTGCGGCGGTTGATCGCCGACGGTCAGGCGGACCGTGTATGCACCCGGCATCACGCGCGGCCCGAGTGTTCCGCCGGCCCACATCACCATGCCCGGGAATCGCTTCGCTTCCGGAACACGCAGATTCCACGACACGCGATTGTGGCCATTGGTGATTCCCGTCAAGCGATCGGAGTCCCGTCCCCGCCGCCCTCCCGCTTCCTCTTCTTCACCGGGCGCCTCGGCACCTGCCTCCGCTGACGGCTCTCGCTCCGCGGCGCTGCCTTCGGATTTCACGGCTTCCGTAGGCGCCGCCGGGGGCGGCGGCGCTCCACCTTTCAG